>Ga0335081_10004758_pt1 | contig 21460 bp, 22 predicted proteins | sample Lox_Sample_35_FD_206713 | JGI IMG/M metagenome (GOLD analysis project Ga0335081, IMG submission 206713) | Soil microbial communities from Loxahatchee National Wildlife Refuge, Florida, United States - Lox_Sample_3.5 | ecosystem: Environmental > Terrestrial > Soil > Wetlands | place: USA... | reverse complement strand
TTCAGAAATTACACCGCCCGAGATGAGACTTCAGGAGTTGCAGGCGCAACTGCGTGCTCATATCCGCGCCCGGATCAGACGCGGCGAACTGACCGGAAGCGCGCTGGCCCGCGAGGCCGGATTTCCCCAGGGTCATCTCTCCAATTTTCTGAACTCGCGGCGTGGCTTGAGCGTGGAATCGATGGACCGCCTGCTGGAAAGTCTCGACATCGGCGTTCTCGATCTGCTTGACCTGGAAGAGATTCAGCGCCGGGCCGCCCTGCCTGAAGCGAGTGAGGACATGGAACGGGTAGCGATGGTCTCACCGGAGAACGCCGCGGTGGCGCGCCCCGCTCCGGAGCAGATACTGGGGACGCGCAGCTTCAAACGATCGTTTCTGCGCAAGCTGAAGCCGGGCGGGGCCGAGGAGCGTCACGACTGGTTGCGGTTTGTGGTGATCAAGATGGATGCCAGAGGCGCGCGCGGATTGCTGCCGGTCGCGCTCTCGGCGGCAACCCTGCTGATTGACCGGCATTACATCTCGCTGCAGCCTTACCGGCGTTTTCATCCCAACATCTATGTGGTCAGCGTGCATGGACGTTGCAGTATGGGCTATGTCTCGGTTGTCGGGAATTGTCTTGTGCTGCGCCCGCGCGACCCGGACCAGGACCTCGATCTGATATCCATCCCCCGCAGCCGGAGTTATTCCGAATACATCGTCGGCCGGGTCTGCCATCTGGGGCTGGAGGTCTGACACATTGGGCAAAGCCTGATTGCCGGGCACCACACACGCCGGGGACCTGCGGGGCTCTGGTATGATTCCGCTATTCTTCGAGGAGGCGCGCTCTTATGGAGGAGCAGGGGACAGCGATTGGGGGCAAGCGCCGGGATGAGGACATTGCGCTGGACCTGATGAAGTTTGTTGCCGTCACCACAGGATATGGAAGAGCCGCTTCATCGGGAGCCGGGTTCCAGGCAGGAACCGAATCCAGGGCAGAAGACTACGCGCGCCATCTGCTGGAGCTGTATGGCCAATGCCTGGCCGTGGTGCAGGGCAAAAAGTAGTTCCAGAAAGGCTGCGGAGCGATAAGCTTGCCGCGGTCGAGCGGCATCGCCGGAACCCGGGTTCCGGTTTTTTGTTTGACCCCGGTGCCGCGCTTTGCGAGACCATGCTGCGTGTAGCGCTCACAGGCGGTGTCGCCTCCGGCAAGACGACCGTGGCAGGGATGCTGGCCCGGCAAGGCGCCCATTGCCTGCACGCTGACGCTCTGGCGCACCGGCTGTATGCGCCTGGGGCTCCCGCCTACGATGAAGTTGTTCGCCATTTCGGACGCGAAATTCTGGACGAGGACGGAACCGTAAACCGCGCCCGGCTCGCCAACGTGGTTTTCCCCGACCGCATCCACGAACTCAATGCCATCGTCCATCCGGCAGTGATCGAAGCGCAAAGGGCCTGGATGGCGGAGGTGGGGCGCAAGGATCCCGGCGGAGTTGCCGTGGTGGAAGCAGCGCTGGTCATCGAGGCCGGCGCGGAAAAGGACTTCGATTGTGTCGTGGTCGTGACCTGCGGTGCGGAGCAGAAGGTGGAGCACTACATGGAACGAACCGGCGTCTCGCGGCAAACCGCGCGTGCCGAGGTGGAACGCAGGAGCCGGGCGCAGCTGGGTGATGAGGAGAAGGCAAGGCACGCGGACTACGTGATCGACAACTCAGGTTCGCTCGCGCATACGGAGCAGCAGGTGGAAAAAATCTGGAGCAGGCTGCTGAAGCTGGCGGCTGATGAGCGGTAGCTTCGTCGCCTGCAGAACAGCTTCGAACTCGGGCCTGCCCGGCGTCAGATGCAGACATCCGTGGGTTTCGTTACACTTTGTATCAGAAAACGTCTATTGGCTGTCCGCTAAATTCTGTACCGGATTGGAACCTCACGAAGCATGCGATTTGTACGACCTTTTGTCCTCGGCGTAATTCTGGCCGGCGCATTTTACTGGTTCACTACACATCATCAGGGCACAAACCCGGGCGCCGATCTGGTCTCCCGTCCCACGCGGGTCGAGTTGAGTGAAGCTGCGGGGCCGGAGAAGCTCGATCCCGAAGAGCAGAACAATATTGAGGTCTACCGGCGGGTTATTCCGGCGGTGGTGAACATTACGTCAAGGACGGTGGCTTTTGACTTTTTCTATGGTCCGGTACCCGAGGAAGGGCAGGGTTCCGGCTTCATCATTGACAGGCAAGGTCATATTCTCACCAACTACCACGTCGTGGGCGATGCCAGCCAGGTGGAAGTGACACTGCACAACAAGAAAACCTACAAGGCAAAGGTCATCGGACGCGACCGCGGGCACGATCTCGCGGTGATCCAGATCAGTGCGCCGGATGTGGTTCCCGCGGTGCTGGGCGACTCGAAGAACCTGCAGGTGGGCCAGAAGGTTTTCGCCATCGGCAATCCGTTCGGGCTCTCGGGAACGATGACGCGCGGCATCATCAGTTCGTTGCGGCCGATTCGCAGCCCGGAAGGCGCCTATATTGAGGAGGCGATCCAGACTGACGCGGCCATCAATCCGGGCAACTCGGGCGGCCCGCTGCTGAATTCGCATGGCGAGGTCATCGGCATCAACAGCATGATCGCGACCGGCGGCTCCAACCAGAGCGCCGGCATAGGATTCGCCATCCCCATCAACACCGCCAAGGCGGTGCTGAACGACCTGATTACACTCGGCTCGGTACGCCGGCCGTCACTGGGTATTGTCTCGCTGCCGATCGGGCCGGAGCTGGCGCAGGAGATCGGGCTGCCGGCGGATTACGGAGTGCTCATCATTCGCGTCGTTCCCGGCGGCGCCGCCGAGCGCGCCGGGCTACGGGGTGGCAATGAGCGCGCTTATCTGGGCAACACTCCGATCATGATCGGCGGCGATCTCATCGTCGCTATTGACGGCGATCCCATTGGCGATCAGCAGGACCTTGCCAACGCCATGAACAAACATCGCGCAGGCGACACCGTCTCGGTGACCATCTATCGGGGCAGAAGAAAGATGACCGTTCAGGCTACGCTCGGCGAAGCGCGCCAGCAGGCATAACGGCTCCCGTTCTGTAGGTAATCGCGGCGCCACCCGTCGTGGTTGAACCAGGGTCCTCTGCACCTGGCAGCGACGGGTCAGCGACCGCAATTCAGGATTTGTGACTTATCGGAGGGTGGCTCGCGAGCGTGAGTACCGACAAGCCAGAAGAGCGCTTCTCCAGGGCCGAGCTGCGTTATCGCATCGCCGATTACGTCAATGACCGCCTGAAAGCAATTCCGTATGTTCACCGGATCCTGAAGAGGTTGGTCCATTGGCTGCAGCATCGCAGGGACGTACGGCAGATTGCTGCAGCACGCTCCCATGCCCGGACTGACATTGCGCCCAGCCAACAGACCGGACAGGTGATTCGCGAGTCCCGTGCTCTTCCCATGCCTCCGCTCGAGATGCGGCGTCTTGTCGGGCCCTTTGACGAGCAGTCCTATGACAACCCGACCGGTGCGCTGGTCTATCCCTGGCTTCGGGTCGAGAGCTATGACAGGGTGTTTGACTTCGGCTGCGGATGTGGCCGCGTTGCCCGCCAGCTCCTCATGCAAAAGCCCAATCCGAAGCTGTACGTGGGTATCGACCTGAACGCTGAGATGATTCGCTGGTGCAACGACAACCTTCATCCGGTGGCGCCGCACTTCAACTTTCATCACCATGATGTTTTCAACGTCAACTACAATCCCGATCGCACCAGGCCCCTCACCGCGCCGTTTCCCGCCAGGGATGCGCAGTTCACATTGGTCAACGCCCTCTCCGTCTTCACTCATCTGACGGAAAGCCAGGCCGAATACTATCTGCGGGAATGCGCGCGGGGGCTGGATCCGCGGGGAGTGCTGCACGCTTCCTGGTTTCTGTTCGACAAGGCAGATCACCCGATGATGAGTGAGGATTCCAACGCGCTGTATGTCTCGTATGTGGATCCCTCGGCAGCGGTAATCTTCGACCGGCAATGGGTGCGGAATACCGCGCGCGAACTGGGCCTGAGAATCTTCCAGGTCATACCGCCCGGCATTCGCGGCTACCAGTGGCTGGTGCTGATGACCCCCCGAACGGATGTGCCCGAAGTGGAGCTGCCGCCGGACACGGCTCCGCGCGGGGTGGTCAAGCCTAACCGCGAGGTCAGTTACGCGGAATGATGGTGAACTCCTGCAGCCGCAGGAAGATGGGTACTCGCCTGATTCAGTTTTGTGGGAAATACTCGTGAACAAGCCACTCCGCCGCCTCGGGCACGGCCCGGCTCACCGATTCCGATAGACCTTCCTGTACTTCTTCGGGCAGCGGTCCGGTCTGGCAGGCCAGCACTCTCACTTCCACTCCGCAGCTTTCCTGCAATTCACGCAGCAGATTCGAGGTCGGCAACTGGTGCAGCGAGAAGTCGTCGAGCTTGGCGACAGGGATTTCGGAAGGATTGATTTCGAACACCTCGCCGGGCGTGCGGCCGGCGTCAATGGCGTCGAGGATGAGCAGGCGCTTCGGACGAGCGGGGCTCAGACAGAGAGTGAACAGCAGCTTGCGCACGCCAGTGCCGACGTCCAGCAGGCAGACGGTTTCGGGCACCTGGTAATGCGCTTCGACATATTCGACCACGGCGCAGCCGAAGCCATCATCCCCGAACAGCATATTGCCGCAGCCGAGCACCAGCGTCGGCCGGCAGCAGAAATCGGGGAGATCGGACGGGTCGATCTGCGGGGTGGGCACGGTCATGAAGGCCATATTAGCGCAAGTGAGCGGCGGCGGAAGGCGCGGTATCTGCGACTCCAGGTGGTAGTGCGGGCCTGCGGGGCCTGCAGGCCCGGGTTCCGCGCGTAAACAAAACTTTGAGCCGGCTTCAGCTGGCGACACAAACCGTTCTTTGTGTCGCCGGGCTGAAGCCCGGCTCCTTTGTTTCGATTGTGCCGATCCGCGGCGCCAAAGCGCCGCACTACCTAGTTGGCGAACGTGTCGATCACGTTGCCGTTCGCATCTACGATATCCAGCTTGACCGAGAGCTTCCCATCGAGGCGATGGGTTGCGCAGGACAGGCATGGGTCATAGGCGCGGATTGACATCTCGACCGTGTTCAGCACTCCCTGATCGTACTTGCCGTCCTTGATCAGGCTCTTTGCAGCCTGGGTGACGGACATGTTGATGGGAGCGTTGTTGTGGGTTGTGCCCACGATCAGGTTGACGTTGGTGACGATGCCGTCAGCCTCGGTCTCGTAATCGTGGATCAGGGTGCCGCGAGGCGCCTCCACGCAGCCGACGCCGCGGGCGGCGCGAGGCGTGACCTTCACCCGGGTTTCCGTGCTCGTGATCTCCGGATCCGCAAGCAGGCGGCTGGCGTTCTCGGCGTTGTAGAGCAGCTCGATCAGCCGTGCCCAGTGATACAGCAGGGTCAGCTGGGCGGGCCGGCCAAACTTCTGCCGGAACTCTTCCAGCTCGGCCTGGGCCAGCGGCGTGTCGATGTAATCGCAGACGTTGATGCGGGCCAGGGTATTGGCGCGATAAACGCCTTTCGGGCCGTCGGTATCCATGGAGAAACCTTCTCCCCACTGTTTGGCATAGGGGAACTTCAGGTAGCTCCACGACTCGATGTGCTCGGCGATGTGATCGGTGTAGTTGGCATAGGGAAAGTCCTGATACTTGCCGGCCGGAGTCATCAGCCGGAGCTTGCCATCGTAAAGATTCAGCGCACCGTCGTCCTTGACGGTGCCGATGAATCCGGTATTGATGACGCCCAGGGACTTCACCACATCCAGGTACTTGGGGAAGACGTTCTCTTTGGCGAAAGCGATGGAGAACTTGGCGAGCTCCAGCGCTTCGGCCGCCTGCTTGCGCAGCTCGTCGCGCTCGGCGGGGGCCAGCGGTTTGCTGAATCCGCCGGGAACGGCTGCCTGCGGATGGATGGGCTTGCCCGCCAGGGTTTCCAGCATCTTGGCGCACATGTGCCGCACCTTCACCACCCGTTGCGCCACGTCCGGAGCTGCCTGCAGAACGCCAATCACGTTGCGAACGGAATAGGGAGCATCCGGGCCGAGCAGGAAGTCGGCGCCAGCCAGGAAGTAGAAGTGCAGAATATGCTCTTCCATGTAGGCGATGCTGTTGCAGAGTTCACGCAGCTTCCTGCCTGCCGGAGGAGGCTCGACGCCGAAGACCGCATCGCAGGCCTTGGCCGAAGCCAGGTGATGCGACCACGGACAGACGCCGCAGATGCGTGGCATGATGCGCGGCAGATCTTCCACGGGACGGCCCATGCAGAAGCGCTCAAAGCCGCGCAGTTCGATGACGTTCACCCGGGCGGTGTCCACGTTGCCGGCATCGTTGAGCTGAATGGTGACCTTGGCGTGGCCTTCAATGCGAGTGACAGGTTGGATTACAAGTGTTTTTGCCATGGCTCACCTCTTCGGGGTTGGGCGCAGGCGGCCGGCGCCAGCAAAGCGGTTGAAGGTTGCAGCCCGATCCGGAATCTGCTTGGGATCGAGACCAATCGAGGAGAGTGCGCCCATCATGTCAACCATGGGGTTGGCTTTGTCCGAGAGCGGGCCAAAGCAGCCCTCGCAGGGCATATAGGCGCGGATGCAACGCGGCACGCCGTCGCTGCCGCCGCATCCGCAACGTGTCGCCGGGCCGAGGCACAGGATGCCCTGCTCCATCAGGCAGCGCATTTCGCTCAGCGGCGCGCCGGGCTTGAACTCCGGCGCCTCCAGGCGGCGCTTCAGGGTGGAAACCGCCTTCTTCTCGCGTTTCGTCGGGCACTCGTCGCAAACGCTCTTGGATGCCAGCACCGGCAGGGGCTTGCCTTCCAGCAGAGCGACGAGAGCATTGGCCACCATCTCGGGGGTGGTGGGGCAGCCCGGCAGATAGGCGTCAACCGGGACCACCTCGTGGATCGCATAGACGCGGTCGGTCAGCGCGGGAATCTGCTCATGGGGGATGCCGTCTTTTTCCGTGGTTACGCTGCCGCGATATACCTTCTCCAACAGTTCTTCGGTGGTGAACTGGTTGGCGAGTGCAGGTACACCGCCGAAGCAGGCGCAAGATCCCAAGGCGATCAGGAGCTTGCATTTCTTGCGCATCTCCTGCGCCAGCTTCTTGTGCTCTTCGCTGCGGATGCCGCCCGATATAAGTCCAACATCAGCCGCCGGGATTTCCATCTCGGCCTGTTCGCCGGTCTGACCGAAGAGCTTGTGATCCATCAGGACCGGCATGTGTACGATTTCCACCTGTTTAAGTACGTCGAGGAGCGGCTCACCAATATCGAGGATCGTTACCTCGCATCCTCCGCATATGGCGAACCACTCTTCGGCAAGCCGAGCCGCCATGCTGCACCTCCAAAGTTAAACTTGATTTTTGCTGCCTTTCTGCCCATGTAATGCGATTACGAATTGTTCCCGATTGATTGCCGGGCTGAAGCCCGGCTATGCCTTGCGCGGCGCTGAAGCGCCGCACTACCCGTACTGCTTCACTGCTTGTAGGGGCTGGCGCCCAGCTTCTGCACCTGCTCCGTGAAATCCTTTACCACCTGGGCAAAGCGGGCGCCTTCGGCGGCGGAAACCCATTCCAGGCGAAAGCGCTCTTCTTCAATGCCAAAATCGGGCAGCATCAGCTTGATGGCCTCGGCGCGCTTTTCCGCCTTCAGATTGCCTTCCTGATAATGGCAGTCCCCGGGATGGCAGCCGCACATGAGCACCCCGTCCGCACCTTTGGTGAGCGCATCGATGACGAGATTGGGGTGCACCATGCCCGAGCACATGACGCGGACGATGCGAATGCTGGGCGGATACTGGCTGCGGGAGACGCCCGCCAGGTCCGCGCCGGCATAGGAGCACCAGTTGCAGCACAGGGCAATAATCAGAGGTTCGAAGGTCTCTTCCATCACTGCACTCCCAACGCGGCATGAATCTGGGCCTCGATCTGGTCGAGGGTGAATCCGCGGACAAATATGCCTTTCTTCGGACAGGTAGCCTCGCAGCAGCCGCAGCCCTTGCACACGGTCTCGTTGGCATCGACCACTTTCTTGACCGCACCCTGCCACATGTATTCCAGCAGGGTGATGGCCTTGAAGGGACAGGTGTCCACGCAGTAGGCACAGCCGTCGCAGTTTTCGTCCACCACCTCGGAGATGTTGGCCTCCATCTCGATGCGGTCCTGGGCGAGGATGGTGGAGGCCCGGGAAGCCGCCGCCTGGGCCTGGAGGATGGATTCTTCGACCGTCTTGGGCGAGTGGGCCAGCCCGCAGAGGAAGACGCCATCGGTCATGAAGTCCACCGGGCGCAGCTTCATGTGGGCTTCGAGGAAAAATCCTTCACTGTTCAGCGGGACTTTGAGGAACTGCGCGATCTCCCTATTACCTTCGTTGGGATGAATGCCCGCGGACAGGACCACCAGATCAGCGGAGATCTTCAGCGGCATATTGAGCGTCTGGTCGACAACGCACACGTTCAGACCGCGCCCGTTTTGCGACACTTCGGGTTTGCTGCTCGCGTCGTAGCGGACGAATACGACCCCCCGCTTCCGCGCGTCAGTGTAGTAGCTTTCCTTGAAGCCGTAGGTTCGGATGTCGCGGTAGAGCACGTAAACGTACGTTTCGGGAGAGAGCGCCTTGATCTTCAGCGCGTTCTTGATGGCCTCGGAGCAGCAAACGCGCGAGCAGTAAGGGTGTCCATCCTCGCGCGAGCCGACGCACTGGATCATCACCACCGTCTTCGGAGCGCCCTTTCCATTGCTTGCCAGCAGCGCTTTTCCTGAAGCCAGATGCTGCTCCAGTTCGCGCTGCGTCATGACGCGGCTGTCCTGTCCGTACAGGTACTCGTTCGGGCTGTACTCCTTTGCGCCGGTGGCAACGATGACCGTGCCGTGGCTCACCTCCGCACTGGCACCATTGGCGGAGATCTTTGTCCTGAAATCGCCGATGTTTCCGTCGATGCTCTCAATGGCAGCGTCGTTGAACACGTGAATGCGGCGGTTATTCCGAACTCGCGCTTTCACCCGCTTCAGCTCGTCCTGGGGGTTCCCGCCGTTGAGGGTGTACTGGACGTTCTTCAGGTGCCCACCGAGATCGTTTTCTTTCTCCACCACGTAAGCATCGAACCCCTGGTCCGCGAGCGCCAGCGCGGCGGTCATACCGGAGATGCCGCCACCGATCACCAGACCGGACTTGTTGATGGCGACCGAGCGACGGTAGAGCGGCTGCAGCATCCGTGCCTTGGCTACCGCCATCCTCACCAGGTCTTTGGATTTTGCGGTAGCTTTTTCCGGCTCGTGCATGTGCACCCAGGAGCACTGGTCGCGGATATTGGCCATCTCGAAGAGATAGGGATTGAGTCCCGCTTCGCGAAGCGTATTCCGGAACAGCGGCTCGTGCGTTCTGGGCGTGCAGGAGGCGACCACGACCCGATTCAGCTCATGCTCGGTGATTTGCCCCCGGATCATGTCCTGGGTGTCGTTGGAGCAGGTGTAGAGGTTTTCCTCCGCATACACCACGTTGGGCAGGGTCTTCGCATACTCCACCACGGCGGGAACATCGACGACCCCGCCAATGTTTGTGCCGCAGTGGCAGACAAAGACCCCCACGCGCGGCTCCTGTCCGGAGATGTCCTTCTCTGGCGGATAGACTTTGGGTGTAATCAGGGTGCCGCGGGCATCGCTGAGAGAGCAGAGCACCTGCGAAGCCGCCGCCGAGGCCTGCATGACGGTTTCCGGAATGTCCTTGGGCTCGCCGAACGGGCCGGCGACGAAGATTCCTTCTCGCGACGACGCGGCGGGCTGGAAGGATGAGGTCTCACAGAAGTGGAAGGAATTGAGCGCCACGCCGAAGCGCTCCGCGATCTTGTCGACATCCTTGGGCGGCTGCATGCCCACCGACAGGACAACCAGATCGTATTCCGCGGAGAGCTTCCTGTCGTTCTCGCCGAGATAGCGCACGATGAGGTTCTTCGTACCGGGAACTTCCTCGATGGCCGGCACCCGCGAGCGGATGTAGCGCACACCCAGGTCCTCCGCCCGGTGGTAATACTGCTCGAAGCCCTTGCTGAAGGCGCGCAGGTCCATGAAGAAGATGTCGCACTGCAATGCCTCGCCAAGGTGCTCCTTGGCCATGATGGCTTCCTTGGTGGCGTACATGCAGCAGACGGAAGAGCAGTAGTCGTGCTCGGCATCGCGCGATCCGATGCACTGCAGGAAGGCGATGCGCTTCGGCTGGCTGTGGTCGCCCGGCCGCAGAACGTGGCCGGCAAACGGACCGGAAGCAGAGAGGATGCGCTCGAACTCGAGCGAGGTGATCACATTGGGGAAGCGCCCGTAGCCTAGGTCCTTCTTCACCCGTGGATCGAACAGCTCATATCCGGGAGCGAGGATGACGGCACCGACGTTCAGCTCGAGCTTCTGTTCCCGCTGCCAGTACTCGATGGCGTGCGCCTGGCAGGCGGTCTCGCACATGTGACAGTCGGAGCAGATGCCGCAGGCCAGACAGCGCCTGGCCTCGGCAACCGCTTCCTGCGACGTGTAACCGACGTGGACCTCGGCAAAGGTCCGTCCGCGCGTGGCGGGATCGAGGGCCTGCATCCGTACCTGGCGTTGCATCAGCACGCCGGTCGTGTCCACAACGTATTCGGTCTGATAGGGGCCTTCCAGCTCGCGTCCGTCGCGCAGGTCCTGTTTGTTGAGCCAGCGATTGATGGAAATCGCAGCTTTCTTGCCGGCGAGCTTGGCATTGATAACCACATCGGGACCGGTGACACAGTCGCCACCGGCGAACACGCCGGGCAGCCCGGTTTCCAGCGTCAGAGGATCGGCGGCGAGCGTTCCCCACTTCGTGGTCTCCAGACCCAAACGTTCTCCCAGCGCCGCCACATCGGGAGACTGGCCGATGGTGGCGATGACCGCGTCACAGGGGAGCACAAATTCGGAATCAGGAACCGGTACGGGAGCAGGCCGTCCGCTGGAATCCGGCGGACCGAGCTTCATCTTCAGACACTCAAGGGCAGCCACGCGGCCGTCCGCGCCCGCCTTGAACGACTTGGGGGCAACCAGGAACATCAGCTTGATGCCCTCGCGCTCCGCATCTTCGACCTCGCGTGGGTCGGCAGGCATTTCGGCGCGGGTACGGCGATAGACAATCGTGACCTCGCCCGCTCCGCTGCGCAGAGCGGTGCGCGCCGCGTCCAAAGCGGAGTTTCCGCCGCCGATGACGAGCACGTGCTGGCCGGGCGCTTCCGGCTTTCCGAGATTGACTTTGCGCAGAAATTCCACGCCGCCGCTGATGCCGGGAAGATCCTCGCCGGGGATATTCAGTCTGCGTTCGACAGGGGCGCCGATGGCGATGAAGACCGCGGCGAAGTTCTTGCGCAGATCCTCAAACGGAATCCCGCGGGGGCCGATGGGCGAATTCAGCTTGATGTCGATTCCGATCGCGCGCATCCGGTCCACTTCGGCAGCCAGCAATTTGCGCGGCAGGCGGAACGAAGGGATTCCCAGCGCCAGCATTCCACCGGCGGTGCTGGCCGCCTCAAAAACGGTCGTCTGATAGCCCTGTTGACGAAGGCGATAGGCGCAGACCAGCCCCGCCGGCCCGGAGCCGATAATGGCGATCCTTTCCAGGCGGTCGGGGACCTTCGGTTGCGGCAACTTGTAGTCGGGAAAGTAGTCCGTGATGAAGCGCTTCAGGGCGGGCAGATTCAGCGGATCGTCCACTCCGCCGCGGGTGCAGGCCGTCATGCAGGGATGGGTGCAAACGCGGCCGCAAACCGAAGGTAGCGGGTTGTCGCGCAGGATCACCTGCAGCGCTTCCTGGAAGCGCTCCTGGGCAATCAGGGCGACGTAGCCCTGTCCATCCTGATGGACCGGGCAGGCAGCTTCGCAGGGGGGAGTGCCGCGGCGGGAGATGCTGAAGACGTTAGGAACGGCTTGCGGGAAAGGCCGATAGATGGCCTCCCGGGCGGCCAGCCCGCAGTCGAATTCGGACGGCAGCTGTATCGGACACTCCGCCGCGCATGCGGCACAACCGGTGCACTTCGACTCGTTGACGAAGCGGGGCTGCTTCCTGATGGTGACGCTGAAATTGCCGGGGACGCCGGCGATGCTTTCCACCTCGCTCAGGGTGAGAATCTGGATGTCCTTGTGGCGTCCGATCTCGACCAGGCGCGGGGCCATGGTGCACATGGCGCAATCGTTGGTGGGGAAGGTCTTGTCGAGCTGCGCCATCACGCCACCAATGGCGGGCTTGCAATCGACCAGATAAACCTTGATGCCGGCGCCGGCCAGATCCAGCGCTGCCTGCATGCCGCCAATGCCGCCACCCACAACCAGCGCAGCACCGACCGGCGGAACTTTGGACGTGTCAGATGGCATGGGGGACAGCCTCCGGTGCGGGTGCCTGCTGCGCGGCCCTCTCCTTTACCGCCAGGAAATACAGGGCCAGCGGACGATAGACCATGTGCGACCACTTGCCGAATGACATCTCGATGAGCAGCAGGGGAGTCGCAAAGATGACGTGCAGCGCGTACGCGTAGTGACAGCCAAGGCCAAAACCGGCATAGCGGAGAACATGCGCGGTCAGGCCGCTGAGCACCACCAGCACGATCAGGACCGGGAAGACCAGATCGTTAAACTTCGTTTCCTTGTAGATCTCCTTCAGCGCCCGCCAGCGGCCCGCCAAGATATCGCCGATGCCGTAAAGGATGAAGGCCGCGGCAAGATAGCCGACCCAGCGCTGCGGGTTGTAGAAGGGATAGATGTTGTCGGTCTGGAACCAGCGCAGGCCAAAGGTCTTGATGGCAAGCATCACGACGGTGCCGAACGCCAGCAACCAATGCCCCAGCCAGCGGCCTTTCTGCGGGCATTTCCGCATCAACGACTGGGTGACCGACTCGTAGATATAGGTCCAGGCCTGGGCCGCATAGGCCGAAAACGGAATGCCTGTGTCGCCATTTCGGCACATGGTGAGTCGCCAGATGCGATACACCCTGGACAACAGAAGCGCCACGGGAACAAGGATCACGATAAGCGTGTAATAGATGATGATGGGGAACATGTGTTCCAGCCCGAGGTCGGTGGTGGCCAGGGTGCTCACGGGCATGGGAACTTTCCACAGGTGATAGCCGAGAATCAGCAGAAAGGTGAGGACGCCGACGAAGATGAGCGAGCCGAGATACCAGGCTTTGGACCGCAGCAGCCTGGAAGCGATGCCGCTCCAGTCATATTGCGCGGTGAGGAAGCGGCGTAGCGTAGCCATGGAAATTCTGGGCTCCGCCTGCCGCGGGCAGACGGTGGAACAATCGCCGCAATCGTGACAGACCCATGGCTCGAGGCTGGCCAGCAGAGGCCCGCGCAGGCCCAGCAGGGCCATGCGGATGCTCCGGCGGGGAAAGCTGGCGGAATCGCTGACGAGCTCGCAGGAGAGCGTGCAGCTGCCGCACTGGTAACAGGCGGCACTGTCAAAGGTGCCGTAGCGCCTGATGTCAGCGAGCAGGGTGGAATCGGCTTGAACCTGGAGTGCCCCTACTGCCATTTTGCAACCCCCTCGCCCAGGTTATGAAGGCGCGGACACCACGACTTCCTTGACGACCCGTCTGGTGTAGACCAGGTGTTTTCCGCCCTCTTCCACCAGCTGGACCTCAAAGTTGTCGTCTTTGTAGGCCTGCGCTTCGCGCGCGGCTTCCTCGTAGTTTTCGAACAGCCGGCCATCCCAGAGAAACTTTTTGCCGTCAATGGTTAGCGCGCGTCTCGGGTTCACCGGGTTTTGCAGTGTGGCGTCTGGCATGGCTTGCCCCCTGCTGCTGCGGACACACCAGCCCTCCGCAGTGCAGTTGCTGCTGCGTGTGTTACGGACCTCTTCTGGACGATGGCCCGGGCCCATTTCGAACGGCCGTTCGAGGCGAGAGCCAATCCCAAATTTTTTATCGCGACGGATTACAGCTGTTCAGTGATGGGCCTCACCGCTCCGTGTGACTGGCAACCGCACGGGCGGACTTTCTGGCAGGACGTGGAGATGCAGCGGTGGCTATTTCCTGTCGTGCTGGTGATGGTGGTGCTCATCGCCATGCTCATGCGGGTGCGAGTGCGTCACCTCGTCATGCGTGTGCTCGTGGGTGTGCGGCCCGGCCGGCTCGGAGTGGCCCTCATGCGAGTGCTGGTGATGACCATCATCATGCGAATGCTCGTGGGTGTGTGTGACCTTCCCGTGGGTGTGAGTATGGGAATGATCGGTCATTACGCCTCCTTTCAGCGGCGACAGGCAGAGCGGATTATAGCTCGATTTGTGCGCGACCGGCCGTTCAATTGCCGCAGAGCAGCCCATTCATGCCGCGCAAGGCGCCAGGTTGGCAGCGCGGCATCCTGTGCAACGACTGGAAATGGTAAAGCGTTTCCGCCCGCTGCCGATACAACCCACAGGTCTCATATGCATGGCACAGCCCAGCTTCCGGTTGTAGTGCATTGGCCCGGTGGCCCCGGCGTGCCGGCCGAAGGTGCCCCGTGTCCCTGCCCGCCCGCGCTGCCGGAATTTGTCCTGCCCGCAGTGACGCGTTCAGCTTCGCTTCTGGGCGCGCTTCTCGACGATAGCGCCCTGGATGTGGAGCTGGCGGGTTCGGTGCTGGCGCTGGATCCGGGGCTGGCATTCGGAACTCTTCAGCTGGCGAACCGGGAGCGCAGGCGGGAGCCGGTCTGGGAGCTTCCGCTGGCGCTGGTCGCCGCCGGGCGGGATGAACTGCAGTACCTGGTGTATCGCACGCCACAGATCCAGTCGTTTCCCGATGTGACGCGACGCTCCTGCCTGCAACTGCTGGTGCTCAATGCCGCGCTGCGGGCATGTGCGGCGCATTTTCTGGCACAGAAGCTGGGAAGCTGCCCTCCCCGCAAGGCATTCCTCGCCGGACTGCTGTTGGAGTTGCCGGCACTGATGACCCTGGGGCTCTCCCAGCCGCCCGGCTGCAGGGCAAAGCTGCTATCGGCGATGTGCCGCAGTCTGCCGGCCCCCATGGTGACGGCGGCCATGGCGCGGACCGACCGCGCCGGCGACGAACCCAGGGATCCCCTGCTAGCCCTTGTCCTGATTGCCGACCAGCTGCTCCAGGCACGTAATGGAGCTGCCGCTTCATCCGGCATGCGGGAGGAGCTGGCCGCGCGGCCGCTCTGGTCCTGCTGGAGGGAAACCGGCGCTCGCCGGCGCTCAGCGCTGCTGGGCGCCTGCGAAGCGTTGCTGGGGTGGGCCAGCGCCAACCTGTACCGCATGCAGCCCTGGGAGTTCGTGCAAGCGCTGGAACAAGCCCGATCATGGGAGTAGAACATGCCCGGGTTACGGGTTCTGATCGTTGACGACTCCTCAGTGATGCGTAAGATCGTGGCCCGCGCACTGCAGCAATGTGGCCTCTTGCTGGGCGAGATCATGGAAGCGGGCAACGGCGCGGAAGCGCTGGAACTCCTGCGCCGCGAGCGGGCAGACCTGGTGCTCTGCGACATTAACATGCCTGTAATGGACGGTCTGGAATTCGTGCGTCAGCTGCGCAGTGTCGCAAACGCCGGAGGAGTGCCGGTTGTGATGATCACCACCGAAGCCAGCGAATCGCAGGTCATGCAGGCAATCTGCTGCGGCGCCCGGGGATATATTCGCAAGCCCTTCACGCCCGATCAGGTGCAGCAGCAGATCGTCGCCCTGCTGCAGCCGCCGCAATAGGCCGCAGCCGGCAGCGCGAGGCGCCGGTGCTCCCAGCCCGGTCATCTCCCCGTTTCCTGGCAATTTCTAATCTGCGCCCGAGCTAAGTGCCTGTATCCACGGGGCGCCTTGCCGCTGTTCTGGTCTGTTGCTTGCATGCATCCAGTGCGGAGCCGAAGCCGATGAACAGCGGACTCTATGCGGCCTGTGCGGGGCTGCTGGCACGCAGCCAGGCGCTGGATGTGGCGGCCAACAACCTGGCCAACGTCAACACCACCGGGTATAAGGCGCAGATCCCCACCTTCCGCGCGCTGCTGGCCAGCGCCGGGAACAATGCGGCCTGGGATCCGATTGCGCAGGCGGTCAACGATTTCGGCGTGCTGGGCGGCAGCCGCACCGATCTCGTGCAGGGCAGTCTGGAACATACCGGCAGCGACTTCGACTTTGCCCTTGAGGGCGATGGCTGGTTCGCCGTACAGGCGGGCGCCAGCCGGGTCTATACCCGCAACGGCAATTTCCACGTTGACCGCAATGGACGCCTGGTCACTGCGGATGGCGGTACGGTCCTGGGCACGCAGGGCCCGATCACGCTGCCACCGGGCAAGCTGTCGGTGAGCAGCGATGGAACGATCTCGGTGGACGGCGCGCTGGCGGGCCGGCTCACAGTGGTGCGTCTTGCTGCCGGCACGGAGCTCGAGCCTGCGGGTAATGCACGCTTCTCCGCGGCGGCGGGCAGCGAGCGCGGCAGCGATGCCAGCGTGGTGCAGGATGCGCTGGAGAACAGCAACGTCAACGGCATCTCGGCCGCCGTGGGGCTGGTCGGACTGCAGCGTCACGCCGACCTGCTGCAGCAGGCGCTGACCGCCTTCCATTCGAATTTCAACCGCATCGCCGCGCAGGACCTTTCGCGCATCTGAGGACGGCCCATGTTTCGTGCGCTCTATACCGCGGCCACAGGAATGGTTGCCCAGCAGCTGAACCTGGACAACGTGGCCAACAATCTTTCCAACGCCAGCACCGCAGGCTTTCGCCGGCGGCGGCTGCAGTTCCAGGACCTCATCTACCAGAATCTTGTCATGCCGGGAGCGGCGGCGACGCAGAACACCACCGTCGCCTCCGGGCTGCAGGTAGGTCTGGGCACGCGCACCTCGGCCTCGGAGGTGATCCAGGCGCAGGGCGATTTCAATTCCACCGGCAATCCCCTCGACCTGGCCATCCAGGGCACGGGCTTCTTTCAGGTAAAGATACCCAGCGGGGAGACAGCCTATACGCGTGCCGGCATGTTCCACCTCGACAACCAGGGCAACGTGGTGACGGCCGACGGCAACCCGCTTGACCCGCCGATCACCATTCCGCCGGATGCGCTCAGCATCACCATCGGCAGCGACGGCACAGTGACGGTGACGCAACCGGGACAGACCCAGGCACAGCAGGTTGGCAATATCCAGCTGGTGCTGTTCCAGAACCCCGGCGGGCTGAACAGCGTGGGCCAGAACCTGTACCTTGCGACCACGGCTTCGGGAGATCCGATTATCGGGACTCCGGGCGGCTCCGAAGGTCTGGGCACGCTGCAGCAGGGCGTGCTGGAACAGTCCAACGTGGATGTGGTCGAGGAGTTCATCCAGATGATTCTGGCGCAGCGCTCCTACGAGGCAAACTCGCGCGTGGTCACCGCTGCCGACCAGATGCTGCAGGAACTGAACAATCTCTCGCGATAGGAGGGAAGGTGGCAGGCGCGGCAGATTCCGGCAGGCGGATGGGGCGCATCCTGCTCTTCTCCGCCACCTTCCTTATGGCTGCGGCGCTGGCGGCACACGCGGCACAGCCGCTGGCCCCCATTCAGCGGCAGGCGGCGGAAGCGGTCGCCCGCGATCTGAAGATCGGCGCCGCCAGCGAACTCATCGCGCAGAGCCTGCAGGTGCTGGCTCCGTTCGCCTCCTTACCGGAGGGAACGGCCATGCACGTGATTTCCGCCAGACCGGACCCGGCGTCAGGCGCCTGGCTGCTGCGCCTGGACTGCGTCCTGCGGCGCGATTGCCTGCCCTTCCATGTCCTGTTGCACCTCCCGGAAGCGGAGGTCGCGGGCTTTCGCCTGCCGACCACCGCCGGGCCGACAGCGGCTGCGGTTCCGGCCGCGGCCATGCCTGGTGGGCTGGTCGCTCCCATCGCCCGCCGGGGCGAGCAGGTGGAGGTGGTCGAGAACCTTTCCGGGGTGCGGCTGCGGCGGAAAGCGGTATGTCTTGAATCCGGTGCGCTGGGCCAGCGAATCCGGGTGCGGACCGGGACAACCCATCGGGTGCTGCTGGCCACCGTGGCGGGGCGAAACATGGTGAAGGTAGAACCGTGAAGAAGCTCTGCCCCATGCTGATGGCAGTCACGCTGATCTGCAGTTTCACCGCCGTTGCCTGCGCAAGGACGGGAAAGCGGAAGGGCCCGGCGCTGTCGCCCTCGTCGTTGCAGCAGTTCCTGGCGCGGGTCGAGAGCAGGCCGCTGGCGGCGACAACCGCCGCCGGCAGCCTGTGGCCGCTGGAAGGCGGTGTGCTGACCGATCTGGCGACTGATTACAAGGCGCGCCGGCTGAACGATCTGGTGACCATCAGCATCGTCGAGCAGACCCTGGCGCAGGCATCCGGCAACGTGACCGCCCAACGCAACTTCAGCTCCAGCTCGGGCATCACGGCGCTGGCGGGCCAGACCAGTACGGCTTCCGTCAACCCGCTCTATGGCCTGACCTCCGCCAGCAACCTGAAAGGCACGGGAACGGCCAACAGCCAGTCACTGCTGCAGGCCAACATCTCCGGACGGGTAGTAGCGGTGCTGCCGAACGGGAACCTCGTGGTCGAGGCCGAGCGCCAGGTCAGCTTCAACCAGCAGAGCCAGACGATCATTCTGCGCGGCGTGGTGCGGCCGGGCGACATTGCCGCCAACAACTCCGTGCCCTCGACCGCGCTCAGCGATCTGGAGCTGGAGATGAAGGGCAAGGGAGTGATTACCGACGCCACCCGCCAGCCGAATCTCTTCGTCCGGCTGCTGATGAAAATTCTGAACTTCTGATGCGGCAACATCTCCAATTCGTGCTGGCGGGCTGGCTGTTAGCGGGCGTGAGCGCGATCGCGGTGGGTGCTCAAACCACCACCCGCCTTGCCATTCGCGATCTGGCCTCGATTGAGGGCATCCGCGAAAACCCGCTGATCGGATACGGCATGGTGGTGGGGCTGGCAGGAACCGGCGACCGGCGTCAGACCCTGTTCAGCACCCAGACCCTGGGAAACATTCTGCAGAAGATGGGTGTGCAGATACCCGCCGCAGCCGTGACCGTCAAGAACGTGGCGGCGGTATTTGTGACCGCCTCGCTGCCGCCATTCGCGCGTCCGGGAATGCAGATCGACGTTACCGTTTCCTCCATTGGCGACGCCACCAGCCTGGAAGGCGGCACGCTGCTGCTGGCGCCGCTGTACGCCGCCGACGGGAAGGTTTACGCGGAGGCGCAGGGCGCCGTAACCCTTGGCGGATATACGGCGGGCAGGACCGGCACCAGCGCCAGGCAGGTGAACCATCCGACGGCGGGCCGGATCGCCAATGGCGGGCTGGTGGAACGCGATACCTCGCTGGAGCTGGGCAAGCTCTCGCGGATTTCCCTGCTGGTGCGCGATCCGGATTTTCGCATCACCCGCGACATGGCGGCGGCCATCAACCAGGAGGTTGGCCGTGTTATGGCGACCGCCGTCGACAGCCGGCGCGTCGAGCTGCGGGACGTGCGGCCAGGCGAGGCGCCGGAGCTGCTGACCCGTCTGCTGGCGCTGAAAATCGAGGTCCACCCCCGGGCCCGGGTGGTCATCAGCGAGCGCAACGGGACCATTGTGATGGGCGGGGATGTGCGGTTGAGCGCCGTTTCCATCCTGCATGGCGACCTGTCGATCCAGATTGCGACGGAGTACCAGGTTTCGCAACCGGCACCCCTTGGCGGCGGACAGACCGCGGTGGTTCCCCAGACCACGCTCGAGACCAGGGAGGAAAAAGCCAGGCGCATCGAGCTGGGTGAGGGGGCAACGGTGGAGCAGCTGGTCGACGGCCTGCAGGCGATTGGTGCCACCGCCCGCGATGTGGTCGCGATCCTGCAGGCGATCAAGGCGGCAGGCGCTCTGCAGGCGGAGCTGGAGGTGATCTGAGCGATGAGCCCTGGGATTGTCCCGACAGCAGCGGTTCCGGCGGGTGACGATGTCGCCCTGGCTACCTCGCAGAAGCTGGCCCGGGCGGCCCGCGAGTTCGAGTCGATTCTGCTGCAGAGCTGGCTGGAGAAAATGAACCAGAGCTTCGTGGGGGAGAGCGGCAGCCAGGACCCCGCGCACGACACGGTGAGCAGCCTGGGAAGCCAGGCCATTGCCACGGCGCTGGCGGAGCGGGGAGGCATTGGTATTGCCAACATGATCCTGCGGCAGCTTCATCCCAGGCTTGCGTCCGGGCCGCAGCGCGGAGCGGAAGTGCCGCAGAATCAGGTAGTTCATCGGGACGGCGAGACGGGCCGACAGGATCCGGGAGGAGCACGGAAAAAATCGGTTGGCAAAGATTAAAGTCTTCTCAGGAATTGCCGATCACCCGATTGCACGGCGAAAAGATGGAATGAGGTACCGCAATGAGAATTGACTTAACGGCGTCATCGTTGCCGGAGCTGGAGCGCAGCGGCAACTCGCCTGCGGCCAAGGCCGGACGGCAGGTCAGCGACAGGACGATGGTGCCGGGCGACGATGAAGCCCATCTGTCGGTCGGCAGCGATGCGGTGGAGAACCTGAAGGCGCAGCTCAGCTCGGTTTCCGAGGTGCGGCAGCAACGGGTGGAAGGTTTGCGGCGGGCAATCGCTGACGGCAGCTTCCAGATTTCTCCCCGGGAGATCGCTGGCGCCATGCTGGCTGACGATGTGCGGATGCCCAGGAAATAGCCGCATCTTCCCCGCGCGACAGAAGGTGTGCCTATGGAGCTGAGCAGCGGCCGTCTGGAAGCATCATCGCGTATCCAGGAACGCCCCTTTGGCCATTCCCCGGAGGAGGACCGGCGGCGCCTGCCGCGACGTCGGAAAGAGCCCGCGGCGGACGGCGAGGTTATGGAACACGAGGAAGGCGAATCCCATCAGCTCGACGACATGGCTTGACGGAGGCGCAGATTGCTGCTGACGAGGGTGGAAACGGCTGGGGGTGCGGCGGTGCCCTCTCCCGGACAGGAACTGGTGCTTTTGGAGAACGTGCAGTCGCTGCTTGCGGCGGCGATGCGTTCGCTGGCCAGCGGCGACGCGCCTGGCCTGCTGGAGGCGAGCAGCGCGATCACATCTGCCGCCGGACAGCTGAATCAGCTCTTCGCCGGTGTGCCCTGGACGGGGGCTGCGCCGGCGCGGAGGCGCACGGCACTGGCCGATCTGCGCGGACAATGCGCCTTTTGCCGGGCAATGTTGCGGCGCTGGCGACGCGCCATCGGGTTACGGCAACAATTGCTCGGGTTGCGGGGGGAAGCTGTTCCTTACACCGAATCTCTGCGGACGGACTGGAGTTAAGATGGGCGGACTGGTCGGCTCGATGTGGATCGCGCTGAACGCGCTGCAGGCGCAGGAGGCGGGACTGCAGACGGCAACCAACAATATCGCCAACCTGAACACCCCGGGATACAGCCGGCAACGCCCCGTGCTGGAGCAGGCCGACCCCGTCCTGGACGGCAACATCGTTCTGGGCGGCGGAGTCGAACTGGAGGGCATCGAGAGCCTGCGGAGTAACCTGCTGGACCTGCAGATCAGTGAAGAAACCCA
>Ga0335081_10004757_pt1 | contig 21462 bp, 10 predicted proteins | sample Lox_Sample_35_FD_206713 | JGI IMG/M metagenome (GOLD analysis project Ga0335081, IMG submission 206713) | Soil microbial communities from Loxahatchee National Wildlife Refuge, Florida, United States - Lox_Sample_3.5 | ecosystem: Environmental > Terrestrial > Soil > Wetlands | place: USA... | reverse complement strand
GAAGGGCGAGCGCGAATCGAGCACGTTGTTGCGCAGATACTCGAAGACCGTGCCGTGATAGCTGTTGGTGCCGGCCTTCGACACCACGTTGATCTGGGCGCCGCCGGCGGCTCCGGTTTCCGCGGTGTACACGGCGGAGCTGACGCGGAACTCGGCGATGGAGTCCAGCGACACGTTCAGCCGCGTGTCGGCCTTCTGCGTCTGCTCCTGCACACCGCTGGTGTCGATGCCGTCGAAGGTGAAGTTGCTGTCATCGAGCGAGTGCCCATTGAAGCGAATGCTCCGCTGCGCGCCGTCGCCCGTGTTGATCGCGCCCGGCGCCAGCGTCATGAGGGTGGCCCAGTTGCGGCCGTCTACCGGGATCTCGCGGATCTGCGGGGCCTCCACCACCCCGCCGAGTTCCCCGTCGGTCCGGTTCAACGCGTCCGCCGCCGCCGTCACTTCCACGGCGTCGCTGGTGGCCCCGATCTCGAGCCGGGCATCCAGCGTTCGAATCTGGCCGAACAGGAGATCGACCTTCTGGATCGTGGACGGTTTGAAGCCCGGCTTCGTGATGTTGATGGTGTAGCTGCCCACTGGCAGGGACGAAAACTCGTAAATGCCGCTCTGGTTGGAAACGGCCTGACGGTGCAGTCCGGTATCGGCTGACCGCAGCTCCACCGACGCGCCCGAAACCAGGGCGCCGGAAGGATCGGTTACCGTTCCGTTGATCGAGGCCCGGTCCTGCGCCATCAGGGGAAGAGCCAACGTCATGAGAAGACAGATGAGTAGAAGTCGCTTCATCGGACACACCTCCTGGGGAGTTTTGGGTCTGAAGCTAAACTCTAGCCGACCGGCCGTTTCAACTCCGTGAAAATCGAGTAACAAGTCAGCGACTGAGGCCAGCCCCCGGACCGCGTCTGTGATCGTGTGGACGCGCCTACACGCGTGGACGCCTGGACACGTGGCGCACACACTCGTGCGTGCCGTGCCGAGACTCCTCTCGACACCTACGGGGCGCGGGAAATCGGGCGCTGGCAGAACTGCCGGCGCAGTACGTACGAGTAAGTGCGCCAAGCTAAGTTGCACCACGTGAAGATCTTGCCATCCCAGACCGACGCGGCAGTCCCGTCCGATCAGCACCAAGGATGTCCATGCCGGCTCACTGGCCGGCACAGGTCTTGCGAGGCACTGGCGAACGGTTGGTATCCGGAGTGCCAGTGCATCCGCGGAGGACAAGCGATTCGGCAGCCGTTTGAGTAACGCGGCGCTACCGAATATCCTGTTGACATCAACATGTTTCCAGTGCCGTGGCGGCCCCGCCGGGGGCGCGGAATTCTGGCTGTCGTTCTGAGCATCCCCGTGCTGGCGTTCGCGTTGGTGTTCTGGCGAGCTTCTCATGCCAAGGACGAGGCCGCCGCAGAGATTCTCTCGAAATCGGAACTGCCGGTCCGGGTCATCTCCGTGGACCGCGTCGCGCCCGCGGGCGTTGACCCGGTAGCGGCAATTCCAGGCTTCCGCGATCTCGCAGCCTATAAAGAGATGATCGCCGTGAGCGCGCGCGCCGGACTCCTGCTGTACGACCGGAACGGCGCCCTGGTCCGATCGTATCGTGCCGGCATCGAATTGCCCCCCGCGGAACTTGGTTCCATGTCCGTGGGGATCGCCGCCGGCTCGGCGGAGCAGGAACTTTTCATCGCCACACGCGGCGAGGGAGTGTTGGCCTTCAACGGTGCCCGCTTCCGTCAGATCCTCCCGGCCGATTCGGGTGTGCGAATCGTCACATCCGTCCTGGTATTGGGCTCGGGACAGGTGCTCCTCGGCACGGAACGCCGGGGGGTGCTGGTATTCGACGGCCGGCGGCTCACGCCCCTTCGTCCTGATCTCAAGTCCGCGCACATCACCGCCCTCGCCGGCAACGACGGCAATCTCTGGATCGGCACGCTCGAAAACGGTGTCTTCCACTATCGGGGCGGGCAACTCGAGGAACTCCTTCCGGCGTTGCCCGATCCGCAGGTCCTTTCACTGGCGGTCACCAATGAGATGGCCTATGCCGGCACGCCCCTGGGGGTGGTGGAATTCCGCGACGGCCGGCGCCGGCGCACCCTCGCCGAGGGCTTCTTCGCCCGCGCGGTGGCGTGCCGCGGCGAGACGCTCCACGTGGGCACCGAGGATGAGGGCATCCTCGAGGTGCCGATCGAGTCGCGTCCCGAGCCGCCGGCGGCAGTTCCTTTGGATTCGGGCGCGCCACCGGTTCCCATTCTCCGCCTGACGAACATCGAGGGCGACGTGTACGCGGTGGGCGAGAGTGCCATCTATCGTTACGATGGTGCCCTCAAGCGGTGGCAGACGGTGCTCACCGCAGGCCCCTCCCTGTTGGCCGATCGCGATGTGGCGGCGCTCGCGCTCAGCGCCGGCCGCCTGTGGATCGGCTACTTCGATCGCGGGCTGGACGTGGCGGATGCCGGCCTGGAACACGCGGTCCATCGCGAAGACGACACCCTCTTCTGTATCAACCGCATCGTCGCGGACGCGGAACAGGCGCGTACCGCGGTGGCCACCGCCAACGGCTTGGTGCTCTTCGATTCCGGCGCGCAGCCTCGCCAGGTCATGGGGCGCAAGGACGGCTTCCTTTCCGATCACGTCACGGACGTCGCGTTTCGCAACGGCGGCATGGTGGTGGCCACGCCGGCGGGCCTGTCGTTCGTCGATCGCTCCGGCGTGCGCAGTCTCTACGTCTTTCACGGGCTGGTGAACAACCACGTGTATACGGTTGCCACACGGGGCTCACGGACCGTAGCGGGGACGCTGGGCGGCCTCTCCGTGCTGGATGACGATACGGTCCGCGCCAACTACACCACCGCCAATTCGCACCTGAAGCACAACTGGATCACCGCGGTGGTGCGGGTGGGCGACGAATGGTTTGCCGGGACCTACGGGGCCGGAGTGCTGCGGCTCGATTCGTCGGGCGAATGGCATTCTTTTCCCGATCTGAAGGAGGGCTTCGTGGTGAATCCCAACGCCATGCTGGTGAGCGGCGGACAACTCTATGCCGGCAGCCTCGACCGCGGCCTGTTCGTCTTTGACCGAGCGTCCGGCCGATGGAGCAGCACCACCGCGGGACTGCCCTCGAAGAACGTGACGGCGCTGGCGGCCAGCGACGGTTATCTCTACGTTGGAACCGACAACGGGCTGGTGCGAGTGGCGGAAGGAGCGCTGCGATGATCGGCCGTCTGCTGATTGCATCGCTCGCCTGTGCCGTCGCCGCGCTGGCCGATACGGGCGTGCTCATTCCCGGAGACCGCCAGCAGCCCGATCCGGCTGTCTTCTCTCTCAATGAAATGGCGCTGGAGATTCGCATCGATAACGGCACGGCGCGCGTTCGGGTGCGGCAGATCTTCGGCAACCATAGTGCGTCCATTCAGGAGGGTGTCTACCACTTCGCGCTGCCGGGCAAAGCCACGGTGTCCGATTTCGCCGTCTGGGACGACGTCACGCGCATCCCCGGCGTCATTCTGGAGCGCCGCCGCGCCGGCGAAATCTACGAGCAGGCGAAGGCCCAGGCGATCGATCCGGGACTGCTGCAAATGGGCGAACGCGATGCCGACGAGGCCCGGCGAAGCCAGGAGTTCACCGCCCGCATCGTGCCCATTCCGCGCTTCGGCACCAAGCGCATCGAGATGGAGTACCAGCACCCCGTTGCCGTAGAGCGGTATCAATCCGAATTTGTGGTTCCCCTCAAACCCGATGTCTATGGCGTCCAGACCGCCGGACATCTAACGATCATCTTCGAACTGCGATCCGCTCACGCCATCAAAGACTTTGCGGCTATCGCTAAGACCTACCCTTTGCAGATACGCGAGCGCTCTCCCAACCTCGTGAAGGCGGAGTTTTTCGGCAACAACGTGGAGCTGAAGGAGGACTTCGCGGCGCGCTATGCGCTCGATCCGGCGGAGGCCGACACGGTCCGCGTCATCACCGAGCGCGAGACCGCCGCGGGCCCGGGATTCTTCCAGGCGCAGACGCTGCTGAGGATTCCGGCCGGCAGTGCAGACGACAAGAGGCCATCGTCTGCGCCGCGGACGCTCATCGTCCTGTTCGATAATTCGCTCTCCATGCAGTGGGACAAGCTCGAGCGGAGCTTCGCCGCCTGCGAGACCGCGCTGCGCCGGTTGCGGCCCGGCGATTCGTTCAACCTGCTGCTCTTCAACTCCGAGCTCAACCTCTTCGCTCCGCAGCCGCGCCCGGCAACTCCGGACAACATCGAGCAGGCGCTGGCCTTCATCCGCAACAGCCGGATCCGCGGCGGCACGGACCTGCAACGCGCTTTGACGGCCGCGCTCGGGCAGGCCACCACCAGCGAACCCTACCTCATGCTGATCAGCGATGGCGGAGCCACCGAGGGCGCCGTTCAGAACGGCAAGCTGGCGACGTGGTATGCGGCGGAGTGGCGCAAGCATCCGCCGGCCCAGCGGCCGCACACCCTGGTATTCGGCATCGGCGACGATGCCAATCTGCCCCTGCTTCGCATGCTCGCGGGCAGCGGCGGGTACTTGGACTGGGTACGCTCCACCGAGCCCCTCGAGTTCAAGCTGAATGCCTTTCTGGACAAGATCGGCCAGGAGCCGCTGAAGGACCTCTCGCTGGCCGTGGCGCCGGCATCCAACGTGGACCTGGTCTACCCGCTCGAAGACGCGCACTTCGCCGGCTCCATGGCCACCTGGGCGGGCCAATATAAGCAGCCCCTGCCGCAGGCCACGTTTACGGTCACCGGAATCCGCGAGCGGCAACCGCTCCGCCTTTCGCGCACCGCTCCGTTGCCGGCGGCCGACGCCGGGCATCCGGAGCTGCCACGCACGTGGGCCCAGGCGCGCGTGGATGCTCTGCTGCAAAAGATCGAGCGGCAAGGCGAGGACCGCGCCACCATCGACGAAATTGTCCGCCTTTCCAAGAAGTACAAATTCGTCACACCCTATACCTCGTTCCTCGCCGTGCCGCGCGCGCTGCTGCGGCCCCGCGTCATCCGGCCGGGCGACCCGGTGCTTCGGGTGAAGACCGACGAATCCATCGTCTCGGTGATCGCGCTGTTTCCCTTCGGCCTCACCAAGCCGCTCCGCTACCTGAAAGAGGAAGACACCTGGCAGACGCGGTTTCTCGCGCCCGTGGAAATGTCCGACGGCGTGTACCAGGTTCGGCTGATTCTCCGCGATCGGGATGGCCACGTCTACCGCGAATCCAAGAGCTTTGTGATCGCCAGCAAGACGCCGGTGCTGCGCGCCCGGCTGGAAAAGCCCCGCGTGCACGCCGGCGAGACCGTTCGCATTTTCGCCCAAGCCTCCGGGAACGCGCGCACCATCACCGCGCGGCTCTACGGAGCGATGCCCGCGGCCCTCCGCTGGAACAGCGCCGCGAAGGCCAATACGGGCGACATCGTGGTGCCGGCGTATCTTCCGCCGGGCAGGTATACCGTTCACGTGACCGCCGAGGACATCGCTCACAATGTGGGCACTGAGGAGGTGGCGCTTGAAATCTGGTAGGCAAATCTCAATGGCCGTGGGGCTGATGGTCTGCGGCGCTTTCCTGATTCGCGGCGAGCTTGAACCCTGGGTGCAGCACATCCCCGCGGGTCCGGCCGTAGCGGCGCTGTTCCGCAGCGTTCCCATGCCCGGGGGCGCGGTGCCAATTCTGCGGCCGCCCGCCGAAACGCGGCCGGCGCTCACCGAACTGATCTCCCGCACGCCCCGCGATGCCATGCTGTGCCGCTTGCGGGCGCAGGAAGCCGAAGTGGCGCTGGATTTCGCCGCCGCCGAGGCGGATTGGAAGACCTACGCTGCGAGCGCTGACGATCGGTACAGCGCCCAGATCGAATTGGCCGACTTTTACCATCGGCGCATCCGGCCGCGCGACGAGATCGCCGCACTGACCGCCGCGGCTGCGGCAAAGGACGATCCTCTCCAGCCGCCAACAGCTCAGCGGGGCTGGCGGGCCTTCGAGCGCATGGCCGGCATCATCGGGCAAGAAGCTCTTCACGAGCCGGTGGCCGAGCCCGTGTTCCGCGCCTGGGTTGCCCGTTACCCCAAGGAGCCGGCCGCCTGGAACAAGCTGATTGAACATCTGGCTGCCAACCACCGGTTCGACGCGGCCGAAGCCGAGATCGCCGGATATGGCCGCGCCTTCCACGACGCGTTCGAACCCTTGCGGATGCGCGCGGATCTCGAGGTGCGCCGCGGCTCGCCGGACGCCGCTCTGGCCCTCTACGACAAAGCATTTCAGCCGCTCTGGCCGGAAGACATGCGGGCCGGCTACTTCAAGCTGCTGGCAGAGCAGGGACAGCTCCGCGAGTTTGCCGGCCGGGCCCGCAACGCCCTTTCGACGAATCCCACCGACCTGGATGCCACCGCGCGCCTCTTCCACTATTTCCGCTCCCAGAACAATGTTCCGGCCGCGCGCCGCGCATTGCTCCAGTACCGCCTGGCCAAGGAATCCGGCGGGCTGCCGTGGACAGCCGATGAGCTGCAAACCCTGGCTCAACTATTCGAATGGCTGCCGGATGTGAACGAGGCGGCGCGCCTCTACTATGCGCTCTACAGCGTGCCGCCGGCCGGCGGGCCGCAGACGGAACGGGCGTTGTACGGTCTGTCCAGCCTGCTGCTCGCCGCGCCCAATCAGGCGATCCAGTTCGGCTCGGGCGATCTCTCTTTCTACCGAGACATCGCCACGGTCGATCCGTCGCCCGGCTTTCTGAACGGCATTCTTTCGCTCGTGCTCAACTGGACGGAGCCGCGCTCGGAGTATCAAAGCCAGAACGAGAAGTCGGCCGCCTACTTCCATCGCGCCGCCGCCGCCCAGTTGGTGACCCTGCTGGAGCAGACATTCCCGCGATCCGCGTACCGCGCTCCCTTGCGTGCCGCGCTGGTATCCGCCTATGCCACATACGGTGACGATGCGGCGGTGATCCGCGCCGGGCGCGAGTACCTGGCCGCATTTCCGGCTGGAGGGGCGCGTGTTTCCGTGGCCATGCAGGTCTGCGACGCCCTGGCGCGCGCCAACCGCAGTACCGAGGAGTTTGCGCTGTACGATCAATTGCTCCGCGAACTGGCAGCCCAAGCGTCCGGCGTGCCGATCGGTTCGAGTCCTCCGGCAGGGGAACAAGCCGGCGGCGACCGCTCCTTCGAATACGCCCAAGTGCTGGACAAGTATCTTTCCCGCCTGGCGATTCTGAAACGCCCGCTGGACGCATTACGCGTGTACCGTACCGAGATCGATCGCAACCCCGACGACCCGGGGCTCTACGGGCGGCTGGCCGCGTTCCTCGAACAGAACGGAATGGCGCGCGAGGTGGAAGATCTCTATGCCAAGGCGATGGCGAAGTTCCCGGACCGCTCCTGGTATCACCGGCTCGCCCGCTGGTATCTGCGGCAGAAGCAATCGAGCGCTCTCGAAAAGGTCAGCCGCGACGCCATCGCCGTCTTCTCCGGCACCGAGCTCGAGCAGTACTTCAGCGAAGTTGTCACCCAGACCCACCCCGATGCGGCCCTCTACCGCCAGTTGAATCTGTACGCGCATGAGCGCTTCCCCGAAGACCTGGTCTTCGTCCATAACCTGCTGAGCGCCTACGCTCGCACGGAAACTTACGATGCCGCGGCGGCCGATCGCCTGCTCCGCCAATACTGGTTCTACGAACCGCAGCTTCGTTCCGTGTTCTTCGAACGGCTCTCGCAGCAGGGACGGCTGTATCCCGAGTTGGCGGAAGTACGCGCCGCCAATCCCGGTATCGTGAACGGGCAGTTTGACCAGGTGCTCGCCTCCAATCCGGCGGCGGTCCAGTTTGCGGCGGAGGCGGAAGCATGGCTTTCCCATTTTGAAGCGGCAGCCCCGGCCGCGCGTGCCTTGGCCTCCGCGTATCCCGGCCGGCGCGAGTTCACCGCCAAGGCATCCTCGCTCTACCGCTCGCTTGCGGCGTACGACCAGCGGGACACCGATATCGCCGTCACTCTGGCCGGTTATGAACAACTCGCCAACCCGCGAGACCAGAGCGTTCTGGCGCGGATGGGCGACATCCTGGCCGATCGCGAGCTCTTCGGCCGGGCCCGCGCGTTCTGGGAACGCATACCGGCGGAACAGCCCGGCAAGCGGGAAGCCTATCTGGATGCCGCCACGGTCTATTGGGACTACTACCGGTACAACGACGCCTTGCGCTGGATCGCCGCCGCGCGGAAGAAGTTCGACGACCCCGCGCTATTCGCATATCAGGCAGGCGCCATTTACGAAGGCAAGCGGGATTACGGCAGCGCCGTGCGGGAGTACGTCGCCGGCGCCCTCGCCGGAGACAACAGCGCGGACAACCGCCTGCTGCGCCTGTCGAACCGGTCGCAGATACGCGACCTGGTCGACCGGGCGACTGCCGGCGCCCTGGCTTCCGATCCTTCCCCGCAGGCCGTTTCGCTGCGCCTCTCCGTGTTGGAAGAGCTGCGGCGCCGGCAGGATCTCGAGACCCTCCTGCGGGCCCGCGTGGAAGTTGAAAAATCATCCACCGAACTGGGCACACTTCAGGAGACCGCCCGCCGCCTGGGGTTCGATGACCTCGAGGAACGCGCCAGCGAGCGTCTGGCCGCCGTCACCAACGACCCCGTCGACAAGATGCGCCTCATGCTGGCCCACGCAAGGCTTCTCGAAGCGAAAAAGGACATTGCCGGCGCGGCGCGCGTAGTCGATGGCCTCTATCGGGGGAATCCGCTGATTCTCGGAGTGGTGCGCGGTGCAGTCGATTTTCACGTGCGGAACCGGCAGTCCGCGGAAGCCATCGACATCCTGCTCGACGCCTCGAAACGCGCCCGGGCCGATCTCGCCGCCCAGTTCATCCTCGAATCGGCCCGCATCGCCACGGCAGCGGGCCAGTTCGATCGCGCCCGCACGCTGCTCTCCGGCCTGCTCTCGGCGGACCCTCTCCGCGCCGAGTACCTGGCCGCCATGGCCGACACGTATCTCCAGGCGAAGGATGATCACGGCTTTCGCGATTACCAGCTCGCCACCATCCAGCGCCTGAAGCAATCCCAGTTGACGCCCGCCGAGCGCCTGGAGCGAATCGCAACCGTCCGCCGCCGCCTGATTCCGGCGCTCGACCGGCTGCAGGATAGCGCCGGGGCCGTGGACCAGTACATCGAGGTCGTTAACGGCTATTCCGAGGACGAGGGGCTCACCAGGGAAGCCGCGGCTTACGCCGTGGCGCACGGCCAGGCCCTCCGCCTGGTGGCGTTCTATCGCAAGACCATGGCTGACGCGCCGCTCGATTATCGCTGGCCCATCGTGCTCGGCCGGATCGAAACCGTAACCGGGGATTATCCCGCGGCCATCGCCGATTACGAACGCGCTATGAAAGCGCGGCCGGACCGCGCGGATGTGCTCCAGGCGAAAGGCCGGCTTGAAGAGCGCCTGATGCGCTTCGACGATGCCATCAAGAGCTATGGCCGGCTCTATGAACTGGCCTATCGCGATCCGCAGTGGATGATCGAGGTTGCAGAATTGCGGGCGCGGTCCGGGCAGTCCTCCGAAGCGGTCAACGCGCTGAAAACCGCGATCATCGGTGCGCGCACCGAAACCGCCGATGCGGACTTCGACATTGCCGAACGGCTGGAAACCTGGCACATTCTGCCCGATGCCGTGGCGTTCGCCGACCGGGGCGCCGGTCTGGCAGGCTCTGACCTTTTCCAGGACGCCGGCCATGCGGTGATTTACGCGCGCATCATGGCACGCGCGCGCCGCATGGATCGAGTCCTCCCTCGCCTGGGCGTCAATCCCGGGCCGGACCAGCAGGTGGTGCAGGCAGCCGGGAGGATCGTTGACGAAACCTATACGCCGGAAGAGAAGACCAGTTTCGAGCAGGCGTTGAACTCTCGAGCCGCCGGCGTTGAGCCAATGGTTCACGATGCCACCCCGCTTGCCCAAGCTGCCGGGCTGGTTGACCTGGAATCGCGATGGCGCCGCGAGTCGATGGCTGCTCAGGACCGGCAGATCGACCAGCGCTTCGTAACGCTCCAATCGCAGCGTGGCCTGTACGGCGATTTAGGCCGCCAGTTGGAGGAATACGCCGCGAAGGTTCCCGGGCAGCCTGCCGAGTCGAGTGCTCTGGCTCAGGCCGCGCAGGCCTTTATCGACGAGGGGGACATCGAGAGCCAGATGCGCATCATGCGGAAGGCGCTGGCGCGAAACGACCTCGCGGGCAATTTGCTGGACCGCTATCTCGGGCTGCTGGCCTCGCGCCAACCGGAAGAGTTGCTGGCGGTCGCCCGCGGCAACAGTTCCGCCGATATCCGCAATCGCGCCGTTCAATTCGCCATCGCCGCCGACCGCCGCGAGATGGCGTACTCCGACGTTCAAGCTCGCGGTGGCGCGCTGCCTCCGGTATGGACCCGGGCATATACCGCCCTCGCCGGCCAGTATTTCGACGATCATTCCCCCGCGATCGATGCCGCTTTCCAGGCGGCGTTGGACACGCGCACCATCGGCGAACGTCTCCAAATTCCGCTCAAGCCCGATTCCATCATCGTGGGCTCGGTCTGGTTCTACTACGGCGCGCGCTATGGCGACTATCTGGTCTCCGGCGGGAACGCTGCCGCCGAAGCATGGCTGCCCGCATCCCTGGAGGCAGCGCCCGGGAATCCCGACGCTTACCTGGCGCTGGGCGATTCGCTGGCGGAGGCCGGCCAGGGCGCCAAGGCGATTACCCAGTTCGAACACGCGCTGGAACTCGATTCCGACCGGGGCGACGCCCACGATCACATCGCCCGCGTGCTGTGGTCCCAAGGCCGCCGGCCCGACGCAGTGGCCCGCTGGAAATCCGCGTTGGCCACTTTTCTGCGGATTCAGAGCCGCGGCGTGCGGGTTCCGGAACCGTTCTGGGGGCGGGTGGCGGAAACCTTCACCGATATCGGCGAGCGACACGCGCTGGGCGAACTGCGCGGCGATATCGCCCATTTACTCGAGGATTATTATCAGCGCAATAACCAGTACCGGCTGGACGAACTCATCGAGCCGGCGGCCCGCGCCTCCATCGCGTCCGGCGAAGGAACCGCGTGGCTGGTGGAACTGGCTCGCTCCATGGATGAACCCGAGATGATCATAAACGCCCTGATGCGCGGTCCCGGTCTCACCGACGCGCAGCGGATTACGCTGCAACGCGATCTGGTAGCGGTCCTGGCCAGGAGCGCCGAAGCGTTTTTTGGAGACAACCGTGAGTTCGGCGCGAGCCGGGCGACGGACGCCCGAGTGCAACTGGTTTCCATGCTTCTGAAGGCCGGAGACTTGAAAGGCGCTTCGGCCGAGTGGAGCCAGGTCCCCGCCGTCACCGGCGTACGGTCCCGATGGGACAGCAACCAATTCCGGGACGAGGTGGAGTTCCGGCTGGCCTCGAAGACCGGTACGCTGGCCGCGCTTCTGGAACGATATCGTTCGCACCCGGAATCGGCGCCGTTCGTCGATGGCCTGCGGAATGCCGCGCTGGCGTTGCGGCGCGACGGCGATGAGAACGGCGCCCGCTCCGTTCTGGAATTCCTCTACGACCGTGAAATCCGGGGCGGAAATCTGGAGGCAGCCAATTTCCTCGGCCTGGCGGAAGTGAAGCTGCAGCGCGGCGACACCGCCACGGCCGTCGCGCTGTTGAACCGCATGGCCCTGGTGGTTGAAGACGCATTCGACACCCTGCCGCCCGCGGCGGAGCTGTTCGGCAAGTATGGGAAGACCGCGGAAGCCGCCGACTTCCTCCAAAGGCGGGTCAAAGCGGTGCCGTGGGATTCGCAGGCCAAGTTGCAGCTCGCGCGCACGGTACCCTCCGGGTCCGCTGAGCGCCAGCGCTTGCTCACCGCCGCTGTGACCGACACACAGGCCGGCTATCAACTACGTGCGGAAGCCGCGCGATTGACCGCCCCGCACCCTGTCGCGGGCGTCGCCGGAACCGAACTGGCGCTTCTGTCCTCGGCCAGCGTGATTCCCGATGCCGCCGCAAAACCTTATCAGGTCGAGGCGCGTTTGGAAGCTGCGCGCGAGGTCTCCAATCCGGAAGTCAGGCTTCGCCTGTGGCGGGAGGCGCTGGCCATCGCTCCGGCAGACGACCGCGCCCGCCTCGGCGCCCTCCGCGCCGCGCTCGAACTGCGCCGCGACAGCCTGGCGCTGGCGCTCGAACAAGCCGGTGCGCCGTCGCCAACACGATTCAACGAGGAGACGCCGTACTACACCCGCCGCGGGCGCTACCTGCCATACCGTCTGCCCGAGGTCGCGTCCGTGATGCCGCAGGCGCGGCTCACCGACGAGGAGCGCGCGGCCCTGGCGGAGTCGCTCGCCGCGGCAGCGGAGCGCCTCGACGATCTGGCCGCCGCGCAGAGCCATCTCCGCTCCGCGATCGACCTGCGCCCGCCTGACCAGCGCGGTGCCCTCACCCGCAGATTGAATGCGCTCATCGCCGAACAGGACCGCCGCGCGAAGAACGCCGCTCGGCAGCCCGTAATCAAGAATGTAGTCGAACAGGACCAGGTAGTGCGCCCGCGAATTCCCAGGAGTGCGCCATGAAAAGAGCCGTGCCGCTTTCCGTGCTGCTGCTATCCGCCGCCGGATACGTGTTCCTCCAGACCACCTCACCGACGCCCAACCTCGCCACCCTGATGCCCGGCGGCGCGCTGCTCTACCTGGAGGCGCCGGATTTCGGCCGCGTGCTTCGCGACTGGGATTCTTCGCAAGTGAAGGCCGATTGGCTGGAGAGCGCCAACTACGACGTATTCTCGCGCTCCAACCTGTTCACCAAGCTTGCCGAGGCTTACAGCCAGTACGGCGAGGCGGCGGGCTTCCTGCCTGACCTCAAGAGCGTCATCGAGATCGCCGGAACGGATTCGGCGCTGGCGCTCTACGAAATTCGCGATGTCGAGTTCCTGTACATCAGCCGCATCGCTGACGCCGACCTCATGAAGAGCCAATTGTGGGCCGTTCGTGACAAGTTTGAGCAGCGCCAGGCCGGGGGCGTGTCCTTCTACCTGCGCACCGACGCGGCATCCAGGCGAACGGTGGCGTTTGCGTTCGCCAAAGGCTACCTCCTGGTCGCCACACGGGACGACCTGGTAGCCCAGGCGCTCGAATTGCTCGCCGGCGGGTCAAACCCGAGTATTGCGTCCGACCGGTGGTATCGCGAGTCGGTGGCTGCGGCATCGAATCCCGGAGAGTTGCGGCTGGTGACGAACCTCGAGTCACTCGCCAAGACCGCGTATTTCCGTTCGTACTGGATTCAGCGAAACGCTCCCGCGGTCCGCAGGTATTGGGCCGGAGTTGCCGATGTGAAACGAACCGGCGGTAACGTCCTGGAGAGCAGGGTGTTCCTCCGCACGCCCGGGGCGGCGGCGCCCGCGGCTGCGGCCACCGACTCCGGGACGGTCCCCGGCTTGCTGGCACTGGTCCCGCCCGAAGCCGGCCTGTACAGAGCATCGCGCGTCGGGGATTCGTCCGATGCGGCTGCCCTGATCGTCCAGAAGCTGATTGGACCACCGCCGCAGCGCACGAGCGACGGGCGCTATGCTCCTTCGGCGGTCTCGCCCGACAGCCGTGCCGGCAGTGAGGGCGACCTGGAAACCCGCATTGACGAGCAACCGCTGCCCTCCGACGCCGGCATTTCCGATTCCGTGGCCGCTGTGCGCGCCATGGTCGACCGGTCCGGAGGGCGCGCTCTTCTCCTGGTGCAGTCGAGTTCGCCGGCCGGCGGAACGTTCGTGCAGATGCCTGCGGTCATAGTCCTCGATGGCGCCGAGGATTGGAATCGCGACTCGGTCCGGAGCTCTCTCGCCGCGGCTGCCGGAAAGTTGTGGACCACGTCCCAACTGGGCGCTGGATGGGTGAGTGGAACGGCAGGGCGGCATCCGGTCGAACGTTTGGACGGCCTCGGAACATTGATCTTCGCCATTCGCGGACGCCTTCTGTTCCTCGGCAACGATGCGCGTCTGCTCGCCGCCGTCCTGGATCGGGTCGCGACAAGGCCGGCGGCAGGCGCCCTTACTTATGCCGCCGGTTTCCGTCATCTGCGCGAGCGCTCCAGCTACGAACGGGTGATGACCGCGCTCGACTTTACCTCGTCCGCCGGAAATGCGGGGTCCGGAGGTGGGGACCGTGCCGGCGCCGCACCGCCGTTCTTTTCGGGAAATGTCGCCAGCTTGAGCCGCGTCCTCTCGGGAGTTGCGGAAATCCGCGTGACGGAGGAGGAGAGAGGCCTCGCTACGGTCCAGAGTGTGCTCTATCAGATGGGACAGTGATAGTCCCTCGGCGTCCCGTTCAGCCCCGGCACGGCAGTTGCCCCGTCGCCTTCAAGTGCTCGCCGATTGGCCGGTCGCTGGTGCTGGTGTGTTGCTTCAGCCACGCGATGAAGAACTGCATCACTTCGATGGTCATGGTCACTTCCCCCGAGGATGCGCGATCCTGCATCTCCCGCACCCTGGCTCGAAGGTCTTCATGCTGCCGCCGGTGCACCCGAAGATCGGGGTAGCCGCTCCGTTCCATCAGTCCCTCTTCGTGCGAGAAGTGGGAACCGGTATAGTCGACCAGTTCCGTGAGCAGGGCCTGCAGAGCATCCCGGCCCTTCCCGGCAAGCATGGCCTGGTGCATTCCTTCGGCGAGGGCGAACAGCCACTGGTGCTCCCGGTCGATCTCCTCGACCCCCACCGCATAGTCCGGCTCCCAACGGTACACGGGCGCCGCAGGCCGATTCTCGCTGAAGACAGTCATGATCAAAACAACTCCACGTTGTCCCCGAAATCCTGTTCGTCGGGAACGACCGTCGACGTGCCCACCGGAACCGGCTGGCCTGGTGCTGCGCCGGCCGTTACGGATGCGTGCACCTCGCGTTCCGCCTGCATGGTGTAATGCAATGCAAAATCCTCCAGACGCCGTTCTGCGGGCGCCTCCAGATCTCTCCGGGGCGCGGGCCCAAATTGCCCGCCGATCTGTTCCAGTGCACGCCGCACGCGACCGGCGGTTTCCGCAAAGAGCGCGCCAGCCGAAAAGCCGGCTCGGACCGACTGAATTTCGTCGCCGAGCCGCGAACTGAGAGCCGTAATCTGGTTCAGCCGGCCAAAGCTGGCCTCGCTCGACGAATGCAGTTCCAGGATGGCGGCACGCATCTCGGAGACACTCGTATCGGCATCAGAATGGGCATTCGCCACTGTCCAGGCCGAGCGACTGGATAAGCGGCCGGCGGCGTCGGCGATGGCCTCCAGAGCTGCTGCCACCTCGCCGGTGATGCTCGCGGAATCGAGCGCCAGACGCTGCATGACTTCGGCAATCAGGTTCAGCGCGTTACCGGAGTCGCCGATGGGAACGGCCCGGATGGCGGCATTGATCGCGATGCGGTGGATGCGAATTCCAATGTGCCGGACCTCCGCCACCGACTGCTGCATCCGCGCCACGGTCTGTTCGAGCTCGGCCAGCACCGATCGTGTTTCGGCCTCCGCCGTGGCGCAGGTTCCCACGACTCTCAAGATGGCGGTGAAACGGCCCTCCATTTGCAAAAAGAAAGAGTCGCGCTCCTCGGCCGAAAAACCCAGCAGCGTTTGGCCTGCCTCGGCCATGTTGCGCACGCGCCCGGCGATGCTGTCCAGGTCCCGCTGAATGGCGGCCGCCGAGCGCGCAAAAACCTGTTCCGCGCTGGACAACTGGGAGGACTGCAGCGTCAGCACGGCCCTGGCGTCCCGCGGAAGGTGGACGCGTTTTCGGACGCCTTCGCGGAACTCCGCCCGAAGCCCTCGCAACGCCTCCACCACGTGCTCGACCTGCTGCCGCGTAATGTCGTGGAATTGAATCGCGGTAATCAGGTCTCCGATAGCCGCGGACGCTTCTGCGTACTCGGCAGCCTGACGAAGCGAGGCCTCGCTCGCCCGCCGGCGCCGGTTTTCGAGCGATGCCAGGCTGGTCATGACCTCGGCGATCAGGGAAGGCAGTTCCTTCAACTCGCCGGCGCGGAGATCCGTGACCTTGGTGAGGGCCGACCGCATGCTCCCATGTAGAATCGCGGAATCGTCCACAATGCCCTGTCCGCTGGTTTCGATGCTCTGGGTGAGGGCGTTCACTTCTTCGGCAAGATGGCCGAATTCGGCGCCCGCATGGCCCAGCCTCGCGGTCTCGATGCGAGTTAAAGACCCCAGCACCCGGAAAATCGAAACCGTGTCCCGGAAACCGCTGAACGTGCGGCCGATCTGGCGGGCGGAGTCGCACGCGCTGCCCAGTGTCCGGTCGCCGGTCTCCGCCCGTGCTTGGGTCTCCCTCAGTCGCTCGAGGACGCGGGTGAGCACCTGGGAAGCGTGGCACCCGGTGCTGCCGGAGATCAGTTCGCCGAGGGCAGCCATATCGGCCGAAATCTGACGGGCCGCGGCCAGAAACTCCGCCAGTTTTCCGCCGATGGCCAGGAAATCCTTCTCCGTGGCGTGATTCAGGCTTGCCAGATCCGCAGCCACCTGTTCCAGAATTGTCCCGCAGTCGTCTCCCGCGGCATTCCTCTGGCCACCCCTCCAAACGGCCCGGATCGCGCGCCGGAGGAGTTGCCCCGTTCGATTGCGCTTCGGATCCGCTTCGACTCCGCTCCGCAACACCGGCCCCCACATTCATATCGGCAGGGATAAAAGGCACCAGTAGTCGTGTTCCACAGTGAACGGACGATAAGGAGAATGGGGAGGCGTCATGTTCGTAGAAAGAAGGAAAGCGCCGCGCTACCGCATCAACGCCCGGGTGGTTATCCGCAACGAACGCGGCGACCCGGTCCCCGCCGTCGTCGTCGACATCAGCAGTTCGGGCATGTTGGTGCATCTGGATTGGCCTAACCCATTCCAAATCGGTGAAGCCGTGACGCTTGAGGTAGCCCTGCCTCACGGGGTGGATGCGCCGCTCTCACCCTGGGCGATTGGCAGCGTCGTGCGGCTGGACGGGGAGCGCTCGGCGATCCACCTGCACGCCGGCAGTTTCCAGGCCGGCGAGCGGAAGAACGATGTTTTGCCGCCGGACACCCTACACCTGGATTGAGACTCCGCCGATATGTACTGGTGAGTGCGATGCCCGTAACGCTGCACCGAGATGAAGCCCGATGGCGGATCAGTCTGGATGGTCAGATTACCCTCACGTCTGCGGCGGAACTGAAGAAGCTACTGCTCGAATGGCTCGCCGCGGGGAAAGATCTGGACCTGGAACTGGAGCGCGCCGAGGAGATCGATCTCACCATCCTCCAGTTGCTCTGGGCCGCAGCCCGCGAGGGTGCGCGTACGGGAGCGGAAATTGTGGGCCGCGCGTCACCGGCGGCGGCCATCGCGGCGCGCGACTCGGGTTTTGCGGGGATCCCCGGGTTCCCCGTTCCGGCGGAGTGAGGCATGGCTAAGGTAATTCTCACGGTTGACGACTCCGCCAGTATCCGGCAGATGGTCCACTTCACCCTCTCCGACGCCGGCTACACCGTCATTGAAGCCGTGGACGGCAAGGATGCCCTGGCCAAGCTGACCGGCCCGGTAAACCTGGTGATCACGGACCTGAACATGCCGAACCTGGACGGGATCGGGCTCATCCGCAGCCTGCGGGCCAATCCGGCATGCAAAGGCCTACCGATCATCATGCTCACCACGGAGTCTCAGGAATCGCGCAAACAGGAAGGCAAGACAGCCGGCGCCACGGGCTGGATTGTAAAGCCCTTCACCAAGCAACAGATGCTGGCCGTGGTGAAAAGGATTATCGGGTGATCGACCGATTCAGGCAGGGTTTCCAGGAAGAAGCGCGCGAATTGCTGCGAGACCTGGAAGCGGCGCTGCTGGAGCTGGACCAGAAGCGCGACGATCCCGAAGTGGTCGGGCGGGCCTTCCGGGCGCTGCATACCATCAAAGGATCGGGCGCGATGTTCGGCTTCGATAACATCGCCGCATTCGCTCACCATCTGGAGGCGGTCTTCGACCAACTGCGCAAGGGCCGGCTCGCGGCTACCGCCGACCTGATCAATCTGGCGCTCGCTGCCGGCGATCAGATCAAAACCATGTTGGATGCGGCCGCCGGAGTGGCCGCGGCGGATGAGGAGCGTGCCGCCCGCATTCTTCTGGAACTACGCAGGGTGACGGGCTCGTCGGTAACCCGCCCGGACACCGCGCCGGTCCCGCAGGCGGAGGCTCCCGCTGCGAAGACCGGGTTATCGACGGAGTGGCTGGTCCGTTTCCGGCCCGGTCCGGACGTGATCTTGAATGGGACCAACCCGCTGCTCCTGCTGAACGAACTGCGGGAACTGGGGCCCCTCCAGGTCCAGATCGACACCACCGGCATTCCGCCGCTGGGCGAGCTCGATCCGGAACGCTGCTATGTCGGCTGGGACATGGTTCTGACGACCGCCGCGGGGCGGGAGGCCATCCGGGACGTCTTCATCTTCATCGAAGACGACTGCGAGCTCAGGATTGAGCCCGCTGCGGGCGACGGAAGGCAGACCCCTGCGCCGGTCACAACCGCGGTCACGCGGAACTCGGGGAGTATCCGTGGCAACCACGCTTCGGCAGGCGCCTCGAGCATTCGGGTGTCGGCTGAAAAGCTGGATCAGCTCGTGAACCTGGTGGGCGAGCTGGTGACCGTGCAGGCGCGCCTGAGCGAGCTATCGGCCCGTCGGGATGATCCCGACATTCTGGCCGTATCCGAGGAAATCGATCGGCTGACGGCGGAGCTTCGCGAGAACTCGATGAGCATCCGGATGCTGCCCCTCCGCGACACCTTCGAGCGCTTCCGCCGGCTGGTTCACGACCTCGGCATCGAGCTGCATAAAGAGGCCTCTCTCGCCGTCGAAGGGGCCGATACCGAACTGGACAAGACGGTAATCGATCAGCTCAACGATCCGCTGGTTCATCTGATCCGCAACAGCATGGATCACGGCGTCGAGGCCCCCGACACGCGCCGCGCGGCCGGCAAGAACCCCACCGCCACTATTCGCCTCTCCGCCCTGCACTCCGGCGCCCAGGTATTGATCCGGGTAAGCGATGACGGGCGCGGTCTGGATGTGCAGGCTGTCCGTGCGCGCGCCATCGAGCAGGGGCTGATCGACGCCTCGGCCCAGCTCTCGGAATCCGAACTCTTCTCCCTGATCCTGGCGCCCGGCTTCTCTACGGCGCGGGAGGTCACCGGAGTGTCCGGCCGGGGTGTCGGCATGGACGTAGTCCGCCGCAGCGTGGAAGCTTTGCATGGCGTCATCGAGATCAGCAGCAGGCCGGGAGCGGGCCTCACCGTAACCCTCCGCCTTCCCCTGACCCTGGCCATTATCGACGGGCTGCTGGTCCGCGTCGGTCACGCCTATTTCATTCTGCCGCTGGCCAGCAGTCTGGAGTGCGTCGAGCTGACGCAGCAGGATATTCAAAACGCGCACGGAAACCACCTGGCAACGGTGCGCGGTGAAACCATCCCCTACATCCGGCTCAGCGAGTGTTTCGCCATGGAAACGCCTCCGCCGGAACGCGAACAGATCATGGTCGTCGATACCGGGGAAGGGCATTGCGGGCTGGTGGTGGACGAAGTCCTCGGAAATCATCAGACCGTGATCAAGAACCTGGGCAGGCTGTATCGCGACGTTCCCATGGTGTCCGGAGCCACCATCCTCGGAAACGGAACCGTGGCCCTGATTCTCGATCCGCATCGCCTGGTGCAGAACGTAGTCCACGCGGCCTCACAGAACACTCGCTCCGATAGCCGGAAGTCCCGGCGCAACCTGACTATACCCAACCAGCCGTCTGCACAGACGGACGCATTCCAGCAGAAGGACAACAGAACCAATGTTACGTAAAGCAAACGGGAAGAACAAAAAGCCGCAGGGTTCCGGACACAGCGACGGCGGTACGGCCGTCCTGGAGTATGGCGTGCACGGTGAGCGCGTCCCCCGGGGCAGCGCGGAAAACGCGGGAGACCTGGAGACGCAGGCCGTCTCGCAAGAGATCCTGCGCCTGGTAGACGCATCCCGCCAGGGGCGTCTGGAGGAACGTGGCCGGCTCGACCAGTTTCACGGGGTTCACCGCGAAATTGTGCAGGGCATTAACGATATGCTCGATGCCATCCTGGTCCCGATTGGCGAGGGCAACCGCGTTCTGGCCCAGGTCTCCAACGGCAAGATCGATGAGCTGATCACCCAGACCTACAAGGGCGACCACGAAAAGATGAAGCAGGCCGTCAACAACGTGGCCACGGTTCTGCAGGGCTTGCAGAAAGAACTGGCGCGGCTGACGGAGGCATCCAGGGAGGGGAGACTGGCCGATCGCGGTAAGCCCGATGGGTTCAAGGGCGCCTATGCTGACATCGTGCAGGGCGTGAATGCCATGCTGGACGCCATCTTGCTGCCCATCGGCGAGGGCAACCGCATCCTGGCCCAGATTTCCAACGGCAAGATCGACGAGCTGATCGCTCAAACCTACCGCGGCGACCACGAAAAGATGAAACAGGCCGTCAACAACGTAGGCGTCGTGGTACAGAGCCTGCAAAAAGAGCTGATGCGGTTGACCGACGCATCCAGGGACGGACAACTCTCCGAGCGCGGCAAGCCGGAGCAGTTTCAGGGTGCCTTTGCGGACATCGTACGCGGCGTGAATGCCATGCTGGACGCCATCTTGCTGCCCATCGGCGAGGGCAACCGCATCCTGGCGCAGATTTCCAACGGCAAGATCGACGAGCTGATCGCGCAAACCTACCGCGGCGACCACGAAAAGATGAAGCAGGCCGTCAACAACGTGGGTGTGGTCCTCCAGTCTCTACAGAAGGAGCTGGCCCGACTGACCGAAGCGTCCAAGGAAGGAAAGTTGACCGAACGCGGCAACCAGGATCAGTTCCAGGGCGCCTACGCCAACATCGTGCGCGGCGTGAATGCCATCCTCGATGCGGTGATCACGCCGCTCAATGTGGCTGCCAATTATGTGGATCGCATCAGCAAGGGCGACATGCCGCCGCAGATCACCGACACCTATCATGGCGAGTTCAACACCATCAAGAACAATCTGAACACGCTCATCAGCGCCACCAACGAAGTAACCCACGCCGCCGAGGAGATCGCCCACGGCGACCTCACCGTCGCCGTCAGGGAGCGGTCTGCCCAGGACAAACTGATGCAAGCTCTCATCAGCATGATGGGCGGCCTCACCCGTACGGTCACCGAAATCCGCAGCATTGCCGGCGAAGTAGCTTCTGCCAGCCAGGCCATCAGCACCTCCTCGGTTCAGGTGTCCAACGGCGCCAGCGCGCAGGCGGCTTCCGCCGAGGAAGCCTCCTCCTCCATGGAGGAAATGGTCTCCAACATCAAGCAGAACGCCGACAACGCGCAGCAGACCGAACGGATCGCCACCAAGTCGGCCAAGGACGCGCAGGAGAGCGGCAAGTGCGTGTTGGGAGCGGTGGCGGCCATGAAGGAGATTGCCAGCAAGATCTCCATCATCGAGGAGATCGCCCGCCAGACCAACCTGCTGGCCCTGAATGCGGCTA
>Ga0335081_10004756_pt1 | contig 21463 bp, 22 predicted proteins | sample Lox_Sample_35_FD_206713 | JGI IMG/M metagenome (GOLD analysis project Ga0335081, IMG submission 206713) | Soil microbial communities from Loxahatchee National Wildlife Refuge, Florida, United States - Lox_Sample_3.5 | ecosystem: Environmental > Terrestrial > Soil > Wetlands | place: USA... | reverse complement strand
CGCAGCCCGCCACGGCGCGCTTCCCAGGTCACACGCGATACCCGGCCTCCAGGCCCACCGAATTATGTCGAACTCAGGCAAAGGAGATAATCCCCACGTCAACCTGGTGATCAACTACGTCATGTAACTGGCCGAAGGAGACGGACGGGATTCGGACGGGCTGACTGCTGGGCGTTCAGGCCAGCGCGCGGCCGATGAGGTGACGGTTCTTCTCTACGGATCCGGGCAACACGGTGAAGTGCACTTGCCCGTCGTCATCAACGGCCACCACCCGGACGACCGCCTGGGCCTGGTGGTTCCCGGCGACCAGCATCACCCCGGGACGGACGCGGGCCGGGTCGCGGGCCTCCCCCAGCGTGGACCAGCCGAGCCCCTCATCGTCTTCGTCGTTGAGGTCGGCTACCAGGTCGATGCTCGAGTTCATCGGATTCCTCCACCATCCAGGTTACGCGTCGTAGTAGGCGTTCGGCACGACCTGGTGCGGGCAGGCTATAAGCCGCCGCACGCCGTCCTCCAGGTCATCAAAGCCCACGGTGTAATGACGCGGGTTGCGGCCGGTCGGCTCCAGCCTCATCCCGGCGGCAAGAACGTCCCTGACCTTCAGCAGACTCAAGCGATCAAAGCGGACCAGCGGCGCTTGCTGAGCGAGTTCATCGACGGTGGCGTCGCGGATGGCGAAGACCGAGATCCCGTACACACCATAGATGCTGTGGTAGCGCGCTGCATCTGCGCAGAGGATGTCCGGGTCGAGGTCCCCACCACGGACCAGCATGACGTCGCCGTCCTCCAGGACGTCGCCGTCTCGCAACCGCCTCAGCTTCATAGCCGGATTATGACCGGCACCACTGACAGGACTGCACCATCGCGCCGGGGTGCTCAGAAGGCATGGGCGCCCAAGCCCTCTTGTTCAACAGCCATCCATGTCGGCGCGCTGTACGGGGACGGCTGGATTTTCCGCAGAGACGTCCTGGACGTCTAGGTGCGGTCCTGTCGCGTAGTAACCGGGTCCTGACGCTCTGGCGCACTCTGCTTGCACGATTCCTGCCCGTCCGGGGGTGCGGATCGTGCCGAGTGGAGGAATGCCATGCATCCCATTCTCATCACTGCCCTTGCCGAGGATCGGCGGCGGTGTCCTTGCGGGGCGGTTACTCATGGCAAGGCGGAGAGCTGATGATTACCACGGTGATCTTGATCGTCTCCGTCGCGGTTGCGCTGGTCCTGATTCTGCTCGTCGTCGTGGTTGTCGCCATTCGGCAGGAGCCGCGCGACATGGAGATGAGCAACGTGGCACCGAGCCTGATCGCAGTCGTGGTCCGGCGGATGCTCGGGGTCTATCTGCGTAGGCCCACTCCCCCGGCGGACAGCGCCGAGGAGTGGGTGCCGGACACGTGGCCGACCGCACCTCCAAGCGGGAGGAGGTGAGGAAACGCTGCAGGCGTACACCGTGGAGCAAGTCGCGGAGATGCTGCATGTCGGGCGGGACAAGATCTATTACCTGCTCAGGACCGGACAGCTGCGCAGCCTAAAGATCGGCAAGCTGCGCAGGATCACTGAACAGCAGCTCGCTGACTTCATCGCCTCGCTCGACGACACCCGCGCGAGTTAGGGACGTCTTGGGACTTCTTGAACTAAGATGGATGGAAACGCCAGGTCAGTCAAAGGGGGTGACGGGCGATGGGCGCACCACAGCCATCTGAGCCAAGGAGACGTCGTGGGCGTGGGGACGACGGCATCTCGTGGGACAAGACCAACGGGTGTTACGTCGGCACGGTCTCGCTTGGGTACGACGGGCAGGGGCGGCGTCGCCGACGGACGGTGCGCGGCAGGACCAAGACCGAGGTCAGGGACAAGCTCAAGGCGCTGCACGAGGAGATCAACGCGGGCGTTCACACCCCGGCCACCTACACGATCAGGGAGTGTGTCAGCGAGTGGCTTGATGAGCTGATCTTCGATCCGCACACCATGGCCACCTACCGCGGCCAGGCCGAGAAGTGGATCTATCCGACGATCGGTAGCGTCAAGCTCAAGGACTTCAAGGTGGCCGACGCCGAGCGATTCTTCCGGGAGATCGCCACGGTGCTCAGCAAGCGCTCCCTGATGATGGTCAAGAGCACGCTGCGCCGGGCTATTCGCCGCGCTCAGAAGCACGACCTCATCGGCAAGAATGTCGCCGAGCTCGTTGACCTGCCCGAGGGCCAGCCGGGACGCCCGTCCCGGGCCATGACCGAGGAACAGGCGGGCAAGGTTCTCGCGCGCCGAGACCGCGTACGTCAAGGTGATCAGGATCGGCGAGGCCAGGACCGCCGCTACGCACGCGGCGACGGAAGACGGCCAGGTCGCGTGCGGCAACAAGCCGCGCAAGAACGCGAAGCCAGCCGTGATAAGCGCCGACCTGGACGACACGACCTGCCGGGCGTGCCGCACTCAGCTTGGCATCGACGGTGACGCAGGCCCGCGGCTCGAGGCGCTGTTGGTGCTGTCCATCACGCTCGGCCTCCGTCCGGGAGAGCTGCGCGCGCTCACCTGGGACCACGTGGACCTGGGCCAGGGCGTGATCCACGTCTGGCGTTCGACCCGGCGAGATGGCGACACCAAGACGCCGAAGTCGCGGCGCTCGCTGGTGCTGCCAAGGCGCGCGATCGACGCACTAACGGAGCACAGGAGACGCCAGGACGTCGAGCGGCTCGCGGCTGGCGAGGCATGGCAGGACACCAACCTCGTGTTCTGTCACGAAGACGGGCACCAGTACAGCAGCGACGCGCTCAACTGGCGGTTCAGCAAGATGACCAGGCGGGCTGGCATCGGCCACTGGCACGCACATGAGGGAAGACACACGGCGGTCTCGATCATGAGTACCAACGGCGTCCCGATTCAGGAGATCAGCGACACCGTCGGGCACAAGTCCACCCACGTCACCGAGACCGTGTACCGGCACGTGATCGTTCCTGCCATCCGGGGCGGCGCCAGCGTCATGGACAGCGTGTTCGGCGATCGCGACGCAGATGGGCGCGGCGGCAAAACCGGGAGCCAATAGTCACTTGGTTAGTCACTTGACCGCTGGACAGAAGTTCGAAAAATGCTGTGGAGCTAAGGGGATTCGAACCCCTGACCTTCTGCATGCCATATAAATCTTTACCATCTCGCAATGTGGCTGCATGTGGCTCTACCAGCGGCTTCAATCGCTGCATGTCGCTGGACGTAGCCCGGGATCGCTGCCCGCTTGCTCCCCGTCTTGCTCCCCTGCCGGGCTTCTCGTGCATCACGCCCTCGGGCAGCACGCATAAGCTAACTTAAGCGAACTCTGTATCGTATTGTCCCTTCTGCCTGGCGCGCTGGCTGGACGGTGGACGTCTGCGCCAGTACTGGGGCGACTCATCGCACTCGGATGCGTAGCCTTCGTGATCACCGGTTTCTATACGCCCTTCGGCGTGACCTTGTTTGGGACCTCACTGCCATGATGGCGTGAAGAACTGACGGGGCAAGCGTTTCTATACGCCCTTTGGCGTGACCTTGTTTGGGACTTGCCGGTGTGGCACGGCAACGCCGTGGCATACTCGTTTCTATACGCCCTTTGGCGTGACCTTGTTTTGGACGCCAACCAGTACAAGGCCACGAAGCCACACAAGATCCGGTTTCTATACGCCCTTTGGCGTGACCTTGTTTGGGACTTCACATGCGTTCACTGCCCGGGGGCTGCGTCACCGCGCCGTTTCTATACGCCCTTTGGCGTGACCTTGTTTGGGACGAGCCTGTACGACGACCTGTCGCCGGTTCCCTACGGGTTCTATACGCCCTTTGGCGTGACCTTGTTTGGGACGCGTAACGTCAATTCTCACTGCCGTGCTGCCCACCTGTTTCTATACGCCCTTTGGCGTGACCTTGTTTGGGACTGTGGGTTTCCGGCACATCGTCGAAGCCTGGTCACTAGTTTCTATACGCCCTTTGGCGTGACCTTGTTTGGGACGGGTCTGTGAAGGTAGCAGGCGGCCGTTACCGGCTGCTGCGGTTTCTATACGCCCTTTGGCGTGACCTTGTTTGGGACTCGGCAATCTGCTCGTGTTCGACGAGGACGACGTTCGGTTTCTATACGCCCTTTGGCGTGACCTTGTTTGGGACAATGTCAAACGAGTCTTGGCCTATCTGGGCAAGAGTTTCTATACGCCCTTTGGCGTGACCTTGTTTGGGACCCTACTCCTTCTGGCGGGGCTGTGACCAGGCCATATGTGGCTCGTAGCGCAGGTGCCGTCCTGACGGCTTGAAAGCCGGCCGTCGGGGAACGGGCGGAATGAGCGTTTGCGCTGGTCGGGGGCTTGCGCGGGTGACGGTGTTTTTCCATGATCACAAACCACCCCTTATGCGAAGCCCTGCCAGCTGGTACGGTCTCTCCTGCGCGATGCGCGCCATACCGGGTACGACGATGTTCCGCTCGGTGGAGTGGCAGTACGTACAATATAATTCAGCTCCCTCAGGCTGGGCGGCCATGTCCACGAGGCCGATTGAAGCGTGCCGGTCAGCGTGGTGGTGGCCGTTCTTCCGGGTATTCAGGGGTCAGGTTCCTGGCGGATTCTCACGAAGGTGACCGAGCGCTCGCCAGGGACCAGGTACAGGTCTGCGGGCTGTCCGGCGACATCGGGCGGGAGCGGTCCTACCCGCTTCTCGGCTGGCGGCCAGGTCTGTGACTGGACCTGGTGAAACTGGACGTCCTGCCGCCACTGCTCGGGCGGCGGGTTGCCGGGCTGGCCGTGTAGCGCCAGGACTGCGGCGATGGCGTGCTGGCTGTCGATCCGGATGCGCGCGAGCCAGTCTGGGGTCCATGCCCACAGGTGCGAGTACGGGGGTGGTGATCCGGGGGGCGCGCCGATGTGGAAGCCGTCGTAGTCCGCCCAGGCGGCCTGGGCTCCGGCCAGCATGCGGGTGATCTGGTCCCAGGTGACCCGCCCGTACGCGATGAGCGTGGCGGTACCGGGAGTGACCGGAAGGTCTAGACCGGGATGCCAGGGGACCTGCTGCTGATCCGGTGCCGCTGCCCCGCCGGGCGGCCCGGTCCCAGCTAGGTGAGCTGTGCTTCCGGGGGCGGCGGTCATCGGGCGTCCTCCAGCGGCGCGGCGTCTTCCAGGGCGGGCACGCGGACCGGTTGCGGCTCCTCGGGCTGGCTGGTGAGGCGGAGCGTGCCCAGGCCCCGGGTGGTACGTGAGCCCACCCCCATCAGGCTGTCGTCAATGTCGCGCAGGACGTGCCAGATGAGGTTGCGGGCCCAGGGCGCCACGTCGCCGAGCGTGTCGATCCGCAGGTGCAGCCGCCCGGCGGTGACGGGCTGGGTCTGGAACAGCAGGGCGTCGCGCGCCCCGCCGCTGACCCGGTCGATGCCCACGTGGGTGCGGGGCGGCGCAGGGGTATCCGGGACGTCCTCGATGTAGGAATCGCGGAACGCGAGCCTGCCCCGCTGGCCCTGGTGGCCGAAGATGCCGCAGGCCACGCAGGTGCCGCAGCCGACCAGGTCCTGGCAGGCGGCCTGCTCGCCGTACCGCGACCGGATGATGTACTCGGCCCGGGACCGGATGATCCCCTTCCAGGTGGACCCGGCGATCAGCGGCCTGCCGCCGCGGCGGCGGGACTGCGCGACCGTGCCGGGCAGGCCATCGGCGGTGAGCAGGCCGTCGACGATCGCGAAGCCGGCCTCGAGCCACGCCTTGCCCTCGGCGCCGCTGCAAGGGACGTCGCGGGTGGCGACCGCCTCGAACAGATCGGGACCGCTGTGGCTCAGCCAGGTCGAGGCGCCGTCCGGGGCGGCGGGGTCGACCGGGCCGTGCCTCAGCCGGGTCAGCGCGGCCCGCCCGCAGCCCTTGGTGCGGTCCCGGCCGATCGCGGGCTGCCAGCCTGCGATCAGCCGCAGGTCATCGTCGGTCAGCGGGTCGCGGCCGGGATCGTGCCGCAGGTAGACGGTGAGGGTGCCGCCGTCGGCGGCCAGGCGGCTGAACCGCAGCGGCCCGGCGGCCGCCGCGCCGCGTTCGGAGTCGATAGCGGTCTGCCCGGTGATCTCCGCCGCGGCCGGCTCCCCGGGCCGCGCGTCCACGCGGTCGGGGGTGAATACGCTGCCCACGATCCACAACGGGGACACCACGCTCGCCGCGGCCTCGGCCTGGTTGCGTGGCGGGCGGCTGCCCATCAGGCGCTCGTCGGCCGGCGGGCTGGCCTGGCTCAGGTGCGCGCGCAGCGATCCGGCCAGCGCCGAGCCGGGCACCCACGGGCGTCCCCCGGCGTCGAGCAGGATGTCCCGGTCGATCGCGGGGTCGTCCACGGCCAGCGCGCCGACGGCCCAGCCGGGCTCGACCGTGACGGTCGCGACCATCAGGGTGATCGTCACCGGCCCTCCCCTCCCCCGCGTGCGGCCTGCTCCGCCAGGAGCAGCGTGGCCAGGTCGCGCAGCTGCCGCGGATCCGGTTCGGTGAACAGGGCGCGGAGCCGTTCGCGCTGGCGGCCGCTGAAGCCTCCGGCCGCGGCCCGGCCGAGCAGGTCGGTCACGGTGTCCTGGCCGTCGCCGGTGGCGGCGGCTGCCGGGCGTTCTCGGGCGAGCTGGAGCTCGCGCAGGGCGTCGGCCACCCAGCGGAGCTGCGGCGGGTCCAGGGCCAGGTCGCGCAGGTCCTCCAGCCACGCGATGACCGCAGCGTCGGCGGCAACCGAAGGCCGGCCGGGTACGGCCGGGGCGGGCGGCCGCCAGGGCTGCCAGGCGATGCGGATGTCGCCGAACCCTTCGGCGCGGCGCAGCCCCGCCCCCTCCCGGGGCAGCCGCCCGGCGAGACCGCGGAGCGTGCCAGCCGGGCCGGTGATCCGGTAGGTGGAGCCGGTGATGGCGCAGACCTCATCTGGCGTGGGCAGCCGGGACGCGGCGTGCCAGCCTGACCAGGTGGCCGGGCGGGCCCAGCGCCGCTCGACTTCGGCTCCGTCGAGGTCAAGGACCGGGTCGGGTTCGAGGCTGGGACGTCCCGCGGCGTCGACGAACACCGCCGGGCTGGCCAGCCGGATGACCAGCCGGACGCCGTCACCGCCGGGTGAAGCCGGGAGGCTTCGGGCCGGTGGGGCTGATCCGGCGGGCGAGGGCAGTCCGGGCCACTCGTTCGGTATCTGGTCTTCCTCGGCCGACCGGAGCGGAACCGCCTGGTAGTCCGCCGACCCGCTCACCGTGCGGCGGCCGCCCAGACGCAGCCGCCGGGAGCGCTCCAGCCAGGGATCGCGGCCGTGGATGTAGCCGGTCAGGACCGTACCGGCCGGAAGCGCGCCGTGCGCGTACAGCTCGCCGTCGGCGGCCTTGCCCGTCGCCGGGCTGATCGAGGTGCGGGTGATCCGCTCCAGGGCGACGCCGCCGGGCAGGATGACCTGTCCCTTGCCCGGCTCCAGCGGCCCGAGGCAGGCCGGGCAGCAGCTGCCCGTCTCGAAGGCCTCATCCACCGCCTGGGAGGCGCAGTCCGCGTCGCGGGGATACTTGCACCGCCGCGCCGACACCGGCACCACGACGGTGCCGGGAACGAACATCGGCCCGTACCGGATCGGGCCGTCGAACAGGTCACGGAACGCGGCCGCGCCGCCGTCCGCCGCGGGCGGCCCGTTCTCGGTGATCCAGGCGGCGGCCAGCGCCCCGCGCAGCACGCTGCCCGGCGCGAACGGGTGCGTGCCGGTGAAGTAGGACACCTCGGAGCCGGTGCCGAGCGCCAGGCGCTGCCGGGCGGTGACGGTCACCCGCAGGGCCCCGCGGCCGGTCACCGGTTACCTCCGGCGCCCGGGCCGGCGGCGGTGGCCGGACCGGCGGTCCCGGCCAGGGCGGCGGCCGTGCGCAGGTGCGCCTCGGACCACGGCGGCTCGACCGGGGTCACCGTCACCCAGCCGGACCCGCGCCGCCGGTCACCGCCGACAGCCGTGACCGAACGGGCCGCGGCCAGCAGAATGGTTTCGTGCATGCCTTCCTGGCCGGCCTCGACCCAGCCGATGCGGTCGATGCTGAACTCGGCCCGGGCCGCGAGGACCTCGTCGGCGACCAGGAGCGCGCCCATGGCGACGGTGCCGGTGTCCGGCTCGATCCGGATCCGGGTACGGGGCCGGGTGCTGGCCTCCTGGGTCATCGCGGCGTCCGACCAGCCCCACGGCGACTCGCGCCAGGCCGTGCCGAACACCGCCTCGACCAGGGGCTGCGGGAACCTCAGCAGATCGCGGGCCGCTGACAGCATCACGCCTTTGAGGCTGGACGCGGGTAGCAGCGCAGCGCGGTCCACGGTGGTGTCGCTGCCGTCGCCGGCCTGCCCGCAGGAGACCCGGAACGGAGTGTGGAAGACGATCTCGAACCTCACCGCCACCACCTGGCCACCGACAGCGCGCCCGCCATCCGCTCGGTCCCGGGGCCAGCGTCCAGGCCGGCCAGGAACGGCTCGACCACCGCGCCGCGGTCCAGGCGGCGGGCGTGCTCCCGCAGCCGGGCCAGTGACACGTCAGGACGGCCGGTGTCCACGAGCCGCTCCAGCACGGCGCGGCCGGATGGCTCTATATCCGTGCGCAGAGCGGCCAGCGCGTCTTCCAGCGCGAGCAGGTCATCCAGCGCCCAGGCGCGCAGGGAAGGCGGCGGCTGCTCGCCGTCGCGGGTGACATCCAGCCAGGCGACCGCCGGGCTGGTTCCGTGGAACTGCTGCTTCGCGGCTCGCAGCCGGTCGGCGGCCAGTTCGGCGGCCCGCCGGAACGGGAACTTCATGTGCGCGAACACCAGGCCCGCGGACGCCGACGGCAGCGCCGCGCCGGACGCGTCACCCGCGCCGGGGATGCCGCTGGCGTGCGCGCGGAACGCGTCCAGGTAGCTGACCGTGAACCGCCAGGCCCGGTCGGCGACCACGGAGACAACCAGGTCATCGCCGCCTACGATGTGCGGGATCACCGGGACGGGCTCGCGCGGGTCCTCGCCGAGGACCGCCCGGGTGGCCTCCAGCAGGGATTGCCTTGTCGCCGCCGAGATCGCGGCCGAGGCCTGTTCCTTGAGGCCCGGGTCGCCGCGGGCGGCGATCCGGTCGAACAGAGCGCCGATCGCGTTGCCGTCGGCGTAGACGGTCGCGATGTGGTTGCGCCAGGTCTCCTGGCCGCCGAGGGCAGCCAGGTCCTGGAAGTCCTCCACCGTGCCGGTGCTCGGGTCGCGGCCGAGCGCGCACGCGAGGTCGGCTTCTTCTGCGTAGATGGGGAGTTCTCCCGGGGTACCCGCGCCGGGGCGGTGCGGCTGGGCCGCCAGGCCAGGCCCGCGGTACAGGTCCTGGTAGCGGGCCAGGCAGTCCAGGCACACCCCGAGGGCCTCCTCGTGAATCTCGATCTGCCCGGCTACCGGGTCGGTGCGGCACTCCGCGCAGGACTCCAGCGGCGGGAACCCGGCCGACGGCGGCAGGCTGACCAGCGGCGGATCATCCCGCAGCGGCTTCATCTGGTCCCGGTAGGCCTCCAGGTAGCTCGGCCCGGCACCCCACAGCCCGCTGATCTCCACCGACGGCAGGACCGAACGGAGATAGGCGGCCAGCGTCCCGGCCACCGCCTGCGCGGTCGCCGGGGAGGCGGAATCCCCGGGCAGGCGCACCGATATCAGCCCGTCGGCCTGGCCAGCTTCCGGGTTCAGCTCGGCGCCGTGCACCCTCAGCGCCGGGGTGTCCCGCAGGACCTTTGTCACCTGCCCGGCGCTGGTGGCCCAGCTCAGCCAGGCCGACGCGCCCCGCTGTCCCTTCAGCCGCCGGGTCCGGCCGATGTAGTGCTGGATCCGGGCGGCGGCGACGTCGACGTACAGGCTCGGGGAGGCGGTCACTTCAGGTCCTCTTTGCGCACGATCGGCAGGCTCTGGTCCCGGTCGGCCGGATCGCGCAGCCTGACAAGGGGCCGCTGCTTGCCTTGGGGTTCGATGTGCATCCCGGAGGAGGCGGTGAAGAAGGCGAACGGCTCATCAAAGGCCTTCTGGTGATCTTCCTGGTCAGGCCAGTACTCCCCCGGCGGGTACCAGACCTGGGCAGGGTTCACTGTCCCTCTGGCTAGCACGGCGGTCAGGGATGGCCAGACGGCGTCCTTGATCTCGGCCGGGCAGGCGCCGGCGAACTCGCGCACATACCCATCCGCGTCCGGGGTCTCCACGGGCCCACCGCCGTACCGGCTGGCCGCCGTCCACACCCGCAGGTCCCCGACCGCGGCGGCGCAGGAGCCCAGGCCCAGCGGCTTGCCGCCGCCCAGGTGCAGCAGGACCGGGCCGGCCTCCGGCACCGAGAGAGCCAGCACGCGGTGCGGTTCGAACGCGGCGAGCAGGCCGCCGAGCTCGGCGCGGCTCAGGTTATCGAAGGTGACCCGCTGGCGCAGCACCGTGCCGGCCGGAGCCAGCTGACGCCTGCTGACCAGCTCCGACTCGGTGCCGTCTCCCCGGCTCTTCTGGTGATCGCGGGCCTTGTGCCGCGGCAGGGCCTGCCCGGCCGGGTCGGCATGCCAGTAGAACTTCCGGCCCCGCAGCGGGCGGCGGCGTTCGGTATCGGGATCCGATCCCCACTCGCGTGTCGGCTTGCGCTCTTTCCCGGCCGGCCTGTTGTCAGTGTAGTCCAGGTAGAACTGGCCCGCACCGGGGCGGGGCGCGCCGAGCGGGGCACGCTGGATCTCCTCCAGCTCGACCGGCTGCTCGCTGCACGCATCGCCGAACCGGACATGGCCCGCGTACGCCCGCTGCCGGGCCCGGTCACCGCCCTCCCGGGCCTGCGCATCGACGCTGCCGAACACCCGGCACGTCGGGCAGAGATCTGCCGGGTCGCTGCAGCCGAGCAGGGCGGGCGGCACCCGGCTTCCCGCGGACCAGTCCTCCGGGCGCACGTCCGGATCCTGCCTGGCGTCCCAGCCCAGGTGCCGCCACAGCGCGGCCAGGCTCAGCTCCTCCGCGGTCACCGAGGCCCCGTCGGACCGGGTCCGGACCCAGATCACGTCGCCCTCCCAGAGCCAGCCGGTCACCACCCTGCGGTAACCGATCGGCTGGCCGCCGAACTTCACCGGCGCCCGGGGCTGACGGGCGCCCGGGTCCTGACCGGCCCGCTTGCGCGCACCCGGCTGCATGTCACGGGTGCCCGCGGCCGCGATCCGGAACGTGCGCCAGGCAGCCTCGGTGACCTCGGCGGTCCGCGTGCCTGTGCCTACCCGGCCGCACGCCAGGAAGTACGTCCCCTTCTTGACCTGCCGTGTGCCCGAGTCGGTGACCAGGACCACCCAGTCACCGCCCTTAGTTACCGCAGCCGACGGGGACAGCTCCTTGCGGCCCAGGCTGTTGAGCTTGGATGGGACGTCGGCGTCCTTGATGCCGACCCGGCTGCCGGTGGCCAGGGAGGCGCCGCAGGCCTGGCGGAGCTGCGAGGCGCCGACCCATACGACCTCGTCGCACAGCAGCACCGTGAGGGGCTGACCGTCCCCGGTGGCCTTCTCCACCACCGCCAGCTTCCATTCGGGGCCCCTGACCTGGGCGTGATCACGGTAGGACGGGATGAAGTCCGCGTCGAACACCCGCAGGCAGCCCCCGGCCAGGGTCTCGTGGACCGCGCGGACCGCGCCCTTGACCGACGTCCCGGGCAGGCGCAGCACGGCCGTACCGGACGCCCCTTCGGACGCCTGGAACGCAGTCGTGAACGTCCAGGTCACGGTGAACGCACCGGACAGCCGTCCGGGTCCCAGCCAATGATGGCCGCCGGGCGCGCCCCGCTCGACCGCTGCGGGGAACGGCACGAACGTGTACGGGTTAACGAACCTCTTGAACGCCTCCGCCCGGCGGGCCCCCTCCAGCTTGCGGAGCTTCTCCTCCTCGCCTGCCTGCCGCCGCGCCGCCAGCCACGCGCCGATGCCGCCCTCGCAGCCCACCCAGCACCCAGGCGGGTCAAGGTTCTCCGCGTACAGGTACTCCAGCCGGTTGGCGGCATCTGCCCGTGCCATGTCGAGCACGCCGAGAGCGGCAGCGGAGACGATCCGGACAGGTGCCCGGCGTTCCTTGTCCTTGAGCTCGAACTTACGCTCATCCGGCCTGCCCACCGCGGTGACCGCGCATCGCACGACCCGGACCGGGCTGATGTCATCGATCAGGACGACGCCGTCCTCGGCCTCCATCTCCGCGGCCCGGGGCAGGGCCAGCCCAGCCAACTGAGCCGAGATGTCAGCGGCCCCGTCTTCGCCGACGGCGAGCCGCTCGGCTACGCCGCCCGCGCCGCCATTGACAGCGACGTATTCCAGGATCCTGGCGGCTGGATCCCAGGAAAGGATCACGACCACGCTCACCGGATCCACCTCTGCTCATCCGCTCCCCCAGGCAGCATCAACCGTGTCCAGGCCACCTGCGCTGGCCCGAGCGTAAGCCCCATAACCTGCATGCTTCTCCCGCCCCACGTCGCGGGACCGCCCGCCTCGTCCGCCCCACTCCTGTTCGCGCGCCCTACCCTATGCCCGCACGTAGCGGCGCGAGCGCGTTTAGCCAAGAACCTTTGGGCAGCCCTGCGACAACCAGGGCACCGGTCACGGGACCGGTGCCCTGGTTTCCGTACGCCCTACGGCATGACCTTGTTTGAGACATCCCGTCGACTTCGTCGCCCAGTGCAAGAAGGCCCACGGCTGTTTCTAGACACACTCCGCATGACCTTGTCTAGGACGTGCACATCGACGCGGAGAACGCCCTCGACCCGACGTACATGTTTCTATACGCCATTCGGCGTGACCTTGGCTGGGACAGATGGCCCGCGGAAACGATGTGATCCTCGTCCACTCCACGTTTCTATACGCCCTTCGGCGTGACGTCGTTCGGAACTACCTCGGCCCCGCCAACGTGGAGCTTCTGAGGAATTTCTATACGCCCTTCGGCGTGACGTCGTTCGGAACATGCCGGTGGGCGACAAAGACCATGCGAAAGGCATCTGTTTCTATACGCCCTTCGGCGTGACGTCGTTCGGAACGCACCAGTGCGGCAAGCTGTTCGCAGTGGTGCTTGGGTTTCTATACGCCCTTCGGCGTGACGTCGTTCGGAACCCTACCCCATCTGGCGGTGCTGTGACCAGCGCAGATGCAGCCGGTTGCGCAGGTGACGATGAGAAGGGCCTGAGCGGGCCGGTCCGAGAGGGTCTCGGAGCACGTTTGCGCTGGCAGGAGACTTGCGCAGGTGACGGCCTCCATTCATGATCACAAACCACCCCCTACAGCACAGCCCAGTAGAGCGGGTCACCAGTCACCACGGCCTGGCCGTGAATACCGACGGCCTCCCAGCAGGCCGCACTGCCGGAAAACGTAGACCGAATCGGTCTCGGGCTTGATGATACCCGCGACCCGCGAACGGATCTCGGTGATCAATTCCGGCTCGGCGTTGCAGACGAACACGCTGCGCTGCACGCGGTCACCATATGCCTGCAAGACCGCGGCCACCTGCGACCGCCGCCGGTCGTCGCTAATGTCATAGGCAATCACGTAGGTCAGCGCCACGACAGCCCGGTCCAGGCCGCCAGCGGATCGTAGACGTACGCGGCGAGCCGTTCGGCTTGCCGGTACAGGTGCCTGCGCATGCTGCCGGACAGGCCGGGCAGGGCGCCCTTGGTGTGCTGGAGCATGCGCCGCTCGTACTCCCCGACGAGGACCTCGCGGCCCGCCTTGGTGAGCAGGACGCCGTGCAATGCCTCGTCACGGCGGCCGTGCTCGGAGCGCAATTCGCCGCGGCGGGCAGCGGCTACCACGATCTGGTCCACTACCAGCGGGCGGAACTCCTCCATGAGATCCAACGCGAGGGAGGGCCGGTTGTCCTGCTCGGCGTGCAGCAGGCCGATCGCCGGATCGAGCCCGGCCGCGCACAGCGCGGACACGGCCTCGCTGAGGATGATCGCGTAGCCGTAGGACAGGGCCGCGTTGATCAGATCGCCGGGCGGCTGGCGTGACCGGCCGGCGAAACGCAGGCCGTCCGGCATGATCTGGCCGAGCGCGGCGAAGTATTCGCGTGCCGCCGCTCCCTCGATGCCCATCAGCTCCTCTCGCGTACCGCATTCGGGCAGCATGGCCAGCAGCTCGCTGATCTGGCCGACGGCTGACGTGATGATCTCGGTGTTGTCCCGGCGCGCCAGCCGCTGCAGCAGGACCATCTGCTTCCTGACTTTGGCGTCGACCACGGTGCGGGCGAACGGGAGCGCGCGGGCCGGGTTGTCCGCCACGGCGAGCTGGGCGCGGAGCCTGCCGATCCGGCGCCCGGCCGTGGCGGACCAGGCCTGCCCGAGGTAGGTGCCGCGACGGGACAGGAACACCAGCTCCACTTCCGAGGCAAGCGCCCAGGAGCGAAGGCCAGCGCTGATGCCCACCGCGCCGAAGCACACGATCCGCTCGACCGTGCCGCTGGGGATGTCGAGTACCTCAGCGTCCTGGGCCGATTGTACGATGAGCCGCCCGGCCTCCAGGTGCGCGTGGGCGCCTTGCATGCCCAGGTACAGGACCTTCCGGGCCGGCTCGGTGACCCGCTGGCCGGCGAGCGTCGGCGGGTAGCGCGGGCCGAAGTCCTCGCCCAGGAAGCAGAAGCCCTCCTCAAACGACATCACGCCGCTCTTGTCCGCCCCGAGCGGCATGCCCAGCTCGCCTGCTGCCTCGCTCATGACGCGCAGCCCCTCCTGTGCCTCGTCGCGGCTGGCCGCGAGAACCACCATGTCGTCCGAATACCTCACCAGGGGGAACCCGGCGCCGGTCACTCGCGCGTCGAACCCGGCCAGCACAAGGTTCGCCCACAGAGGGGAAAGCGGCGAGCCCTATGCGCAGTGCTGGATTATGCGCATAGGGCGGCTTATGCGCAGCTGCGCATAAGCCGCCCTGGGGGGTGCCGGTAACGGTGTCCCTGACCTCGCCCGCCTCGGACATGATGCCCGCCTTCAGGAAGGCTTTGATCAGGGCCAGGACCCGTTTGTCCCCGATCCGCCGCCGCACCCGCTCTACGATGGCGCAGTGTGACAGCTCGTCGAAGCACGCCGTGATGTCCGCCTCGAACACCCAGTGATAGCCCCGGGAGCCGAAGTAGTGGATCTCGGCGATCGCGTCCTGAGCCCGGCGCCGGGGGCGGAAGCCGTAACTGACCGGCTTGAAGTCCGCCTCGAAGATCGGCTCCAGGACCAGCACCAGGGAGGCTTGCACCAGCCGGTCCATCGCAGACGGAATGCCGAGCCTTCGGTATTTTCCCGGCTGCCCGCCCTTGGGGATCATGCGTTCCCGGACAGGCAGCGGGGTGAACGTGCGCGACTTCAACTGCTGCCGCGTCTCGTCCAAGAAGGCCACGATGTCGGCGTCATCGGAGATGAACGCGGGGATCACCCGGTCCACCCCCGCGGTGCGCGCCCCCTTATTCCCCCTCACCCGTTCCCACGCAACCGTGAGGAAATCCGGGTGATACACGAGGTTGAACAGATCATCGAACCGGCGGCCAGGATCCTTGACCGCCCAAAGGTGCAGCTTGGCCTGCATCCGCCGTACCCGCTGCTCCGCCGAATAAGGATCCGGCCAGATCAGCGGCTCACCAGTATTCACCAGCGCCTCCAGCCCTTGCTATCCATCGCGTGCATGAACCCGCTGGGCCCCTTCGCCATGCGCACGCCTCTCGCGTGCCCGGACTACTACGGGCCCTCCGCCCCACCTAGCGGCCTTCGGCGGACGACGCGCCAACCCGCCCCTGCCCGCCCGGACGGCAGGCAAGGGACGGGAGCCACACGGTGGTTCCCACGTTCACCATGAACCGATCGATGGGTGAGGTGGCCGGCTTTGCCCCAGCGGCATCGCCACGGCTACGCCGCAGGCCTTCACCGTGGCCTCCCGGCCGACTTCCCTAATCCGGCCCGGGAGTCGCCCGCCCAGCCGGGCAGGCGTGCGCCGCGACCCAGCCCATATCTCCCGGATTTGAGCTGGTGTGTCAAGGGACATCAAGAACTGCCCAGTGACGGCCATGAGTTCTGCCCGCTGATGGCCACCAGATCTGCCCGGTGGTGGCCATCAGGCGTGCCGCGGGTGGGTTAGTTCAGGGGGATCACTCCTTTCCCGGCGAGGGCCTGGGTGAGGCGGATGCTGTCGCCGCTGGTCTGGCAGAGGTGAGCGTGGTGCATGAGCCGGTCGACGGTGGCGGTGGCCAGGGTCTTGGGCATCAGCTCGTCGAATCCGGACGGGTGGAGGTTGGAGCTGACGGCCACGCTTCGTTTCTCGTAGGCGGCGTCTGCCAGGCGGTAGAGTCCCTCGGCGGCGTCCGGGCCGACCGGGAGCAGGCCGATGTCGTCAACCACGACGAGGTCGGCGCGCAGGATGCGGGCGATGGCCTTGGTGACCGAGTCGTCGGCGCGGTGGCGGCGGATCAGCATGCCGAGCTGCTCCAGGGTGAACCAGGCGACGTGCTTGCCTTGTTCGACGGCGGCCTGGCCGAGTGCCTCCAGCAGGAAGGTCTTGCCGGTGCCGGAGGGGCCGCAGACGACGAGGTTCTCGTGCCGGGTGATCCATTCCAGGGTGCGCAGCGCGGCCTGGGTGGGGGCCGGGACCGAGGACAGGTGCTCGTCCCAGGCGTCGAAGGTCTTCCCGGTGGGGAAGGCGGCCCGGGCGCGGCGGGTGGCCAGCGCGGATCGGTCCCGGCCGGCGACTTCCTCGGCCAGCAGCGCCCGGAGCACCTCGGCGGGGTCCCACCGCTGGGCCTTGGCGACCGCGAGGACCTCGGGGGCGATGCGGCGCATGTGCGGTAGCCGCATCCGGCGCAGCAGGGCCTCCAGCCCGGCGTCCAGGGGCGGCGGGGCCGGGGCGGCGGCGGTCACCGGGCGCTCCTTGCTGCCGGGGCGAAGTCCAGGTAGTCGATGGCCAGGTTGACGTGGCAGGCCAGCCCGCCGGGGCTGCGGTTGCCTTCTGCGGCCAGGGTCACCTCGGCCAGCATCTCGCGGAGCTCGGGGCCGCCGTGCTGGCCGGCCCAGGTCAGGACCGCTGAGCAGGCGGCCAGGGCGCGGCGGATCACCGCGATCTCCTCGGCGGTCAGCTCGGCGGGCTCATGCGCGCGGCGCAGTGTCATCGGGCTGCCTCCTGCCCGCCGTGCCGCGCCCACCCGCTGGTGCCCTGGGCCAGCGAGGACTGCTCGCCCGCCCGGGACGGCTCGCCTGCGGCGGCGCAGGCCTGGTGCGCCAGGATCGCCGCCAGGTCGCCGTCGGCGAACCGGCCCGCGGCCGCGGCCTGCCCCAGCGCCCGGTCCACCGCGCCCGCGCCATGCAGCGCGGCCAGCTGCACCGCGGTAGCCATCTTGGCCCGCACCCGGGACACGCCGGTCGCCGCCGCCTCGGCCAGCCACAGCCCGGCACCGTCCCCGATCGCCAGGAACTGCGCCTCCGCGGCCGTGCGCGCCTTCGGCGCCCGCCCCAGCGCGCCGGGCGGCGCGGGCGGGTAATGCGCGTCGTCCACCCGCGGGCTGCCCGGGGTGGTCACCAGGTGCCGGGCCACCTCGGCCGGGCCGCCGGGCCCGGCGTGAGTGATCACCACCTGTTCCCCGTGCCGGCGCACGTGCACGGCCTGCCCGGCCAGCTCGTGCGGCACCGAGTACTGGCCGCCCTCATAGGTCACCAGCGACAGCCCGTCCACCTTGCGGGTCACGCCCAGCGCCGCGGTGAACGGCGCCGCCGGGACCGGGTGCAGCCGGGCCCGCTCCTCAGCCAGCATCTCCGCCGGAGCGCGGCGGGTGACCCGGTGCGGCCGGACGTTGACCTGGTCGCAGAACTCCTGGCATGCCGCCTCCAGCGCCGCGAAGCTGGCGTACTCCTCCAGCAAGTTGGCGTCCGTGGGCACCAGGTCCGCCTTGGCGATCTTCACCGTGGACTCCGACCCGCCCTTGGACGCCGGGTCATACGGCACGCAGGTCGCCACGGTCAGCCCATAATGCCGCCCGAACTGCACCGCAGCCGCGTTGCGCACCGGGATCCCGGCAACGTGCTCCACGGTGACCGTCTTCTCGTTGTCGGTGAGCAGGTAAGCCGGCACCCCGCCCGCCCGGCGCAGCGCCACATCCACCGCCGACTGCACTGACGGCTGAGACTTGTCCAGCAGCGGCAGCACCACCCGGAACCGGGACCAGGCCAGCCACAGGCAGAACAAGATCGTCGCCGTGGCGCCGACGCGCGGCCCGTCCCCGAAGTCGTACTGCGCCCACATCCCCGGCTCGGGAACCCACGGCCGGTACACCCGCCGCCGCCCCGCCTGCCAGGCCGCCTTCGCCTGCGCCACCGCGCGGCGGGTGGTCCGCTCCGACCCCGCATACCCCATCGCGGTGATCTTCTCGTGCGCCACATCGGCGCGGATCTTCCCCTTGCTCCGCTCGACCAGCTCCTCCAGCTTCGGCAAGAACTCATCGATCACCCCCGGCCGCCGCGCCGGGCCGCCGGGCACCGCCCGGCCCCGCTCCCGCTCGGCCACATACCGCGCGACGGTGTGATGCGAGCAGCCCGCCAGCTCGGCGGCATCCCGCAACGACCCCGTCAGGTCGTACGCCTCCAGAATGTTCATGATCTCCTCGGCAGACTTCACTCGTCCCCTCCCGGGAACCAGCTGAGGTGGAATTGGCACCACCCAGCCAAGCCCGGGAGGAGACCCCCGCCATGGAACCGCGGGGAAACGATCAGATCGTGTCGGGCAGATCTGATGGCCGCCGCTGGGCAGTTTTCATGGCCGCCAGCGGGCAGCTATCTGGCCGTCTATGGGCAGTTTCTCGTGGCCGTCGTCACTGGTGCGTGCTCTTGAGGGGCTTTAGACCGCCGGTTCCTCGCGTCCACCTTCCCTTCTCGCTAGACGGACCCGCGCCGTCCGGAAGTCCCGGCACGTCCCGCCGTTGTCGGGGCTGCTTGCCGCCCTCGCCGCCGTCTCCCGGCTCAGGCTGCCCCCAGCTTCGTCACGCTGCTGCGACAGCGTGACGGTGCAGGTCTTTCACCTCCACTCGGTTACATGGCGCCTCGTGGCGCACCGGGAAGTAGCTGCAGAACTTGATGAAGAACGGGCCGAAGTCCTCATCCACGCAGTAGAAGTAGAAATGGTTGACCAGCGCGCCGGACTTCACCAGCCACGCGTACGAGCTGCCGTCGGCGCTGTAGCGGCGCTGGGTGCGCCACACACCCGCCTTCTCCTGCGCCCGCCCGACGTAGAGCACTCCCTCTGCGCCGGCGGACTCCGCCAGATACCGCTGCGTGATGTCGTCCTTGCGCTCCTTGCCGAAGTGCACCAGGTCCAGGCCGCGAGCATCGATGAAGTGATGGATGTCCGCCACGAACGCCTTGGTCATCGGGTCCATCAGCGCCGTCGACGCATACGCATGGCCGCGGTGGCTGGTGAAGAACGCCGCCGCCCCCGCGCCGTGCTGCAGCCGCGGCTGCCACACGTTCAGGTACATCCGGTCGATCGACTCAAGCTCGAAGACGACATGCCCCGAAAGGACATCAGCGGCAGTACGCGGTAGCGTCATGACAGGCTCCGGCCAGGCACAGGCCCCAGAAGGTGGCCACCAACCGCACTCAGGCGGTCATATAGACGTGACACAGCGTGTCACCGTCAAGCTCTGGCCGGAGCCCTTTCCGCGAACATCAGCCCGCACAAGCACGCCTCGTCGGGCTGGGGCGAAAGCCCCGTTAGATGTCGACGATCACTTCGGCGAGCCCTGGGCTGATGGCGAGGATGTCGTCACGGTCGGACGTGACCACCGCGGCTGCCTGTGCATTCGCCACGAGCGCGACATGGACGTCGACGACATCGGGGTGACCGCATTCGCCGATCATGACGCCGATCCGTTTCGCCGCGTCTGTGTCAAGGGCAACCTTGGCGCACCACTCGGGCTTGAGGCCAAGCAGGGCCGCGATCCGGGCTTGCCTGCCTGCCCCGCCGCGCCATACTTGCGCCAGCACCGCATCCGGCACGATCACGCGTGCAGCGCCGGCGCGTACGTCCATGAGCAAGCGGGTCATCAGCGGCGACGCTTTCTCCAGGGCGATCAGCGCGCCGCTGTCGAGGACATACCTGACGGCAGGCGGAGCCGGGCTCACGCGGCCTGCTCGCCACGCCGGGCCTGCAATGCCTTCCGGGCTTTAGCCATCGCATCCCGCGCCCAGGCCTCGGCCCGCTCGTCAGGCTCACCGGTCTCTGCGATCATGCTGGCGATGAGCAGATCGAGCGGGTCGAAATCGCGCATGCTCTCCGCAGCCCGGGTGACGAAGGCGGATACCGACTCAAACTCTCCGGTCGCTACCTGCTCTCTGATATAGGCGGCCAGTTCCTCAGGCACGGTGACCGTTATCTTCGTCGTTGCCATACTTGCTATCATACTCTAAGTCTTACATCTGATGAGAGCTGGACCACTGCGATCGTTCTAGTGGCCGAACTGCGTGAAAGGGAGACCTCCTCCCGCCGCACTCTGGCAGTGACTGTCGTTCCGTGTAATGCCAGACCCAACCGAGCCGACACGGCCGCCGCCGGGTTGCGCCGCGAATCAGGACCGGTCAGACGCCTACTGGCACTATCCGCGCCACATCACCGAGATCAGCTCTTCACGAAGCGCAGCCGGCAGCGCTGCTGCTCCCAGCTGGTTGTGCGCCAGAAGCCCACCGCCACGGGTTCGGTCTCGACGACGATGGCCTGATTGCGAACTGCGCCAGCCGCAGCAAGCCGCGATTCGGCCTCGGCAAGCAACCGGCGACTCAGTCCGCGGCGCCGGTGGGAGGGAGCCACGACCAGCCGGTAGACCGATCCTCGCCACCCGTCCCAGCTGGCGATCACCGAGCCGACGAGCCTGGCATCCTCCTCGGCCACGATCAGCGCCGCCGGGTCATGGACGATCAGTCTCTCAAGGCTCGCCACATCGTCGGTGCCGGGTGGGCTCGGCGTCGCTCTCTGCCCACAGCAGGAGGACGGATCCGGCATCTGACAGTCGACCCGTTCGAAGCGTCCAGCCCATTAACGAAGGTTACGAGGCAGGGACAGCCAGCGTCCCGCAGTGACCGACACCGGGTTCAAGCGGGAACGATCGGCCCGGTGATCTCGGGCTCGCCGACCATCGCCCGGCCAAACTTGGGCCATGGAGGGCTTGTTCGCCACCCGTTTCGCCGGCACTTCGGCTGCTGTCACGGACGGTAGCGATACGACCCCGACTTGGCTCAGGGTTATGGAGCTTCGGCCGAGTCGTCGCGGCCAGCGCGTTCAGCCTGCGGACCAGCAAGGACTTGCCCCCGATCAGCATGCCGAGCGGGTCGAGCGGCAGGTATTCCAGAACATGATCCAGGCTGGGGACCAGACCGCCTACACAAGCTTCGCGACGCTTCGTTGTCGAGCAGTCCGCCGGTGACTGGCGAGCACTGACCGATGAGCGAGCTAACTCGCCGGCCTACAAGGGCGGCGGGCTGGTTGCCGACTATGGTCCGATCCCGCCCGATCGGACCTTCAGGTTCGCCCGGGG
>Ga0335081_10004755_pt1 | contig 21463 bp, 20 predicted proteins | sample Lox_Sample_35_FD_206713 | JGI IMG/M metagenome (GOLD analysis project Ga0335081, IMG submission 206713) | Soil microbial communities from Loxahatchee National Wildlife Refuge, Florida, United States - Lox_Sample_3.5 | ecosystem: Environmental > Terrestrial > Soil > Wetlands | place: USA... | reverse complement strand
CCCATGTACAGGCCGGTGCCGAGCAGCCCCGGCAGGATGCCGGCGACGAACAGCTTGCCGATCGGGTTCTCGGTCATCAGGCCGTAGATCACGAACATGATCGAGGGCGGGATCATGACCCCGAGCGTGCCGCCGGCGGCGACCGAGGCCGCCGCGAGCCGGTCGTCGTAGCCGTGGCGGCGCATCTCGGGCAGCGCGATGCGCCCGATGGTGGCGGCGGTGGCGATCGACGAGCCGCACACGGCGCCGAACAGCGCGCTCGCGCCGATGGTCGCCAGCGCCAGGCCGCCGCGCAGGTGGCCGATGAACGCCGCCACCAGGTTGTACAGGCTCTGCGACAGCCCGGTGCGGCCGGCGAACACGCCCATCATGACGAACAGCGGCACCACCGACAGGCTGACGGGGAACACGGCGTCGAACGGCGAGCGCCCGAGCACGAAGGCGAGGCTAGACCAGCCGTAGGTCAGGCCGTAGCCGAGCGCGCCCACCGTGCCCATGGCGATCCCGACCGGGACCCTGAGCGCGATCAGCGCGAGCACCGCGCCGAAGCCCGCCAGGCCGAGGACCGGGCCTTGCATCAGCCCGCTTCCGGGGCGCGCAGCGCGCCGAGCGCGGCGATGAGCGCGGTCGCCGCCGAGGCGAGGCTGCCCGCGAGCAGCGGCAGCCAGTAGAGGATCATCGGGATGCCGAGCGTGACCGACTTGTCGCCCTGGGCGAGCTGGATCTGCGCCTGCAGCAGGCCGTACCAGGCGAGCGCGAGCATGAACGCCGCGCCGATCAGGCCCGCGCCGAGCTTGACCAGGCGCAACAGCGGCCTTGGCAGCCGGTCGGTCAGGAACTCCACCCCGACGTGGGTGCCGCGCAGGAACGCGAGCGGCATGGCGAGGAACACGCAGCCCATGACGCCGAGCTGGGTCAGGTCGATCGTGCCGAGGATCGAGAAGCCGAGCGTGCGCCGGGCGGCGATGTCGGCGATCTGCACCAGCATCGCGCCGCACAGCAGCGCCATGCCGGCGTAGGCGAGCCAGCGCGCCGTGCGGTCTGCGAGCTGGAACACCTTATCTTGCCAACTTCGCCTCGGTCTTTCTCATTTCGTCGTAGATCGCGCGCGCGTCGGGCACGCCTTCCTTCTCGAGCTTGGCGAGCTGGGCGTCGACCACGGGCTGCAGCTGCTCGCGCCACTTCTCGCGCGCGGCGCTCGAGACCGGCACCAGCACGCCGCCGGCCTTCATCGAGGCGTCGTAGCCGGCCTTGTCCCAGCCGTTCCACCAGGCGCCGAACTTGTCCACCAGCGGGGCGCCGATCGAGCTGTCGATCGCCTTCTGCACCGCGGGCGGATAGGCCGCGAAGCGCTGCGGGTTCATCACCAGGTGAAAGCACGCGGTGTACACGCGCGCGTCGAGGTGGTACTTGAGCAGGCTCTCGAGGCGAAAGCCCTTGATCGCGTCCCAGGGGAAGACCGCGCCGTCGATCACGCCCTTTTCCAGGTTCTCGTACACCTGCCCCGGGGGCATGCCCACCGGCGTCGCGCCCAGGTAGGCGAGCAGGTCCTGGGTCTGCGGGTTGGGCGCGCGCATGCGCAGGCCCTTGACGTCGTAGATCGTCTCGAGGCGCTTGTCGCGGGTGTGGAACAGGCCCGGGTTGTGGCATTGCAGCGCGGCGAGCTTGAAGTCCTTCCAGTCCTCGGCCAGCGCGCCGTCGCGCATCGCCCACAGCGTGCGGCTGGCGAGGTCGGCGCTCTCGGCCACGAACGGCATCTCCATGATCGAGCTGCGCAGGTAGCGCCCGCGCGGGATGCCGTTCAGGCCGAAGGCGAGGTCGACCACGCCCTGCTTGACCTGGTCGGCCTGGTTGACCACGTTGCCGAACGGCGAGTTGCCGGCGAACACGCGCACCGTGACCGCGCCGCCGGACTTCTTCTCGATTTCCTTGCCCAGCGGCTCGAGCACGTCGGTGACGAAGCCGTGCGTGGGCGGCACGAAGGTCGAGAACTTGAGCTCCAGCGCGCCGGCGCGGCGCGCGGGCGCGGCGAGCGCAAGGGCGACGGCCGCGGCCGCTACGGCGATCTTCAATTTCATTTTTCCCCTTCCCTCCCTTGGCGCGATTCTAGCCCGGATAGCCGTCCGGGTTCGCGGACTGCCAGCGCCAGGCGTCGCGGCACATGTCCGCCAGGCCGAGCTTCGCGCGCCAGCCGAGCGCGCGCGCCGCGAGCGAGGGATCGGCGTAGCAGCTCGCGATGTCGCCCGGGCGGCGGGCGACGATCTCGAGCGGCACTTTGCTTCCGGTCGCGCGCTCGAACGCGCGCACGGCCTCGAGCACCGAGTAGCCGCGCCCGGTGCCCAGGTTGGCGGTGATCGATCTGTTCTTGTTGCGCAGGAAGGCGAGCGCCGCGAGGTGCCCGGCGGCGAGGTCGACCACGTGCAGGTAGTCGCGCACCCCGCTGCCGTCGGGCGTCGGGTAGTCGGCGCCGAACACGCGCAGCTTCGGCAGCCGCCCGGCGGCGACCTGGGTGAGATACGGAAACAGGTTGTTCGGCACCCCGCGCGGGTCCTCGCCGATGCGCCCCGAGGGGTGGGCGCCGATCGGGTTGAAGTAGCGCAGCGCGGCGTAGGCGAAGCCGGGGTCGGCCGCCGCGGCGTCGGCCAGCAGGTGCTCGATCACCAGCTTGGTCTTGCCGTAGGGGCTCGCCGGGCGCAGCGGGTGGTCCTCGGCGAGCGGCAGGCGCTCGGGCTCGCCGTACACCGTGGCCGAGGAGCTGAACACGAGGCGCTTGACGCCGGCGCGCGCCATCGCCTCCAGCAGCGCGACGCTGCCGCCGACGTTGTTGTCGTAGTAAAGGATGGGCTTTGCGACCGACTCGCCGACCGCCTTCAGGCCGGCGAAGTGGATCACCGCCGCCACCGGCCGCGCGGCGAAGGCCGCATCGAGCGCGGCGCGATCGCGCAGGTCGGCGCGGTGGAACTCGATCTTCGCCCCGGGGGCGAGCTCGCGCATGCGCTCGAGCACCGCGGGCTTGGAGTTGGAGAGGTTGTCGACGATCGCCAGGCGGTGCCCGGCCGCGGCCAGCGCGACGCAGGTGTGCGAGCCGATGTAGCCCAGGCCGCCGGTGACCAGGATGGTTGGGAAAATGGGGTCAGACCCCATTTTTCAGTCCCGCTTTCATGACCGGTTGTAGCGGTCGTCGAAGCGCACGATGTCGTCCTCGCCCAGGTAGCTGCCGGACTGCACCTCGACGATCAGCAGCGGCCGGGTGCCGGGGTTCTCGAGCCGGTGCTTGACGCCCTGCGGGATGTAGGTCGACTGGTTCTCCTCCAGCATCAGCTGGTCGTTGCCGCGGGTGACGAGGGCGGTGCCCGAGACCACGATCCAGTGCTCGGCGCGCCGGTGGTGCAGCTGGAGCGAGATCGCGTGCCCGGGCTTGACCATGAGGCGCTTGACCTGGAAGCGCTCGGCGGCGTCGATCGACTCGTAGTAGCCCCAGGGGCGGTACACGCGCGAGTGCGACACGTGCTCGCGCCGCTCGGCCTTCTCCAGCCGCTCGACGATGCCCTTCACTTCCTGCGCGCGCTCGCGCGCGGCGACCAGGATCGCGTCGTCGGTCTCGACGATCAGCAGCCCCTGGACCCCGAGCAGCGAGACGTGGCGCGCGTCGGCGCGCACGTAGCAGTCGTGCGCGTCGGCCAGCGCGACGTCGCCCGCGAGCACGTTGCCGTCGGCGTCCTTGGCGCCGATCTCCCACAGCGAGGACCAGGAGCCGACGTCGCTCCAGCCGAAGTCGCCCTCGACCATCGCGCCGTCGGCGGTGTGCTCCATCACGGCGTAGTCGACCGACTCGGCGGGGCAGGCCGCGAACGCCGCGGCCTCCAGGCGCACGAAGTCCAGGTCGCTCGTCTTGCCGGCCAGCGCGCGCTCGACCGCGGCCAGCATCTGCGGGCGCTGGCGCGCGAGCTCCTCCAGGTAGCGCGCGGCGCGGAACAGGAACATGCCGCTGTTCCAGTAGAACCCGCCCTGCTCGATGAAGCCGCGCGCGGCCGCCGCGTCGGGCTTCTCGACGAAGCGCCGGATGCGCCGCGCCCCGGGGCAGCCGGCGATCGGCTCGCCGGCCTCGATGTAGCCGTAGCCGGTGGCGGGGCTGCCCGGGCGGATGCCGAAGGTGACCAGCGCGCCGTGCTCGGCGGCGCGGCGCGCGGCGGCGACCGCGTCGTGGAACGCGGGGACATCGAGGATCATGTGGTCCGAGGGCAGCGCGAGCAGCAGCGCGTCGGGCTGCTCGGAACGCAGCCACAGCGCGGCCGCCGCGATCGCCGGCGCGGTGTTGCGCCCGGCGGGCTCGAGCAGCACCGCGCGCGGCGCGACGCCCGCTTGGGCGAGCTGCTCGGCGGCGAGGAAGCGGTGCTCGCTGTTCACCACCAGCAGCGGCGCGCCGCAGTCGGCCAGGCCCGCCAGGCGCAGCGCCGTGTCCTGCAGCATCGTGCGCTCGGTCACCAGCGGCAGGAACTGCTTGGGCAAGAGCTTGCGCGACATCGGCCACAGCCTGCTGCCGCTGCCGCCGGAAAGGATCACGGGAACGATGCGCGCGTGCATGAGAACGGCTATTGTATGGGAGCCGGAAAACGGGGTCTGACCCTAATTACTGTTTTCGCGCGCGCAGCGCCTTGTCGACCGTGGCGGCGGATTCGCGCAGCAGCGCTTCGGTCGCGTCCCAGCCGATGCAGGCGTCGGTTACCGAGCAGCCGTAGATCAGTTTGGACTTGTCCTCGGGGATCGGCTGGCTGCCGGCCACCAGGTTGCTCTCCAGCATCAGGCCGACGATCGAGCGGTTGCCCTCGACGATCTGGTGCATGCAGTCCTTGAACACCAGCGGCTGCAGCTCGGGCTTCTTGAACGAGTTGGCGTGCGAGCAGTCGACCACGATGTTCGGCGCCACGCGCGCCTCGCCGAGCGCCTGCTCGACCAGCGCGACGTGCGCGGTGTCGTAGTTCGGGCTCGTGGCGCCGCCGCGCAGCACGATGTGGCCGTAGGGGTTGCCGCCGGTGCGCACGATCGCGGAGCGGCCCTCGGGGTCGATGCCGAGGAAGTTGTGCGGCTGGCGCGCCGAGCGGATGGCGTTGATCGCGACCGCGGTGTCGCCGTCGGTGGCGTTCTTGAACCCGACCGGGGCCGACAGGCCGCTCGCCATCTCGCGGTGGGTCTGCGACTCGCTGGTGCGCGCGCCGATCGCGTACCAGGAGATCAGGTCGCCCAGGTACTGCGGCGCGACCGGGTCGAGCGCCTCGGTCGCCGCGGGCACGCCCTGGTCGGCGAGCGCGAGCAGGAACTCGCGCGCGCGCTGCATGCCTTCCTCGATGTGGAACGAGCCGTCCAGGCGCGGGTCGTTGATGAATCCCTTCCAGCCGGTGACCGTGCGCGGCTTCTCGAAGTAGACCCGCATCACGAGGTAGAGCGCGCCGGACACTTCGGCCGCGAGCTCGTGCAGGCGCGCGGCGTACTCCAGGCCCGCCTTCGGGTCGTGGATCGAGCACGGCCCCACCACCACGAACAGGCGCGGGTCGCGTCGCTCGAGGATCCGCTGCAGCACGCGCCGCGCCTCGGTCACCGTCTCGGCCGCGCGCGGCGTGATCGGCGCCTTCGCGTGCAGCTCGCGCGGCGAGGGCATCGCCTCGAAGGCGACGATGTGGACGTCTTCCGTTCTGCTCGCGCTCTTCATGAGAGTCCGGATTGTAAACCGGCCTCCCCTCAAATCGGGGTCAGACCACCTTTTCCGACGCGCAAGGTCGTCCAGGGCGGCCGCGCGCCACTCTGCGGCCGAGTGCGCGCGAGATCTCCGATCGAAATTGATCGCTGCCCAACGCGTACCCACCGTTCGTCGACTCGCGGATGCTTGCGACGAGCGATGGATCGAGAGCGTCCTCGAACAATCGGGCATAGGCCGCGTAACGGGACGAAGGCTGCGTCCCGAGCGCGAGGTATTCCGGGTGCGGGGCAATCAAGTCGGATCGGGCGCCTCGGGCGTTCGCGGCATGGCTTGACCATGCGTAGCCGCCGGGCGAATCGACCATGCCGGCCCGTACGGGATTCAGCTCGATGTAGCGGTAGCACGCAAGTACGTAGCGCCGCGACTCCGTCAGACAAGACCTGAATCGCCCGTCCCAGAGCGACCCGGTCCGCACGTAGGTGCGGTTGACGTACTGCGCGTGGCGCTGGCTTAGGTGCTTCATCAGAGCGGTGCAGGCCTGGGGTGATCGGGGGGTAATCAGCAGGTGCACATGATTCGTCATGAGGCAATACGCGTGCACCGAACAGCCGATATCCGCGGCAAGGGTCCGCAGCTGCAGCAGGTAGTAGAGATAGTCACTTTCTCTGAAGAAGCACGCGCTTCGGTTGTTGCCGCGCTGGACGATATGCATGGCAACGTCGGGTACGGAGATTCGCAATCGGCGGGGCATGCCGGACCAACGGGAATGGTGGGCCGTTGGTTGACGCAAAAACGTGGTCTGACCCCGATTTTAATTCGGCTATTATGCACGGCCATGCAACGCGTACCGATGGCCGACTTCGAGCCGGGCCTGAAAAAGCGGCTCGAAGAGCTGTGGGGCGAGCCGGTGAACCTGTACCGCGCCCTGGGCAACCATCCCGCGCTGACCGAGGCCTGGACCGAGTTCGCGAACGCGATCCGGCACGACAGCCGCACCCCGCGCAAGCTGCGCGAGATCATGATCCTGCGCACGGCGCAGATCGCGCGCTCGCACTACGAATGGGCGCAGCACCTGAAGATGGCGCGCAAGGCGGGCGTTACCGAGGAGCAGATCGACCAGCTCGAGCTGTGGCGCGAGTCGAAGCACTTCGACGCGCGCGAGCGCGCCGCGCTGGCGCTGACCGAGGGCGTGATGGCGGGCGAGGTCGCGGACCAGGTCTACGCCGAGGCCGCGCAGCACTTCAGCCACGCCGAGTACGTCGAGCTGTGCCTCACGGCGGCGTTCTACGCCATGGTGTCGCGCATGCTCGACGCGCTGCAGGTCGAGCTCGACCCCGACATCCGCGACCACTCGCCGCGCCTGCCCTGAAGCCGCCGTGACGAGCCCGCCGCGCAGCTACCGCTATTACGAATTCGTGATGGCGGCCTTCGTCACGGTGCTGATCTGCTCGGATCTGATCGGCCCGGCCAAGATCTGCCAGATACACGTGCCGCAGCTGGGCACGCTCACTTTCGGCGCCGGCGTGCTGTTCTTCCCGATCTCGTACATCTTCGGCGACATCCTGACCGAGGTTTACGGCTACGCGCGCTCGCGCCGGGTGATCTGGGCGGGGTTCGCGGCGCTCGGCTTCGCCTCGTTCATGGCGACGGTGGTGGTGGCGCTGCCGCCGGCCGCGTTCTGGACCCACCAGGACGCCTACGAAATCGCGTTCGGCAACACCTGGCGCATCGTCGCGGCGTCGATGACCGCGTACTTCTGCGGCGAGTTCGTCAATTCCTTCGTGCTGGCGAAGATGAAGATCCTCACCGCCGGGCGCTGGCTGTGGACGCGCATCATCGGCTCGACCATCTTCGGCGAGGCGGTCGACTCGGCGATCTTCTATCCGCTCGCGTTCTACGGCGCGGGCATCATCCCGGACGACAAGCTGCCGCTGGTGATGATCGCGCAGTTCGTGACCAAGGTCGCGGTCGAAGTGGTGTTCACGCCCGTGACCTACAAGGTGGTCGCGCTGCTCAAGCGCGCCGAGAACGAGGACTACTACGACCGCGACACCGACTTCAACCCGTTCACGCTCACGGCCTGAGCGGGCTCAGTCGCCCAGCTTGCCCGCGCGGTAGGCCTCGAGCAGCCGGCGCAGGCGCGCGCGTTCGGCGCCCGGCACGTCGTCGAGCAGGAACCTGTCGCCGACCTCGGCGTAGAACTGGCCCGCGAGGCGGTGGCTGCCGTCGAGCTTCCACACCAGCAGGTGGTGGCGCCCGATGTCGATCTCGGCCACCACCCGGCTGCGCGGCGAGAAGTACTGCGCATACACGCGCTTGAACTCGCTCGCGCCCACCCAGTCGCGGTAGTCGCGCAGCACCTCGTAGCGCCGCTCGGGCGCGTTCGACAGCCGCGCCGCGGCTTCGATGTCGCCCGCGGCCAGGTCGCGCGCGAGCTCGCGCGCGGTGGCGAGCGCCCCGCCGCCGGCCGGGTCGGCGCGCAGGCTGTAGCGGATCGTTTCGCCGCCCAGCTCGATCGAGCGCTCCTGGGCGTGGGCGGTCGCGGCCAGCAGGCAGCAAAGAAAAACCGGGGTCAGACCCCATTTTCTCGAAAATGGGGTCTGACCCCAATTACGCCGCGGCACGCTCCTGGGCCCCGCCGGCGCGGTAGCGCGCGAGCAGCTGGTCGGTCTTGGCGCGCGCGAGGTCGATGCTCTTTTGCTTGATGTGGCCGTAGCCGCGGATCTCCTCGGGGATCGAGGCGATCTGGAGCGCGAGGCCGTGGTTCTGCGCCGACAGGCCGGCGAGCAGCGCATCCACCGTGCGCTCGTATTCGGCGATCAGCGCGCGCTCGGTGCGGCGCTCCTCGCTGCGCCCGAACGGGTCGAGCGCGCCGCCGCGCAGGCCCTTCATGCGGGCGAGGACCTTGAACAGGCCCATGACCCAGGGCCCGAAGCGCATCTTCTTCGGCTCGCCGGTGCGCGGGTCGGGCTTGGCGATGAGCGGCGGGGCGAGATAGAAGTGAAGCTTGTAGTCGCCCTCGAACATGCCGGCCACGCGCCGGGCGAAATCGCCGCTGGCATAAAGGCGCGCCACCTCGTACTCGTCCTTGTAGGCCATGAGCTTGGCGTAGTAGCGCGCCACCGCTTCGGCGAGCTTGGTCGAGGCGCCGAGCTCGTCGCTCTCGGCTTTGCGCACCCGCTCGACGAGCGCCTTGTAGCGCGCCGCGTAGGCGGCGTCCTGGTAGTCGGTCAGCAGCTTGACGCGGCGCTCGAGCAGCTCGTCCAGGTTGCGCGAGAAGTGCTCGCCGATCGGGATCACCTCGGCCGGGATCGCGGCGCGGCGCACGCGCTCGAGGTCGACCGCGGCGCGGCGGCCCCAGGTGAAGCTCGCGACGTTGAACTCGACCGCGACGCCGTTCAACTGGATCGCGCGCACGATCGCCGCGCCCGACAGCGGCACCCAGCCCTTCTGGTAGGCGTAGCCGAGCATGAACATGTTGGTCGCGATCGAGTCGCCCATCAGGCCGGTGGCGAGCTCGGCCGCCGGCACGAAGTCGACGTTCTTCTCGCCGCAGGCCTGCGCCACGTCGTGCCGCAGGTCGCTCCCCGGGAGCTTCCAGTCCGGGTTGGCGACGAACTCCGCGGTCGGGGTGGTGGTGGCGTTGACCACGCCGCGCGTGGTGGCCGGGCTCATCTTCTCCAGCGCATCGGTGGTCGCGCTCACCACCAGGTCGCAGCCGAGCACCAGGTTCGCGTTGCCGGCGCCCAGGCGCGCGGCGTGCAGCGCCGCGGGGCTCGCGGCCAGCTTGACGTGCGACATCACCGCGCCGTACTTCTGCGCCAGGCCGGACATGTCGAGCACCGACACGCCCTTGCCTTCGAGGTGCGCCGCCATGGCGAGGATCTGGCCGATGGTGATCACGCCGGTGCCGCCGATGCCGGTGATGAGCACGCCGAACGGGCTCCCGAGCGACGGAATCCGCGGTTCTTCGATATGAAAATCTTCCGGGGCGGAAACCGCCGGCGCCTTGCCTTTCCTGAGCTGCCCGCCCTCGACCGTGACCAGGCTGGGGCAGAAGCCGTTGACGCAGGAGTAGTCCTTGTTGCAGGTCGACTGGTTGATCCTGCGCTTGCGGCCGAACTCGGTCTCGAGCGGCTCGACCGACAGGCAGTTGGACTTGACGCTGCAGTCGCCGCAGCCCTCGCACACCATGTCGTTGATCACCACCCGCTTGGCCGGGTCGGGGTAGGCGCCGCGCTTGCGCCGGCGGCGCTTCTCCGAGGCGCAGGTCTGGTCGTAGATCAGCGCGGTGACGCCCGGCGTCGCGCGCAGCTCGCGCTGCACGGCGTCGAGCTCGTCGCGGTGGCGCACCGTGACGCCCGGCGCCCAGTTGACCGTCGCGGGGTACTTGTGCGGCTCGTCGGTCACCACCACGATCTTGCTCACGCCCTCGGCCGCGACCTGGCGCGAGATCAGCATCGGGTCGAGCGGCCCGTCGTGGTGCTGGCCGCCGGTCATCGCCACTGCGTCGTTGAACAGGATCTTGTAGGTCATGCTGACCTTGGCCGCGACCGCGGCCCGGATCGCGAGCAGCCCGGAGTGGAAGTAGGTGCCGTCGCCCAGGTTGGCGAAGATGTGCTTCTCGTCGGTGAACGGCGCCTGCCCGATCCAGGGCGCGCCCTCGGCCCCCATGTGGGTGAAGGTCGCGGTCGAGCGGTTCATCCACACCGCCATGAAGTGGCAGCCGATGCCGGCGGTGGCGCGGCTGCCCTCGGGCACGCGGGTGGAGGTGTTGTGCGGGCAGCCCGAACAGAAGTAGGGCTGGCGGATCGCGGTCACGCGCGGCTTCGCGAGCGCCTTTTGCTTGAAGTCGAGGAACGCGAGGCGGTCATTGAACTGGCTTCCGAGGCCTTTATCCATTCCCAATTTCTGCAGCCGCTGCGCGATCACCCTCGCGACCATGGCCGGCGAGTGCTCGTAGTGCGCCGGCAGCAGCCACGAGCCGGCGGGCTGGCCCGCGGCGCGGCTCCACTCGCCGTTGTCGTCGAACTTGCCGACCACGCGCGGCGCGCGCACGTCCTGCTTCCAGTTGTAGAGCTCTTCCTTGATCTGGTACTCGATCAGCTGGCGCTTCTCCTCGATCACCAGGATCTCTTCCAGCCCCTCGGCGAAGCGGCGCGCGCCCTGCGGCTCCAGGGGCCAGGTCATCGCCACCTTGTACACGCGCAGGCCGATCTCGCGCGCGACCTTCTCGTCGATGCCCAGGTCGGCGAGCGCCTGCATGGTGTCGCCGAAGGACTTGCCGGTCGTGGCGATGCCCAGGCGCGCGCCGGGCGCGTCCCACACGATGCGGTCGAGGCCGTTGGCGCGCGCGTAGGCGAGCGCGGCGTAGACCTTCCAGTCGAGCAGGCGCGCTTCCTGCTCGAGGATGCCGTCGGGCCAGCGGATGTTCAGGCCGTCGGCCGGCAGGGGGAAGTTCTGCGGCAGCTGGATCCTGACGCGCTCGGGGTCGATCTCGACCGAGGCGCCCGACTCGACCACGTCGGTGACGCACTTGAACGCGATCCAGCAGCCCGAGTAGCGGCTCATGGCGAAGCCGTGCAGCCCCAGGTCGAGGTACTCCTGCACGTTGGCCGGGTTGAGCACCGGGATCATGCAGGCCTTGAACATGTGCTCGGACTGGTGCGGCATGGTCGAGGACTTGGCGGCATGGTCGTCGCCGGCCAGCGCGAGCACCCCGCCGTGCCTGGAGGTCCCGGCGGCGTTGGCGTGCTTGAACACGTCGCCGCAGCGGTCGACGCCCGGACCCTTGCCGTACCACATGCCGAACACGCCGTCGACCTTCGCGCCGGGGAACATGCCCACCTGCTGCGTGCCCCAGATCGCGCTCGCCGCGAGGTCCTCGTTCAGCCCCGGCTGGAACACGACCTGATGGCGCTCGAGGTGCTGCTTCGCGCCCCACATGGTCTGGTCGATGCCGCCCAGCGGCGAGCCGCGGTAGCCCGAGATGTAGCCCGCGGTGTTGAGGCCCGCGCGCGCATCGCGCTCGCGCTGCAGCAGCGCAAGCCGCACCAGCGCCTGGATGCCGGTGAGGAACACGCGCCCCTTGGCGAGCGTGTATTTGTCGTCGAGCGATACCTGGGCGAGGCGGGAGGGGTCAACAGGTGCATTCATCGGCGTGTCTCCTCGATTGCTGACGCGGCCCCGATCGAGCCTAACATAGCCTTAGACCGCGGCGCGCGCCTTGATTCGCGGCTTGAGCTGCTTCGGCTGCGGCAGATCCCAGTAAGGCTCGGGACCGAACGATTCGACCAGAAAATCGACGAAGGCGCGCGTCTTGGCCGGCAGGTGGCGGCGGTGCGGGTAGACCGCGTAAATGGCCACGTCCGTATCGAAGGTATAGCCGGGGCAGAGCGGCACCAGCGAGCCGTCCTCGAGCTGCGCGCGCACGTCCCAGGTCGATTTGAGCGCGACGCCCAGGCCGGCGAGCGCCCACTCGCGCAGCACTTCCCAGTTGTCGCAGGCGTACTTGCCGGTGACGCGCACCTCGCCCTGCTTGCCCACCGGGCCCTTGTACTCGAGCGTCATGGCGAAGCTGCCGTCGCCCCAGTTGGCGACCAGGAAGTTGTGCTTGGCGAGCTCCTGCGGCGTGCGCGGCGTGCCGTGGCGGCGCAGGTAGTCCGGGCTCGCGCACACGACGCGCCGGTTGGGCGCGAGCTTGCGCGCCGCGAGCGAGGAATCCTCCAGCTCGGCGATGCGCACCGCGAGGTCGAAGCCCTCCTCGATCAGGTTCACGCGCCGGTCCGACAGGCTGAGCGCGAGCCGCAGCTTGGGATAGCGGGCGGCGAATTGCGGCACCAGCGGCGCGATGTGCTGGTGGCCGAACGACGCCGGCAGTGCGACCTTGAGCACGCCCTGCGGCTCGTCGCGCCCGGCGGCGGCCATCGCGTCGGCTTCCTCGATCTCGTCCAGGATGCGGGTGCAGGACTCGAAGTAGGCCGCGCCTTCCTCGGTCAGGCGCAGGCTGCGGGTGGTGCGGTGGATGAGCCGGGTGCCCAGGCGCGCCTCGAGCGCGGACAGGCTGCGGCTGACCACCGCCGGGGAAAGCCCCAGCTCGCGCGCCGCGGCCGACAGGCTGCCGCTGGCGACCACCTTGGCGAAAATCGACATTTGCTGCAGCGAATCGGACATATCTTTGCGGTTTGCGCAAAGCTGAAATGATTATTGAGCCTATTCTAAACCCTATTGCAAAGCCATATCATTGCTGCATTGCAACACCGCTGAATGAGGCAACACCATGAACGCCAGCGAAATCCGTTACATCGAGCAGCACCTCGAAGCCGAGCCGCGGCTGCCGCTCTCGGACTACCAGATGGCCGCAATCATGCAGCAGGCCAAGCGCGAACGCGCCGAGGCGATCGCCGGCATGGCCTCGCGTCTCGGGGCGCGCATCGTGGCCTACTTCCGCGCCCTGCGCGAGAGCGCGGCGGCTCAAACTGGCGCGGGGCTGCGCCAGTACTGACCACCGGCTGCGCCCGCTGCGGAATCCTCCTCCCTCCTCCTTCCGCGGCGGGGTTCGTCCCGCACCGCACGCGAGTGCGGAGCGGGACCGCACTCAGGCGATCGTCTTCCACATCTCCAGGTCGCGTCGCGCGGTCCAGATGCGCGGGTGCTTGATGCCGCGCGCCTCGTCGTAGGCGCGGGTGACATCGAACGGGATGCAGTGCTCGTAGATCGGGTAGCCGGCGTACTTCGGGTCCATGCGCCGGCGCGTGGCGTCGTAGGCCTGCTTCAGGCTCTTGCCGCCGGCGACCGCGCGCCTGGCGTTGGCGTATAGCGCGCGCACGAAGTCCTGCGTGTAGCGGATCGCCTTGTCGCACTGCGCCGGGGTGGTGAGCGCCGGCCCGCGCCCCGGCACCAGCGCTTTGGGCTTGAGCGCGCGCAGCCGGCGCAGCGTGGCGGGCCACTCCTCGAGCTGCGCGTCGCCGGTGTAGATGCCGGCTTCGTACTCGACCAGATCGCCCGAGAACAGCACCCGCTGCGAGGGCACCCACACGATCGTGTCGCCGGCGGTGTGTCCCGGTCCGGCGTGGATGATCTTGACCTCGAGCTTGCCCATCATGAGCGTCATCTCGTCGCGGAAGGTGATCGTCGGCCAGGTCAGGCCGGGGATCGACCTGGCGCCGCGGAACAGGCGCGGGAAGCGCCCGATCTCGCTCTTCATGTCCTGCCTGCCGCGCTCGCGGATCAGCTCGAGCGTGGTCTGGCTGGCGATGACCTGCTCGGCCTTGTAGGCCGCGGCCCCCAGCACGCGCACCGCGTGGTAGTGCGACAGCACCACGTACTTGATCGGCTTGGAGGTGACCCGGCGGATGCGCCGGATCACCTCGCGCGCCATGAGCGGAGTGGCCTGGGTGTCGACCACCAGCACGCCGTCGTCGCCGACCACCACGCCGGTGTTCGGGTCGCCCTCGGCGGTGAACGCGTAGCAGTTGGGCGAGAGCTTCTTGAAGCTGATCTTCTTCGGCTTGAGGTCGCCCTGGGAGGCGAAAGTCTTTGTCATGAGGGGTCCTCGCGTGCGGATGCCTCGAACGGGCGCTTATGATAGCCGCTTCGCGGCACACCCGAATCACGGATAATGCGACCATGGACCGTCCGGAGAAGGTCAGGCTAGGCGACATCCTCGTCGCGCAGAAGCTGATCTCGCGCGAGCAGCTGGCGCTCGGGCTTGCGCAACAGAAGAAGAGCGGCCGCCGGCTGGGGCGCGTGCTGCTCGAGCAGGGTTTCGTCAGCGACGAGCAGATCAGCGAAGCGATCTCGCGCCAGCTCGGGATCCCGTTCGTCAACCTGAAGTTCTACAACCTCAAGCCAGACCTGGTGCGCCTGCTGCCCGAGACCCAGGCGCGGCGCTTCCGCGCCATCATGCTCGAGGACCGCAAGGCGAGCTACCTGGTCGGCCTCGCCGACCCGACCGATCTGTTCGCCTTCGACGAGCTGCAGCGCCTGCTCAAGCGCGACATCGACGTCGCGGTGGTGAGCGAGGCGCTGGTGGTGCAGGCGATCGACCGGGTCTACCGCCGCACCGAGGAGATCAGCGGCCTGGCCAAGGAGCTCGAGCGCGACATCGGCGAGGACTACATCGACTTCGGCACGCTCGGCGCCGGCCTCGGGGCCGAGGAAGCGCCGGTGGTCAAGCTGCTGCAGTCGGTATTCGAGGACGCGCTGCAGGTGAACGCCTCGGACGTGCACATCGAGCCGCAGGAGACCCGGGTCCAGATCCGGGTGCGCATCGACGGCGCGCTGATGCCGCAGGCCGAGGCCGACAGCAAGATCGGGCCGGCGCTTGCGCAGCGCCTGAAGCTGATGGCCGGGCTCGACATCTCCGAGAAGCGCCTGCCGCAGGATGGCCGGCTAAACGTCATGGTGCGCGGCCAGCCGGTCGACGTGCGCATGTCGACCATGCCGAGCCAGTTCGGCGAGGCGGTGGTGCTGCGCCTGCTCAATCGCGGCTCGACGCTGCAGAGCCTGGAAAAGATCGGCATGCCGCAGGACATGCTCGAGCGCTTTCGCGACATCATCCAGCGCAGCAGCGGCATGGTGCTCGTCACCGGCCCGACCGGCAGCGGCAAGACGACCACGCTCTACGCCGCGCTGCAGGAGATGAATACGGTCGACCGCAAGATCATCACGATCGAGGACCCGATCGAGTACCGGCTGCCGGGAGTCACGCAGGTGCAGGTGAACGAGAAAATCGACCTCGGTTTCGGGCGCGTGCTGCGCTCGGCCCTGCGCCAGGACCCGGACGTCATCCTGGTGGGCGAGATCCGCGACGAGGACACGGCGCAGATCGGCCTGCGCGCGGCTCTCACCGGTCACATGGTGTTCTCGACCCTGCACACCCGGGACGCCGCGAGCGCGGCGATCCGCCTGATCGACATGGGCGCGCCGAGCTACATGGTGGCGAGCTCGCTGCACGCGGTGGTCGCGCAGCGCCTGCTGCGCCTGGTATGCGAGTCCTGCAAGGAGGAGCAGCCGCCCGAAGCGCACGCGGAGCGCTGGCTCGAGGCGCACCTGGGAGAGGGCTGGGCCGGGCGCAAGTTCATGCACGGACGCGGCTGCTCGCACTGCAACGGCACCGGCTACGCGGGGCGCACCGGCGTGTACGAAATGCTCGAGATGACGCCCGCCCTGGTGCACGCGGCCGGCCAGGCGGACCCGGGCGCTTTCGCCGAGGCGGCCCGCCCGCAACTCGAGGGCAAGACCCTCGTCGCGCGCGCGCTCGATCTGGCGCTCGCCGGGCGCAGCACCGTGTCGGAGGTGATCCGGGTGGCGACCGACGTGGAGGTCTAAGTGCCGCAATTCGCCTACCGCGGACGCAATTCGCGCGGCGACCTGGTGGCCGGCCGGTTGGAGGCCGCCGACAGCGGCGCGGTGGCGGACCAGCTGCTCAGCACCGGGATCACGCCGGTGCAGATCGATGCCACCGCGAGCGAAGAGGAGAACGGCGGCGCGCCGAAGTGGTGGCGCCTGCTGACCGCGCCGGAGGTCAGCGATCTCGACGTGATGCTGTTCTCGCGCCAGATGTACACCCTGCTCAGGTCGGGCGTTCCGATCCTGCGCGCGCTCGCCGGACTGCAGGAGTCGGTGCGCAACGATACCCTGAAGGACGTGATCGCGGACCTGCTGGTCAACCTCGACGCCGGGCGCGAGCTCTCGAGCGCGATGCGCCGGCACCCGAAGGTATTCAGCAACTACTACGTCAGCATCGTGCGGGTGGGCGAGACCACGGGTACGCTGGCCGAGTCGTTCGATCGCATGTTCCACCACATCGAGTTCGAGCGCGGCGTGCGCGAGCGGATCAAGACCGCGCTGCGCTACCCGCTCATCGTGCTGACCGCGATCGCGGTCGCGATCGCGATCGTGAACTTCGCCGTCATCCCGGCGTTCGCCAAGATCTTCGCGGCGAACAAGGTGCCGCTGCCGGTGCTGACGCGGGTGCTGATCGCGAGCTCGAATTTCTTTCTCGCCTACTGGCCGGCGATGCTCGCCGCGCTGGTCGCCCTGTTCGCGGGCCTGCGCGCCTACTTGCGCACCGAGCGCGGGCGCTATGCCTGGGACCGCGCCAAGCTGAGCCTTCCGATCGCGGGCGAGATCATCACCAAGGCGACCCTGTCGCGCCTGACGCGCAGCCTGGCGGTGGCGATGCAGTCCGGGGTGCCGATCGTGCAGGGGCTGACCGTGGTCGCGGACGTGGTCGACAACGTGTATATCGCGCAGCGCATCGAGCAGATGCGCGACGGCGTGGAGCGCGGCGAGAGCCTGCTGCGCACCGCGGTCGCGGTCGGCGTGTTCACCCCGGTGGTGCTGCAGATGATCGCGGTAGGCGAAGAGACCGGCGAACTGGACGAGCTACTGGCGGAGGTCGCGCGCATGTACGAGCGCGAAGTCGACTACGAGATTCGCAATCTGAGCGCCAATATCGAGCCGCTACTCACGGTGGCGATGGGCGTGATGGTGCTGGTGCTCGCGCTCGGCGTGTTCCTGCCGATCTGGGGCATCGGCAAGGTGATGCTAGGCCGGTGATCCCGTTCCGGGTCCGCCTGCGCCAGCGCAGCTACCTGGAGTCGGCGCTCTACGTCATTATCGCCGGCGCGCTCGCCGCGCTCCTGCTGCACCGCCTGGAGCAGCTGTCGGAGGTGGCGGAGAAGACCGCCATGGAGGCGACCGTATCGCGCCTTCAGTCCGCGCTCTACGTGCGCGCCGCGAAGGCGGTTTTGTCGGGCGGGCGGGCGGAGGTCGAGCGCGACTGGGCGGAGCGCAATCCGGTGCTGCTGGCGCACGCCGATCTGCCGAATTATCTCGGAGGGTTCGACCACCCGGACCTGAGCACGCTCGAGCCCGGCAACTGGCTCTACGACCGCGGGCGGCACGAACTGGTGTATCTCGTTCGGCGGGCGCAGGATTTTACCGGCGGCACGGACCCGGTTCCGGCGATTCGGTTCCGGCTCCAAGTCGAGCGCACGCCCTCGGGCGCCTACTCGCCGTACCTGCTCCATGCCGTGGCCCCGTTCCAGTGGGGACCCGACGAGGGTTAAAAGTTCACAGATTTTCGAGAAATAGCCGAAAAGCCCATGACTTATCTTGACAAAACGTGATTGCAACAGGCTAAATTCGAGCTTAGTATTGCACCCGACGATAAACTCGACGGCCATGGGGGCCGCTGGGCGGCGGACAAAGGCGAACGGGAGGATTCTGGTGAAACAGATGAAACGTGCAGCGCAGCGGGGTTTTACCCTCATCGAATTGGTGGTGGTGATCGTGATCCTCGGCATCCTGGCGGCAATCGCGGTGCCGCAATTTACCGACCTCTCGGCCAGCGCGCGCGCCGCGGTGAGGGACGGCGCTTGCGGAGCGCTCCAGTCTTCCGCGGTGCTGCTGTACGCGTCGAACAAGGCGGCCAGCGGCTTTTCGGCGGTATCGGGCAATGTGACGCTCAGCTCGAATCTTTCCATTTCCGGTTCGTGCGCTTCGCCGGTCGTCACGTACTCGGGTGACGCGACAACCACGACCTGCTCGGCACTGCCAGCCACGCTTTGCACCGGGCCGTGAGCGCCCGGCGCGCGAGGTTGTCGGTGCGGTTTGATAGTTGCTGAGAAAAGCGGCCGCGCAGGGCTGAAGCCGACGCCGGCACAAAGAAGGGGGGGCCTTGCGGCCTCCCTTTTTTTTCTTGCGCTCGCCTTTGCGGCTGCCGGCTCGACGCAGGCGGTGGTGGGCTTGTGGGCGGCGGCGGCGCTCGCGCTGGCCGCAGTCTGCTGGCTCGGGCAGCCTGCGCCGGCGCCGACCTGGCTCGGCGCCGCAGCGCTCGGGCTCGCGGCGCTGATCGCGGCCAACAACTTGCTCGCAAGCCCGGCCTACACGCCGGCCGGGCTGTTCCACCCCCTGCTGTTCATCCTTGCCTTTGCCGCCGCGCGCCGCTGCCCCGAGGGCATGCAGCGCTCCCTTTTCGGCGGCGCGCTCGCTGGCGCGCTCGTGCTCGGGGTCTGGGGGCTGGCGCAGGTACGCTTTCAGGGCGAGGCGCGCGCGCTCGCGTTTCTCGAGACGCCGAGCACGTACGCCGCGCTGCTCGACCTCGTGCTGCTGCCGGCCGCGGTGTGGCTGCTCTGGGGCCGCGGCGGACGCGCACTCGTGGCGCTGCTCGCGCCGCTCGCAGCCGCCTCGTTTGCCGCGCTAAGCCGCGGGGCCTGGATCGGCGCGCTCGCCGGCGCCGGCGCCGCTCTCCTGCTCGGCCTGCGCCTGCCGCGCCCGGGCGCGCGCGCCTGGGCCCGCCTCGCGATGGTCGTAATCCTGGGAGCGCTGATTTCCTTCGCGGCACGCTTGCAGATGCCCGGCCTGGCGCATGAAGAACCCGGCCCGAACGCGCCGGCGCGGCTCGAGTCGTCGCTGTCGCGGCTGGAGCTCTATGCGCTGTCCTGGGAGGCGTACCGCGCGCATCCTGTCACCGGGACCGGCTACCTGACTTTTCGCTATGCGCTCGAGCGCCACCGCGCCGAGGTGCCTTCCTACGGCACCGACCACGTGACCTATTTCGCCCACGACGATTACCTTCAGCTGCTGCAGGAAACCGGCCCGCTGGGCCTGCTGGCGCTCGTTGCGCTCGCGCTCCTGCCCTACGCTCTCGCGCGGCGCGCCCTGGCGCGGCTGGATCCGGAGCAGAAGGTGCATGCGGTGGCGGCGGTCGCGGGGCTGGCAACGATGTCGGTCCACGCACTGGTCGACTACCCGTTCTACATCCCTGCCTGTCTGGTGCTGTTCGGCGCGCTGCTCGGCGCGCTCGACCGCCTGCTCGCCAGCGCGGGTGTCGCGGCTCTTCCGGCGCTCGCGCTGCCGGCGCTGCCGCGCGCGGCGCGCATGGCGCTGCTGCTGGTGGCGGCGTTCGCCGTTGCGCGGCCGGTCGCGGCCGAAGGCGCCGCTTACTGGGGCCGGCGCCAGCTCGGCGAGGGCCGGGCCCTGGCGGCCGCGTACTGGCTGCAAGTCGCGAGCCGCCTGCAGCCGCGCGATTGGCGCTACCACTGGTACCTGGGGCAGTTCTGGCAGGGTCAGGCGTTCGCCGGCGCAGGCCCCGGCGCGGTGCACTTCGCGCTGCGCGAGTTCGATGCGGGCTTGCGCGTCAATCCGCTCGAGGTGCGCAATCTGCTGGGGCGCATTGCCACTTACCGCCTGCTGGGACAGCAGCTGCCGCGCTCTGCGAGCGCGTCCGAGCTCGAAGCCTGGTCGCGCGAGGCGCTTGCGATGGCACCGCTGATGCCGCAGGCGCGGCGCGAGCGCGAGCGAGTGCTGGCCTACGTCGCCCGGGGCCAGGGCAGGGGAGACGGCAAGTGATCCGGGGGCGCTCGACACGCACCGCGCGCGGCTTCACGCTGCTCGAGCTGGTGATCGTGATCATGATTCTGGGCATCCTCGCAGCGGTGACCGCGGCGAACTTCGACCAGAAATCGATCGACCAGACCTGGTTTCTCGAGCAGGTCAAATCGGCACTGCGCTACGCGCAGAAGACCGCAATCGCGCAGCGGCGGGTGATCTATGTGGTGGTGAATCCGACGCCCAACAAGCTCTCGCTGTGCTACGACGCGGGCTGCGCGAGCCCGGTCAGCTCGATTGCCTCCAGCGCCGCGTTCGTGCTCACGGCGCCGAGCGGAGTGATTCTCACCGCGTCAACGTCGCCGTTCACCTTCAACGGCCTCGGCCAGCCGAGCGCTGCCGTGACGCTCGCGGTCAACGGCAGCCCCGTCAGCGTGAGCGCGGAAACGGGCTATGTCCAGTAGACCGGCGCGCCGTGAGCGCGGCCTTTCCCTGATCGAGCTGGTGGTGTTCATCGTCGTGCTGGCCATCGGGGTGACCGGCGTGGCGATCCTGTTCAACCAGATGACCCGCTCGAGCGTCGATCCGGTGGTGCGCAAGCAGGCGCTCGCGATCGCCACCTCGCTGATGGAAGAGATCGAGCTGCACGCCTACACCTACTGCGATCCCGACGACCCGGCGGTGACTACGGCGACCAGCGCGGCAGGCTGCGCGATACCGGAGGCCATCGGTCCCGAGACGGGCGAGACGCGCTACGCCGACCCGCGCTTCGACAACGTTAACGACTACGACGGCTTTTCGATGAGCGGGATCCGCGACGTGACCAACACGCTCGTGCCCGGGCTGGGCGGCTATACCGCCACCGTCTCGGTGCAGCCGATCTCGGCCGGAGAGCTGCCCGGCATACCGACCAGCGACGGCCTGCGCATCACGGTCACGGTGACCGGTCCCGCGAACGCCAACGTCGTACTGCAGGGCTACCGCCTGCGCTATGCGCCCAATTCTCCCTGAGCGGCGGCGGCCGCGCGCGCGCGGCTTCAACCCATTTCGCGCGCGCGGCTTCAACCTGATCGAGCTGGTGATCTCGATCGTGGTCACTGGCATCGTCGTCGCTGGCCTGGCCTATTTCGTGTTCCCGGTGCGCCAGGCGGCCGACATCGCCGTCCGCGCACAACTGACCGACACCGCCGACACCGCCTTGCAGCGCATCGGCCGCGACGTGCGCCTTGCGCTGCCGAACAGCGTGCGCACGACCGCCAGCGGCGGGGCGGAGTTCCTCGAGTTCCTCGCCGTGCGCAGCGCCGGCCGCTACCGCGGCGACGGCGGCGGCGCGGCGGGCGGCACCAACTGCCCGAGCGACGACCCGTCGCTTGCGCCGCCGGACAACGATCAGCTCAGCTTCGACTCGGTTGCGGACTCGTGCTTCAA
>Ga0335081_10004754_pt1 | contig 21464 bp, 15 predicted proteins | sample Lox_Sample_35_FD_206713 | JGI IMG/M metagenome (GOLD analysis project Ga0335081, IMG submission 206713) | Soil microbial communities from Loxahatchee National Wildlife Refuge, Florida, United States - Lox_Sample_3.5 | ecosystem: Environmental > Terrestrial > Soil > Wetlands | place: USA... | reverse complement strand
CCGCGCGCGGCCGCGCGCCGCACGATCGACCGGCCGATCTGGGGGTCGGCGAACCACCGCGCGATCGGGACGCCAGCCCGCCCTGGCCGGGTCGGGCCGATGATGATGGTCAGGTTGGCATTGGGTTCACCTTCCGGTGGCCGGGCGGCCCTGCCGCCCGGCGGGTGTCGGTGCCGGGGATGAGCTTGTTGAACGTTTCAACAAGCTGACCGCCGCCGGTCGCGAATTCGTTCCCGGCCTCATGCCGGCCGACAATGTCAGCCAGGACTTGCGCGGATCCGCGGGGAGGGCAGATGCGGGTGGGGCTGCACGCGCTCGGCATCGGGACCGGCGCCCGCCCGGAGGTCATCCGGGCCGTGGCGGTGGCGGCCGAGGCCGCGGGGTTCGCGACCTTGTGGTCGGGCGAGCATGTCGTGCGCGTGGACCGGGCAGGGTCGGTGTACCCGTACTCCGCCGATGGCCGGCTCGCCGTTCCGGCCGACGAGGACTGGCTGGATCCGCTGCTCGGGCTGAGCTTCGCCGCAGCCGTGACCAGCCGGATCACCGTGGCCACCGGCGTGCTGCTGCTCCCCGAGCACAACCCGGTGCTGACGGCCAAGCAGGCGGCAACGCTGGACGTGCTGTCCGGCGGGCGGCTGACGCTCGGCATCGGCATCGGCTGGTCGGCGGAGGAGTTCGCGGCGCTGGGCATCCCGTTCGCCCGGCGCGGTCGGCGCACGGCCGAATACGTGGCGGCGATGCGCCGGCTCTGGTCGGAGGACGTCGCCTCCTTCCGCGGCGAGTTCACCAGCTTCGAGGCTGTCCGGGTCAACCCCAGGCCGGTACGCGGCCGACGGATCCCGGTCGTCGTGGGCGGCAACAGCGACGCGGCGCTACGGCGCGTCGCTGCCTTCGGCGATGGCTGGTATGGCTTCAACCTGACCGCGGCGGCGGCCGCCGAGCGGATCGCGGCGCTGGCCGGGCACTGCCAGCACCACGGCCGCGGCCTGGACAAGCTCAGCGTGGCCGTCGCGCTGACCGACGCTCATCCCGGCATGGCGCCGGAGCTGACCCGGGCAGGCGTGACCGAGCTCGTGCTCGTCGGGGCCCCGCCCGCGGACCCGGCCGCGGCCGGCACATGGGTCACCGAGCTGGCAGAACGCTGGGGTCTTGCGGCCGCCTCGGGATAGGGGAATCTTGAACGCTCCCAGATGCGGGTCACTGGCGTCTGGCTGAGGCTGGTCGATGGCGCGGCTGATCCGCCCGGGCCGGCGGTTTATTGGGAGGCGGCCAGGCCGGGCCGCCTGTCATGCTGCCACGCATGGCCTACCTGCGTGTTGACGCATCATCGCTGCTGGCGCCCTTGCGCTCGGAGCTGGTCTCGTTGCTGGCCGGGTTGTCGGCCGGTGAGTGGATGCTGGCCACTGCCTGCCCGGGCTGGCCGGTGCACGGTGTCGCGTCGCACCTGCTGGGCGTGGAGCTGGGCAATGTGTCGGTCCGGCGGGATTGCTGGGGACTGGGGCCTGGGGAGCACGAGGATCCCGGCGCCTGGCTCAACGCCTTCAACCACCAGTGGGTTGAGGCGGCGCGGCGGATCAGCCCGCCGCTGCTCATCGAGCTTCTTGAGGTCGCGGCCCGCCGCTTCGAGCAGCATGTAGCTTCGCTGGACCTGGACGCCCTCGGCGGCCCGGTTGAGTGGGCAACCGGGCCAGACCCGGCGCCGGTCTGGCTGGACGTCGCGCGCGAGTACATGGAGCGTTGCATCCATCAGCAGCAGATCCGTTCCGCCGCCGGGCGGCCCGGCCTCGGCGCCCGCTTCGTCGGCCCGGTCCTGGCCGCGGCCGCGCACGCGCTGCCCACGGCGCTGCGCGGCCTGCCCCGCCCGGCGGGGACCACCGTGGCGTTCACCGCTGCCGGGCCGGGCGGCGGCACGTGGCACCTGGTCCGCACCGCAGCGGGCTGGGAACTTGGCGCGGGCCCGCCCGCACAACCGCCCTCATGCGAGGTGGCGACGACCGTGGACGGCGCGATCAAGCTGTACGCGCGCGACCCGGCAGCGCCGCAGCTCCGGCGGCGCGGCGACCCCGAGCTGGCCGAGGCTCTCGCGACGGCAAGGGCGGTACTCGGCTGACCGCCCCGCGACGGCAGCTCCGCCGGCGCCAGGACTGCAACGCTGCGGTGCGTTACGGATTTATGGTGCTGGCTGCCCAGGCGCAGGCTTGCGACCACCGCCATGCGGCACTTGCCGGCCCGGCCCGACCCGGCAAGGGCGGCGCGCATGGGCCGTTCCCGTACCTGCCGATCCTGTTCGTCGCCCGCTGATGACCCGCAGCACTCTGGCGGCCGGTTTATCGCCGCACCTATCCGGAGACGACACAAGGGCGGCAGATACAGTCAGGCCTGCGCCGCGCCCGGACCCGCTTGGTTGGTTGGCCCGCGGCGAGCTCACCGGGCAATCGCTGTCCATGACTGAGATCGCCGCCGCTTTCGCCCAGGTGCTCCCCGCCCGGCTGCGCACCGCCCGATGACGCAGCCTGGGAGCCTGGGGTGACCGCGGCGGCGAGCGAGCCGGTGTCGCGCCAGGACTGCCCGCCTCTTGGCTAATGCCGCTGCCGGTAACATTTCAGCTGTCGGGTAGTTCTTGCGGACTGGTCGGCATGCCCATGTCATGGGGCCTGGCGGATATAATTTGGGCTTTACGCGCCTTTCGTCCCCGGCCTTCCTCCGGGCAGGCGATCAGGTCGCCGGGAGTCTGATCTCATGAGCAAACCGGTCATCCTGGCGGTCGACGACGATCCGATGGTGGTTGCGGCGATCGCCCGCGACCTGCACGGCCGCTACGGCACCAACTACCAGATCGTGCGCGCCGCGTCGGGGCCCGAGGCGCTGGGCGTGCTGGCCCGGCTGGTCCTGCGCGACCAGCCGGTGGCGTTGATCGTTGCTGACCAGCGGATGCCGCAGATGACGGGCATCGGGATGCTCAAGCAGGCGCGTGCCCATGCACCGGACGCGAAATACCTGCTGCTCACGGCGTACGCCGACACAGACGTCGCGGTCCAGGCGATCAACGACATCGGCCTCGACTACTACCTGCTCAAGCCGTGGGACCCTCCCGAGGAGAGGCTGTACCCGGTCGTCGACGACCTGCTGGACGACTGGCGGCGGGCCAACCCGGACCACACCTCCGACGTGCGGGTGATCGGGCACCGGTGGTCCGAACGCAGCCACGACATCAAGACGTTCCTGGCCCGCAACCACGTGCCCTACCGCTGGTATGACGTCGAGTGCGACGCTGAGGCCCGCCGGTTGAACGACCTCGCCCACGCGTCGCCGACCGATCTGCCGCTCGTGCTGGTCCCCGACGGCGCCACGCTCCGCTCGCCGTCGACGCTGGATCTCGCCGGCGCGCTCGGGCTGCGCACCACCGCCCGGCAGCCGCTGTACGACGTGTGCATTGTGGGCGGCGGCCCGGCCGGCCTGGCCGCCGCGGTCTATGCGGCGTCGGAGGGGCTAGGCACCGTCGTGGTGGAGCGCGAGGCGCCTGGGGGCCAGGCAGGTCAGAGCGCGGCGATCGAGAACTATCTCGGCTTCCCGAAGGGGCTGACCGGCGCAGACCTGGCCCACCGCGCCATCGCTCAGGTTTCCCGTTTTGGTGCCGAGATGGTTGTCGCCCGCGACGTCGTAGGATGCGAAGCCCGTGGGCCTGTCCGGGCCGTGCTCTTGGACGGGTCGGGGGAGATCGAGGCGCGCGCGCTGATCGTGGCGACGGGCGTGTCCTACCGGTGCCTGGAGGCAGCAGGGCTCAGCCAGCTCACCGGCAGGGGCGTCTACTACGGTGTGAATGCCAGCGAGGCGAGCCAGACCCGGGGCGATGACGTCTACGTCGTAGGCGCCGCCAACTCGGCGGGACAGGCCGCTCTCAACCTGTCCCGCTACGCCAGGCGAGTGGTGCTGGTGGCCCGGGCTGCTACGCTCACGGGCACGATGTCCCAGTACCTCGCCGAGAGGATCACCTCCGCGCCCAACATCGAGGTGCGGTATCTCACCGAGGTGGTGGCAGGGAGCGGCGATGGCCACCTCGAGAGGATCACGCTCGCCTGCAGGGGCTCAGCCGTCACGGAGGAGGTGCCAGCAAGCTGGCTGTTTATCTTCATCGGCGCCTTGCCACGCACCGACTGGCTCGGCACCGATGTCGTCCGCGACAGCGGAGGATTCGTGGTCACAGGTCAAGACCTCATGAGTCCCATGTATGCCCGGCGCTGGCCGCTGCCTCGTGCGCCATTCAACCTCGAGACAAGCGTGCCGGGCGTGTTCGCCGCTGGTGATGTCCGGCTTGGCTCCATGAAGCGGGTCGCGTCGGCCGTCGGTGAGGGCGCGATGTCGGTCTACCTCGTGCATCGTTACCTGGCCACGATCTGATGCGCGCCGACGAGCTTCGCCCGCTCAGCCTCTTCGACAGCCTGACCGATGATCAGCTCGCAGAACTGGCGGAGGGCGGTACCGAGGTTCGCATCGAGCCCGGCGGCGTGCTGTTCCGCGAGGGTGAGCACGCGGATTACTGGTGGGTGCTCGTCGAAGGGGCGATCGACCTGCTGCGCCACATCGGCCGCGAGGACACGGTAGTGGGGAAGATGGACGTGCCGGGCCGCTGGGCCGGGGGGTTCCGCGCCTGGGACGAACACGGCGTCTATCTCGCGACCGGCCGGGGAGTTACCGACGGGCGGGTGCTCCGGGTGCCGGCGGCAGTACTGCGAGAGCGGCTCAATGCCTGGTTCCCGTTCGGCAGGCACCTCATCGAGGGGCTGTACGGCACCGCGCGCTCCATCGAGTCGACGGCACGGCAGCGCGCGTCCCTCATCAACCTCGGTACACTCGCGGCCGGCCTCGCGCACGAGATCAACAACCCGGCCGCCGCCGCCGCCCGGGCGGCCGACGCCCTGGATGCCGCGTGCCAGACGATGCTCTCGTCCCTCGGCTGGCTCGCGCAGAACGAGATCTCGGCCCAGCAGTTCACCGCCCTCGACACGCTACGCCGGGAAATCGAGCCCCGGGCGGCGGTCCCCGACCCGCTGGCCATCGCCGATCAGGAAGAGGCTCTGTCGCGGTGGCTTACCCGCCACGGCATCGATCGCGAGTGGACCATCGCCCCGCCGCTCGCCGCGGCCGGGGTCAGTCTCGGCTGGTGCGAGCGGGCGGCGACCGTGCTGCAGGGCGCCCTGGAACCGGGCCTGGAGTGGGTGGCGAGCACGCTCTCCGCCGCCACGCTGGTGGCTGAGATCAAGGAATCGAGCCGGCACATCTCCGAGCTCGTCGCCGCCGTCCGGTCTTACTCGCAGATGGACCGCGCGGCGCTCCAGCAAATCACCGTGACCGACGGCCTTGAGAGCACTCTGGTCATGCTCGGCCACAAGCTCCACGCCGGCGTCACGGTCGTGCGCGACTACAGCGCCGACGTTCCCCGGATCGAGGCCTATCCCGGGGAGCTCAACCAGGTGTGGACCAACCTCATCGACAACGCCCTTGACGCGATGGGCGGAGCAGGAACGCTCCGGCTGGCGACGCGGGCCGAGGGGAACGAGGTCGTCATCGAGGTCGGCGACACCGGCCCGGGCATGCCGCCGCAGGTGGCGGCCCGCGCGTTCGAGGCCTTCTACACCACCAAGGACGTCGGCAAGGGCACCGGCCTCGGCCTCGACATCGCACGGCGCGTCGTCGTGGAGCGCCACGGCGGCACGATCACGATCGACTCCCGGCCAGGCGAGACGGTGCTGCGCGTCCGCATCCCTGCCCGGCCGCCCGTGTCCTGAAAGCGGCCGGCAGCTGATCGCTCCATGCGGCGAGGCCCCTCTCCGCGGGCTCGTCTCGGTCCTGAGCCCTGTTGGCTCGGGCTGCCTGACCGGCTTCCCGCCCGGCCTGCTCGTGGTGGGGAGGCCTGGCCGGCGGCTCGCGATGGCGGACCGCCTAGTCCGCTCGGCCTGGTGACTCCCATCTGGCGCGCCTCCTCAGAACCTGCCGCTGGACCGACCGCGGGCCCGGTCGTGTTCGAGACCGCGTATGGGCGCGGCGCCCGGGCCGCAGAGGTCCGCGGCCTACGCGTGCAGGACCTGGGCCTGCGGCGCCGCGAACGCGGCAGCAATGGCCGCATCCACCGCTAAGCTCGGCGACCCGCTATTATCCGGCGGCCATGGCGCGGCGACCGTGGTGACTCCGGCGGATGCCGACGGCAGGGAGTGGGTCTCGACGCCCGCCACGTTCGCGATTACCAAGGTCCTGTCGCTGACCCGAATCCAGCCGTCGTGCTCGTCGTGCGGTTCGCTGGCGACCAGGACGCCATTGGCTTTCTTCTGGTAGCAGAGGGTCTCTCCCCATGCGGTCGCGACAATTTGGGCGCCGTCGGTCGCCAGCATGTTGAGGCAGGCGCCGGGATCTAGCTCAACAATGTCGCACAGCAGGCCAATCACCGCGTCCGGCAACTCCGGTCGCACGTACAGGCGCTGCCACAGCAGCGTGGCCAGCAGCGCCGCGTCGCATGTGGATTCAGGCTCACGATCGCCGTCGAGCAGCGAACGGGCACTATCAACGTTTAGATGCCCGTTGAGGCTGAGCAGATAGCGGCCGTTCGAGAATGGCGCGTTCGCGTTCACCTCTATGGGCATCCCGGGGCTCGCAGCCCGGACCGCGCCGAGGACACAGCTCGCGACCACGTCGCGAGCCAGGCTGGGAAATATGCCGTCGTCCCAGACCGGGATGGCCGTTCGATAGCGTTCCGTTGTGTCGCCGCCAAGGGGGAACCAGCATCCTTGTTGACGAGCCCGACCCGCTGCCACCGCGGCGCCCTCGCCTGCTGCAGCAGCCCATAGCGCGGCGTGAAGAACAGGTCATGCACCGTGTGCGCATGCCCAATCCATGCAAAATGACGGCACATCCGCGACAATTCCCTTCAGCGAGTCCTTCAGCCTGGCCAGCTGATCGTTTTCTGCTCGGCCCGGCGCTCCTTAAACCACCGTGCCCGCCGGGGGGCCGGGCCATCGGGGTCCGTCGTGGCCATCGGCCTGCGGGGTGCCTATGGGGAGGCGCGTTCCCGCCATACCAGCACCGCTATACCCCGTGGGCCTGCAGCCATAGTTCGAGCAGGGCGATCTGCCACAGCGCGCTTGCGCCGAGAGTGGTGCGGTAGTCGCTTGGCGCAGCAAGCAACCGGTCAACGTACGACATTTGAAACAAGCCGCGGGCCTTCGCCGCCGGAGAGGTCAGTGTCTCGCGGACCATCTCGAGATACGGCCCGCGCAAATGGCGGATCGCCGGCACCGGGAAGTATCCCTTGGGTCGGTCGATGACCTCGTCGGGAACGATTCCGCGAGCGGCGTTTTTTAGGACCCCCTTGCCGCCCGAGGCGAGCTTAAGCTCCGGTGGGCAGCAGGCCGCCAGGCCGACAAGATCGTGATCGAGGAACGGGGTGCGCGCCTCCAGTCCCCAAGCCATCGTCATGTTGTCGACTCGTTTGACGGGGTCGTCCACGAGCATGACGCCCGTATCGAGCCGCAGTGCCGCGTCCAGCGCCGTCTGTGCGCCCGGAGCGGCGAAATGATTTCGGACGTACGTCAAGCTCACATCATCGGATGTCATGTACTCGGGGCTCAGGACCTCGGCAAGCCTGTCGTGGGCACGATCGAAGAACACGCGGGAGTATGCGCCCGCCGCCTCCTCGCGCGGTACGTCGGCGAGCGGTGGATACCAGTCGTATCCCGCGAACACCTCGTCGGCTCCCTGGCCTGACTGGACTACCTTGACGTGCCTCGACACCTCCTGGGAAAGGAGGTAGAACGCCACCGCATCATGACTCACCATCGGTTCGCTCATGGCTGCGACGGCGCCGGTGAGCGCCGGCAGTAGCCGCGAGTCGTCGATTTGGATCTTGTGGTGGTTTGTGCGGAAGCGCTCGGCTACGAGGTCCGAGTAGGCGAATTCGTCACCGGACTCGCCGCCGGCATCCGCGAAGCCGATGCTGAAGGTCTGCAGATCCCGTTGCCCTGCACCGGCGAGCAGCGCCACGATGAAGCTGGAGTCCAGCCCGCCAGACAGCAGCACGCCGACTGGCACGTCGGCCACCATTCGCCGGTCCACCGCGGTGCGCAGACCGGCGAGTACAGCATCCGCCCATTCGGCCGGCGTGAGCGATCGGCCACGGCTGAAGTCCGGGTCCCAGTACGCGTAGTCGTCGAAGGTGCTCCCGTCCGGCTCGAAGGTCCGGACGGTGGCGGGCGGCAGCTTGCTGACCCCGGTGATGATGGTAAGCGGCGGTGGCACCACCGAGTGGAAGGTCATGTAGTGGTGCAGGGCTGTCTTGTCGATATCCGTGTCGACCCCACCGCCGGCCAGCAGAGCGGGCAACGTAGAGGCGAAGCGGAGCCTGGTGCCATCGCGCGTAATGTAGAGCGGCTTGATCCCCAGCCGGTCCCGGCCGAGAATCAGCCTCCCGGTATCGCGCTCTACGACCGCGAAGGCGAACATCCCCTTGAAATGATCGACGCACCGTTGCCCCCACCGGTGGTAGGCCTTCACGAGCACCTCGGTATCGGAGGTGGAGAAAAAGCGGTATCCGCCAGAGCGCAACTCCTCGCGGAGGTCCTTGTAGTTGTAGAGACAGCCGTTGAACACGCCCGTCAGGCCAAGCTCGGCATCGACCATGGGCTGAGACGCCCGGACAGACAGATCGATGATCTTCAAGCGGCGGTGGCCGAGCGCCACGGTTCCCTGTGCCCAGAGGCCGAAACCATCGGGGCCGCGTGGCTCCATCGTCGCGGTCATCCGCCTTACCGCGCTGACGTCAGCCGGCGCGCCGTCGAAGCGCAACTCGCCGCTCAAGCCGCACATCGGCGGCTCCCGCGGACTCGGGGATCCTGGGACATCCGAATCCTCTCCTGCTTATCTGTCACGTGACGTCAGTACATGAGCCATGTGTCCTTGGCCCCGCCTCCGCGGGAGGAATTGACGATCCTGCTTCCGGCTGGCGCCACCCGTGTCAGCGCGATCGGGATGACCGTGGGCCGGGTGCCAGGGCACACGAAGGCCCTCAGGTCCACGGCCCGCGGCTCGAGGCGCCCGTCGACAAGGGTTGGGTGCGTCGACAAGGACATGGTCTCCTGGGCGATCCAGTTGGCCGGGTCGGCGAGGATTCGGCCGCGTACCTCGCGCAGTTCCGCCGCAGTGGCATCGGGACCGATCACGACCCCGTGGCCGCCGTAACTGCCCACTGGCTTGGTGACCAGCTCGTCCAGCCGGTCTAGTACCTGCGAGCGCATCTGGGGGTCGCGGCACAGGTAGGTTGGCACGGTGTCAAGCAATGGCTGTTCGCCGAGATAGTATTCGATCAGTTCCGGCACGTAGGCGTACAGGCTCTTGTCGTCGGCGACCCCATTGCCCGGCGCGTTGGCGACGACGAGGAGCCGATTGCGGATCGCATCGAGCAGCCGGGGGCCGAGCGGCTTCCCGTCCGCGCCAGCGGCGCCGAACAGCTCGTCCTCGTCGATCCGGCGGTACAGCACCTCGACGTGGGCAGGCTCCGGGCCTTCGATCCACACTCCGTCGTCCGTGACCAGCAGTTCCGCCGGGTGGACCAGCGGGATGTCCATCTCGCTAGCAAGCAACTTGTGCTCGTAGAAGGCCGAATCTGCCGTGCCCGCGGTCACGAGAGCCAGGGCGCGGGAGGTTGCAGTGAGCGCGGAACGCAGTGCGAGTACCGCCATCTTCGGCCCCGGGGTGATGCCAAGCGACGTGGGGATCAGCTCAGGCAGAACCCGGGCCGCTAGCCAGCGGTTGGCGATCGCGTACCCGATGCCGGAGGGAACGCGCAGGTTGTCTTCCAGCACCGCCCAACGGCCCGCGCCGTCGCGGACCAGGTCGATGCCCGCCACGTGAGACCGAACCACAGACGACGGGATCTGCCACCCGGCAGCGCGCAGACCGGGCGATTCTTCGATCGCCCAGCCCGGCAGCACGCCATCGCGAACCACGGCGCGCTCACCGTAGGCGTCGTGCAGGAACGCCTCCAGAGCGCTGACCCGCTGCGTCAGCCCTGCCTGCAGCGGACGCCAATCCTCGGGGGCGACGATCCGGGGAATGAGGTCGATCGGAAAGAGCCTGTCGGAGTCTGCGCCTCCGATGTGAAAGATCATCCCCATACGCCGCTGGACTTCGTCACAGTATCGCTGCCGCTCAGTCAGACCCTCGGCGCCGATCTTGTCGAGCGCCGACATGATGACGCCGTATGGCCCACGGGCGCTGCCATCGAAGACGATCGCTTCATCGCATGCGGTCGCATAGCCTCTCAGCATCGCGCTGACCGCCGTACGCGCGGGTCCCGCGCCTGGCAGCCACTCTGTGTTGGTGCGGGTCTCAGCCACCAGCGTATCGACGACCTCGTGTAGGCCGCCGCGGGCAAACGCCGCCCGCTGCCGCGCCGCCGAGCTGCCGCGGGCCAGCGCCGACTCCGTCAGCTCCGCCACGAGTTCCCAGTCACCGGTCGACTCCAGCCAGGGCCGCAGATCCTCAAGCAGCCGCTCAATGAGCTGATGGGCAGGCGCCGACCTCGCCGTCGCCAGATGGACAAGGTTGCCCTCAAGGCCGGATCTGGCGGCCCGCCAGGTCGCAGCCTGGACGAGCTCAGGGCGCACAGGCATCGGCGGATCGCCCGCGATCATCGCGTCGATCTCCCGCATGACCAGCGCGCGGAAGAGCCCGGCCACGAGGACCACGTCCTCCAAACGCGGGCATGCATCGCAGATCCGCAGCTCTACCGTGGACAGGTGGGCCGAGGGCCGTACATCGAAGTAGATCATGCCGGGATCGCTTATGACCCCGCACTGCACAAGGTCGGCCACGGTCCGGTCGTAGTCGGTAGCCGAGTAGAAACTCCCCACGGCACCGGTCGTCGGCCAGCGCCGCCATACCAGGGTGCGGTAGCTGGCGTAGCCGGTGTCGACCCCCAGCCAGAAGGGTGAGCTCGCAGAGAGGGCGAGCAACGGCGGCAGCCAGGGTGCCATCCGGTGCGCGACAGCGACCGCCAGATCGCGATCGCTCACATCGACGTGAACCTGCGCGCCGCAGATCAACTGCTCGCGGACGAGCATGCGGTATTCGTCCAGCATGTTCTCGTAACGCGGATCCGAGGTGACCTTGAGCACGTCGGGATCGGCGATGGGCACCGTCCCGGCAGCCACGACGCCCACCCCGAGGGGCCCCGCCGCGGCGACAACGGCCCGCCGCAGTGCCGCGATGTCCTCGGCCAAGTCCACCAACCGCACGCACGGACGGCTGTTGGCCTCCACCATGCACCGCTGGAGCTCCGATCCGAACCTCTCGGCAGGCAGCTGCTCCAAAATGCTGTCAGCCTTCGCGGTCAGACGCCGCGTCATGAGATCGACTGTGTGGAATTCTTCCTCGACCCCAACGGCCACTGACTCCGGACGTCTTACCACCGTTTGAGGTTACGCCAGACGTGTTTCACTAGCGTTTCGACGTTTTCCCGCCGACTGGAGCCATACCAGCGGCTTGCGCCAGTTCGCCAGCCACCGGTGCTACGGCCACGTCGGTGAGGCGATCAGGGCCGACGGCCTCCGTCGCGGCCAGCCCGGTGCTGTGCGCCACCTTGCCGCGGGCCGGGCTGTTCGGCGTCTTCGCCAAGATCCAGGCGGCGCCGTCGCCGAGGATCGTCAGCTGCCGGACGGGGCCGACGCCGCGGCGGATGCCCTCGGCCTCGACCAGCCCGCGAAGACGCTGCCTGCCTATCTCGGCGGACGCCTCCGCGGCGAGCGCCGGATGTGCCCTCGCCTGAGGAGATGGCTTGGCCGCGCGGGTCGCGGAGCTGGAGGCGCACAACGAGGTGCAGGCGGCGCAGCTTGCTCCGCACGGCAACGGGACGTAGGTCCCCGGCAGACGGGCCGATCCGTTCTGGCCCGGCATGGCCGACCCGTGCAGCCTGGGTCTACAGGCCTGCCAGGCTCACCCCGTGAGCCGGGGTGAGGAGCGAAATGACCAGCGACGGACAGCGGCCTGCAGGTCAAGAGGCATTGACGCGCCGATAACGAAAGGGATTCCCATGACTGTGGCCACGTCGGCCCGGCACATCGCACACCGGGAGCTGCGTATCAGGGGGCACCGCATCCACGCCGAGATCTGCGGGGAGGGCGAACCCCTGCTGCTGTACTCCCCCATCTGGTCAGAGGCCGAGGTGTGGGAACCCCTCCAGCCGTACCTGACCGGATTCCGCACCATCGCATTCGACCCGCCGGGCATTGGCCGCTCCCCGATGCCCGCCCGCCCGGTGAGCATGCGTGCGCTGGCATCCCTGGGCGCCGCCATCCTCGACGAGCTCGGCGTCGAGTCCGCCCACGTGCTCGGCGCATCCTTCGGCGGCGCCGTCGCACAGCACATGGCGATCTGCCATCCGGGCCGGGTGCGCCGCCTGGTGCTCGCCTGCACCTCCTTCGGAGCATTCGCCATCCCCGGCCACCCGGCGGCGCTGTGGCACATCGTCCGTCCCGGGAGCCACCGCGGCCGGATGGAGGAGGTCGCGGGTGACACGTTCGGCGGCCGCCTGCGCACCGAGCCAGAACTTGTGCGCGCCATGCCCATCTGCAGCCCCCGGAACATCCCGACGGCCCTGCGCAACATGGCTCCGCTCATCGGCTGGACGAGCCTGCCGTGGCTGTGGGCGATCCGCCAGCCCACGCTCGTCATCTGCGGCGACGACGACCCGATAGCGCCTCAGGTAAACCTCAAGATCATCGCGGCGCTCGTCCCCCGTGCGCAGCTTCACACCGTCAAGGGCGGCGGTCACGTGATGCTGATGGACAGCCCCTCCCGCGTCGCGCCGATCATCACAAGATTTCTCCGCGGTGGCCAGCCGGGGGAGACGGAAAACTCTCTATCCCCCTGATCCCTCGTCACAGGAGTGGGAACCTGCTGGCATATCGCCGTGATCGGTCGAGTCGCGCGGCCTTCCCACACCCTGATCGCCGCCGGGCGCGCCGGCCCGGTTAGCCTCGGAACCGGTGACTTCGCCCCCCATCCTCGACGCGATCAGCACGGCCAGCTTCCCGGCGTACAGATTGCCGATCTTCTCGCGGTCAAGATCCCCTAGCGCGGCCGTGCCAGCAAGCCAGAAGGCGGCTAGAGGCCGTCCCGGGCTAACGCCGTGGTCTCCATGATCACGGCATTGGGCGCGCGTGATCAAGTTGAGTGCGTGATGAGGAGGACCACGGCGGTACCGGACGCGCCGACGGGGACTGCCCCGCTATTTGTGCAGGAGGTCGAGGAATTTGGCGACCAGCGGCCCGTCTGTCGGGCCGCCCTCCCCGCCATCGACTACGACCATCGCGAAGGCGACATTGCCGTTGAAGCCGATCAGCCAGGCGTCGGTGGGGAGCGGGCTGCCGGTGCCGTACTGCGCGGTGCCGGTCTTGGCGTAGGTCCCGGGCGGCAGTCCCTGGCCCGCGGCGGTACCGGTCGCGACGACCTGGGCCATCATCTGGCGCAGGTCGGTGACGACGTCTGCCGGGAGCTGCCTGGCCGGGGCCTTGTCGTCGGGGGCCCCGTCCACCAGGCGGGGGGCGTGCACGGTGCCGGTGTCAACAGCGGCCGCGACCGTGGCCATGGCCAGCGGCGAGAAGAGGACCTGGCCCTGGCCGATGGTCGTGGCCGCGAGGTCAGCCTCGTCGGAGGGCGCCGGCACGGCACCGCCGAAGGCAGGCAGGCCGACCTCCGGGGTCTTACCGATCCCGAACAGCGCTGCGGTGCTCGGGAAGTCGGGCGCGGTCAGGTGTTGCGTGGCCAGTCCGATGAACGCGGTGTTGCATGACTCGGCAAAGGCGTGCAGAAGGTCACTGATAGGCGCGGCGCCCGCGGCGTTCTGGAAGACCTCGCCATCGATGGCGATGGTCGTGGGGCAGCTGGCGGGCGAGGAGGGTGTGAGGCCGTGCTCGATCAGCGCCGTGGACGTGATCACCTTGAATGAGGAGCCGGGCGGGAACGCGCCGTCCAGCGCCTGGTCGAACTGGTCGGTGCCCGGAACGCTGACCGACGCGAGGATCGCGCCCGTCGCCGCATCGACCGCGACGAAGGCGGCGTTCTTCTTCTCGTCGGCCAGCGCTGTCTCCGCGGCACGCTGCACGGCCGGGTCGATGGTGGTCCGGACCGGCGTGCCGGGCTTCGGGCTGATCGTGGCCAGCGTTTTCACGGCCGGGCCCGCCGGGCTGAGGACCGTGACGGTTGCGCCCGGCGAGCCGGCCAGCAGCCGCTGGCTGGCCTGCTCCAGGCCGGTTTGCCCGACAACGCTAGCGGTGGTGTAGGGCGGTCCGAGGGAGTGCAGTTCTGCCGCGGTGATCGGTCCGACCGAGCCGACCACGTGCGCGGCGAGGCCGGGGGTAATTGCGGTTTGCTCACTGGAGGTCTCGAAGACGGTTCCGGGGACCGGGTAGATGGTCGGCTTGAGCTGCTGGTATCGAGCCATCGTGACCGTGAACACCGGCTCGAACCAGGTCGGATGCACCTTGGCCGCGGTAACCGCGGTGCTGGCCTCCTGCTTGGTCGCGCCCGCGGTCACCAGCGCGGCCGTGAGCGAGGCCGGGTCCTTGACCCGTTGCCCCTCGACGCCAATCGTCACCATCGGCGCCTGCGTCGTCAGCGGCGCCCCGCCGGCGCCCAGGATCGGCGCCCGCGCCGGCCAGTTCACTTGCAGCGACAGCTGGCCGCCAGACCGCAGCCCCGGCGCGACCGTCGTCGGCGACCAGTCCACGAGCCACTTACCTGAGCGCTGCACCAGCCGTAGCTCGGTCTTGATGCCCAAGGTGCCGATACCAGCGATCTTGAGGTGCTCGGTGACGGGCTCCGTCGCCTCGTCACCATTCGTCTGCAGCGCACCGCCCGCAGTGTAGCTGGCGTGTTGCAGGCTGAGATCGGTGACCGCTGCCGCGTTCAGCAATGTGAAATCCGCTGGCGGGGACGCGACCAGGGACCGCATTGCCGGCCAGTCCTGCTTGCCCCAGTCGGTGAGATAGCTGTGCGCTGTAGCCTGCGCCGAGCCGCCGTTGCTGCAGGCGCTGAGCATCGTCCCGGCCAGCAGGGCCGCACCGCACGGGACGGCGACGGCCCGTGCGCGCGGTGACTGGGACAGCAGCTTACTTATCACGCTGAAGAGATTACGCAACGGATCACGCTCCCGCCGGTCCCGTCCCTTGAGACAAGGATTGCTCGACTCCACCCACCCGCGTCCCCGGCCGGCCGAAGATGACCGGAACCGCTCCCGGATCCGCGGGTGGACGTGCTCGCCGACAACTGCCCCGTGCGGGCGGACGGTGAGGCCGACGCCGGCCCGGCCTGGACGGGATGCAGACGGCGCCGGCGGCGATCAGGTCATCGATCAGCACGTAAACGGATTCAGGGCCAGACCGCCCGGCCGCTACCGGGCTGAGCAGGGAAGAGGTCCGGCTTGACGCCTGGCCCCGAGGCCGGTTCGACTTCGACAACCCTGACTATTCGGCCACCCCGGGTACAGGTGGGCCGGCGGGATGCACACTGGGCCTGCGCGTCGCCCGCCGCATTATTATGCCTCGGAGGTCCAGACGCGACTTGATCGCTGGCCCCCAGCCGGGATGGGACTCGGCGGCCAAACCGAGCGCCAGGACCAGGGTGAGCGCGGGCACGAGGTAGACGGGCCTCACGATGGCGCCCATGAAGACCAGGCCCATCGCGGCGAGGGAGGTCGCCAGCCGCGCCGCCCTGGCCCGCCGGGTCATCTTGCCGGACGGGAGGATCGCGCTGGCCAGCAGGTAGATGCTGACGCCGCCGTACAGTGCTGCCCTGGGCCCGTCTCCGATCGTGGCTGCTCCGTCGGCGGCCAGGATCGCGATGTGCAGGCCGGCGCTGGCGGCCGCGATGCCTGCCACGATCGGCAGGTTGGTGGCTGCGAACCGGGCGATAGCTCGCGGGCGGTCCAGCACGTCCCGGTCGGCGGTGGTGTGCCAGGCTCCCCACAGCGCCGCCAGGATGATCAGCGCGGCGGCCAGCACGACGGCGAGCGGCAGGCTCCAGGGCCGCATGGTCGCGGCGCTGATCAGCCGGGCGACGGACTCGCCGAGCACGATCAGGACGAAGAGCTGGAATCGGTCGGCCAGGTGCCAGAGGTTCAGCGGGACCCGGCGGCCCGGCGCCAGCTCCGCCAGCGCGCCTGCGGCCTCGGCGAGCAGGGCTGCACCCCAGAACGCATAGCGCGCGGTGCCCTCGGCCGCGAGCGAGGACAGCCACAGGACCCCGCCCGCCCCGAAGAAGATCAGGTACCGGGTGTACAGCGCCCTGGTTGCGGGCAGGTGGCGCCGGGCCCGCGCGTACAGCAGCAGCTGCACGCCTCGCAGGCAGGCGAAGGCGATGACGAAGCCGGTGGTGTGGCCGGACAGGGCGCGGGGTGCGCTGGCGGCCAGGCCCACGCACAGCAGGATCACGGCGAGGAAGGCTCCGCGGTGCGTTGCGTCTTCGGATTCGTGCCGGTCGGCGTAGAAGGCGAATTGCACCCACAGCCACCAGATCGGGGTGAACAACATCACGAAGCGGGCCAGCGAGCCGAGGCTGGGGTGGTCCTGGAGTGCTCCGGCGAGCTGCCCCACCGCTCCTGCGAACACCAGGTCGAAGAACAGCTCTAGCCAGCTGGAACCCCGCTCATCACGGTTGTGCCCGTCGGCCGTCCGCAGCGGCGGTGGCGTCAGGCGGACAGCGGGTAATGGGGCGTTGGCTAGGCGGGCGAGCCGTGACGGGGCCCGGATCACGGAGGCGGGCGCGCCATGGTCAGGAGGCGCCGTGGCCGCAGGAGCGGGATGTCCTCGTTCGCGGTCGCAATCGCCGGACCGGCGCGCGCTGTCCCAGCCGGGGCCAGTGCTGGTGAGGATGGCGGTGGCCGGGCCGTCTGGCGGGGCACTCATGCGTCCTCGGGCAGCGTTCATCCTGATATCCCGTCACTCACGTCTGATTCTCCACAGGTGGGTTGCGCACCGGCTTCGCCGCATCCGCGTGAGCGGGCGGTCCCTTCGCTTGATTGTGAGCTGTCATCGTTTCGAGTCCGCGCATCCGCCGGAAGCCTTGCCACCGCATGGGCCGGAACCTTGGAGCTTCACAGGGACGGAGTCATGAACGGCGCCGCTGATACGCACAGTCCCGGCAATCTGCCGATCACGTCCTTCCGGGATCTGCCACACCGTGGCGGTGACGACAAGCAGACGCCTGACAAGATCACTCAGCTATGATCCCGGCCCGGATCCCGGCCCGCTGGTCTGGCCAGGCCAGATCGAGTAATCGAGCCCCACAGCCTCTGCTGTCCGGTCCCGCCGAGCGGCGTCACCGGGGTTGACGGAACTCCGCCCCATTCCTCGCGCAATCCTCCTTGAGGAACCGGACGAGCGTGTCGGACCGTTCCCTGCACGGCGCCGCGCCGCTGAAACCGCTGCCCGAACCGGTCGACGTTGAGCATTACCGCGCCCGAAGGCACAGTTGCGCCGGTAGCCTGACCAACGAATATCTCCTGGTCGCGTGACTTGGCGGTCACCGGTACGCGGGACGGCGTTCGTAAATGTGCTCGGCAATGTGGCCGATGGCCAGGTCCTGTGCCTTGAGGTGAGCCTGCAGCCGCTCACACGCCTGCAGCACGGCCTCGGCGTCGAGGTAGGTCTGCACAGCGCGCTTGTCGGCCGTCTTCCCGATCACCTGCTGGCCAACCATGATCACGAACATCAGGAAAAGCTGGGTCAGGCTGGATAGGAACAGCAGGAACGGAAACGGGTAGGGGTCAAAGCGCAGCGCCTGGCCGGCCACGATCCAGCCGGCCTGGAAGATGGTGGCGGCATAGAAGGCCGCCATAGTGCCGGCCTTGTTGGTAAGCCACGCGGCCAGCCGACCGTTGAACCCCACACACTCGTCGTCGATCGCGGGCGGCGCGTCCAGGCGCTGCGCTGCCTGGGCGAGAACATCATGCTCGGCGGCGGGCAGGTCGATGCAGCTCGCCAGGTAAGTGTCCTGGGCGATCAGATGGTTCTGGATCTGCTCGCAGTCACGCAGGATCGCCTCGGCGTCCTCATAGGTCTCGGTGGCGCGCCGGTCGGCGGTGCGGCCGAGCACCTGCTGCCCGAGGAGGATGATGAAGATCAGCAGAAGCTGGACCACGTTACCCAGGAACAGCAGGAACGGGTACGGGTAGGGATCAAAACCCAGCAGCTGGCGCGAGCCTAGCAGCATCCAGATCGCGGTGACGGCGGCGCAGACGTAGACCGTCCACATTGACCCGATCTTGGCGGTGATCCAGGCCGCGAGCGCGCCGTTGAAGCCGACGCGCTCATCGCTGGTTTGCGCTGGCCCGTGGCGTGCCCGGGCATGCACCCGTGGGTGGCGCACCACGGTGTAGAGGGGCATAGAAAGGGACATCGCGGCAGGTCCTCCCTATCGAGAGTTCGCATGCGACCAAGCGCCCGGCCCGTGCCAGGGCGGCCCCGAAATGCCACCTTGCCCAAGCCATGTGCTGCTGTTCTTGCTGGTCACGGATGGTCTTGCCGGCAGGCTGGCGCAGCCCCATCCGGTTTTGAGCCGAGGTCGGCCGACTCTGCTCCCGGCCACGACCATCGCCCCGGCAGAACCCACGACGACCTCCATCAGCTTGGGCCAGCGGACGGCAGGCGTCTCATCCAGCGTTCATGCAAGAAAGGAGCGCTGCGGACACGGAAAAATACGGCCCGCCTTCGGCCCGCGCTCCCCCGCCGGGGGCGCCGATCACCACCACAGCGCGCGGGACAGCACAAGGTCAACCCGACGGCGGCGCGGAGCCTGGCACGCCGCGGCTCGCGTTTCACAGCTCCGCCAGCTGCCGTGGTGCCACCTACGCGCGGCCCTGACGCCGGTCCCTGGGCGGCTCCGTTCCCGTAGTCTGGCAGGCCTTGCTGGCCCAGGTCAGGTGACGCGCGCCGCGAATCCCGGTCCGCGTGTCTGCGGCGAGGACGGTCCTGGTGACCGGGGCTGCCGGCGTCACCGGCCATTTCGGGCAATCACCTCGCTCGTGTGATTGACCGCTCACCCGATCGGGGCCCAGGATTGCGGCGAAAAAGCGGCGCGACACAGCGAGGTCACCAGCTAGCACGTCCTTGCTTTCGGAACCGGGTAGCTCATTTCCCGGACTGGGTGTCCCAGGTCCGGGGCTTTGTCAGCCGGCTTGGCGTGTCGCGTTGATCACGAATGGCCGGCCGTGGTGTAGTGCGGCCTGTGTCCTATGCCGCCTGGTGTGCCCGGTGATGTGGCCGGGATGCGTGCGCCTAACAGCCGGCTGCGGGAGCTGCCGGGCGACCGTGATGCGGAGATCGCCGTGCTGCATTCCCAGCTGGCGCGGGTCGCACAGCTGCGGGCGCGGGTCGCGGACCTTCAGGCGCAGGTCGCTGACCTTACCGCGAGGGTGCCGCAGAACTCGAAGAACTCCTCGAGGCCGCCGTACGTCCGGCCTCACCGGCTGCAGGGTGACGCGTCACCATCCCATCTCCGGATCAGCCAGCACACGCCGGGGCGGCCGGGCGGCCGGCCGAATTACACCAACTGTGCGATGCCCCTCACCCTGGCCGCCCAGAGGCTGGATCCGATCGCATCCCGAAGCCAACATCCCGTCGGCGGCCGCCCGGACACCGGCGCATCAGCGTGCAGCGGCGGATCGAGGGTCCCGTCCAGCAGCCGCAGCCCGCAGGTAAACCGACCCGAAGGAGCCATCAGATGCCGTCACTACCTTCTGATGCCCGCAGACCGCGCCCGGCCCGCGAGGACCAGCTTGTGCCCCGTCCCGCCAGCCTGGGAGAAGGCCCCGCCGCCGGCGGCCAGGCGGCCGCCGGTCCAGGTTTCCGCAGCTCCCGGCGGTCACTGCTGCGCACGGGGATGATCGGCGGGGCCGTCGGCATGCTACTGGCGGCGGCGGGCACAGGTACAGGGGGGCCCGCCGCCGCAGCCGCGGATGGCCCGTCTGCCGCGCGCCAGCCGCTCCAGAACTTGTTCACGCTGCCGGACCTTGATTTCGACACCCTGTTCGCGTTCGGCACCATCGGGTACGGGTCCGCCGAGTTCGGCGAGCTGGTCACGGCGGTCAACCACATCAATGCCGCGGGCGCGTCCTATCAGACCTACTACGACACCTTCCTGGCCCTGGCCCAGCGCATCGGCGCGCTGGCCGACCAGGAGCTGGCGGCCGGGCACACGGCCAGCGCCCGCAGCGGCTACCTGCGTGCGGCGACGTATTACGACCTATGCCTCTACTTCATCCTCGGCTCCACGGCACGGGCGCGGGAGGCCGACGCCTACGCGGCCATGCAGCGGTGCTGGCAGCATGCCAGCCAGCTGTTCGACCCGCCGTTCGAGCCGGTCCGCATCCCCTACGGCCGCAGCTGGCTGCCGGGCTACCTGCTGCGGCCCGATACCCGGCCGGTGCGACGCCCCACCGTCATCCTCAACAACGGCGAGGACGCCCAGAACGACCGGATGTACGCCTACGGCGGGGCGGCAGCCCTCGAGCGCGGCTACAACGCACTGATCTTCGAAGGACCCGGGCAGGGCTCGATGCTGTTCCAGCGGCACATCCCGTTCCGCCCCGACTGGGAGAACGTCATCACCCCCGTCGTGGACTACCTGCGTTCCCGGCCGGACGTGGACCCCTCCCGCATCGCCCTGATCGGCTCGAGCCTGGGCGGCGAGCTCGCCGTCCGCGCGGCCGCGTTCGAGCACCGCCTCGCCGCCGTCATCGCCGACCCCGCCATCCTCAGCGTGTGGCTGTCCTGGCAGACCGGATACCCGCCGATCGCGTCCCTGTTCGCCCACGGGGCCAGCAAGCAGGAGATCAATGCCGTCTGGGAGAGGAAAATCGTCCCCACCTTCAACGCCGTCGACCGGTACGAGGTGGCCAAGAGGGCCGAGGGATACGGCCGGCAGTTCCTGCTGGCCGCGCGCGCCGGGCACGTCTTCAGCGACCTGTATGACTTCGGCACCACGGTGATGAAGTTCACTGTCGCCGATGTCGCCGACCGGGTCACCGCGCCCACCCTCGTCACCGCATACCAGGACGACCAGCTCGTCATCCCCGCCTCCGGGCAGGGAACCGAGGTCTACAAGCTGCTGCGCAGCCGCAAGCAGTATTACTACTTCACCGCCGCCCAGGGTGCCCAGGACCACTGCGCGCCGATGGCCCCCCAGACCCGCAACCAAGTCGTCTACGACTGGCTGGAGGGCATCCTATGACGCCGCCACCACGCACGGGGCGATCACTGTCTGCGCCCGCGCGGTCAGCTTGCCGGGACAGACGGCGGTCGCGAGCTCCGGGTTGGGCGACGGCCTGGCGGACCTCGTGGTCGAGCCAGGATTCCGGGTCCGCGGGACTCAACTCTATCCGGGGCGGTGGTGGTTGGGCGGCGCGGCCGGACCCGGGCAAG
>Ga0335081_10004752_pt1 | contig 21467 bp, 13 predicted proteins | sample Lox_Sample_35_FD_206713 | JGI IMG/M metagenome (GOLD analysis project Ga0335081, IMG submission 206713) | Soil microbial communities from Loxahatchee National Wildlife Refuge, Florida, United States - Lox_Sample_3.5 | ecosystem: Environmental > Terrestrial > Soil > Wetlands | place: USA... | reverse complement strand
CGATCGTATTTCTCTCCCCCCGGGCTCGATGGGTACTTCTTCGAGCCCCTCGGCTGGCTCACGCGGTTCCAGAACGAATTCTCCGGCCGGGAGCTGCAGAACCGCGACACGACGCTGGACAATCTCGGCGGGCTCGCCATCGCCGCTCCGCTCCGCGTGGGAGAGCTGCGTGGAGCAATATCGCTCCTGCTGGAGGGGGACGTGACGTCCCCGACGCGCCAGATGCTCTCCGGGCGCACGTCCGTGCTCGTTCACGCAGGGGAATTCTACGTCGGGATCCGTCCCTCCTCCACGTTCGTGAAAACGGACACCGCGATGGCGCTCTCGATCGTGGCGGCGACGAAGGAAGGCACGCTCGTCCCGGCGAATCAGGTGACGCTCAGGATCTACCAGAGGGTCTGGCATTCCGTGAGGAAGGCGGAAACAGGGGGCCGCTACGCATGGTACTCCGTTCCCTCGGATTCGCTGATCGATTCCACAGTGGTGACGACGCAGAGCGAGCCCGTTGTCCGGTCGTTCACGCCCGCCGGTCCCGGATTCTATTTCGTCGACGCCGATGCGAAGGATGCGCGCGGGAACCTGTTGAATGCGGAGGCGTACTTCTATGCGAGCGGCACGGGCTACGTGGCCTGGGAGCGGCGCAACGACGACCGGATTGACCTTGTGGCGAACAAAACCGCGTTTCAGCCGGGTGAGACCGCGAGCATCATCGTGAAAAACCCGTATGAGCGGGCCACGGCGCTCGTCAGCGTCGAGCGGGAGGGGATCCTGACGCACTACACGACCACGCTCGTCGGGAGCGCGCCGCAGATCGACATCCCCATCACGAGCGCATATCTCCCGAACGTGTTTGTTTCCGTCGTCCTCCTCCAGGGACGCACCGATGCGCCGACGAGCAAGGCGGAAGCAGACGTCGGCAGGCCGTCGTTCAAAGTGGGCTACGTGGCGCTCTCCGTGAGCCCGAAGGAGAAAAAGCTCGCCGTCACCGTGGAACCGGATAAGAAGGAGTACAGGCCCGGCGACACCGTGGCGGTGAAGATAACGCTGCGCGACCTCCAGGGAAAACCGAAAAAAGGGGAGGTGACGCTGAGCGTCGCCGATCTCGGCGTGCTGAACCTGATCGGGTACCGCCTGCCCAATCCGTTCGACTGGTTCTACAGGGAGCGGCCCCTGGCGGTTCTGACGACGGAAACGCTCATGCATATTATCGAGCAGCGGAGCTACGACGAGAAGGGGCAGGAAGTCGGGGGGGGCGGCGCTGCGATGCGTCAGGAGGCGGACATCCCGGATGCCGAGGGCATCCGGAAGGAATTCCGCGCCTCCGCCTACTGGAATCCCTCCATACTCACCGGGGAGGACGGAACGGCGGTCGTCCGCTTCAAGCTCCCGGATAACCTCACCGGGTTCCAGGTGATGGCCGTCGCCGAGACGAAAGAATCCGACTTCGGCTATGGCGACAACTCGTTCATGGTGAACAAGCCTCTCCTCCTGCAGCCCTCGCTTCCCCGGTTCGCGCGCGTGGGGGATAAGTTCCGGAGCGGCGTCGTAATCATGAACTACACCGACGCCCCGCAGGAGGTCGAGCTGGTGACACAGGTGACCGGGCTGAAATGGAGCAACGAGGACACGACGCGCCACGCGCTCCAGCCCGGCCAGGCCAGAGAAGTGCTCTTCGCCTTCTCGGCGGAAAAAATCGGCACCGCGAAGTTCATCTTCCGCGCAAAGACGGCGCAGAACAGGGACGGCCTCCAGTGGACGATTCCCGTCACCGCGCCGCGCCTGAAGGAGACCGTCGCACTGTATGAATCTCTCCCGGATTCCTCCCGCGTGGAGCACATCCAGCCCCCCGCGGACGCCTATCGCGATATCGGCGATGTGCAGTTCACCGAGGCCTCTACGGCGATGGTCGGGCTTTCCGGCGGGATATCGTACCTGTTCCATTACCCGTACGGGTGCCTGGAGCAGCGTTCGTCCGCGGTGCTCCCGATGATACTCGCGAAAGACCTCGTGGAGGCGTTCAAGTTCGACGTCCTCGCGGGAAAGGACTACCGCGCCGTCGTGGCGAAGACGCTTGACGAGATTCCCCTCTTCCAGCACAGCAACGGCGGGTTTTCCTACTGGAAGAACGAAGGGCGCACGTATGGGTATGTCTCGGCGTACGCGATGTTCACGCTCGCCCAGGCTCAGCGCAACGGTTACCAGGTCGACAAACACTGCTTTGACGAGGGGTTGAAGTATCTCCGGCGTGCCCTGCACGGAGAGGAGAAAGACGATTACTGGAAAGAAGCACTGTACGACCAGTGCACGCGGGCGCTTATCCTCTACACGCTGGCGCTCGTCGGGCAGCCGGACTTCGGATATATGGAGAACCTCTACGCCTCGCGAAATGTGATGCCACTTTTCGCGAAGGCGTACCTGCTCAAGGCCCTCCACAGCGCCGGCGGCAATGTAGCGATGCAGGAGGAGCTGGTTCGGGAGCTCACCAACATGGTGAAAATCGCGCCGACGTCGGCCCACTTCGAGGAGCGCTCGGATTACGACCTCTGGTGGTGCTGGGATTCCAACACGCGCACCACGGCGCTCATCATGCAGGCCCTCGTCGAGACGCAGCCGGAGAGCCCGATCATCCCGAAAGTGGTCCGGTGGCTGATCGACCAGCAGAAGGTCGGCCGCTGGCGCACGACGCAGGAGAATATCTACGTCGTGGACGCGCTTGCCACGTACCTGCGCGCGTATGAGAAAGAAGAGCCCGACTTCCGCGCGAAAATCGAGATGGAAGGACGGACAATACTCGACGAGCTTTTCAAGGGGCGATCGTTCCGCGTGGCGCAGGCGAACATTCCCATGAGCGATCTCCAGGGGGGGAAAGACTATGCGGTCGACCTGACCAAGACGGGGCCGGGCAGGCTCTACTACGGGATCAGGATGAACTACTACCCGACGGGGGAGACCGTGGCAAAGGAGGAGGGCTTCGCGGTGGTGAAGACGGTGGAAACGCTCGCCGGCGGCGGGGCAGATACCGTGGCGTCGGGGGCGATGCTCAAAGTAACGCTCACAGTCTCCAGCCGGCAATACCGCCATTTCGTTGTCGTTGACGATCCTGTCCCTGCGGGCTATGAAGTGGTCAACACGTCGTTTCAAACCACGGGCGCAAACCTCGAGGATCAGGAAGGAGAGCGGGGTGACGACTGGTATGAGGAGGCATTCCATCACGTGGAGAAGTACGACGACCATGTCCTCCTATTCGCCGACGAGTTCACGCCGGGAGCCCACACATACACGTACCTTGTGCAGGCGACGCGGACGGGGGTCTTCAGCATGCCCGCGACGCGGGCCGAAGGGATGTACGAGCCGGAAGTCTTCGGCCAGACTGCTTCGAAGGCCGTGGGGGTCAGGTGAAGCTGAAGTACCTGGGGACGCTTGCCGGGGGCGGGGCTCTTTGTGCCGTCCTTGCGTCAACGTTCATCCCGCTCCCGCGTAACGATTTTGCGAAATGGTCCGTCCAGTCGCTGCGCGTGCTCGACAGGCACGGCATTGTCCTGCGGGAGTTTCCGAACGACCAGGAAGGAAGGGGGGAATGGAAGGAGCTTGCCGCGATCGCCCCCGCGCTTCGTATGGCGACGATGGCGGTGGAGGACCGTCGTTTCGCGCTCCACCCGGGCGTCGACCCGATCGCCGTCGCCCGGGCGTGCTGGGATAATCTTCGCGCGATGCGTTTTCGCTCGGGAGGTTCCACGCTCACCCAGCAGGTCGTGCGCAACGTCTACCACAGGCCCCGCTCGGTCGCTGCAAAGCTCCTGGAAATGTGGGACGCTCTCCGGCTGGAGCACACGCTCACGAAGGCGCAGATACTCGAACAGTACTTGAACCGCGCGCCATATGGAAACCAGCTCTTCGGCGTGGAGGCCGCATCACGCTGGTATTTCGGCAAGCCCGCCTCCGACCTTTCTCTGTCGGAAGCGGCGTTCCTGGCCGCCCTCCCGAATGCCCCGACCGTCCTGAATCCCCGCCGGGGCCCTGCCGGCGCGATCATGCGCCAGCGGGCGGTGCTCAGGCGCCTCCTCGATCAGGGCAAGGTCACCGCCGATGAGTACAACCGCGCCGTCATCCAGCCGGTGCAAATCGTCCCCCCCGAATCGCACTTCCTGGCGCCCCATGTCGCCGGCATGGTTGAAGCGATGGAGGACTCCGTGGCGCGCGGTACCGTCTCAACGACGATCGACGAGCCCCTGCAGGAGGCCGCGCAGTGGATCATGAGGGGCCATCTAAGGCAGCTCCTTGCCCGAAACGTGCACAATGCGGCGGCGATCGTGCTCGACAACCGGACGGGTGAAATCCGCGCCCTCATCGGATCCGCGAACTTCTTCGACTCCACGCACAACGGACAGGTGAACGGCGTCCTCGCCCGGCGCCAGCCGGGGTCCTCCATCAAGCCATTCATGTACGCGCTGGCGATGGAACTCGGACTCACGCCGGCGACGCTCCTGGCGGATATCCCCACCGCCATCCCGGAACATCATGGCGATTACGTTCCCGAGAACTACGACCGCCGGTTCCACGGCCCGGTCCGCCTCAGGACGGCGCTCGCGTGCTCGTACAACGTCCCCGCGGTACGGACTCTCCAGGTGATCGGAAAAACGGTCTTCCTGCAGAAACTGCGGGAGCTCTCATTCGGTGGTCTCGACGAGGATCCGGAGTTTTACGGCTACGGCCTCACGCTCGGCAACGCCGACGTCTCACTCGTCGAACTGACGACGGCATACATGGCACTCGCCCGGGGAGGGATGTGGCGCCCTGCGGCGCTTATCGCCCGGAGCGGCGGGCCCCTCCCTGCCCGGCGCGTCTACGACGAGCGCGCAGTGTACCTGATCACGGACATTCTGAAAGACGGCGTCGCGCGTCGCCCTGCATTCGGCGCCAATTTCCGGTTCCCTTTCCAGTGCGCGGTGAAGACCGGGACGACGAAAGACTACAGGGACAACTGGACGATCGGCTACACGACACGCTACACAGTGGGTGTCTGGGTCGGCAACTTCGACGGGGAGCAGATGCGGGGCGTTTCGGGCGTAAGCGGCGCCGGACCCATATTCACGGACATCATGACGTTTCTCCACACACCTCCGTACGGCCAGCCGCCGGATGACTTCCCCGTTCCTCCTGGCCTTGTGCAACAGGCGGTGTGTGCCCGCTCCGGGAAGCTCCCGGGCCCGTCCTGCCGCAAGACGGTCACCGATTGGTTCATGGAAGGGAATGTCCCCCGTGAGCGCTGCGACGTCCACAGGGAGTATCTCGTGCGGGATCGGGACGGGTGGGAGCATCGCGAGACATTCGAGATCTTCTCCGACGAGTACCGGTTCTGGGCGGCAAGCGAGCGCATCCCGGCTCCCCCTCCCGGAGCGCGGCGCGCCCCCGCTTCTTCCGGCGAGTCCGGGAAAATCTCACGGCTTTCGATCGTCTCACCGAGCGGCGGCGAGTATTTTAAAATCGATCCCGTGCTTCGCCGCGAGTATCAGAAAATCACGATCGACGGGTTCGTGCCGGGCGGCCTCAGCGGCGTGGTCCTCCGCATTAACGGGGGCGAAGACATCCCCTTCGGCCCCTCCGGCGTCGAGTGGTGCCTGCAGAAGGGAGTGTTCCGCTTTCAGCTCGTCGCCCGGGACGGAGACGCTGTGGTCAGGAGCGCGCCCGTCGTGATCAACGTCGAGTAGGAGACGGAACGCGCGTGATGCCATACCGCCTTGCCCCCGCGCCGTCCCTGCTGACATTCTCCCGGGCGAAGCTCCTCGCTTCAATTCTGCTCGCCGCTGCGACGTTCATTGTGTACAGCCGCGTGCTGAACAACGATTTCGTCGGCTGGGACGACGATTCGTATATCCTGAACAACCCGTTCATCGCACCACTCTCGCTCTCCTCCGTTGAGCGGATGTTCACAGGTTTTTATTTCACTTCCTACACGCCCCTGGCGCTTCTCTCGCACGCGGTCGACTATGCCCTCTGGGGGCTCGACCCGCGGGGCCACCACCTGACGAATCTCCTTGTGCATACGTTCAACACCTGGGTGGTCTTTCTTCTTGCGCTCGAGCTGCTCAGCTTTTCGAGGTCGTACAGTGGAGAGCGGGCAACAGAGGGGGAATCGCGGGACGGGACGCTGCTCGGAAGCTCATCCCCCCGCCGGGTGCCCGGGGACATTGCCGCAGCGCTCCTCGCCGCGGTCCTCTTCTCCTGGCATCCGCTCCGCGTCGAATCGGTTGCGTGCGCATCGAGCAGGAAGGAGCTGCTCTGCGCGTCGTGTGCATTTCCCTCGCTGCTTCTCTACGTCCGCTACCGTGTCGGTGGAGGAAGCGCGTGGCGCTACATCGCTTCAGTGCTCCTGTTCGGACTCGCCCTTCTCGCCAAATCGGCCGTGCTGACGTGGCCTCTCCTTGTCGTCTTCTTCGACGTCATCGAGTCTCGCCGGCGAGGCGAGCGCATGGACTGGATACGCTCCGGGATCCGCGCGCTCCCATTCTTCGCCCTCGCATTCGCTGCCGGGGTAGTGTCTTTTGCAGCATCAGCGTCGTCGCAGTCCCCCAACCTGCTCGGCGCGCGCCCGTCGATTTTCCTTCCTCCGTATGCGCTCTGGTTCTATATTGAGAAGACCATCTGGCCGGCAGCCCTGGGCGTTGTGTACCAGGTGCCGCTGGGTGTGCCGCTGGCGCGCGGTGCCGCCTGCGGCATCATCGTCCTCCTCGCGGCTGCGTTTCTCCTGTTGCGTGGAAAGCCGGCACTTGCCACTGCCCTCGGCGTATTCACCCTGACGCTTCTCCCCGTTCTGGGGATCGTGCCGAGCACAATCCAGGCGCTGGCGAGCCGGTATGCATACGTAGCGTCTCCCGCACTGGCCATACTTGCAGCGTACGCCTGCAGCATGGCGTGGACTTCACATCGCTTCCGTCCGGCGGTGGTGCGCTCGCTCCTCTGTGCGGCTACGGCAGTCGTCGTGGTGGCGTCCGTGATTCTGACGGAAGAGGGAATCGGCACATGGCGAGATGCCGAGACGATGTGGCGGCAGGCGGTCAGCGTCTCGCCTGATCACCCTGTCGTCCGACTCGACCTCGGGCTCACGCTTCTTGACAGGGGGGCATATGCGGAGTCGATCGAACAGATCGAAAAGGCCGTCAGCCTGAAGCCCGACTATGCGGAAGCGTACAGCGCACTTGGCGCGGCATGGGAGGGGGCGGGGGACACTGCGAAGGCGGAGAGCGCGTTCCTTGAATCGCTCAGGATCATCCCCGGCAACCCGATCGCGCTGGAACGCCTCGGTCACATGCGCATCTCACAGAAGCGTTATGCCGAGGCCGCGCGCATGCTGGAAGCCGCGCTCGTGAAGGCGCCGGGGGATCCATTTGCGATGCTCTGCCTGGCGGATCTCTGCTACAGGACGGGGGATCTGGACAATGCGCTGCGGTTCGCACGATCGGCGATTGCACTCCGCCCCACGTACGGCGAGGCCTACTACATTGCCGCCGCGGCCATCCTTAGCAGAACTCCCGCAGATCGCGCCGGGATCGATTACCTCAGAACCGCTGCGTCACTCGGTTTTCCCCCCGCGGTCAATCAGCTCCAATCCTCCGGGCACGCCAGGTAGATCCCAGCCGACAGTTTCAGGCGAGAAACGGGGGAGCCGACTCCCGTTCGAGCCGTCGCCTCCTGCTCACGATAGAAAACAGAAATACCGCGCACGCGGAGAGGGGCGTCGCGACCAGCACCAGTTGGGGGAAGAGATCGCCTCCTGCCCTGGAGGCGATCCACGGGGTCTCGCCGGCGTAGAGCCAGAGAACTGCCACCGCATTGTTCGTGAAGTGAGCCGCCATTCCCGGGAGAAGGCTCCTGCTCGCGAAGAAGAAATAGCCGAACACGAGACCCAGCAGCGAGAGGTTGAGAAGGCCGAGCGGTTGCAGGTGGTAGAGCCCGAAGACCACGCCGGTGGCGAGTATGCTCTTCGCCCCGAGCGTCCGCTCCAGCGTTCGCTGGACGTAGCCCCGGAAGAGAATTTCCTCGCAGAGTGCCGGCGTGAGCGCAACGGCGACCAGCACGAACAGGAGTTCGCCGCCGCTCCCGGCCCTGAAGAGCGCCTCGTTGGCTTTGAGGAGCGCCGGGGGGATATTCAGCTGCCTGACGAGAAACTGCGAGAGGAATGCATTTGCCGGGTAGAAGAGGAGGACCGCAGAGCTGGCGAGCGCGACCTCTGCGGCGGAACATTGCGTGAGCCTCAGGTAGCCCCGCACGTCCGATGAGTGCCACCGCCTGACAAGCCACACGGTGGGGATGAGCATCAGGAGGAACTGTGATACGACGAGCGAAACGCGGACGGGATTTTTCATCGCCTCGAGCATTCTCGCCATCGTGGGGAGAAGCGCATCGGCTTTCGAAGCGATATGCCGCGACTGCGCCGAGAGGAGGATTGCCACGGAGAGGAAGAACGACTGGCCGTAGAAATACACGAGACCGACTCCGAGCAATCCCGCGATGGCGGCCGATGTTGCGCTTCGTCCCCCCCGTTCCCAGCTTCCGTTGAGTGACCCGGGCGCCCCTGCCGTCGGAGGCGCCTCAGGATCCACGCACGAACTCCCCGCGGCGGGCGCGCAGGTCGAAATACAGCACCGTCGCGTAGACAGGCCGTGTCAGCGTGGAAATCATCAGGTTGATTCCCATGGAGATGCCAAGGCCCGGTCCCATCGTGGACATCACCTTCGCCATCTGCGCCGGGTCGGGCGTGCCCCCTCCCGCGGCCCCCAGCGCCTTGAAATACTCCCTGTAAAAGTCCCAGAACGCAATGAGTGAGATCGGGGTCGTGATGAGCATCGTGGCGAAGCCGACGAGCAGCCCCATCAGGAGAATGATCCCCAGGACGCGCCACCACCCGCTGCGGACCAGGAGCCAGCTCCTGTGCATGGATGCCGTAACGCCGAGATCCTCGCACCCCACGGCGGTAAGCGAAAACGTCCAGCGGATCAGGAGGAATATCACGGCGACCGAGGAGATCATCAGGCCGGGGATGACCATCAGGACGCCCCCGGCGACGCCGAAGAGCGCCGCAGGGATGGCAATGATCGCAACGTAGGCGAGACCCTGCAGAAGCATGATGCCGATGCCCCGGAGCATCCTGACGCCGGCGGCACGCGCGAGCGCTTCCTTCCAGGCCACGGGAGAACCGTGAAATTCTCCGGTGACGAGGATCGTGACCGCGATCTCGCCGATGATAACGGCAAGAAAGGCCAGGGCGAACGAGATGGCGAAGACCCCCAGGGAGACGAGCAGCGCAAGCGTCTCCTCCGGCCCCGGCGTTTCAGACGCCACTGTGGTCTGAAGAAGAGTGCCGATTGAGCGATAGAACTGCCCGGCACCGAACATCAGCACGATCGAGGCGGGAAGAAACAGGATCAGCGAAATCAGTATCGACCGCGTGAAGACCGCGCTGAACATCCTGAACGTCCTGTCGAATATGTCTCCCAGACCCATCGGGCGGACATCCGGGGCGGGGGATATACCGCCATGGTCCGCTCCCGGCCCGGCCTCCACGCCTTCCCACTCCAGGGGGTTGCCGCATTTCGGACAGGTGACGTTTGACCGCACCACATCCGCACCGCAGGTCGGGCAGACAAATTCATTGCCGATGGCGTCCATGTCAGTTCTCCTTCCGGCGTAGTGTACTGATTTTTTTCTGTCATTGCGAGTGGCGCCTCCGGCGCCACGAAGCAATCTCCCCGTCATTGCGAGCCCTCAATCCTCCGTCATTGCGAGCGTTTTCCGCGAAGCACGCTTTTTGTGTCCCGCCGCAGGCGGGACAATCCGTTTCCTCAACCTTGAGTGTCGATCAATTGTGCGTTACCTTATGCACAAGAGAGGAGACTCCCCATGTGCAGAAACATCAAGCCCCTTTTTAACTTCGAGCCCCCCGCGACAGACGACGAGATCCGCCTCTCCTCCCTCCAGTTCGTCAGGAAAATAAGCGGCTACACGAAGCCCTCCAGGGCAAACGAAGAAGCGTTCAACCGGGCCGTCGACGAGGTCTCCGCCGCGGCGCAACGTCTCCTGGGATCGCTCGTCACCCAGGCCCCCGCCCGAAATCGGCTTGAGGATGAGGCGCGCAGAAGAGCCCGCAGCTCAGGGCGGTTCGGGACTTGAGAACTTGCGTCCCGCCTGCAATAAAATCTGTCAATGCTTCTTGCTCCGTGTCCTAAAATGTGATCCATTCCATTGATATTGTTGTAGCAGACGCGTAACTTTTAGCACGCGACTGCTCCCTCCCCCACCAGTCCCGCGTACATCCTGAGTACGTTCCGGAGGTCTCATGAACTCTGCGCTAAGGCTGTCTTGCGCTGCGCTCCTCGCATTAGTTCTCCTCGCATCGTCGGGAGCGAATGCTCAGTACTCCTGGCAGGGCTATCAGGGAAATCCCCTTATAACAAACTGCGTCCAGCCGTACGTGATCTACGATTCCTCATCACACCACTACAGACTGTGGTATATCGAGCTCGGTACCGGCGTAGTCAGGGAAGGGACGTCCGCAGACGGGCAGGCATGGACGATTCGGGACAGCAGCGACCTCACGCCGGGAGTCGCGGGAGCGTACGATGCATACATTAACTCTATTGCCGTGGTGCCCTTCAGCGATTCACTCGCAATGTACTACACCTGCTCTGTCGATTACTCGGCGCTGGTAGTCGCCCGGGCCGTCTCCGCCGACGGGACGCACTGGATCAAATCCCCGAACCACCCGGTGCTGGGCTACGGCGCCTATGGCTCCTGGGATAGCCACGCAGTCGGGGCGGCTTTCGTCCTCTTTCGCAACGGTGTGTTCAAGATGTGGTACGGTGCCGACAACGGCAGCAAAGTTCAAACCGGGTTGGCCACTTCGACCGACGGCGTTACGTGGACGGAATACGCAGGGAACCCGATTTTCACGACAGGACCGACGGGCTCCTACGACGAGAAAGAGGCCGCGATCGTAGGCATGGACTGGCATGACAGCCTTGCCGTTGGCGTCTACGAAAGCATCACCAGCGGCGGCGCAGAGACATTCTCAATTGCCACGTCCGTCGACGGCATCACGTGGACAAAATACCCGGGGAATCCCATCTATGTTGCGTCCCCCCCCGCGTGGGATGGATATGCCATAGGTGGGGGGGCGCTCCTCTGGACGAACGGACGATACAACTACTACTATTCCGGGTATTCGGGGAACTACTGGTCGATCGGGCTGGCATTCCTCGGGGCGCCGGGGACGCTGCTCGTGAAGCCGGGCTCTGTGGACTTCGGGTGGGTCAGGCTGAACACGCGGGACACCTCGTGGGTGACGCTCTCGGAACCCGGCGGGAATGACACGCTCCACATCGCATCGATTGCATCTGACGACAGTGCGTTCTTTGTGCCAAAGGGATCATGGGCGATTCCTCCGCACGATTCACTTGCCATCCCCGTGGTGTACTCCCCAGGATTTGCTAAGCCGGATAGCGGAACGATCACGATTGTTGCCGCACCTCCATCAGCGCAGACGGTCCGCATCTCTGTCAGGGGGCATGGATACAAGATGATGAACAGTCCCTTGATCGTCGGAATCGCGACCGTACCCAATTATTATCAGGATGTCCGGATCACCTGGCTCCGGAGCCTCCTGGACACGGCTGGCGCATCTGACCCGGTGACTCAGTACAGTATCTGGCGGCTGACGCAGGGGGTAGGTGCCGCGCAATCAGCCGGGCGACCGGCGTCGCTCACGCTCCCCTCTTCGGTATTGGATAACCCCTCGTGGGATTTCATCGCGACGGTGCCGGCAGCGAACCTTGACAGGTACAGCTTCGTCGCCCAGATTCTCTACAACTACATGCAGACGTATGCGTGGACGACGTTCATGGTTGCCGCCCACACAAAGGGGCTTGTCGTGTATCAGTCGGCGCCGGACAGCATTCAGTATGACCCGCCCGTGCTGACGTCGGCCGGGCCATCGGGGAGCACCGGCCCCCGTGAAATTGCCCTGGAACAGAACTATCCCAACCCGTTCAACCCGACCACGGTCATCCGGTACGGCCTGCCACAGCAGTCATCGGTGAAACTCGAGGTGTACAACACGCTCGGGCAGCGGGTGGCGACGCTAGCGAACGGCGAACAGGAGGCCGGGTTCCACGAGGTGCGGTTTGACGGGTCCAATCTGGCGAGCGGGATCTACTTCTACCGCTTGCAGGCGGGGAGCTTCGTGAAGACGTTGAAGCTCTTGCTCCTGCGCTGAGCTGCTTGATTTCGGATTCGCGTTTCAACAAACACACTGAGCGTTCAGTCCATAGACAAAGCCCCGGCCGATTGGTCGGGGCTTTGTCTTATCGCTTACCGGCCGTCCAACAAGTGTTGTCACCTTCTGTCCCAGACTATTGAACACGGTCAGCGTCACGTGTGATTGCTGCGGGAGCGCATACCGGGTTGTGGTCGTGGGGGGTTACCTTCCAGCGTACCGGACGGCCGTGAGCTCATATAGAACACGCAAGCGACCCTGCGCATCGGTTGTCGTGCCTGCACGAATTGCACCGATCTTTTCGACCGCCCGCTGGGACCTGATGTTCTCCGGACCGATAACAAATTGGACCCGGCTCACCCATCGAAAGGCGTGTTCCAGCATCAGCCGCTTCATCTCGCCGTTGTACCGGCCGCCCCAGTACGACCGTGCGAGAAATGTCCAGCCGATTTCAACGATGCTCCGGGATTCGTCGTACCCGTGGTAGCGCGACGACCCAATGATCTGCTTGGCTGATCGATCCAGGGCCACCAGCGCCCCGCCGGAGGCGATCCCCTCGTCGAAGAATTTCCGGAATACCGGCTCCTTGAATCGATCGGGCTCGGGATGTTGCTCCCAGATGGCCGGGTCCGAAGCGACACGGAAGAGGCCGTCAAAGTCGCCTACTCGCATCGGCCGGAGCTCGAGCAGGTCACCGAGAAGCGTAGGCTGAAGATCAAGTGCCACGCGAATCTTGCTCCCCGGGGTGAAACAAAAGAGGGTCTCCCATCGTGGAAGACCCTTTGTTGTGTTTGTCGGAGCGAGGGGATTTGAACCCCTGACCCTCTGAACCCCATTCACGTGCGCTACCGGGCTGCGCTACGCTCCGTGAGAAATCAGCGCCGTTTTGCACGGTATCGAGGCTCGCCATAAGGTTCGAATGAGCCTGCTGGTAACCACTTTGGTAACCGCTCGCGTCGATGAATGGAATGATGTGCAGCGGGAATATACCACCCTGGGGACCTCCGGTCAACTCGGCAATCACCTCTTCGCCTTAAGCTGGCTCATCAGATACTCCGTGTTGAAGCGGATGAGCGCGAAGGCCTCCGAACTCAGCGGCTCCCCTTCGTCGGCCGCAACCTCCTCAAGAATCCACCGAAGTACGGACAATGCCGAGTGCGTGTGTGATGATCGAACGATATCCTTTGTCTGGCCGAAGAGATCCAAGAACGCTTCCGACCTTCGATCAGACTTGATCCAACCCTCTGTGCGGGCTGCTCGCACAAAGGCCATGAGTGTGTCGATGAACGCCACGGGGTCGAACTTTGCCGGAGGCGCTGAGGGGCCTACGGTCACGCCCGTCCACTTAAGAGTTGCTTCGAGACTGTCGAAGGTAAGCGAGGCCACAGGGTCCTCTTCCGTCGTGTCTACGGGGATTGGGTCGTAGCTTGGATACATGATCGCTCTCCGTATTCCCGGCAGTCCGTGAGAGGTCAAAATGATGCTATCTAACGCTGCACCCGGTTCCACCCTGTACTCGTTGATCGCATCCCCCCAGAGTATGCTTCCCTCCTGCAAGAAATCCGCATCCCACGCACTGGTGAATCCTTTGTAGTTTGGCAGGCGAGGAACGCCAACAGGTACGATCTTTGTCGCACCTGCCGCGACCAGTGCGCTACGGCCAACGTACGCTGGATAATCTACCAGGCCGATCGTAGGGAGTTTCACCGCATTCTTTGGGCAGGCAAGATCAAGCTCAAACCACTTGATGCAGCCGGTGCTCAAGCGACTGTTTATGATTGTGTAGCGGTACGTGAATACGTCAGTGGCTCCTTCCTTGGTAACCTCACATGTGAGTGTAGCCTTGCGAATATCTGGCGCTGTGGAATCATACCCTCCACACTGTGCACGAAGCGGCTGACATAGCCCACTGAAGAGGGCAATCACCAGTGCATGTCGTATTCTCACGGTTGCCACACTCCCTCGGCCTATTTTGCGCGCTTGAGCAGCGCGTTCAGGAGATACTCTGTGTTATATCGAATCAAAGCATCGGCTTCTGGCTTCAACGTCTTTCCCTTGTCATCATCCGCGCCTGCAAGGACGTTCCGAAGGACCTCCGACACCGTCTGTGGCATTGACTGTCGAAGTGCGGTTTTCGCTCGGTCAAACAACCGTGTGTACCTCTCTGCTGCTTGGTCAAAGGTGATCCAGCGCTCCCGTCGAGCCTCGCGGACGAAGGAACTCAGTGTGTCCAGGAAGACGAACGCATCGAACTTCGCAGGGGGGGACCACGGGCCGACAGTTAGCCCTTCATACCACGTGGTCTGCATGACGGAATCGATGACATCAACATCGTCCTCGTTCGGGAGATACCTATCCACATTGAAATCAGGCTTCACTTCGCATTGCCTCACACCCGGCAATCCTCTACTCATAATGACGATGCCGTCCACACCCTGTCCCGGCTTGATGAAATCTCTGTCCTTGCTCGTGGACGCATACGGCCGATTTCCACCTGACCATGGAATCCATCCGCTGGGCATGCGCGCGAATCCAACCGGCACAATCCAAGGACCAAGATGCGCGAAATCATTTCGAAATGACTCCTCGGCAAATCTCCGACCCGCGAATTGAAGCCCCGAGGTGTCAAAAGCAATTGTTGAAGCCGAGTCCCTCCAGATCACAATTGACAACTCCTCTATCTCCCCTCGATTTGCCTTGTCGTTTGTCAGCGAATAGTCGTAGTAGTAAATCCCGGTAGATGAGTCGCGCGATACGGCAGCTTCGACATTGACCTTGTGAAGAGTTGGAAGATCCCCACTCAAGGAGAACGCACAAGTGGCGCCGAGCAACAGTCCAAGAGGAGCAAGAGTTCTTCTGCTCCACCTGGCAAGCGAGGATCTGCACGGGAATACGAAGTAATGTCGCATCAAGGCGTCTCTTGTTGGCCCGCAATCTTGAAAGTAATCTCAAGCTTGACTGTTGTTAACGCGGTGGAGCACACTCCGAAAAAACTCACTCCGATTGCGAGTGCCCACTCCGCGTGAACCCCACTCTCCCCCATCTCCGGGGATGTGACTAATTTTCGTTGCGTATGGCGGCCATAGGAAGACCGGATGGTATACTCTGCAGATCATGCCTCCCGTCAGTCTCGCGGCGCACAATGGCAATCGCCAGTGCGTCGCTTGGTGAAAGTACTCAAGGAAAGAACCACCTGCTCATACATAGTTGCTAATAGCCCATCATTTTCCCATTCCTTGATTTGTGGACAGGTTCTTTCTGTAGCCGGAACACCGATTGACTCACAAAACTCCAACGAGTCAGGTGCAATCAGCTCAAACGAAGGCTGGCTGGACTCGTAGTCGCCCACGTAAACCTGCTTGGGTACTCCCAACAAATCCATGATCCTGAAGTCGTGATTCTCAGACGTGCCGTAGTCCATGAACAGCAGATCTCCCCGTATTCCGAAAAACCACACACCCATCCCAGATTCTGAGAAACACGGCTTGCCAAGGACGCATTGCACAGAATCCAGATTCAAGGAGGATGAATCGTGTCGGAAAATCACCACAGAATCCCCCGCGTAATCGTCTTGGTAGTAGAGGACCACAGTGTATTTCGAATACTTGAACAACATGTCACCCTTGTGCCTGAAACATGTCGGGATTTCACAGCCAGGCATCTCTCCATTTGGAGGGGAACCAGAGGCAGCCTTGAACGAATCGGCGTAAACGACTTCAATGGCTATCGCCGAGTCGGGGTGTGACTGACGGGCTAAACCGCCCAGCCCCACCGTATCACGTGCCACAAGCGAACCAGCTCCGGTTGACTCGGGAAGCAAGCGGCCGATGGAGTCTGAGCGTGCCCTGACCTCGGCCGAAGTAGTTTGTCCCTCGGACTGTTTTTGATGACATCCACCGAGGCAGATAATCGACAGGAGCGCATTGGCCGCTATCCAGACTCTCACTTGCGCGTTGCCTCTCCATTGGTCATCAGTTTAAATCCACGCACGTGATATGGATTCCCCCGACTTAACTTGACGTTTGCCATGATTTCATCTGGGCTTGCCACTTTCAGTGTTCCGTTATCAATAGACAAAAGTACATAGGTCGGCATAACCAGGCCACATTCCTTTAGGTAATGAACCTGCCCATTGAAGGTATCTCCATGCACACAGATTTTGCTCGATGGCCAGATTCGCCCGCCACCAAGAGTTATGAACGTGGTTGCGAACGAGGGATAGATTTCGAACTTGCTCAGCAATGGCTTGATAATCATCTTAAAATCAAATTCGTATGCCTGGAAGGGCAGCAATGTGAACCAGCCCGTGTCCATCTCCTGGCCGCTCGTGTTAGAGCCAAAACCATCGCTAGTGTAGTACGCATTGAAAAGATAGCAAGGATTGTCGCTGGGACTGATCACAGTGTCAGAAATCAAGTTGTACAGTTGCGTGTAGCTGGACCCCACATGCGTCTCCCTTGGAACAAAGTGGCTGGCACCAACCCTAAACAGAGTGTCACCGGACGTGTTCTGCATCTTCTCGGTAATCTCAATATCAATTTCAGTTGAGTCAACAGGATCGAATTCGATCGAATACTGCAGAATCATGTCAAGGCACAGGAAGCGGAATTTTCCAAGTCCTAGAACGAATGCACGTCCGTCGTCTGCATAGTAATTGGAATAGGGAACCTGTTCCATATCAGCCGGGCCAATGTTTAGATTTAACCACACATAGGCGTCAGCAAAGGACAAGCTAGGATTACCTGTGAGGAGGGTGTTGTGTACGGATGGAAGGTCAAAAAAGTCTTCAAACGGAGTTGAGATCATGGCACTGCGACCAAATGAAGGCGAACGAAGTGATGCATGCTTCAGTGTATCAGGAAAGGGCGACTCAACGGAAAAATCTATGGTTCCAGGTAGTTTGTTTATGACAATCGTCTCATGGTAATTATCTACGCCGCCAAAGCCACCAAACAAGTGGTCCTTCTCGATTACAAAAAGCGAATCGACTTCCGGGGTCGGTCCGACGGGGTTGTTCTTGCACGAACCGAACGTAGCCAACAGCACAAGAAGCGCAAGAACAAGAGCCTCACCCTGAAGCTCGGTGTGCCAAAACGCCTTCGCTCGGTCGGATTCTTTTGATGTATCTTGACTCATCCTGAGAGCCTTCTCCTCGCGGATTGAGCTCAGGTACAGTGCCAATTGAATCCCTCTAGTGTAGGACGAGCATCCTCATCGTCCGTACGTAGCCCCCCGTCTGGAGACGATAGTAATACACCCCGCTGGCAATCCCGCCTCCATCAAACTTGACGCTATGCTCCCCTGGCTCCTGCACCGCGTCAACCAGCGTGGCAACGCGTTGCCCGAGGGTGTTGAGCACCGTGAGCAATACATGGGTCCGGTGTGGAAGAGCATAGCGGATCGTGGTGGAAGGATTGAAAGGATTGGGGTAGTTCTGTTCAAGCCCAAAGACAGCAGGCGCACCAATAGCAGGAGCATCCACTGACAATAATTCTGACAAGGGGCGCCTCCATACCCCCGCTCCCCCCGCACCCCATGAACCAATGGCTGCAAGGAGATTCGTGCCGGACACGGCAAGCGACCAGACTACGCCATTTGCAAGGCCGCTATTGACTCCGCGCCAGCTTGTCCCCTTGTCCGTTGATAGAAGTACGCCGTAATCAGAGGTACCGGCGAGAATATCTGCTCCAGCAAGGGCGAGCGCAAAGACATTAGTGGGCATTATCCCGGAATCTTCTTCGCTCCAGCTACTACCGTTGTTGGTCGATAAGAAGATACCGCCCCGCCCGGCTTCTTGCTCTGGTTCCAATGTCCCGGCGTAGAGACTTGTTCCGGATACCAAGAAAGTCCAAAAGCCTGTGTAGAGAGGACCGATTTCAAGTTGGGTCCAGCTCATACCATTGTCAGTGGAACGGAAGACGCCCCCGGAAGTCCCAGCAAAGATGCTCGTGCCAGAGACAGCCAAGCACCAGACATAAAATGCATAGCCAGGTCGGGTCAACCCGGAATCGGCTTCGGTCCAGTTTGCCCCGCTGTTGGTGGAACGGTACACGTGGCCATCGGTCCCGGCAAAGATACTACTGCCGGATGTGGCGAGGGAGTAAACAAAAGAGTTCGTCAACCCCGAGTCCACCGCAGTCCAGATGGTACCGTTGTCGGTCGAACGAAATATGCCGCCGCCATCTGTGGCAGCGAAGATTGTCGTATCGGTTACCAGAAAAGCAATCACCGAGGTGTTCGTCAAGCCAGTATTAGTTTGAGTCCAGGTGGTGCCGTCGTCAGTGGAACGATATATGCCTACGCCCAGAACGCTGGCAAACAGATTCGTGCCTGAGGATGCAAGCGAAACGGCATCCAGGCTGTCCAGGCCAACGTTGGTCCATTGTGCCTGAGAAATATCGGCAGCCACAAACACCGATAGTCCTACGGCGAGTATGTGGACTCTGAACTTCATCGTGTAGGGGGCCTACCGCACTCCCTTGACCGAGTGAGTACCTTGTTCATCGGGCAGAGATTCCAACCGAGTTACTTTAACAGAAAAGCTTTCTTTGCGCCTACAAAGCCCCCCGCCTGGAGTCGGTAGTAATACACCCCGCTGGAGAGCCCCCCGGCGTCAAACCTGATGCTATGCTCCCCCGGCTCCTTCACCGCATCCACCAACGTGGCAATGTGCTGACCAAGGGTATTGAACACAGTTAACGTCACATGCACACGCTGCGGTAGTGCATAACGAATCGTGGTCGTGGGGTTGAAGGGGTTGGGGAAGTTCTGAGACAAACGAAATCCAGTAGGTGCAGTCTCGATTTCCACGCCAAGATGCGTCACCGTGCCATATAGTTTTCCGTCTATGACCGCCCCCATAAGGTAGTCAGTGTAACCAGGATCAATGAATATGTATGTGCGAGCGAGGCTGTCTGCAATCGTGACCCGAGAACCTCCGTCGGTGTTGGTATTCGTCGTCTTGACGAAATTCCAGGTCTTCCAGGTTCTGCCGAAAATTTGGCTTTGTCCAGGGTCAACAGTCACGATCGTGTAGAACGTGTCTCTTCGTGACATCGTCACGGTGTCGCCTTGTGCTAACGCAAAGTCATAGAGCACAGCCTCTGTATCAGCAGTGAAAGTGTAGACACGAGATCCCTCCTGTCTCAAGAAATGGGTCCCGAAATCGCCCTGCTGAATGGCATAGACTCTTCCGTTCGGCATCGTAGTGTCTGCGACGATACGGACAGTATACAGGTAGTAAAGCTGTCCTGGGGTGTGGTAGTCAATCTCGCCGTAGTCCCACCGATCTCCCACTTGGAGGGGAAGGTAGCCTTGAGCGTGTGTCGTTGCTCCGCACAACCACAACAACAAGACCAGGATTCTTACTCGCATCGTGCGCCCCATAGCCTATCTCAGAACTTCGGTACTTCACCCGAGCGAAGTCTATCTCACCCGTGAAGAGAGCGGAACACGAATGAACTCACGAGAAAGTTACAGCGCCCCTCAGGGACAGTCAAGCCAACCCGTCACAGACGGCTGCACACCCTCTCGAAACCTATCATTCGCGCGGGTTTGAACCCACGTCGATCCTGTTCACCATCCCGTGCAGGCGCTCGGGCTGGAATTGGGAGTAGATCTCGGTGACGGTTGGTATTCGATGTCGCTCATCAAAGTGAATCGACAACCGAGATCGCGCTGACGGCATTATGCAGATCGCTCGGCGCAAGATGCGCGTCCACTTGGGTCATAGCGATGTCTCTGTGCCCGAGGAGGCGCTGCACCGCGTAGATCGACACGCAGAATTGAACCAGCCACGTTGCGAAGGAATGTCTCGTACTGTTACAAGGTGAAGGATGAGGTTGGACCGCTTGGAGAGAAACATTGCTTGCCTCCGTAGAAGCGAGGCAAGTGGTAACCAGGTGGGTAACCAGCAGGGAGGGAAATGCCGAAATCTCGTCGGAGCGAGGGGATTTGAACCCCTGACCCCCTGAACCCCATTCAGGTGCGCTACCGGGCTGCGCTGAAAAAACATTGATTGCGGGCCTAAAAGCGCACACCGTTTGTGGAGTGACCTACACTTTGGCCCGTTTCAGTTAGCAATCTAGTTAGCACCTGTCGACACTGCTAATCGGAATTCCCTCTCCTCAGCGTTCAGCTATCCTGCAGGCTTGTCTTGAAGGAGGGATCCATGGACGATAAAATACGCAGGAACTTGAACGTCTCAAGACGAATGCAATATAGTCATCGATGCGGAGAAGTCAAGATCTCGTTCTTGGTCCACCCCCATCCGTTGCACTGTCTACCCCTAACTGTTGCAAAGTCTGCCTGTAACGGTTGCACCCGTCTCTATTCGCTCAATGTTGACGGGCCTGTTTCTGCGTTTCTTCCCCTATATATATTAGTAAATACTAATACCATCCATCTCTCCGCGAGTGCTCCGAGATGGATCCTGGCACCGACCCACGCGTGAGAATTTTTCGGGGGAGCCAAAATCTTCCTCATTTCCCGCTCGGAAAACGACCAAATTGAGCGGGAAACCCTTGTGTTCATTGGAGATTGTGATCGGCAGGCAAGGGAGCAATCGGGAGAGTTGGCGATTGTCTGATCCCGAGGCAGCCATCCTCAAAGAAGGGCTACAGAAGTCCCCAGGATCAATTCTCGGAGCGCTTAAGAATCGAGATGGAGAAAATCACCTCTGATTCAATGAGCGCAACTCAAACACCTGTGGGTGGCCCGGATATTAGAACGGGGAGCCTTTCAGTCTTGTCAGGAACACATTGACGTGACTTGCGGAGATGCCTAGATCATCGATTGTTACCGAGGCGTGACCATGGAGCTGAATACTCAGCGAATCAGGAGAGTAAATCATCTTGTCGGCTGACAAATGCAGGTAACCGTGTATCAGCATGGATGAAGCGTGGAGGTCGACACCATCAGAGAACACCGCGCCCTCGACAAAATCATTGCTGAATTCATTTTGCGGGCGTTTCGCCCAACCGCTTACCCGAAGCCTGTGGGCGGTTATGCGTGTCTGACCGGATGCGGAACTAAGGGTGAATTGGCCGAGGCAAATGTGCGTCGAATCATCGATAAGGAAATCATCGTATGTCCCACTCCCGGTAGTGAGCTCATCGATCGCCCTTTTCTGCTGGGACGTGGCAGGGGAGAGAGCAAGAAGAATGAGCCCGGTGATCGTCAATGCTACCGAAGTCCCGTG
>Ga0335081_10004751_pt1 | contig 21468 bp, 21 predicted proteins | sample Lox_Sample_35_FD_206713 | JGI IMG/M metagenome (GOLD analysis project Ga0335081, IMG submission 206713) | Soil microbial communities from Loxahatchee National Wildlife Refuge, Florida, United States - Lox_Sample_3.5 | ecosystem: Environmental > Terrestrial > Soil > Wetlands | place: USA... | reverse complement strand
CACCTCGCGCAAAATCCAACGTCGCCCCGGTGTCATTTCCTTTTGAGGCAACGACCCTGACACCGTCGCTTCGCTCGGTGTCATTTCTTTATGAGGCAACACGCGACTACTAGCGTTGCACCGGGCGAAAAAGGACAGCGAGGGGTCCTGACTTGCCGGGCAAACCGAACTGCACCGCCCAGTGGCACAAAGCCAGCTCGCGAAAACCTTCAGGCGTCTGCGCGCCGGCTCGATGCGACCGCCCGTCAGGATTGCGGGAAAGCTTTGTTAAGAAAACGGCCGTTCTTTTGGATAAGCTCGCCGTCCACGTAAAGTTCGCCGCCGTGACGGAGGTCACAAACCATGTCCCAATGCAGGCCGCTGCGGTTCTTGTTACCGGTTTCCGAGTACCCGGCGCCGAGGGCAAGGTGGATCGTGCCGCCGATCTTTTCGTCGAATAACGTGTTTTTTGTGTAGCGTTTGACGTTGTAGTTGGTGCCGATCGCCGCTTCGCCGAGGTAACACGAGCCGCTGTCCATCTTGATCATCGCGCGGAGAAAATCTTGTCCTTTCTCGGCTTCGGCTTTCGCGACTTTGCCGCGCTCGAACGTCAGCCGCGCGCCGTGCACCTCGCGTCCGCCGTGCACCGCCGGGAAGCTGAACTTCACATGGCCTTCCACGCTGTTTTCGACGGGACCGGTAAACACTTCGCCGTCGGGGAAATTGTACCGGCCGTCGCAGTTGATCCATTTGCGGCCTTTGCAGGAGTAACGAATATCGGTGTCCTCCGCGAGGACACGCACTTGACGCGCTTTGTTGAGGAAGTTGGTGAGCGCTTGTTGTTCTTTCGACACGCGTTTCCAGGCGGCCACCGGATCGCGTTCATCGAGGTGGCCCGCGCCGTAAACGAAATCTTCATATTCTTCCAGCGACATCTCCGCGTCCTGGGCGCTGGCCTGACAGGGCCATTGCGTTCCAACCCAGCGCAAGGCGCCGCTGGCGCTGCGATCCATGAAAATCTTGCTGAGCGGTTTGCGGGCGGCCGCCGCCGCGGCCAGACGTTTGGGATCGACGTTGGTGAGCGCCTTGGTGTTTTCGTCCGCCCAGATACCGAGCGAAGCGTCGATGCGCTGGATTTTATATTTGGCAAAGGGTGAAACCCAGCGGAGTTGCTCCTTGTTCGCTTCGGCGAAGAAGATTTCAGGAAGACCGTCGAGCGCGACATCGGCCACGACGAACGCCCCGCAACGCAGTGCGGCACGGTAGCATTCGCGAATCAAAGGCGCCGCGATCGCTTCGCCGTTGATGGAGACAACATCGCCGGGCTTGAGTTTCAAAGAATAGGTGGTGAGCAGACGTGCCAGTTTTTCGATCCGGGGGTCTTTCATGCGTTTCTTGTAGCTGAAGAGCGTGATGATTTCAAATCCTGCTTCAAATCGAGGAAGGCCAAAGCGCCTTGAAGCCAGAGAGTTGAGACGTTTTGCGCGGCATACGACGTGCTCCCGGGAGCACCCGCAGCAACAGCGGAGGATGAACCAAATTGTACTTACAGTATTACAATCTGCGTGAAGCGCCGTTCAGCATCACGCCCGACCCGCGTTTCTTGTTCTTCAGCAAGAAACATCAGGAAGCTTTCAACCATCTGCTGTTCGGCATTCACGAGCGCAAAGGATTCATCGAGCTGACCGGAGAAGTGGGCGCAGGTAAAACGACCGTCTGCCGCAAACTGCTGGAGGAACTCGGCCCGCGCTACAAAACCGCGTTGATTCTGAACCCGTGCTTGACCAGCTATCAGTTGCTGAAAACCATCACCTTGGAGTTTGGCGTGAAACCTCGCGGAATAGATCGCGTCGCGTATCTTCAGGCCCTCAATGAGTTTGTCTTGAGCGAAGTCCGCCAGGGCAACAACGTCGCGTTGATCATTGACGAGGCCCAGGATCTGACGGACGACCTACTCGAGCAGGTGCGTCTGCTGTCCAATCTCGAGACGGACCAACAGAAGCTGATGCAGATTGTATTGATGGGACAACCCGAGCTTCGCCAGAAACTCCAGCAGCCGGAGCTCCGTCAATTACGCCAGCGCATCACCGTCCGTTATCATCTTCAGCCGCTCGACCGGGCGGAGACCGCGGCCTACATCAACCACCGGCTCGCGTTGGCGGGGGCGAACGGGGCGCCCGCTTTCGATGAGGGCGCCGTCAAGTCGGTGTACGAATATTCCGACGGCATCCCACGATTGATTAACACGGTTTGTGACAAGACGCTGTTGGCGGGGTTCGTCATGCAGACCGGATCGATGACCAGGAAACTCGTGGAGATGGCGATCGAAGACCTTCAGGGAGTTGCCGCATGAGTTTGATCAACGAAGCTTTGAAACGCGCCCAGGACACTTCCTATCCGCCGGTCGCTCCGCCACCGATGGCGCCCAGCTACCAAAATGAAAGTCGAGCGGACAAATCGAAGAGCGGATTGATGGTGACAGTGGTCGTCGCGCTCGTGGCGGTAGTGGGTGTGGCCATGGTGGGCTTGCGCGTTGCCAAAGGCCTGCAGAAACTGAAGGACGGCTTTGCTTCTAGTGACGGCGCGACCGCCGATAACACGTCCCAGGGCGAAGAAATTACTCGTCCGTTGTCGCCGCAGCCGCCCACGATGGCGAAAGTGGAAACGCCTGCACCCGCTCCCGCACTTTCCATTCCGACCACCGCACAGAGTTCGTCAACTCCGTCTACAACGCAGAGTCCCGCAAGTCCGTCGCCAAGTTCGAAGGCTGCTGAAGACGAACTCGTGGGCCGCGTAATGGAGAAGATCAAGGCCGAACAAGCGGCCGAAGCTCCGAAACCGGCCGCGGAGCCACCCCAATTGGCTCTACAGGGAATCACACTTGCAGCGGACGGCAGCGAGGCGATGATCAATGGGATCAGTCTCCGCGAAGGTGAGGACATCGAAGGCGCAAAGGTCGTGAGCATCGAGCGCCGCGCCGTGCGGTTGCAGTTCGACGGACGCGAGATCGTCCTGCATCTGCCCTGACTACCGTTGAGTAAGCGGAATCGGCTTTAGAGTGCCTAACAAAAGCGATTTCGGTGTAGCCGCACCCTTTACGGGTGCGTCTTCCCCGCGCAGGCTGAAGCCTGCGACTACAGTTTTATTAGCGGCTCCTAGGCGTCAGTGCGCGATCTGCTGGTGCAGTTTCTCGTAAATCTCATCGAGCGCCTGCGGCACCACGTGGGTATCCGCCAGAACGGGCATGAAATTCGTATCTCCGTCCCAGCGCGGAACGATGTGGAGATGAATGTGATCAAGCACGCCCGCACCGGCGCAGCGGCCGAGATTGAAGCCGATGTTGAATCCATGAGGCTTGAGCGCTTTGGCCAGGAGCTGTTTACAGCGGCGGGTGAGTGTCATCATATCGGATAGCTCCTGCTCGGAAAGGTCGTCGAGTTCGCCGGTGTGCTTGTACGGAGCGATCATCAGGTGCCCGGCGGTGTAGGGAAACGTGTTGAGCAGCGCAAAGCAGTTGCGGTCCCGCAGAATGATGTGGTTCTTCGCGTCGTTGGACTCTTGTGATTTGCGGCAGAAGAAGCAGCCGGTTTCTTTCTCACCAAGTATGTAGCGAATCCGCCACGGCGCCCAGAGATGTTCCATGCAGCGGTTATAAAACCGCCCGCGAGACAAGTCAACGCGCGTCGCAGTGCTGGTAAAGTTTGGTCCAGAGTCGCTTTATGAACGTCGAGATCGCGGGCGTCGGCGGTCATAGACCGCCACTACAGTCCCGGGCTGCGCCGGTTGCTGGTAGATCGTGTTGCTCTGGAGTTGAGTTACGGGATGGTTTCGCGCGTGAGCTTCGTCAGGGTCTTCCACATGTTTTCGGAGTCGTCACAAGCGAGCAGGGCATTGCGAGCTTCGGTGGACTCGAACGTCCGAACGAGTCCGGAGAGCAGGCGCAGGTAGAACGCCGTGGCCGGCGTGGGGATGACGATAAAGAAGAAGATCTTGCTGAGATGCTCATCGAGCGAACCGAACTCGAGGCCGCGGGATTTCAGTCCGACGGCAAACGTCAGGCCGCCGCCTTCGACGTCGCGCACGTGAGGAAACGCCAACCCGTGTTCCATGGCGGTGCCCATGATTGCTTCGCGTCGCAACGCCAATTCCGTCACCGCGGCCGGGTCCTCGATAAACCCATTTTCGCCGAGCACTCTTGCCAATTCGCCGACGACTTCCTCGCGTGTGGTCGCAGCCAGTTTGGGCACCATCAGTTTGGAATCCGAAAAGCGCGCGATGCCGGTCTGAATCGGACGCTCAACCCTCTGCTTTTTGGGCTGGCGCACAACGGTGTCGGGGAAAAAAAGGAAACGTCCGCAATGCGGGCAGTTCTGTAGTTGCTCGCCGGCTTTGACCGCGTTGACGAGCGCCGGTGGCACCGCCAGCCCGCACCGGGAACAGCTCCCGTGCGCCAGCGGGATGACGGCCAGGGGGTAGCGCTTCTGGAGTCGGTCATACCGTTCCGATACTTCGGGGGGCAATTGCTGGCGAATTTCCGCAATGGATTTCTCCAATTGCGTCAGCGGCATCTTCGACTTCGATGCCTTCTGTTCTTCCATGGCGAAGTTCAGTTCTTGTAGCTGAATCAACTGATTGAGAATGCTCTTCATTAAGGGTCCTGACGTGGTCTCGACTGGCACAATCCGACTCTAAACTTTTTTCGCAAAACGGCCAATCAAAAAATGTGTCTGCGGGAACGAAACATACGAATCCGTTTGCCCACAGCCGACAACGTTGTAGAATAGAATAGTTCGTATGCCTGTTCAACAGACACATTTTGGCAGCCTGATTCTCGGGCTCGCTCCGCAAATCGTAGGAACTGTCTCGCAAGCAGATACGCTGACGCGTTTGGCCGTGGGCGTGGAGCGCGTTTGCGATATTGTGGAGATCCGCCTCGATCTCATCGGCTCGACGGACCCGGCCTGGCTGGATCACGCGAAGAGAATCGAGGCACAAGGTTTCCCCGTCGTCGTGACGATTCGGACGGAAGGCGAAGGTGGTCAATGGACGCAGGCTGATGCCGCCCGCCGATCCCTGTTCGAGACGGTACTGAAAAATCTGTCGGCTGCCGATATCGAATTGCGCAGCCCGTTGTTGTCGGAAATTTCGGCATTGGCGCGCCAACACAAGCGCGCCCTGATCGTCTCCTTTCATGATTTCACCAGGACACCCCCGATCAACGAGCTCCGGCAAATCGCGTGGAAGGCGGCGACGCACGGCACGGTCGTCAAGATTGCCACGTTCACGCAAACCGAGGCTGACCTGGCCGCTTTACGTGAATTGCTCCTGGAGAAATCGCCGGCTTCCTTGTGCGTGCTGGGGATGGGACCGCTAGGGCCCCGCACGCGCCTGGAGTTTCCCAAGTTCGGTTCCTGTCTCAGTTATGGCTACCTGGATATGCCGGTCGCGCCGGGTCAGGTCTCCGCCCGCGAATTGTGGCAGCAGTTGCATCGAAAATAACCCGCCGCGACAAACGCCGTCTAACCGCAACGCCTTGCTCCCGGAAAACGGAATCTGTTACAGTGCCGGGCAATGAAGAATCTGGTTCTTGTCGGATTCATGGGGAGTGGCAAGTCGAGCGCCGGGCGATTGGCCGCGAAACGGCTCAGGATGACCTTTGTCGATATGGACGACCTGATCGAAAAGCGTCACGGTCAGACGATTTCGCAAATCTTCGCGAAGAAAGGTGAAGCGTTCTTCCGTCATCACGAACGGGCACTGGTCCGCGAACTGTCGGCCGGCCAGGACTGCGTCATCGCCACTGGAGGCGGCGTCGTGCTTGACCCAAATAATCTTCGAGACTTAAGCCGCACCGGAGTCGTGATCTGTTGCTGGGTGGATGCACGCGTCGCCCATGAACGCACCAAACACACGAAATATCGACCATTGCTGGAAAGCACGGCCGACCGGTTGAAACAGATCGAAACATTGCTGCGGCAGCGCGAATCTTTATACAAAGCCATCCCGAATCGGATCGATACATCGGCGATGACCGTGGAGCAGCAGGCCGACGAAATCGTCCGTGTCTACCGCGGAAAGACGCAGGCGGGTAGATGAAACATGAACGAGACGGAATGCGCGGCAGCAGTTAAACGCCACGCTCGCGCTCTCGGCTTCGACCTCGTCGGCATCACGACCGCCCAGCCACCTCAGCACGCGAAGGAATTTCAGGATTGGTTGGCGAAGAGGTTCCACGGCGAAATGGCCTACATGGCTAGGAATGCGCCGAAACGGATCGAGCCACTGAGAATTCTCTCTGATGCGCGCTCGATCGTCGTAGTCGGGATGAATTATCACCTGGAGGCCGTTGTTCCCAGCGGCGACAGTGCGCGCTCAGCCGCTGGGACGGCGGCCACTACACCTCGGAATCGCATCGCCCGTTACGCCTGGGGCGACGGGGATTACCACGAGGTGATGGGAGAACGACTGAAACAACTTTCCGACTTCATTCGCTCTCTGCCAGTCTCAGGCACTCAGGCACACAACTGCTCCCACACGGAAGCCATCTGGTACGTCGATACGGGACCCATTCTCGAACGCGATCTGGCGCAGCGGGCCGGCGTTGGATTCATCGGGAAACACACCAATCTCATCAGCCGTCGATTCGGCAACTGGATATTTCTTGGCGCCGTGCTTACGAATCTGCAACTCGCGCTCGATCCACCCGAACGCGAATACTGCGGCACCTGCCGACGTTGTATCGATGCATGCCCGACGCGAGCCATTGTCGCACCGTACCAACTCGACGCGCGCTTGTGCATCAGCTATCTGACGATCGAGTTGAAGGGCGCAATACCGGTTGATTTGAGATCAGTGATCGGTGATCGGATATTCGGCTGTGACGATTGCTTGGAAGTATGTCCGTGGAATCGATTCGCTCGTGAATCGCCAGTGAAAGAATTCCAACGCCGCGAGTTGCCGCCGCTCACCGAATTCTTGTCGTGGGACAAAGCGAAATTCAAAGCGTTCTTTCGCGGCACGCCGATTTATCGAATTAAGCGCCGCGGCTTTCTCCGCAACGTTTGCGTTGCCCTCGGAAATATCGGCGACAAATCCGCCGTGCCACCGTTGCAGCGCGCGCTTGACGACCCCGAGCCTCTGGTGCGAGAACATGCCGCGTGGGCGATTGAGCAGATTCGCTCGCGAATGGATCGGAAACGCAATCAGTAAATCGTCCTCAGTCCATAAGTTTTTTCTGTTTCTACGAGACTTCCGCGAGAATCGACTCCGATTGCCTAAGCGCCTTTGGCAAGCCGATGATCTCGGCGCTGATGATGATGTTCCGAATGTTCTGGCGATCGCGCAACGCTTCGGTCCATTGCGCCGCGCGTGAAGGCGTCGACGGTCTCGCCAAGACCTCTGCCATCGTCGGCATGGTTGCCGTCAAAGCGGTCGTCGGCACGGGTGCCGGAGGCGGAGCGGGCGCCTCCTGAATGGGTGGGGGAGCAACGGGTGGCGGCGCCGTTGCCTGTGGTTCACCGCTCAACTGTTCAATGAAACGTCGAATCTGTTCGGGATCGACCTTCCAATTCCCACGCGCCGTCGGCGATCCGACGGGTGGCGTGGTTGTTCGCGAAGGGATTCTTTGTGCGGACTGATTCATTCGCGGCGTCGGCACTTTCATCCGACGCGTCCTGACCACGGTTGTTCGCGGCGGCCCCATAGACTTCCCTGATTGCGATCGTGGATCCACGGACGGCGGCTTCGGCTTGGACGTGTCCTTATTGGCCTGTTGCCGGAGTTTGTTCCAGCCTTTGGCGACGACAAAGAGCACGGCCACGATCAGCCAGACGATTGTGTCGATGTCAGCGGTTTTCACGATACTAGCTGGCCGGTCCGGTCTTGCCGACGTCCTCCCCGGAAATCGACTGACGCATCCGGGTGTCGGACTGGATATTCATCATCCGGTAATAGTCCATCACGCCGAGATGGCCGCTGCGGAACGCATCGGCCATGGCCATCGGAACCTGAGCCTCAGCCTCGACCACCTTCGCCCGCATCTCCTGCGTCTTGGCTTTCATTTCCTGTTCGGCGGCCACGGCGATGGCGCGGCGGGTCTCGGCGTTGGCAATGGCCATCTGTTTGTTGGCTTCGGCTTGCTCGGCTTGGAGGCGCGCGCCGATATTGTCGCCGACGTCCACGTCTGCGATGTCGATGGACATGATGCCGAACGCGGTGCTGGCGTCGAGACCCTTTTCGAGAACCCGCTTGGAAATCGTATCGGGGTTTTCCAGGACGTCCTTGTACGTGTCGGCCGAGCCGATGGCGGTGACGATGCCTTCACCGACGCGGGCGATGATGGTTTCCTCCGTCGCGCCGCCGACAAACCGGTCGAGGTGCGTGCGCACGGTAACGCGGGCTTTGACCTGAAGTTGGATGCCGTCCTTGGCCACGGCGGTGATGAGCTGCTTGCCGCTGGCCGGATTGGGACAATCGATGACTTTGGGATTCACCGAGGTCATCACGGCCTCAAACACGCTTTTGCCGCTCTGGTGCGTGGCGAGATCGATGGCGGCGGCTTGGTTGAAGCCCAGATTGAGGTTGGCTTTTTCTGCGGCGATCAGGGCGCGGACCACCTGGTTCACATCGCCGCCGGCGAGATAATGTGCTTCAAGTTGATCGGTCGTGAGTGGCAACCCGGCCTTTACGGCGGTAATGCGGCTTTGCACGACCAAGCCGATAGGCACGCGCCGCAACTTCATGCTCAGCAGCGTCAGGAACGACACCGGTGCGCCGGTCATGCGGGCTTGAATCCAAATGTTGATAAACGAGATGATCACGAAAAAGATGATCAGCGCTACGACCCCGCCAACGAGTAATAACGCCATCAGAACGAGTTCGCCAATTTGCATGAGTCTGCCTCCTTTTACCCCGAAAGCTTTCGGGGTTAGCCGGTTTTCCTTACCACGAGTCTGTTTTCATGTACCGCGACAACTTTGATCAGGCTGCCACTTTCTATTACGCCCGATTCTGCCTCCACGTCGAGCCGTTTTCCGTCGATCAGCGCCATGCCCGCCGGCCGCAACACCGTCTGCGCGACCCCTGCGCGCCCAATCCATTCCTCCTGTCGTTTCGACGTCTGGGTGCGGAGTCCAGTCTGGGTTTCGCCAAGAATCATGCGTCGGCCCATCGCCGTTTTCGGAAACAGCTTGATGGACGCATACCCGACACCGAACCCGAGCACCAACTCTACCGGAAACAGCAGAAGCATTGCATCTAAACCGTACCATCGGTGCGCGAGAGCCAGCGACACCAGCATCAGCACGATGCCCACGCTCCCCAACACGAAGCCGGGCAGATAAAAATCGATCGCAATCAGCACCAGTCCTGAAACAATCAAAATGACGATGGTCATCCAGTTCATGGCGTGTTCAGGCGACGCGTTTCACGACGACGCGGCTGCCTTGCACTTCGGTGATGGTGATCGCCGCGCCTTTCTGAATCAAGTCGCCTTCCGTGACGACATCGATGAGTTGTTCGCCAAATCGGCCTTTGCCAGACGGTCGCAGATTGGTCTCCGCGACGCCGGTGGTGCCGAGCAATGATTTGGCCTCTCCACGACTGGCGGTATAACCTTCCGCCGCGCTGGTAGCTGCGGACAGTTCCATCCTTTTGAAGAGAGTGCTCTTGGGCAGGTAACGCGCCAGCGCCAGCCCGGCGATCACCGAGCCAAGCACGCTTCCCAAAACTTTCAGAACGGGGATTTCCAGCCGGGGCCAGCCGGGCCAGGTTGGCTCGCCGGGAAACCGACCGGTCATGGCCAGTACCAGGGCCGTCAGCACAGCGATGGTTCCCAAGGCAGCCGAAACGAAATGACCGGGAAACAGGAAAAACTCCACTGCGAGCAGCGCCAGGCCGAGAACGAACAACCCGACTTCCTCCCAACCCGCCAATCCGGCGAGAAAATAGCCGAGGAAATAAACGCCGAAGCAAATGGCGGCAACCAAGCCGGGCAACGAAATTCCGGGATGTGAAAGTTCAATGTACAACGCCAAAAAACCGACCAATATCAACAAGGGCGAAATCGTCGTAATCCAGCGCGCCAGTTGCTCAAAGCCGGTCGGCGAGACGGTGAACACTGTCGCGCCGCTGAGGTCGACTCTTTGCAGCAGCTCATCCAGGGACTTTACGGTGCCTGCCGATAGCAACGGTTTCGGTGGCTTTCCATATTCGTGAGCCGCCTCCTCGTTCGTCAAGGTGAGCAATTTGCCTTTGGGCGTGATCTCTTTGCCGTCGATCTTCAGCCCTTCGGAGGCATCGACCATCGCCTCGAAAACTTCGGGGTTATGACCTTTCTCCTGCGCGGTGGCGCGGATCAGCGCCCGCATAGCGGAGGTGAGTTTTTCCTCGTAACTCTTCGGCAATTCCTGAACGCCCGCACCCGGCGCCAACACGATCGGCGTTGCCGCACCGATGACACTTCCGGGAGCCATGAAGATTTTATCAGTCGATGCCGAAATGTATGCGCCGGCCGAGTACGCTTTGTCATTTACAAACGTGTACGTCTTCATCGGCGCGTTCTCCATCAGCCGAATGATCTCCTCGGTGACGTCGACGCGTCCCCCGTTCGTGTCCAAATCCAGCACCACGGCGGCAACGCGCTTTTCGGCTGCCTCGCGCAAGCCGCGGCGAACGAGGTACAACGTATTGCGGGTGATATCCTCGTCGACGGTGATCACGCACACGGATTTCTCAGTAGCGGCGCGAGAGGCCGCGGGCGCGAGAAACATGGCTACAGAGAGCAACCAAGTGGGCGTCGAAATGGCGAAAGCGCGCTTCATAAATGCCGAGCATAGCGCGAACAGTTGCAGTTGCAAGCTGATTGGAGGCGCCGTGGCGTGCCGCTTATTGCGAGGGGCTGTCGGTGATTTCCTTCACGCGCAGACTGCGGAAATCGAGAGGTCGGCCTTCGGCTTGAATGCCAATATATCCGTGGTCGGCATCGAGCTTGTCGAATTCCCAAGCGCGTTTGCCGTTGACGTCGAGCGTAAGCCTTCTTCCCTGTGCCATGATGCGAAACCTGACCCATTCGTTCGCGGGAAACGGTGGCGTCGTTGCAGGCAACACCTCGGTCTTTCCTCGCAGAATCTGGCCGAGCGCACTTTGCTTGAGGTTCACCTGCCAAGCGCCGGTGGGATGCGGTTTGCCTTCGAGTCCGGCGCGGACGAAAATGCCACTGTTGTAGTTCGTTTCCAGTCCGCGCCATTCCACCTCGAACACGAAATTGGTGTACGCTCTTTCTGTCCGCAGCCAACCGGTGCTCTTGTCGAGATGGATGATGCCATTGGTGACGGTGAACGCGGCATCATTCATGATCACCCAGCCGGTCAAGTCCTTGCCATCGAACAGCGGCTTCCAATCATCCTGGGTGGCGTTGGAACTGAAAACAAGCGATACCAAGCAAATGGTGCTCAGCAGGGGCAGAGGAGAAATCCTCATAATGCGAGATGAGACTAGCGAGCGACGTTGCGGCGGTCAACATCGATTGTAGCGGCGGTCTGTGAGCGTCGAGCCGTTACTTTTGCGTGTGATGTCGGCGGTCGCAAACGGCCGCTACAGGTTTCGCATTGGAGTTTGCAGCGGCGCACCGGTATAGTCCGTACCGATGGAACGACGGGAACTTCTCAAGCTTGCCGAGTACATGTTGCGCTTGCCGACTGCGCCGTATCACGAGCACGCGGTGCGGGAGTTCGTGATCCAGTACTGTCGCCAACTCGGCTTGCACGTCGGAGAGGATCGGGCCGGGAATGTGGTTGTGAAGCATGAACGACCGCAAGCGGGACGCTCGCGCCACCGGGAAACAGCTCAGCCACCACTGGTGTTTGTCGCGCACATGGATCACCCCGGTTTTGAAATGCTCCGCGGACACCGTGCGGAGTTTCTCGGCGGCGTCCCGAGGGAGATGTTTGCGCGGGGCGTTGGGGTGCGGATGTTTGGTCGCGACGGAATCTGTCCGATGGAGATCAGGCGCTTTATCGGTTCCGCTTGGCCGAAACGCAAATTGGTCGATTTGAAAGCCGCAGGTGGAGGTGCTCGCGCCACCAGGAAACTGCGTAAAGGTGATTTCGGCATGTGGAATTTACCAGCGTTTCGCGTGGTTGGCGACCGATTGCACGCGGCGGCGATTGACGACGTGCTCGGAAGCGTTGTCATGCTGGCGACGTTGACCGAAGTTTTGCGACGCCGTCTGCGGACGCACGTGTGGTGCGCGTTCACGCGGGCGGAGGAAGTCGGGTTTCAGGGGGCGCTGGCGTTGGTTCGGGCGAACAAGATTCCGAAGACGGCGGTGGTGATATCCATCGAGATGAGCAAGCAACGTCCCTGGGCGCGCATCGGGGATGGTCCGGTGGTGAGGGTAGGGGACCGATCAAGCATTTTCAATCCCGGTACAACAGCCTTCTTGCTACGCGCAGCGGCACGTTGCCGGGAACGTCAACCGCAATTCCTAGTACAGCGTTGCTTGATGGATGGAGGCAGTTGCGAGGCGACGGCCTTTGCGGGATGCGGGTATCGCACGGGCGGGTTATGTCTGCCGCTGGGGAATTACCACAACATCGGGAAGCGGCGGAGACCGCAAGCTGAGTATGTCAGCATCCGCGACCTGGAACAGTTGCTGAACCTGGCCGTTACCGCTTGCGCCGAATGGCGGACCCTTCCCGCGACGAACGCTATTCTCAAGAAACGCCTATTGGCACTGGCAAAAAGCGTTCCGCGACCACTCTGAAGCATGCCCGCTCTTTGGGTGGCGGCTCCTACCAGTGCTAGGTTTTGCAACCTAGGCGAGAATCGGTTACCTAGCCAATAGCCTCCGGTTGGCGTTTCCGCTATCGTTGCGGCGTTCGATGATGGCAATGATTACTACAGGTAACAATTTCGCAACGGCAGCGTGGACGGTTGTCCGTGCGCTTCTCCAACAAGTAGCGCAGGCACCCTCGCCTACTCGCACGCTACCCTCACCAAAACACGGACAATCCTCGCGCTGCCGTTGCGATTTCTGAAATTCGTTGCCGCGTTGTCTCCAAGCTGTTCCAGAACCTCTTCCAGTACGGGCGACTTCCTCTTTGACACTGGCCTGCGCGCATGGCAGATTCGCCGGCGCGCAAGGGTGAGCCGGTAGCTCAGCTGGTAGAGCAACGGCCTTTTAAGCCGTGGGTCCTGGGTTCGAATCCCAGCCGGCTCACCATTTTCCCCGGCCTGAAAAAGCGAAAGGCGGGAAGCTTGCCACGTTTCACGTGGTGCTGTCCCGCCTTTCGGAATTAGAAACGCCTTTGAACCGATGTGTCCGCGTGGCGAACAGGGAAACGGTCTGTGTTAGGGACGGCTGGCCCAGCCGTCCGCAATTCGGTAGCAACAGCGGCGCGCCCAGCCGCACTCCTACCACATCACAAGGTCAACCTCACCTTCGGCTTTAGAGTTCGAGTCGAAGAGAGCCGTTTGAGTAAATGTGGGGCATGAATGCTTTTCGATGCGCAGTTTCTTCCGAGGAAATGCGCGTTCCAAAGCCTCAAAGGTCGATTCGCGAGTGAATTTTCGAGCATCGGTTCGCACGTACACCACTGCTTCACGTCCGAGGATTGGCTTTGAGCGATCGAAGACTGTTTGCAGCATCGCAACATATTCGTCTTTGTTATCAAACTTCCGCTTGCATTGCTGGCGGAGACTGCGTGGTTGCGCAGGACCGCCGAGCAACCAAAGTCTTAGCCATTGATCATAGAAGCAGTTCGTCACGCCGAGGTAGCCATGCTCGTCAGCGGATGCTGGAGCGCGGGGCGACCGAAGCCGAAATTATCGCCACGGTGGAGCAGGACGAACGATTCCCGGCGAAATTCGGGCGCACCGGGTTTCGACGGAATTTCATTTTCAAGGGAAAGTGGCGCAGTCGGTTCTATCGCGCCAAGCAAGTTGAGGTGATCGCCGTGCCAGAGAATGGTTGGCTGGCCTCACCGTTGTTGTAAAGTACTTCTGATTCCGAGGAAAGAGACGATGAAACTTACCTGCGACCCGCGTCACAATATCGCGTACCTGCGTCTCCACGAGAAAACCGGCGCGGTGGAAACGATCCATGTCAGCGACGAGGTAAATGTGGACATTGCCCCCGATGGCACGGTCTATGGCGTAGAACTGCTGAACGCGAATGAACAACTGCGGGGTGAAGATCATGGGAAGTTGGTAGTGGTCAACGAGGCGCGCCATGACCGTGCAGAACTACCATTGGATGTGAGAAACCCGCCCGCGGTTGTTCGCGAGAAGCCGAAGAAGAAATACGGCAAGTAATTTTATCCGTGCCGTAGGCGGGCGCCGTGCGAACAGCTTGCGTCCTTTGAGGCGGGCTTCTAAAATCCTGCGCATGGCCGCGATTCTCTCACCACGCCAATTGCTCGCGGAGCACTTTGGGTTCCGTGAGTTTCTGGAAGAACAGGAGAACGTCATCGGCGCGATTTTGGAGGGACAGGATGTGCTGGTAATCATGCCGACGGGCGCTGGAAAATCGCTGTGCTATCAATTGCCGGCGCTAGCGCTGGAGGGAATTACCGTCGTCGTGTCGCCCTTGATCGCCCTGATGAAGGATCAGGTCGATTCGTTGCAGGAGAAGAAGATTCCCGCCACGTTCATTAACTCGTCGTTGAGCCAGTCCGACATGGACGAACGGATCCGCGCGATGGTGAAAGGGCAGTATCGGCTGGTGTACATCGCGCCAGAGCGGTTCAAGAGCGAACGATTCGTGCAGGCGCTGGCGCCGTTGTCGATTGCGTTGTTTGCGGTGGATGAGGCGCACTGCATCTCGCAGTGGGGACACGATTTTCGTCCCGATTATCTGCGATTGAAATGGGTGCTGAAGGATTTGGGACAGCCGCAGGTGGTGGCGTTGACGGCGACGGCAACGCCCGAGGTGCGCGAGGACATTGTCGAACAGTTGGGGCTGGGCAAATTCGGTCGGCAACCACCACGCGTGTTCGTGTCGGGATTCGCCCGGCATAATCTGACATTGGGTGTGACCTCGACAAAGGGGAAGGTGGAGAAGCTGGCGCGCGTCGAAGATCTGATCGGGGAGTTAAAAACCGGCATCGTGTACTGCGCGACACGCAAGAACGTTGAGAAGGTGGCCGCGCATCTCAAGGAGCAGCGAATTCCCTGCATTGCCTATCACGCCGGATTGACCGACGAACAGCGCACGCGGGCGCAAACGAAGTTTATGGAGGCCGGTTGCGGAATAGCGGTCGCGACAAATGCTTTCGGGATGGGAATTGACCGGGCCGATTTGCGGTTTGTCATTCATTACGACATTCCCGGCAGCATCGAGGCGTACTATCAGGAAGCGGGACGGGCCGGACGTGACGGCGAGCCGTCACGCTGCGAGGTGTTGTACAACTACGCCGACGTGCGGACCCAGGAGTTTTTTATCGAAGGCGCCAACCCTTCGCGCGAGGTGATCGCCCATCTCTATCACGCGTTGCGCCGGCTCGGCTCGCGCGGGCCGGTTGAAATGCCGATCGCGCAGATCGCGGAATTGGTGCCTGCCGCGAAGAATGAGATGGCGGTGGGATCGGCCTTGTATCTGTTGGAGCGAGCGGGTTTTATCAGTCGCGAGTACCGGCAAGGCTCGCGTACGTACACGACGCGGCTCTTGGAACCGATCAAACCGTTGGACGAACTGCCGATCGACTTCGAGAGGCTCGACAAGAAGCGCGCACGCGATTTTGCGAGGCTCCAGCGCATGATCGCGTACGCGGATCATCAGGGCTGCCGCCATCATTTCATCCTGAAATATTTCGGCGACATGGAGACGGGCGAAGGCTGCACGGTTTGTGACAATTGCCTGTCAAAAACCGCTGCTGCGGCGCGACTCCCGACCGAGGAAGAGACGGTCGTGATCCAGAAGACGTTGAGTTGCGTGGCTCGCGTGAATGGTCGTTTTGGGCGCGGCCGCATCGCGCAATGTCTGGTCGGGTCGCGGTCGAAGGAGGTGCTCGACGCGCGGTTGGATCGGCTGAGCACCTATGGGTTGTTGAAGGATCTGGGCGAGGATTATGTGTGGAGTCTCCTGAATGCATTGATTCGCGCAGACTGCATCGCGGTAAGCAGCGGGCAATACCCGACATTGTCGCTGACACAACTGGGCGGAAGCGTGATGCGACGAGAGCAGAAGATTCCGATGGTAATGCCGGAGATGAAAATGGGACGCCCGGTCGAACGGCGTGCGCGGTCAGGAGGCCGACGCACAACGGAGCCCGGTCGCGCTCGGAAGGGCGCTCCCACGAAGCTGGAAGACGTTGCTGAGTACGACGAGAAGTTGTTCGACGCGTTGCGGGCGTGGCGACTGGAGAAGGCGAGGGCGTTGGGTGGTGTGCCCGCCTACATTGTTTATCCCGACCGCACCTTGCAGGAATTGGCGCGGCGGAAACCTCAAACGGAGGCGGAATTGCTGGAAGTAAAGGGCATTGGCTCTGCCAAAGCACGGCAGTTCGGCGGGGAGACGTTGGCCGTGGTGCGGAAGTTTGGCCGATAGTAGGGGGATGTTGGCAGCGGAGTTGGTATCCGAGATTCCAGATGTTCCGGGCCGTCTGGGCATCCGCGGCAGCGTCCAATGACAGCGTTTGTGCGGCGTGCACATTCATCATTGCTTCCGGCGCTCTCTAGGTGCTTCCCCTAGGCAAGATTCAGTTTTTCCCCGAATGGAATCTCTCGGCCTGCAGGTTTAGGCTTGGACGAGTTGGTTCGGAAGAGGGGGATATGATTGCACCCAAAAGGACAGAGAGTATGGCCGTTCAGGATTACCCGAGCGAAGAACAAATCCGCGCTCGCGCTTACGAGATTTATCTGCAACGTGGAAGTCGACCCAACCGCGAGATGGACGATTGGTTACAGGCGGAATACGAGTTGATGCAATTGCCCATTCGCAAACTTGCTGAGATGCATCCTCCGGAACAAAAAAAGACAGGAGTGCGCCGACCGGCGCTGGTCAGTCTCATTCAAACCGCGTTGCTTTTTGGCACCGAAGCGCTTCCGCACTTGCACCACTAACCTGCAAAGCTTCAGTTGAAAGGAAAGGAAACACCATGGCGACAAGATTGTACGTAGGAAATCTGGCTTATAACACGACCGAAGGAGAACTGTTGGATTTGTTCAAACAGGCCGGCAATGTTGTCAGTTGCGACCTGATCGTCGACAGGAATACCGAGCGTTCCAAGGGGTTTGCGTTTGTGGAAATGGGCTCCGAGGAGGACGCCGGCCAGGCGATCTCGCAGCTCAATGGCAAAGAATTGGGTGGGCGGACCTTGACGGTGAATGAAGCCCGTCCCCGTCCGGAACGTCCGCGTAGCTTTGCCGAGGCCGGGGTTGGTAGTCGCCGAGACGACAAGAGAACTCGGCGGTACTGAATCGGCTTGTTCTCTTGGCGCGCCCCGACGTGGGCGAATGTTTTTTCGCAGCGGCAGCGTGGACTACCACTCGTGCTCTTTGGAGTCGGGATCCTCAACCTGATTCCAAAAACCTAGCTTGGGGCACGGGTCAGGACACACTGCTGCTGCGACCTTATGGCAGTATTTGTTTTGTGGGAATTCGTGTGTCATAGTTCCGCGTGTCGCAGAGAAGTTGAGGAGCGGAGATTTGGAGCGGTGGCAGGGGATGATCGGAATGGCTGGTGGCGATGGCGCAGATATTTCATCCGAGCACAAATACAATCTCACGAGTAAGTCTTTTTGGGGCACTTTTCTTCCTGGCGTTCTTGGCCTGGGTTGTCGGTGCGGTCTATCGCTCTCCGTACGTCACCCGGCAATATGCCCCGATCGAGCAGCCGGTGCCGTTCAGCCACAAACATCACGTGACCGATGATGGGATTGATTGCCGGTATTGTCACACTTCGGTCGAAACCTCTTCCTTTGCCGGCATCCCACCGACCAAGACGTGCATGAACTGTCATTCCATCATTTGGCGCGATGCACCCATCCTGCAGCCGGTGCGCGATAGTTATCGGACAGGCGAGCCGATCAAATGGGAGCGAGTCGATTTTGTGCCGGAATTCGTGTTCTTCAACCACAGCATCCACATTCATAAAGGCGTGGGCTGCACCACCTGTCACGGTCCGGTGGGCGACATGCCTCTGACCTGGCAGGCAACTTCGATGCACATGCGCTGGTGTGTCGATTGTCATCGGCAGCCCGCGGAGCAACTCCGGCCACGCTCGGAAGTTTTCAACGTGAACTGGCAGCCGCCACCGAACCAGGCCGAATGGGGTGAGCAACTCATGAAAGACTACAACGTGAAAAGCTTGATTGACTGTTACACGTGCCACCGATGAACTCCGGCAAACAATACTGGCGGAGTTTGGAAGAACGGGCGCAGTCGAAGGAATTTCAGGAATGGGTGCACCGCGAGTTTCCGGTCGATGCTTCGATTTGGGAGGACGAAGTCAGCCGCCGGCAATTCCTGAAGATGATGGGCGCTTCGCTCGCGCTGGCCGGATTGACCGCCTGCCAGATGCCGCAGGAAAAAATCGTCCCGTACGTCAAACAGCCCGAAGAAATCATTCCCGGCAAGCCGCTCTTTTTCGCGACCGCGATGCCGCTCAGCGGTTACGCGATGGGATTGTTGGTCTGGAGCTACGAAGGACGCCCGACCAAAATCGAGGGCAATCCCGAACACCCGGCCAGCCTCGGCGCTACCGACGCTCTGGCGCAGGGCTCGGTCTTGCAGCTCTACGATCCCGACCGTGCGCAGGCGGTCACCGAAGCCGGCGAGATCAGCGATTGGCCATCCTTTTTCAACGACCTCGACGCGGCGATGGCCGATCAGCGCATCAAGAACGGCGCGGGCCTGCGCATCCTGACCGGGACGGTTACTTCGCCGACGCTGAGCCGGCAGATCGAAGCGATTCTCAGAAAATTCCCAGCGGCGCGATGGCATCAATACGAGCCGGTGAATCGCGACAACATCCGCGCCGGCTCGCAAATGGCTTTCGGCGAAATTGTCGAGCCCGTTTACCGCGTCGACAAAGCCGACGTGATCCTGTCGCTAGACGCCGATTTCCTCATGGAAGGTCCCGGACGGATTCGCTACGCCCGAGATTTTGCCAACCGCCGGCGCGTGCGCAACGGGCAGACGGCGATGAACCGGCTCTACGCAGTTGAATCGACGCCCACCAACACCGGGGCCGTGGCCGACCATCGATTTTCGGTTCGCGCGGACGAAATTGAGGGAATTGTCCACGAATTGTCGGGCGGTTCTCCGACACGTTCCTGGGTCGGACCGGTGCTGCGCGATCTGGAAGCGCACCGCGGGTCAAGTCTCGTGGTCCCCGGCGATCAGCAACCGCCGGTGGTTCATGCGTTGGTCCACGCCTTGAATCACGCGCTCGGCAACGTGGGCCACACCATCATCTACAACCAGCCCGTGGAGGCGCGACCGACCGATCAAACGGAGTCGTTGCGGGAATTGGTGAACGAAATGCGGGGGAGCAAAGTGGACTTACTGGTGATTCTCGGAGGCAATCCCGCTTACGATGCGCCCGCGGATATCCCATTTGCCGAGGCGATGACGAAGGTGAACCTGCGCATTCATCTCGGATTGTATCAGGATGAAACGTCATGGCTATGCCATTGGCACGCGCCGGAAACGCATTTTCTGGAAACCTGGAGCGATGCGCGGGCTTTCGACGGCACAGCCACGATCATGCAGCCACTCATCGCGCCGTTGTACGAGGGCAAGTCGGTGCACGAGTTTCTGGCCGCGATGCTTGACCAGCCCGGCCGAAAGAGCCACGACATCGTCCGCGAAACGTGGAAGCTCGATGATAACCGTTGGCATGCGGCGTTGCACGATGGCGTTGTGCCGGATACGAAATCCCGACAAAAGAATGTGACGCTGCGAAAATTCAGTGCGCCATCCAGTCCTTCCCATTCCGGCACGGAAATCATCTTTCGTCACGATCCCGGGACTTACGACGGGCAGTTCGCCAACGTGGGCTGGCTACAAGAGTGGCCCAAACCATTGACGCGGCTGACGTGGGATAACGCGGCTTGGATCAGCCCGGTCACCGCGCATCGGATGGGCGTGGAGAACGGTGACGTGGTGGAACTGAAGTATCAAGGGCGAAGCCTTGAGGCGCCCGTGTGGATCGTACCGGGGCAGCGCGACGACGCGGTCACTGTGCACCTGGGTTACGGGCGGACAAAGTCTGGGCGCGTCGGTACGGGGGCCGGGTTCAACGCCTACACGTTGCGCACGGCTGACGCCCCCTGGTTCGGTGGCGGGTTGGAGATTCGCAAAACCGGCAAGCATTATCCGCTGTCCACGGTCCAGCATCACCAGAACATGGAAGGGCGCGATCTGGTACGGGTGGCGCCGATTGAGGAGTTCATCCGCAATCCGTCGTTCGCGCACAATGAGGTCGATCAGCCGTCATTGTATCCTGGCTACGCATACACCGATTACAAGTGGGGCATGTCGATTGATTTGACGGCGTGCATTGGTTGCGGCGCGTGCGTGGTGGCCTGCCAGGCGGAGAACAACATCGCAGTCGTGGGCAAGGAGCAGGTGGCGAAGGGCCGGCACATGCACTGGATTCGGATCGACCGTTATTATGAAGGATCTCTCGAGTCGCCGGACACGTTTTTCGAGCCGGTGCCCTGTATGCATTGCGAAAATGCGCCGTGCGAATTGGTCTGCCCGGTCGGCGCCACGGTGCACACCGACGATGGTTTGAACGCCATGATTTACAACCGTTGCATTGGGACCCGGTACTGTTCCAACAACTGCCCGTACAAAGTGCGCCGCTTCAATTTCCTGCAATTCTCCGACATCAAGACGCCGAGCCGGAAGCTGCAGTACAACCCAAACGTCACGGTGCGCAACCGCGGTGTCATGGAGAAATGCACCTACTGCATCCAGCGCATTGAATCGGCGAAAATTACCGCGGAGCTGCAGGACCGCCGGGTGCACGATGGCGAGATCGTTCCCGCGTGCGCGCAAGCGTGTCCGACGCGGGCGATTGTGTTTGGCGACATCAACGACAAGGCCAGCGAGGTGCGCCAACTCAAGGCCCAGCCGCACGATTACGGTCTGCTGGTGGAGTTGAACACCCGTCCGCGCACGACTTATCTGGCGCGGATTCGCAATCCCAATCCGGAGATGAAAACCTGATGCCCTCGATGCCTCCTCCAGCAGAAGAACCGGTCGTCGGGCCGGGATACACGTACGCGTCGGTCACCGAGAAGATCAGCGCGATCGTCCTCACGCGGCGCACCCCGCGGTTTTGGTGGGCCGCCTTCAGCACGGCGTTTCTGTTCTTCCTGCTGTTGCAGGTGGCCATCGGCTATCTGTTTTACAAGGGCGTCGGCATCTGGGGGATCAACATCCCGGTCGCGTGGGGGTTTGCGATCGTCAATTTCGTCTGGTGGATCGGGATTGGTCATGCTGGTACGCTGATCTCGGCGTTTCTGTTGTTGATGCGGC
>Ga0335081_10004750_pt1 | contig 21472 bp, 12 predicted proteins | sample Lox_Sample_35_FD_206713 | JGI IMG/M metagenome (GOLD analysis project Ga0335081, IMG submission 206713) | Soil microbial communities from Loxahatchee National Wildlife Refuge, Florida, United States - Lox_Sample_3.5 | ecosystem: Environmental > Terrestrial > Soil > Wetlands | place: USA... | reverse complement strand
GGAAGTGACGGCGGCCGATCCGAACAATCCGGATGGGTGGGTAAATATTGGCCGCTGCGCGGTGCAGGAAGGCGATATGGCGCGAGCTCGAGTCGTACTGGAAAAGGCACTCGCGCTCGCCCCGAAGTTGGCTCGCGCCAATTTCTTTTATGCAAAAGTTCTGCGGGCCGACGGCAATTACGAGGGGGCGGCACAGCGCTTGCGGATAGTTCTCGACGAATATCCGCGCGATCGCGTTGCCTTGAACGATCTGGGCCGGATTCTATTCCTGGAGCGCAAGTACGACGACGCAGTCAAAGTATTGCAAGCTGTGCTGCAAGTCGACCCCGAGGATCTCCAGGCGAACTACGACCTGATGCTCTGCTACAACGGCCTGGGAAATGAGAAGCTCGCGAAAGAGCACGAAGCGCGCTACTTGCGATTCAAGGCCGACGAGGCCTCGCAGGCGATCACTGGTCCATATCGGCAGTTGCATCCGGAAGATAACAACGAGCGGCAACAAGTGCACGAGCATGTTTCAGTACCGCTGCCGATTCTGAGCGCACGGTCAACGCTGAAGGCTGTTCGTCGCGAGAAGTTACCTATATTGGCTGCTGGGGCTTCCAGATAAATGTTTTCTTCAATCACGCACTCTTCGAGCGACGTCCGTTCTTGCTGGCGAAGGAATAGTTCTCTCTCGCGGCTTTGCGGCATGTTCTGCTGCTTGCTCTTGTTTGTGATGTGGGGTTCGTTCAGCGCCGCTCAGTCAGTGCGTTTCCGCGACATCACAGCTCAGGCTGGAATTCATTTCACCCACAACAATGGAGCGTTTGGCAAGAAGTGGCTGCCGGAGACGATGGGGCCTGGATGCGCCTTCATCGATTACGACAACGACGGGTATCCGGACATCGTTCTCATTAACGGCGATGATTTTCCGGGACATCCGCGTGGCGGCGCAACTACTCTGAAGCTCTACCACAACAATCATGACGGCACGTTCACTGACGTAACGCGGAAGGCGGGACTTGCGATTCCGATGTACGGTCTTGGAATCGCTGTAGGAGACTACGATAACGACGGTTTCGACGATATCTTCATTACCGCTTTGGGCCAGAGCCATCTATTCCACAACAATGGCAATGGAACGTTTACCGATGTGACCAAGTCGGCGGGGATGTTGGGCCCGCACGAATTCTCGACCGGCGCGGCGTGGATGGATTACGACCGCGACGGGAAACTCGACCTCGTCGTCGCGAATTATGTGCAATGGAGCGAGCAGGGAGACCTTTACTGCACAATCGATGGCTCACACAAGTCCTATTGCACGCCTGAGTCATACAAAGGCACTTCGCTGCGGTTGTGGCACAACCTGGGCAATGGAAGGTTTGAGGATGTGACGCAGAAGTCCGGGCTAGGCGATCCGACTTCGAAAAGCCTGGGCATTGCGATTCTTGACGTTAATGGTGACGGATGGCCTGACATCCTGGTTGCCAACGATACGCAGCCGAATAAGCTTTACGTTAACAATAAGAACGGAACCTTTGAGGAGCGCGGAGTGGCAGCCGGGATTGGTTTCAGCGAAGACGGCGTGGCTCGTGCGGGCATGGGCGTCGATGCGGCCGATTACGATCGCAGCGGACATCCGAGCGTCCTTATCAGCAACTTCGCGAACCAGATGGTTTCGCTCTATCACAATGAGGGAAACGGATTGTTCGTTGATGAAGCTCCCGAGTCGGAAGTGGGCCGCGCAACGCTTGTTACCTTAGGTTTTGGCTGCTTCTTCTTTGATTACGACAACGATGGCTGGCCCGATATTTTCGTCGCCGATGGCCACATCGAAGATCAGATTGAAAAAGTTCAGAAGCGCGTGCGATATGCCGAGCCGTCGCACCTATTCCGCAACCTTGGAGGGGGCAAGTTTACCGAAGTGACGGCGGAGATGGGGAAGGCATTCGCTGCTCCGCGGGTGGCGCGGGCTGCGGCCTACGCAGACATCGACAATGACGGCTATCTTGACGTTCTGATGACCACAAATGCCGGGCCAGCATATCTGTTCAGCAATGAGGGCGGAGCGAATCACAGCTTGCGAATAAAGCTGGTTGGGACGAAGTCGGATCGAGACGGGATCGGTGCGGTCGTTCGCGTGACCGCGGGAAGCGACAAACAATCGAAGATGCTGCGCTCCGGATCGAGCTATCTCTCTCAGAGCGAGTTGGTCCTGACGTTCGGTTTGGCTGCTCATACAAAAGCCGATGCCGTGGAAATCCGGTGGCCAAGCGGACAGGTCGACAAGCTCTCAAATGTCGAGGCGGGAGAGACTGTCACGGTACAGGAAGGAAAGGGAATCATCGGCAATCGTGCATACTCGCCGCATGGCGCAAGGCCCCAGCCAAGCCTGGCTAGAAAATAGCTCGGAAATCTTGTGTGTTCCGTCTTCTCTCTGTGGTTAAATCTTTAACGGAATGAATCTGAAAATTTCAGTCGTTCTTCTCGCCGCAATCGCAGCGGCTGTCGGTCTATTCACGCCCACATCCCAATCGAATCCCGTCGAAGCAGCCCGGCTCAATGACTTGGGCTGCGCGTACATGAACCAGCAGCTCTTCGAGAAAGGCTTGAAGGAATACCAGCAGGCACTGGAGGCGGATCCCAAGTTCACGATTGCCCGGTTGAACGAGGGCGTAGCGTATTTGAATCTGCAGAAGATCGATCAGGCCAAAGCCGCCCTGGATGACACTCTCAAGCAGGATCCGAAAAGTCCCAATGCCTGGTACAGCCTCGGATTGCTCGCCAAAAATACCGGCGACGCGCAGGATTCAATCAGCGCTTTTAAGCATGTGATCGATATCGATCCGAACGACGCCGACACCTGGTATTTCCTCGGTACGGCATATGCTCAGGCAAAAGATTTCCCAAAGGCAATCGAGGCTTTCCAGCACGCCCTGAAGATCAATCCGATTCACGCATCGGCGGAGTTTGGATTGTCGCGCGCCTACCAGCAGTCGTCAGATGCAACTGACGCACGCGAACATCTGAAGAAATTCCAATACATCACGCAGAACAAAATCGGCTCTCCCATGAGCCTGGCGTATGGCGAACAGGGGAAATATTCGCGGGCGGTGGAGTCGCCGCTGCTGAAACTGAAGCCTCCAGCGGAGATTAGGGTCCAGTTTGTGGATGCTACGAAGGAAGCGGGAATCGTTTCGCAGGCTTCTACAGGGGAAGGAAGCGGACCCGGATCAATGCTGGGCCCAGGTGCGTGCTTCCTCGATTATGACAACGATGGGAAGCCAGACATCTTTCTTGCTGGCAACGGATCTCAAGGTGGGATGTCGCTCTATCACAATATTGGCGGCAAGTTCGAAGATGTAACGAAGAAGGCAGGACTGGATCCGAGTTTGCACGGAGTTGGCTGCACCGCGGGCGACTACGACAACGACGGCTGGACCGACCTCGCAGTAAGCAGAAATGACGACGTCGTTCTCTTCCACAACCAGAAGGATGGCAAATTCAAAGACGTCACGGCCGATGCAAATGTGCCGGCGAACAATCTGAACCTGGGCCTGACGTTCATTGACTACGATCACGACGGAGACATCGACCTCCTCGTTACCCGAAGCGGAGACAAGGTTGAGTGGGGCGACATGTTCCGTAACGATGGGAACGGGAAGTTCACCAATGTAACAGAGTCGCTGGGCTTCGATGCCATGGGACCCTCCGGCGGAGAAGGCGCGATTGGCACCGATTACAACGATGATCGCGCGGTCGACATCCTGGTTCCTGGGCTGGAGGCGGCTCCTGATCTTGGGCCGGCGCTTCTCGAAAATCCACGCGAAGGAAAATTCCTGTTAAAGAGATTGTGGTCGAGCCCAATGCCAGGTCCGGTTCGTGGCGCGGCGGTGCTGGATTTCGATCACGACCAATGGATGGATGTTGCCTTCACGCACTCTGGCGCGGCGAACGGTCAAGCCATTTCTCTCTGGCGCAATGACGAGGGCAAGAAGTTCGATCGAGTGCCGTTCCCGAAAGTTGAATGGGCCAGGGCATATGGCATCGCTGCCTTTGATTACGACAACGACGGCTGGGTCGATCTCGTTGCTGTGGGCGAGACGCAGGAGGGGAAAGGCGAAGTGCGGCTATTCCGCAATCTCGGGCCGGATGGATTCAAAGACGTCACAGCGGATGTCGGACTCGACAAGATTCATCTCAAAGACCCGCGCGCCGTCGTCACCGCAGATTACGACGGAGACGGGACGACAGATCTACTTATTACCCAGAACCATGGGCCAGGTGTCCTGCTGCGCAATGAGGGGGCGAACAAGAATCATTGGTTGCGGCTTTCGCTCAAAGGCTTGAACGATAACAAGTCTGCGATCGGAACGAAGGTGGAAGTCCTTTCGGGCGGCAATCGACAGAAATTTGAGATCTACGGCTCGAACGGATATCTGGGACAAAACTCGCTGGACGTGGTTGTCGGCCTCGGCGAGTCGAAAGACGCTGACATAGTGCGCATGCTGTGGCCCACGGGCGTTTTGCAGGATGAAATTCAAGTCGCAGGCGACAAGCAACAGAATCTTCTCGAGATCGATCGCCGGGGCAGTTCGTGCCCAACGCTGTTTGTCTGGAATGGCGAGCGCTATGAATTTGTAGCGGACACGCTTGGCGCCGGAGTTGTCGGGCATTGGGTTGGGCCGGGGCAGCGCGACATACCGCGGCCGGTGGAGTACATCAAGATCAATCGCGACTCGGTACACGAGAAGAATGGTGAACTCAGCTTCCGTTTTATGGAGCCGTTAGAAGAAGCTGTCTATCTCGATCAGGTGCGATTGATGGCAGTGGATCATCCGGCAGATCTCGATGTTTACCCGAATGAATACTTCGCTTCGAATCCGCCGTATCCGCCGTTCAAGATTGTGGTGAGCCGCGATGCGCAACCGCCGGTTGGAGCTTGGGATGATCACGGCCACGATGTGTTGCCCGATTTGCTGGCTCTTCACTACATCGGTGATTTCGCTCTGAAACAGTTTGCGGGATTTGCCGAGACGCACAGCCTCACTCTTGATCTCGGCAAGCCGTATGACGGCGGGCCACTGTGGCTGCTGATGCATGGCGAAATCGAATATTTCACCGCGAACAGCATGTACGCTGCATCGCAGTCGGGGCTCGAACCGATTGCGCCTTACGTGGAGGCGCTGACAGCCGACGGCAAGTGGAAGCGCGTGATGGATGACATGGGATTTCCAGCTGGGGGCCCGCGAACAATGACGGCTGACCTGACGGGCAAGCTGCCGAAGGGAACGCACAAGATTCGCATCACGACGAATCTGCAGATTTACTGGAACGGCATTCTCGTCGATCGCACAAAGCAACCGATGATCGGGGACATGGCGACGCGCCTGACCGGCATTCCTCTGATCCACGCCGATCTCGAATTTCACGGATATCCGTACAAGATCGAAGGAACGCCGCCGGGCAACGTCGAATACATCTATGAGAAGGCGAGCGCTACTGGGCCGTACACGCGCCCCATGGGAACTTACACACGTTACGGGGACGTGATGCCGTTGCTCACCGCCAAGGACGATAAGCTCGTTGTCTTTGGGTCGGGAGACGAAGTTCGGCTCGACTTTGATCCGTCGAAACTGCCCGCGCTGCCGAAGGGCTGGGTGCGCGATTATTTCTTCGCGGCGAACGGCTATGAAAAAGATATGGATTTCTACGCGGCAGACGGAAATTTCGTCGCTCCACTGCCGTTCCTGAGCATGGGGGAATATCCGTACTCAACGAAGAAATCATTTCCACTCGACGATGCGCACTTGAACTACCTGCTCGAATACAACACGCGGCACATGTCGGGAAACGAGCAGCGGGGATATTGGTTCAATTACGGCGGAAATCACGAGCCATAGGATTCGGCTTATGGAATCGTTTTAATATTGACATTTTTGGGCGTTCCATAATCCAATAGCGGTTCTCATGGAAACCGCAACTGCTTCCTCTTCCGCCGTCCCGCGTCTACGCCGCACGCTCACGCTTTGGGATCTGATCCTCTACGGAATCATCGTCATTCAGCCGGTTGCTCCGATGTCAGTGTTTGGAGTACTGAGCGACGTCGGACATGGCCACGTCGTTACTACCCTTCTCATTGCCATGGTCGCGATGCTGTTTACCGCGTTCAGCTACGGCCGCATGGCACGGGCGTATCCCAGCGCGGGATCTGCCTTCACCTACGTCGGGCAAGAGATCAATCCAGCGCTTGGCTACGTCACCGGATGGAGCATGACCATGGATTACATGCTCAATCCTATGATCTGCATCATCTGGTGCAGCCAGCAAGCCTTCGTTTTTGCGCCACACGTGCCTTACTGGATGTGGGCGATCTTCTTTGGCGGGATTTTCACACTTCTCAATATTCAGGGGATCAAAACATCTGCCCGGGTAAACACGGGGCTGGCAGCCGCGATGGGGGCGGTGGTCGCCATCTTCTTCATGGTTGCGGCGCGTTATATATTTGGACACCCGCACGATGGCGCTTCGTTCTTCACTCGCCCCTTCTATGATCCTTCGCTTTTCAACTCGAAGGCGGTTCTGGGCGCGACCTCGATCGCCGTGCTCAGTTACATTGGGTTTGATGGCATCTCCACGCTCTCGGAAGAAGCTGAGAATCCGAAGCGCAACATTTTGCTGGCGACGGTTCTCACCTGTTTCGTGATCGGAATACTCTCCGCCTTCGAAGTGTATGCCGCGCAGTTGGTATGGCCGGCCAACCAACCGTTCCCCAACACCGACACTGCATTCACGTATGTTGCCGGCCGCGCGTGGAAGCCGATGTTCGCCATCCTCGGATTCACGCTACTGGTCGCGAACTTCGGCTCGGGAATGGGCGCGCAGATCGGCGCAGCTCGCCTGCTCTACGGAATGGGACGCAGCAAGGCCCTTCCGCAATCGTTTTTCGGCGTGGTGGATCCGAAACGCCACGTGCCCCGCAACAACGTCGTGTTCGTCGGAGTGATCGCACTGGCTGGCGCGCTGCTGGTGAGCTTTGGTCTGTTTAGCTATGGTCTGGGCGCGGAGATGCTCAACTTCGGGGCACTCATCGCATTTATGGGAGTTAACATGGCGGCCTTTGTCCGCTACTACGTGCGCGAGGGTAGCCACAACGGCATTCCCCCGCTCGTGCTCACCGCGATCGTGATTGGTCTGGTGCTGTGGCCCGGTTCGCATCTACCGCTGCTGATAGCTGCGGGAATTGGCCTCACCATCATCGCCGTGTGGACACCTCCCCTCGCCGGATTCACGATTTGCTTCTTCCTCTGGAAGAACCTGAGCTGGAAGGCATGGATTGCTGGCGGCGTTTGGATGATCGTCGGCATCATCGCCGGGGCATGGAAGACACGCGGCTTCCGAGGCGACTTAGTTAACTTTGAGTTGCCGCCGGAAGAAAGCTAGAAGCGGGAGAGTCGCCGATGGTTCAGACGAAACTCTCGACTCCCTCCGACATCGGACAAATCTGGTACCTATATTTTGCTTCGACCCGAAATTGCGCAGGTCCTTCGGATCGCCAAAAGCAAGCGCCTCAGGATGACCATCCGTAAGCATCTTCATTCCATGTTCCAGCCGCTTACTTCCACGGCCGGTTTTGCGGTGCCTAACTCGCTCGCGCGATAAGTGGCCATGACCTCCCGTTTCTCGCCGGGTAGGAGAGAGATGTAGTTATCTTCCCAGATCACCGGGAGGATTTCCTCGCCCTTGGCACCCTTGTCGACTTTCAAGCGGATGAAGAATGCCAGGCTCTTGCTTGGATTCTCCAGAGTCACATGCGTCACGGATTCCTCGCCCTTCCGCTCGGTGCGATCGGCGACTCGCAGCTTCACTTTGGGGAGCTGAGAGATCGCGGTGAAATCCGCGTAGGACGCAGTCGGCGTCATCCACCAGGTGCTCTTGGCCCAGTCGATGGTCTCCGGTTTCGTCGAGAGCCAATAGAAGTTGGAGCCTACGACTTTGCCAGTCGAATCTTCAAGGCGAAGCACGAGGAAATACGTCGGGCTAAGACCCGCTACGTCGGGCAGCGTGAAGACTTTCGCGGTGCTGTCCGCGGGGGCATCGACCGGATTTTCCTGGGAAAACTTCTCCACCATGTCGAGGTTGTAAATCTTCGTGGTTAGCTTCAGGCCCTTGGCGTCTTCGTACTGACTGCTGACGAGCCAGATCGAGTGGTCATCGTAGCCATAGACCGGATGTAGCGCTTCCATGGCGCGCTTTGCCCCGAAGTATCCTCCGGCTGGGCGCAGATAGTAATCGTAGAGATGCCAGATCATCGAAGGCCACGCGTTATTAAGCATCCATTGAATGACGCCGGTCGACTCGTATTTGTTGCGGCTGTAGGCCTCATACATAGCGCGGACGCCTTCATAGGTCTGCATCTGTGACTTAATGGCGAAGTCGTTCACGTTGTCGGACTTCCCGTAACGATTGGCCAGCGCTTCGCTGAACACGTTGATGGTCTTGAATTCGCCGCCGCCATCGTGATAGTTCCAGACCTCGTCGATGGGCCAGAGGTGGTCTTGGCCGACCATCTCCCAAATGCTTTCCACAGGGGGAACGGCAGGTCCCATGCTGGTTTCGGTGTTGAATCCGTAGGCGCCGCCGCAGCCTCCGGCATTGCATTGCTTACGTCCGGGCTGGCCTTCTGGGGTGTCGACTTCCCAGTAGCTCGGCGCAATGTATTCGTACGGGCCGCTCATCTTGACCCCGCTGTTTCCGGTAACGCTCGTCTTCTTCCCGGTTGCAGAGGAGACGACTGGGTTTGGCCAGAGAAGATCCTTTTCGATATCCAGATACATCTGCTCAACATCCGGCGGGGGTGCATTGTCACTGCCGTTCAACCACATCACGAGGCTGGGATGGCTGCGCAGGCGATAGATCTGGTCACGCAATGACTGTTTGGCGATTTCGAAATCCTTCGGCTGCCACCGCGGCCAGCGCTCCCAGAAATCACAGCAACACCAGCCAGCCATTACGAGGATCCCCTCATGGTCCGCCACATCAAAGAACTCGGTTGGCTCCAGCTTGCCCTCGAGCCGGACTGTGTTTAATCCCATGTCGCGGACATACCGGAACTGATCATGCAGACGCTGCGAGTTCCATCGCAGCATCATGTCAGGAGTCCACCCGCCGCCGCGGATCAGAATATTTTTGCCGTTGATATGAAAGGCACGCCCGCCGACAGAATTGAAATCAGATGTAACTTCCCGGATTCCGAACTCGGTGCGTGATTCGTCGCTGACGGCGCCATTAACTTCGAACTCCATACGGAGCGGATAGAGATTGGGCGTGCCCATCTGCGCCGGCCACCACAGGCGCGGCTTCGAGAAGACAAGTTGGTCAAACTTGTCGGGCGTGAAAGTGACGTCTTTCGCCTCGTTGGACGCGAGTTCGACGTCCTGCTCGAAAGTTACGTTCTCAATCTGGCCTTTCAGTTTGCCTTTGACTGGCTCATTGGTCCCATTTTTCACTTGAGCCGTGACTGTGAGCTGCGCCATGTCGTCGGCCGGGAGATTCAGTTTTGAAACAACGGTCGGATAGCGCAGAGCGACTGGTCCGCTCGTCGTCAGATAGACATCGCGCCACAGTCCCATGTTCTTGTCGGGAGGCGCGGGGTTCCAGTCGACGAACGTGATCGCGAGATCGTGATCGGTGGGAGAAAAGGCCTGGACCGCAAGCACATTTTCGGCCCCGGGTTTGGCCGCACTCGTCACGTTGAGTTCGTAAGTGCGCCACGCTCCTGCGACCTCGTCGGAGTCGGCAATCTGCTTTCCGTTGAGCCAGATGTTGGCGCGGTAGTTGATGCCGTCAAACTTCAGCCAGACGGTCTTGCCTTTGTATGCGGCCGGCATTGCAAATTGCTTGCGGTACCACCAGGAAACGGCGAAGGGACTGTCGGGAGCCATCGGGATATTGGAGAAGTTCCCGCCGATGGGATAATTCATTCCCGGAAAACTGCGCAGATTCATGGCGAAAAAGGGATCGGGGTAGGTTTTATCTTTCACCAATGCTGCGACGACTGTGGTCGGCACAGTCGCCTCGTGCCAGCCCTTCGGCGAAAAGCCGGGCGTGGAGATAGCCTCCCCCTTGGCCTCGACCTTCGCGGAGGTCTGGAGCGACCAGCCGTCGTGTAGCATCAATTTGTTTTCTGTGGGGTGATGGCTTGCCTGCGTGTGCGACGGTTTTTCTTGTGCGATCAGGAATGAAGTCAGAACGAATGGAATCAGAAGGGAAACTGTGACGGCGACTCGCTTGCGTGAGTTCATAGCGCTCCTGGACGTGCGCGTCGTACTTGGAATATGAGGCAGGGTTGAGAAATTGCCCGGCAGAATGAATAACACTTCTATTAATTCGTTTCAATAGCGGAATTCAGGGCTGCTCGTGCCGGCCGAAACAAACCAAAAATGAACCACTAAGGCCATGAAGTCTCACGAAGGCACCACATGAAGGTCTTGAGTACTGCGGAAATGCGGCTGAGCACGCTACTCAGATGGAAGCTCCAACTAGTTTATAATTAAGGATTCCGCTCTCTCTTCTGGAGTGATAAGAACATGATTCGATTTCTGCAAACCGAGGGGCCATTCAAGAAGTTTGTCCTGGGAGGCCTGCTCATATTGATTTGCGCCGCGATGGTAATTGCCTTCGTTCCGGGCGGCCTCGGCTCTGAATTAACCGGCACGCCCGGTAAGGGCGTAGTCGCCAAGGTATCGGGCAACGACATTACCGTCGAAGAAGTGCGCGACACCGCCAAACAGATGCTGCAGCAGCAAATGCCGCAGGGCGGCGCCAACATGAACATGTTGCTGCCCTTCTTCGCACAGAGAGCCGCCGAGCAGTTGATCACGCGGCAGGCGCTGATTGCCGAAGCTCAGCGTATGGGACTTCGCGTGACTCCCTCCGAAGTGCGCGATGAACTTGAGCACGGGCGTTACGCGGCGACCTTCTTTCCCAACGGCAATTTTATCGGCCAGGTTGAATACGAAGACATGCTTTCGCGAGCGAACCTGACGCCGGTGAAGTTTGAACAGTCGGTAGGCGATGACATCCTCTTGACCAAGCTGCAGGCTCTCGTTTCGGGCACCACCGGCGTGAGCGACCAGGAAATTCAAGATCAGTTCGTGAAGCAGAACACGAAGGTGAAGTTTGATTATGCCGTTCTGAAGCAGGATGACATCAAGAAAGGCCTTCATCCGGCCGATCAAGAATTGAAAGCCTATTACGACAGCCACAAGGCCAGCTACGCTAACTCGATTCCGGAGAAGCGGAAGATCAAATACGCGGTTCTCGACACGGCTAAAGTCGAAGGCAGTGTTCAGGTCACACCGGAGGATCTGCGGGCTTACTACGACCAACACCGCGAAGAGTATCGGGTACCCGAGCAGGTAAAGGTCAGCCACATTCTGATCAAGACGCCGCTTACCGGACCAGACGGCAAGGTGGACGAAAAGGGAGTTGCCGAGGCGCAGCAGCGCGCGGAAGACATTCTGAAACAGCTTAAGAGCGGCGCAAATTTCGAAGAACTGGCGAAGAAATATTCTGAAGATCCGGGTAGCGCGAAGCAGGGTGGATCGCTGGGATGGATCGGTAGAGGCCAGACGGTGCCGGAATTCGAGAAAGCGGCGTTTTCTCTGCCCGTGGGCCAGATCAGCGGCCTGGTGAAGAGCAGTTACGGGTTCCACATTATCCGCGTCGAGGACAAGCATGATGCGCATCTGAAGTCGCTCGATGAAGTGAAGGATACGATTGAGCCCATCCTCAAGCATCAAAAAGCCCAGCAGATCGTTCAGAATAAGGCGCAGGAAATGGTGGATCAGGCTCGCAAACAAGGTTTGGATGCGGCTGCTGCAGCGCAGGGAGTACCCGTCATCACCTCAGATTTCTTCGCGCGAAAGGACATGTTGCCCGGGGTTGGGAATTCGTCCCAATTTATGGATGCGGCGTTCACGACGGAAGAGAATGCCAAACCGGATGTGGCTGCCACCTCACAAGGTTTTGCGGTGTTTCAGCTGCTCGCGATCAAGCCTCCTTCGACTCCGACCTTCGAAGAGATTCGGAGCAAGGTTGAAGAGGAGTTCAAGAACGAGCGTTCGAGTGTGCTTCTGTCCCAGAAGGTGCAAGAGCTTTCGGACCGAGCCAAAGCCGAGCATGATCTCAAGCGGGCCGCGAAAGAGCTCGGGGCGACCTACAAGACCAGCGATTTCGTCTTACCGGACGGTCAGGTGCCTGATATCGGCTCCATGTCAGAACAGGCATCGGTGGCCTTTAACATGAAGCCGGGCGAAATCAGCGGTCCGATTCATAGCGGGGAAGACGGGGCAGTTCTGCAACTGGTCGAAAGCCAGCCTCCGTCTGAAGCGGACTATGCCACAAAACGCGACCAGATTCGCGATGCGCTGCTCCAGCAAAAGCAGCAGGAGCGTTTCGGGCTCTTCGTATCGAACCTGATGGACCAGATGACGAAGTCCGGGAAAATCAAGCGAAACGAAGAAGAACTGAAGGACCTGAGCCGCAGCGGAACCAATACAGGAATGTAAGCGGCGGTCATGTCCTTTCCGCGCGCTGCAGGTATTTTGCTCCACCCCACGTCGTTGCCTTCGTACGGCGGCGTGGGAGATTTTGGCCCCGCGGCCTATCGCTTTGCCGACTTCCTCGCCTCTTCCCGACAGGGATTGTGGCAGGTCCTGCCGTTAGGTCCCCTCGGTTACGGGAATTCGCCTTATTCTGCGACATCCGCGTTCGCTGGCAATCCGCTGCTGATCAGCCTGGAACGGCTCGCTGATCATGGATGGATCGACCGGTCGAAGATCGGCGTGCTGTCTGCAAATTCCGGCCCTGTCGAATACGACCATGTCTTCTCCCAAAAAATGCCCCTGCTGTTTGAAGCGGCACGGAATTTTCTTGGGACTGGCTCTACTGAAGCGTTCGGCAGCTTCGAATCTTTTCGCAACGAAAATGCGTGGTGGCTCGACGATTTTATCCTGTTCGATGCTCTTCGGGCGCGGCACAAACTGGAAACTTGGAATCGATGGCCTCGCGAGCTTGCCCAGCGTGAGCCGGGGGCATTAGCGAAAGCCAGGGAAGAACTAGCGGACGACATTCGTATCCGAAGCGCGCTGCAGTTCGCTTTTTACGAGCAGTGGCATGCACTGCGGCGTTATTGCGCCGAGCGCGCGATTCGCATCGTGGGCGATGTTGCCATTTTCGTGAATCACGACAGCGCTGATGTCTGGACGAACCGCGAGCTTTTCCGCCTCAACGAAAATCTTGAGCCCGAAGTCGTGGCCGGTGTGCCGCCCGACTTCTTCAGCAAGACGGGGCAGCGGTGGGGCAATCCTCTCTACCGGTGGGATATCATGAAGCAGCGTGGATACAAGTGGTGGATCCAACGGCTGCGCTGGGCGACGCAGAATTGCGACTACATCCGGCTTGATCATTTTCGCGGATTCGATCAGTTCTGGGAGATTCCCGCGAGCGATGGCACAGCCGTGAATGGCCGCTGGGTCGACGGGCCGCGCGATGATCTCTTCCTGAAGCTCCGCGAGGCTCTCGGCGGATTGCCTTTCTTTGCCGAAGACCTTGGATACATCACTTCTGAGGTTCACGCTCTGCGCGACCGCCTCCGGATTCCCGGGATGGCCGTTCTGCAATTCGGATTCGGCGACGAAGGCGCACATATGTACCTTCCTCACCGCTCCGAAGGCAAAGTCATCTACACAGGCACGCATGACAACGATACGGTCGAGGGTTGGTGGAAATCAGGGGCTGCCGAGCACGAGAAGCGGAATGCGCAGGCCTATCTGGGCGAGTGTGACGATGGCGTTCATTGGGCATTCATCCGCGGTGCGCAGTGTTCACCGGCAAGCCTGAGCATCATTCCCTTGCAAGACGTCTTCGGACTTGGCAGCGAGGCTCGAATGAACACCCCGAGCCTCTACGGCGGAAATTGGACGTGGCGATTTGAAGAGAGTCGCCTCACCAGCGAAGTGGCTGCGAAACTGGCTCTGCTGGCCGAAGTCAGCGATCGCCTTCCGAAGCCGTTCGCTCCTCAATCCGGCGAAAACTGCTTCGCCTAGGACCTGCGATCAGTTTAAATTGTGAACATAGTGTTAAAGGGGCCCTGTTTTGGCTGCCGATCGTGTATAGATGAACAGGGGTTTGCGTGAGCGACGCGATCATCGAAGCCGTTGCAGTCGAAAAGTCCTACCCACAGCCGGATGGAACGCGCATCCAGGTTGTGGGAGCGACGACTCTCGCGATTGAATCGGGCAAGATCATCGCTCTGCTGGGTCCTTCCGGTTGCGGGAAGTCCACACTCCTACGGATTCTTACCGGGCTTTCGCAGCCTTCCTCGGGAACGATTCTGTGGCATGGCAAGCCGCTCAACGGACAAGTGCCGAATGTAGCCATCGTCTTCCAAAGTTTCGCGCTCTTTCCTTGGCTTACTGTGCTTGAGAATGTGGAAGCTCCGCTGGAAGCAAAGGGAGTGCCGGCGGTCGAGCGCCACAAACGCGCTCTGCGTACTCTCGACACAGTCGGCCTCGACGGCTTCGAGACGGCCTATCCTAAGGAGCTTTCGGGCGGTATGAAGCAGCGCGTGGGATTCGCGCGCGCACTCGTCGTCGAACCCGAAGTCCTCTTCATGGACGAGCCCTTCTCAGCGCTCGATGTTCTGACTGCCGAGAACCTCCGCGGCGAGCTTCTGGAACTCTGGCTGAACAAAAAAATGCCCACGAGCGCGATCTTCATCGTCACTCACAACATTGAGGAAGCCGTGATGCTGGCCGACCGGGTCATGGTGCTGGGCAGAAATCCGGCGCGCGTTCGCTCTGATTTCAACATTCGTCTGAAACACCCGCGCGACCGCAAGTCTGCGCGCTTTGTGGAACTTGTCGACTACATCTACAAAATTATGACGGAGCCGGACGTCGAGCACGCACCGCCCGACGCGGAGACCACGGCTGAAATCATTCTCCCTAAAGGCGGCCTGACGAAGGAGGCGCTGCAGAAGCAGGAAGGTCCCATCCGAACGGCGAAATACCAGATGCTGCCGCATGCGCGCGTGGCGGGCATTGCCGGACTTACCGAACTGTTGCGTGATCGCGGCGGACGCGAGGACCTATTTCGCCTGGCCGAAGATTTGGTAATGGACGTGGAAGATTTGCTCCCGATTCTCGAAGCCTGCGCCCTGTTGGGTTTCGCCTTGCTCAAGGAAGGCGATGTGCAGATCACTCCGGCAGGCATCGAGTTCGCCGATGCCGACATTCAGCAGCGTAAGGTGCTGTTCCGGCAGGCCGCTCTGGAGCATGTGACGATCCTCAAGCAGATCGAAAGCGTCCTGAAAAGAAAAGCCGACCACTCGATCGCTGACGAATTCTTCCACGATATTCTCGATGAATATTTCGCCGAGGACGAAGTGCAACGGCAGTTTGAGACTGCTATGAACTGGGGCCGATACGCCGAGATCTTCGACTACGATCGCGAAAGCGGACGGCTGATGCTGACCGAAACGTCGGTGGAGTCTGCGCCTGCTGCCGAAGCCCAGACCCCAACGCCAAAGTCGTGAGGACTTCATCGAGCCCATTCCATGAAGAAGCCCATCAGCCTGCGAGGATTCTCGGCGTACCGCATCTGGACGCAACTTCCCAGCCTCGAGATCTCGTTTTTGCCCGATCTGCTGATGTTTGCCGCGGCGCTGACATTGTTCTACGGCGTGCTGGTTGTGGGGCGGCATTGGCTCGGCCCCTTCACTCCGGAAGTTGAGATTTCGCGCAGTCCTCTCGCGCTGCCCGCCTATGCCGGATATTCCTTGCTGCGCATCACCGTAGCCTATGGTCTGAGCCTGGCATTCACGCTCGTGTATGGATACATCGCTGCCTACAACCCGCGGGCCGAGAAATTCATGATTCCGCTGCTGGACGTGTTGCAGTCAATTCCAGTCCTCAGCTTTCTGCCGGGCGTGATGCTTGCCATGGTCGCGTTATTCCCAGGCCGGCAACTTGGCGTCGAAGCGGGCGCAATTCTGCTGATCTTTACCGGCCAAGTCTGGAACATGGCTTTCAGCTTCTATGCATCGTTGAAGAGTATCCCGAGAGAGATGCGTGAGGCCGCCAAAATATACGGTTTCAGTTGGTGGCAGCGCTTTACCGAGATGGAGTTACCGTTCGCCGCGATCGGTCTTGTCTGGAATTCGATGATGTCAGTCGCCGGCGGCTGGTTCTTCCTCATGGCTTGCGAGATGTTCGTGCTCGGGTCGCGCGACTTCCGGCTGCCGGGCTTGGGCTCCTATTTGCAGACCGCGGCGAGCAACGGCGACACGCCTTCGATCCTGTGGGGCATTGCGACCATGATTGGAGTGATCGTGCTGCTTGACCAGTTTGTGTGGCGCCCTGTGATCGCTTGGGCCGAGAAGTTTAAGGTTGAGCAGGTGGAGAGCACGAATGCACCGCGCTCCTGGGTGCTCGATGTTTTCCGCCACTCGCGCGGGATCGCACATCTTCAAACCCATACCGTACATCCTCTGCGCGAACGCCTCATGATGTATTTCTCACGTTCGCGCCCGGCGGAAGAAACTGAGAGCAAGAGCGGATGGAAGATCTGGCTGGTGAGGGCACTCGCCGTGGCGTTGCTTGCGGGCGTAAGCTACGGAGTCGTTCGCATTGTGATGCTGCTATCGGGTTTGCAGAGTGCAGAACTACGCGAAGCTGGGCTTGGCCTTCTTGCGACTTTCTTCCGTGTAAATCTGGCTTTGCTAATTGGGGCGCTCTGGACGATTCCTGCTGGCGTGGCGATCGGGTTTAATCCGCGGTTGGCGCGCATCGCGCAGCCACTGGCGCAGATCGCAGCTTCCGTGCCTGCGACGGCTTTGTTTCCCGTCGTACTGCTTCTGCTCATCCGTGTCGGCGGAGGGCTTGGCATCGGGTCCATCGCGCTACTATTATTGGGAACGCAGTGGTACATCCTGTTCAACGTCATCGCTGGCGCAATCGCGATCCCGACGGACTTGAAGGAGGCGTGCTCTGTTTTCCGGCTCACAGGCCTCGAGCGCTGGAAGAAACTCATCTTGCCCGGGATATTCCCCTACCTTGTCACCGGGCTCGTGACAGCTTCCGGCGGTGCCTGGAACGCAAGCATTGTCGCCGAGTATTTTCACTTCAAAGGCCAGACCTATACCACGATCGGTCTGGGAGCCACCATCAGCCAGGCCACGGATACCGGCAACTTCGATCTCCTTCTTGCGGCAACCATCATGATGGCCGCGACTGTAGTGACCATCAATCGCCTCGTCTGGCGCCGAATGTACGCTCTCGCAGAAACTCGCTACCGTCTCGAAACATAACTCAGTTTTTCGCAACTGTGTTGGGTCGCGACTGATTACTTTCGAGTTTCTCTTCATTCCGCATTTCATCAGGCTTTAACCTGCGATTCATGATGTCGAAACGCGACTGCGGTATCGATAGAAGATGCCGTCACACCAGTTGCAATCAGACTCGACGCAGGCTGGAGTGTTGTCACGGATTGCCGAAGTTCCCGGCCTCGCCGGCAAGCTAGCTCCGGTCAGCAAAATCAGAGACCTTTACCGGCGCGTCCAGCAGTCGCCTGACGGTTTCCGCCTTGAAAATTTGCTGGCACAGATGAGAATCGATCTGCGCGTCGACCCGGCCGACTGCTCCAGAATTCCGGCAATCGGTCCGGCAGTCGTAGTGGCTAATCATCCTTATGGCGTTCTCGACGGCGCGCTTCTGACAGTCCTGTTGACGCGCGTTCGCCCCGATGTGAAAGTCCTTACTAACTTTCTGCTGGATGACGTTCCGGAACTCCAGAAGCACTGCATTTTCGTTGACCCGTTTCAGACGGACCGCTCCGTCGAATCGAACCGCAAGCCCCTGCGCGAGGCTTTCGCGTGGCTGCAGCAGGGAGGTGCGCTCGCCATCTTTCCCTCTGGCGAAGTCTCGCATTGGCAGATGCCGGCTGCCCAAATTTCCGACCCGGCATGGAACGATACTGCCATTCGGCTGATCCGCCGGACTGGAGCGGTTGCGATTCCCGCATATTTTTGCGGGCACAACGGAATCGGTTTTCAGCTTCTCGGGATGATCCATCCCAAATTGCGCTCGGCATTTCTCTTACAGGAATTTCTGCAGCAGGAGGGAAAGACCGTCGAAGTGCGCGTTGGAAGCCCAATTCCAGCGGATGCCATTCGTTCGATTGAAGTTGACCGTGACGCGATTGAATATTTGCGCTGGCGCACGTACCTGTTGACACGGCGCACCAAGCCGGAAACGCCATTCCCGTTCAATCTGCGAACTCGTCTTGCAGTGAAGATCCAGGAACCGCTCGCGGAGCCGGTGCCGACTGAGCTAGTGACAAAAGAGATTCAACGTCTGCCGTCAGGGCGCTGTCTGGCGGAAAACGGTGACTTCGCGGTCTATCTCGGTGCCGCAAGTGAAATTCCGAATCTGCTCTTGGAAATTGGACGGCTGCGAGAGCTTACTTTCCGCCGCGCGGGTGAAGGGGCAGGCAAAGGTCGCGACCTAGATTCGTTTGACGATTATTACTGGCACGTCCTGCTCTGGCGGAAAACGAAACGCGAATTGGTCGGAGCCTATCGCGCCGGGGACACCGCGGAAATCCTCGCGAAACGAGGAGCCGAAGGGCTCTACACCAATACGCTCTTCCGTTATGACGAGAAACTGTTTGAAAAGCTGGGGCCGGCTCTTGAACTAGGACGCTCATTCGTGCGTCCGGAATATCAGCGTCAATATGCGCCGTTGCTGCTGCTGTGGAAGGGGATCGCGCGAATGATTGCGCTCCGTCCGGAAATTCCTGTGCTTTTCGGAGCCGTTAGCATCAGCAACGATTACAACGAGGCGTCGCGCGAAATGATCTACCGCTTCTTTGAGGCGCGCATGCAGCGGGATGATTTGGCGGGCTTAGTCGAACCGCGTCGTCCATTTCGGACCAGCCTTCTCCGTCGATGGGATTGTCGCAGCATGTGCCGCGCTCTCCGCGATCTCGACGACCTCTCGCAGCCGATTACTGACGTTGAAGCCGATGGCAAAGGAATTCCGATTCTGCTTCGCCAATACGCGAAGATTGGCGGAAAGATGCTCGGCTTCAATGTGGATCGGAAGTTCTCGCATGTGCTCGATGGGTTGGTGGTCGTCGATTTGCGGCAAACCGATCCCGATGTGCTTGATCGCTACATGGGTCGCGAGGCTGCGGCGAAATTCCGCAGCATTCACGGGCTGAAGCCGGTCTGCTAGCTCATTTGGCGCCCTGTAGCCGAGTCTTCTCGCTCGGAAGTGCGCATGCGCGCATTGCCTTTGCGAGCGCACCATCGAGCTTCTGACCTAAAGAGGCGAGGTCTTTGGCACTCATCAGTTGCTGCAGGAGTTCGAATAGCTGGCGCTCTTCTTTCCGAATGTGGTTCGAGAGTCGGTTCGCAAAAGCCCTCAAATCCCCAGCTGACATTTTCCCGTCGATAGCATTGTTGACGTTCGCGCGAAGCTCTCCATGCTCGGAAATTAATTCTTCGACGAGGGAAGTTAACTCTTTAAACTGACGTGCGGCCGGGAAGAGGATATCTTCCTCCGCGGCGAAGTGGGTTCTGATTTCAGGCTCGAAATGCTGAGCGATTTCCGCCCGCCACGCCGGAATATCCGCTTCTGCGATCGGCGAAGAACGCTCGATTCTCACGCACAATGCCAGTGCGTGCTGATGCTGGTGAGAAAGCGGAATCAGATTCTGGTCGCGCAGCATGCAGTCCTCACGAGTTCGCGGTCTCGAGTTTCGGTCCGGTAGTAACGCTTTCGGTTGGCGTTGGCTCGGCCGCCTCGCGAACCGTCAACCAATCCGTCCGGACTCGTTCCCATTCCTGGATCAATCGCCCATTCGCTTCGAAGAATGTTCGAATTCGATAGCGCTCCCATCCGGCAATCTCTTCGAGAATCGGCGCCAGTACCGCAAGTGCGCTGCTGCTCAATACCGTGCGCTTCGCAATCTGCGACACGTTTGGAGACTCCGAGACGGCGATGGTCAATCCGTCGCGAGAGTTTATGTGCAACATGACGTGGATATCGGAACTGCCGTCCCCCGTGTAAACGACGTGATCCGGTCCCGCCACTCGATCGACGAGCAATTTATCGAGAACGGCAACTTTTCCATATCCCGCGGTGGCGCGAACAATCGTGTCGATTTCGCCGGAGGGCTTATATCTGAACTCCGTCCCGTAAATGTGATGCTCTGGAACGATATCCTCCAGTGCCGACCGCACAATCTCGACCGGGGCCGCGGAGAGTACATAGAAATCGAACTGATGGCCGTCGATTCCTGCATCCAGCAATTGGTACAAGAGTTTGATATCGCTCTTCAGGCGAATTCGCTTGCCGACCTCGCGCAGATGCTCTTTGCGGACCTTCGCCTGAAACTCCGGATCGTGCAGGAGCAAATAGGCCAGCTCCGCGCCTTGCTGTACGAGACTGATCTTTGCCATTCCCTTCGCTTTGCGCTCGAATTCCTCAGTCGAAATGCCGACCAGTTCGGCGAGCACGTACCCGGAGTCGTTAAAAGTCAGCGTCTGGTCGAAGTCGCTGGCAAAGATGTAGCGTTTCAGGAGATTTTCTGCCATAGCCATTCGATTCTTTCGCGTGGCGGAATGCCCCATAAAAAGAATTGATTGCGATTATATGCTTGCATGCCAAATCGACTATTCAATTGAAATTCGCTCAGACTGGAGGATGATTCGTGGAACAACTAGAACGCTTCTTCGTTATCACCGGTGGGCCTGGTTCAGGCAAGAGCACGCTGATCGATGCGCTGGAAGCGCGCGGATATGCTCGTTCGATCGAAGCCGGGCGGGGAGTGATTCAGGATCAGGTGGAGATCGGAGGAAATGCTCTACCGTGGAAAAATCAGGCTCTCTTTGCGGATCTGATGCTCAGCTGGGAGATGCGTTCCTATCAAATCGCGCAGCGATCACCGGGCCTTGTGTTCTTTGATCGGGGCGTTCCCGACATTGCCGGATATCTTAGGTTGATGAATCTGCCGGTGCCGGCCCATGTTAGCAAGGCGGCCGAAATCTTCCGTTACAACCGGAAGGTGTTGATCGCTCCTCCTTGGCCGAGCATTTTTGCTCAGGATCGCGAACGCAAGCAGGACTTCGATGAAGCGGTCCGCACATACGATGTGATGGTTCTTACGTATAGAGATCTTGGATATGAGCTGATCGAACTCCCACGAGTCCCAGTCGAAGAGCGAATAGAGTTCGTGCTAAGAACGGCTATGAGTGATTTTGCGGTCACGTAGTCCCTTTGTGTTTCTGGTCCGGTCGGTCGGTGACGTAACTTCGATTGTGTAAAAGCGAGAGGGTGTAAGTTGGCTTTGCCTGACAAGCAGAAGCCATTCCTGAAAAGGAGACCTACACCCGATGGCGAAGATAATCCCGATCGACGAG
>Ga0335081_10004749_pt1 | contig 21474 bp, 28 predicted proteins | sample Lox_Sample_35_FD_206713 | JGI IMG/M metagenome (GOLD analysis project Ga0335081, IMG submission 206713) | Soil microbial communities from Loxahatchee National Wildlife Refuge, Florida, United States - Lox_Sample_3.5 | ecosystem: Environmental > Terrestrial > Soil > Wetlands | place: USA... | reverse complement strand
TGACCCATTGCTGGACTTCCTCAAACTCGCGCCGATGCGAACGGGAGGGCGAATTCTTCGCAATCGCGTAACATCGAATGGCGTCCTCAAGGACGGCGAACAGGAGGCGGCTCTCGCCGTCCTGAGGACCGCGCCGGGCAATCATGTCGTAATATTGCTGCGGCGTCATCGGATCCGCCGCATCTTCGCGCGGAACGGTTTGGATCCTTCGCCGGGTAGTCTCAACGGTACGTGCAGCCAGCCGAATGCTCCTCATCCGAATCCTTCCTTTGTTAAATGAAAAAGACTGCCAAAGGAGGGTTGAGCACTCGCTGTGCCAAGCCTTCAGTCGTGAATGGGGGCGGGAAAAGCTAGGAAAAACGAAGATTGTGCCGCGTGAAGATGCGTACAGCATTGGCCGATGCCGATTTATGCGGCATCGGTACCCTGCACGTCCGTGCGAAACGAAGCCGCGTCCCTCTTCGGAGGAGCGAGGTCACTTATGCAGAAACGGGAGTCGAAGCTGAAATCAGACCACGTGGCCGAGGAAGTCTTCGGAAATCTTGCGGTAACAATCGCCGCAGAAGCCGAAAGCATCATCCGTATTCGCGACCGCGATCACCGCGACGATCGGCTCCGACAGATTCTTGCATCGATCGCAGACCAGCAAATAGCCCTTGGCCGCCGCCGCCGCATTGATCTGGCGCATCTCTTCCACATCGCGATAAATGCGGCCATCGACGAAATCGGAAGCCGGCTGCTGCGACGCCCCCACGGAACCCTGTTCGATTGTTGCCACTGCTGGTGCCCCCTGTAGTCTGCTCATGCGACGGTAGAGCACGCCCCATGCCATGGCAAGTAATTTCGGAAAATCGTGGTTTCATCGGTACTTTTATCGTGGTGTAGCATGGTTGAGACATCCGGCAGGCCGTTTTGTGTTCCCGATGGAAACAAGCCTACCGTTGCCGGATACATTTCCGCGCGACTCCGTCGTCGGAGATGCCCTCTGCCAATGTAAAGTTAAATGGAGGCTCTACCGATCAACCGTACTGCTCCGTTTGGAGGCGCGGCGGCAGCGGTCGCCCCCACATAGACAACCCGACCGATGCGCCGCGCCTCTCATCCAAACGTCATCGACTAGCGCCCTGCGGCGCCAAGCTGAGCCTCACCCTCGCGACCCTCCCACATCGCTCGATACACGCCGACCACCTGATCGGGCAGGTTCTGAAACGATAGCGCCACGAACTTGAGCTGCCTCATCTGAGGACTTCCGGAGCCGTAGGTGCGCGACAGATGCCCGCCGCCGAGGCGAATCATTCGCACCATCTCGGCTAGCCGCGGCATCTCATGCTCCTCGAAGCTCAACTCGCCGCGCGCCTGCTCCTCATCGGCATCCTGGTAGTAGAGCGCCGCTGCGTACACGAGGTTCCACATTTCCGAGGCGGTGAAATCCAACTCCTTTTCCGCTGCGTTGGAGATCTCCAGCACACTCTTGTTGCTCGCCCAGTATGCCTCCGGTTGGATGCTGCGGATTTCGCGCACGATGGCTGGATCGACATGGCGCGTCGCGACGTCGAAATACTCCCGCACCAGCGCATAACGCTCGGCGTAGTCAGTCGAGCGCTGCACCAGCCCGCCGTAGAGCATCCGATGCAGCGTCTTATGAATCGCTTCCGGATGCGGCACGCGATTTATCATCGCGAACCCGACTTGCCCAACCTCGCCCATGCTCGCCAGCGCCTTGCGGATGTCATGGCGATTCTCCATCAGCCGGGCCGGATCGGTGACGCGCTCCGGACAATCCATGAAGTCGTCGATCCAATGCGACGCGTATGTCAGATACGACTTGGTCTGCACCTCGTCCCATCGATCCTCCGACACAATGCCGAGGATGAACGCGTGCCCTTCGATATCGCCGTAGTCATGGACCGTGCTGGTCACCTTGCCGTACTTTTGCAGCAACCCGGTCATCTTCAGCGTGTCAACGAATTCCGCTTCGCCCGCACGCACCGCGGCGAGCAGCTCCTGCCATCGCGGAACGGTTCGATACAACGCCTCGCGGCGCTCGCTGATGTTCAAATCGGCGGCGCTCAGCCGCCGTGCTTCTGCTCTATCAAGATTCATTTTGCCCTTAGCTCCCCGTCCCACGATACGTGGGGCGTATGATGAGCGGAGACCCGCTCGATTCGATCGATAGGTTTCGCGTTGGATACCCGCAGGTGTCAGCGTGCGCCCGCACCGTTGCGCTCCTCGGTGCCATTGGCAGACGAGAGCTGCGCGGCGCCCAGCACCTTTTCATCGACCTGCACTTTGTCGAGCGTAACCGGAGCCTGCGCCGGCCGGCGCGGACCCGCGCTAGCGATCGCTTTGTCGAAGGTCAGAATCGGTCCGCGACCGGCATTGGCGTGGAACAGAAAGTCGAAGCCCGCGCCGATGTAACGGTCGAGACGTTCGCCCTGCAGCAATAACGGCTGAATCCACACCTCGCGGCCATCGACCGCTTCGACATATGGCCACTTGACCTTTTCCGAGCACGGCACGAAGCCGAGCTGAAGATGCCGCGTGGTCAGGTCATCCGGTTCGACGATCGGATAGACGATAATCGCCTTGGCTTGCAGCAGACCCGCCATCGCGGCCGCCACGTGATGGGCGATCTTGCCCATCCCGCGCGAGAGCGACCACAACTCTCCGCCCTCGAGTACATAGCGCGGATCGATATGGCTCAAGTCGGGCTTGGGATGAGTCTGCGGAAAGCTCTTGAGGGTATGGATGATGAAGCCGCCCTGCATCTGTTCCGCCGGCGCGCCGACGTCTTCGAACAAGGCATACAGACTGCCGAATTGAATGTGGACTTGGGCGAGCATCGAGCCCGGCGCTTCACGAAATCCGAAACCGCGCGTAGCGCGCGCCTCTGCCAGACACTTCGCGAAAATTTGCCGTTCGTGATCGGTGGTCAGTTGACGCAGTTCCATTGGTAATTGCTCCTGTGGCGAGACCAATCGTCTCGCCGACGATGATTGGCTGGTTCATTTGAAATTTGATGTGAATGGTCGGGTCGTGCCCGCTAAATTCGCCCCTCGGGACCTTCGGGAGGACCGCGCGCGTGGGCGATGGATCTGCGTGGAGAGGCTCCCCAGTTCTCACAGATCTCGACCGATGTAGCGCTCGACGAATCCATCGAACGTACACACCTACAACTAGTCACGTCACACTCACTCGATGATTATTCACACTTGAGTCTGGAGTGCGACAGAATTCTGCTTCGATTGCTGCGCGTAACGCTACATCAGAAGTCAGTCCTTAGGTTGTTTTAAGGTCCACCGTGGGTACACTTGAGCGGGTTTATGAACAGGGGCGAATATCATCGGCGCCCGGAGGGCATCTACCGCCGCGGCCAGGACCGTCTCGCACGGCGTGTGGTGGGTGGATAAAGTCGTGTTTTGGACCAGTTGGAATGAAAAAACTACCCAACACCCAAACCCTTGCTAACCACCTGTCTCAGAGATATCATCCCGCACGGGGAGACGAGCAGATGCTCGAAAGTTCGGGGGCCCTGAAAGAAGCAATTAACGAGATTACGGCCACCGCGCAGGCACGCAGGCGAACGCGAAGTGTGCGCGATGCGGAGGCGTACATTTACAAAATCGCCCCGGTGGACTATCGGCCAGCGATAAGAAAGCATTTTGACCGCCGTCAGCTCGCCAGGATCTACGCTGACATCCGCCGCAACCTACCCGACCTTAATCGCGATACATTTCGCATCACCGACGTGGGCCGGCTCGGGACGATTGCGCGAGAACACGGGGTGCTTTTGCGAGCGCAGGAGTTCCGAGGTCCCGAAGGGAGCGGGCTGCGTGGATTTTACATCAACGAGGCGCAAGTCCTGAAGCGTCCGATGATCTGGATCAACACCGCAACCCATCCGACCGCAACCGCGGCGTCATTCTGGCATGAGATCGGCCATCATCTGACCAACCAGATGTGGGATACTAGGCCCGATCAGGTGAGCCTGCGGTTGCGGACAACGTACGGCGATGATCTATCCGATCCCAAGGAGATCTGCGCCGACATCGTGCGCGCACTGGCCGGCTATCCGCACCACGCTGCACGACGGCTGTTCGGCGGCCCAGAAGCGGAAAACATCAACCGCGATGTCGATCAGCTGCTGGCGAGGGTGCTGCCGTACGTCGGCGCCGAGATGGGACTGAATTTTGGGAGTAGTTTTTCCGTCCGGGAAAACCTCTATCTCCTGGGCGGTGTACTTCACGTTGCGAAACTGAGGGCCGCGCTACTCACAGAATACAGTATATGAATAAAAAGACGCTTGGGGCGGTAATCAAGGAAGGACGCGATGCGCTGCGGCTGACGCAGCGAGGCCTGGCCGAATTGGTCGGCGTGAAAGCGAGCCACATCGCGTACATCGAAAATGGACATCGCAACCCGTCGCTCGCTCTGCTCAGGCGGCTCGCCGACGCGTTGGGACTCAACCGCAAGGAACTGCTCTTCCTGTCGCATCCGGATGCCAAGTACCTGATGGACGAGGATTCCGGCTCCACCCGCAAACGGGAAGATGCGTGGCAGCAGTTTACCTCCAACCGTGCGGCGCTGCGGCGGCACAATGTCACGCGCGCGGAACTTAAGGTCCTCAAACAGGTGGCCTTGCTCGAGCGCGTTTCGCACCCACGCCATTTCTTGTTCATTTTGAACTCGATTCGGCAGGCCGGCGACCGCGAGGCATAACTTTCGCTACCAGGCGGCGTTCGGCGCCGCCTTGGTCAAACGCGCGCTCACTCTCTCGGTCGGCTTATACCCGAAGAAACCTCTCGCATCTTCGGCATTAGGCTGTCTGAGAGCTATGCGGTGCCGGTCGCGTTAAGGCGCCTCGGTTGGGCAGGTGCAAAAACCACCAGCGTGATTGTTGCCCAGCAAAGCACCGCATTGAGCCTGCAGATACTCGAGGTTGTTGGGATCTCCTCCTGCATCATCGAACAGCGGGATTTCCGTCACTGCCGCGGTCGCGCCGGAATTTGTTGTCACAATCTGGTTGTGACTGATGGAGCCGAACAGATTGGCCGCGGTCGAAGTGCTATACCCGGGTACGTTGGTCGAGTCACATCCGAGGTTGCAGGCGCGGCTGGTTTTGCTGGTGCATCCCTGACCATTGGTATCGGGCGGACCTAGTGAAATCAGCGCCGGATTGGGTAGCGCCGCGACCACCGCGACCAGTCCATCGCCCGCAGGCGTGCCGACAAAGTGGTCGAGCAGCATATTCTCGACCGAGAAGGTTGCGTATCCCGCCGAGCTGATGGGGCATCCGCAGCACGCCTCCATCTCCTCGTCGTTGTCGAATACGTAGATCATCGCACACACGGTCTGCGGTGTGCCGCCGAGGAACGGGTTCGCCGAGCCGTTGGGATTCACCAGTCGCAGAATGTTGTCGCCGTTGCCACCGTGGTCGCATCCAATCGCGTCGGGGTCGGCCTGCGCCCCGGTCGCGGAGCACAGCGCATCAAAAGACTTGGTGGTCGCATATTGACCCCATTGGACCTGGCCGGGGAGCGATCCCGCCGCAACCGACGCGTTGTCAGGTGATGCCTTTCGCGACATCCTCGCTTCGCCCCGCATGGAGCGCATGAGCCCCAGCAGACAAACACTCACAATCAGCGCAAGCCGCCCGGATGTATGACTTCTCAACGGAGCACCCTCCCATATCCCCCATCCCCTTTGAGTAGCGGAAATTGCTTAACACCATCTCTAAGCAATTTTACCTACCACAATGCGCGGCTCTAACCCATCGCAAGCCAACTTGCTAACTGAGGGTCTTGTGGATAATTGGGGTTCCGGGAGGGTGCATCCGGAACCCACGCAACGGAACTGGGTCGGGCGTTACGAAGATCGACCTCGGTCCGATCCCGATGGGGCGTCGACAAGCGCTAGAGATTTCGCACGCATGCGCGGCGCCGATATGCGGCGCCTGCTAGCTGGTGCGGTAGAGCGGCAGCTGATCGTCGATCCATTCTTCGGCGTCAGCTTCACGCTTGAAAGCTTCTGCTACCTTCTTGTCTTTCCAAAATACTTCCCAGTTACCATTGTCAGGATTCTGCTTAATTAGATAGCCGTGGTAGTCGCTCATGTCGTCCTCTTTGGTTCAGCCGAGCAGTACCGACTCGGACAGGAATCGATGTTTTCGATGCGGCGTGCGCACTGTCATGACCGGGGTCGTGGACTCGCGGATGACCCGCTCGGCTACGCTGCCCAGGATGAGATGGCTAAGTCCGGTGCGGCCGTGGGTCGCCATCACGATCAAGTCTGCTCCATCTTCTCTAGCGGTTTCGATTATCGAGGCCGCAGGGTCGCCGGTGACCACCCTGATTTCGTAGGAGGGGAGATGGTTCTCGACCGCAAGGCGCTCGAGTGCGCGGCGCGCATCTTCCTCAGCGCCAGTGAGTGGCTCGACCATCAGCGGTTGTCCCATCGCTTCGACCGGCATCGGCACGGCATGAAAGAGGATCACGTTGCCGCGAGTGGATTCCGCGACAAGGCGCGCCATTTCGATGGTCATGGCGGTGTTGGCGGCAAAATCGATCGCGCAGAGTACTTTCTGAAATGGCGCCGACATGAACTTCTCCTGCCGCCGATGATTCGTGCAATGCAAGCGGCAGCAGAAATCGGGAGCACAAGATGTGCCATCAGCCGGACGCGACCGCGCCATGCTCAATTAGCCTTGGCGCTGCATCGGAACGTGACAGTGACGCCTTTATGGCTTAGCCGAAATATCTTAGGGCGCTGGACGGATCGGAAAAGTTTAGACCTTCGGTTGCGATCGGATACGGCGGGCTGACCCCCCTGAGATTACTTCTGCTGAATTCCCTCGATATAGTCGGTGAGGGCCGCGATGCGTGCCTTCACCCTCGCTTCCGCTTCCTTGCTGAACTCGCGCCCTTCGGGTTGGAAGGTCAAGCCCCATAGTGGCATGTCAGTATCGGCATCGTAATGGCCGGGCAGACGCTTACGGCCATCGATGATGTCCTCGACCTGTGCGCTCGGAAATTGACCGCCGTGATTCTTGCTCAACACCGTGAGGTCGACGGGCTTGAATCCTGGGATTATCTGAACCGCGGGCCCGTTGCCCTTGCCATCGACGCCATGACAATCGGCACAATGCAGCACGAAATCCTTGCGCGCGGCCGATACCGGTGCGCTCTGCGCCGCGGCGTATCCGGTTGACATGAAAATGAGCGCGGCGAGCATAAAGGCTCCCTTTAGGTAGTCTTGGAATAGAGATCCGTCGCTGGTCATGGATGACACTCAAATCATGTCGTGGTGGTCCTTCGCAAGCGCGACCAGCGGTGAATAATCAGGCATGCACGGTTGTGCCAGCCGCGACGTGACTTTCGCGAATGGTCAGCACGGGACAGTCCGCCTCGCGCACGATCCGTTCGGCTACGCTGCCAAGAAGTAGATGGGCGAAGCCGCGCCGCCCATGCGTGCCCATCACTATGATGTCGGGGTTGAGGTTCTTTTGCGCGTGAAGAATCGCGGCAGCAGGCTGCGCAACAGTGGTGCGCAGCTCGTACTTCACTCCCTCCAGATGCTTCTTGGCGAGTTCAAGCAGCTTCGCCTTCGCGCTTTCCTCTTCGGCGGAATAGATATCGACGTAGATGGGAGCGCCGCCGGGCTGGATGACGATGGGCACCACATGCAACACCTCGAGGGTTGCGTGTGACTCGCGTGCGAGGTTGGCGGCGGCGGCGAGCGCGGCGATCGAGTTATCATCGAAATCGATCGGGCAGAGAATTTTGTTGAAGGAAATAGCCATCGTATTTTCTCCTTGCCGGTATGCGAATGTGTTGTGAAGCGATTGGCGTGCCAGTCTGCCGACGGAGGTAATTCTCGCGAGGCGACCGCGTCATGTAGCGATTCGCGTCAGTGAATGCCGAAGCAATGGTGCGATTCGCGCCCGACGCGGAAATTCTCAGGCCATCAAAGCCGCGTTTGGCGAATAATGGGCGCTCGGGTCATGGCAAGCCGATTGCACTTGAGTTCCCGCGAGGTTGTTATCGCGATGCTCATTTCCAGTCTCATGACCTGTAGGCCGACCACCCTTTCATCCCGCGACAAGCTGACCAAGGCGGCGGGTTTGATGCGTAAGGGTGGGTTTCGCAGACTTCCGGTGGTCGATGCCGGCCGCTTGATCGGTATCATCACCGATCGCGATATTCGCCGTCACGTGGGCTACCTCGATGCCACCACCGTGGGTGCCGTGATGACGCCTGACCCCAAGACCGTGACCCCGCGCATGAGCGTAGAAGATGCGGCCCGCCTCATGATCGCTCACAAGATCGACGGGCTCCCGGTGGTCGAAGACGGCAGACTGGTCGGCATTGTGACCACTACCGACGTCATGAAGGCATTCCTGCGCGTCGAAGCCGGAGTGCAAACCCTGGCAGATGACTGAATTGACGGAGATTTCAGGAGGAGAGAATGAAGAGTGCGGCTGACAGAAAGGGCGGCGGTAAGGGGCTGATTCGCAGCACCAACCGGCGCGGTTCGCGTTCCGACATGAGCCCGCCGGTGACGCGCAAAGCGGCGTATCGAGACCCCTCGGTATGCGATCGATGCGGCGCGGTCTATTCCAACAAGACCTGGCGTCGTGGGCGCAGCCTGCCGCCCGCGTTGGCTTCGGCCGCCGATTGGGTGCATTGCCCCGGATGCGCACAGGCCGAATCGCAGGATGAGTACTACGGCCGCGTACTGGTCGAAGTGCCGGAGGGCGCGGGTCCGCGCGAGGAAATCATCGCGCGCATCAGCAACGTCGAGAAGCGTGCGAAGGCCAATCAGCCGGAGCGCCAGGTGGTTTCCTGCACGTGGGAGGGCGATCAACTCACGGTTCTGACCACCTCGCAGAAACTCGCGCATCGCATCGTCAACGAACTCGCGAAGGCCTTCGGCGGGAAACCGCGCTTCGCGTGGTCCGATGAGGATGGAACTTTGTTCGCGCGGCTCACCGTTGGCAAGAAGGCCGGGAGGAGGAAATCCAAATGAATGAGAAGCAATTCTTAAGTCGTGTCGCCCGTCGCGCTGGATGCGATATCGAAGCTGCGGGAGCCATCACCTACGCGGTCTTCCAGGAGTTGCGCGAGCGCATCACTCCCAAGGAGGCATTCGACGTCGCCAGCCAGCTTCCGACCGACCTGCAAATTTTGTGGCTGGAGAACGAGCGCATCGAACGCGACGTGCGCAAGACTCACGAGACCGAGTTCGTCGCGCGGGTACGTTACTATGCGTCACTTCCCGACGTCGCGACCGCTGAGCGCGGAGTGTTGGCGGTCTTCGCGACCTTGCAGGAAGCGTTGGGTAGTCCGAGCGGCACCGAGGGGGAGGCATGGGACATCTTCAGTCAACTGCCCAAGGACCTGAAGAAGCTGTGGCTTGCGGCGCACGAGACGCCGGTCTCCGCGTGAGGAGGAGGAAGCATCATGCCGGTCAATGTGGTTCATACGCTGGAAGACGAAGAGGCCTGGGAGCGCGCCAAGGAGATTGCGGCGAATGAATATCCTGAGGCGACCGGATCGAACTACTGGCGCATCGTGATGGGCATCTTCAAGAAGATGACCCATTACGATTCCAAGTCCGCGCAGCGGGCGCACGATCCGACCTGGAGAATGACCCGCTAGCCGTGATCGAGAATCTTGGACCTAATCTACCGACTATTCGGTAGATTAAGTCCGGGGGCCTTTTCAACCGCCATATTCATGGCGCGATTCGTCACATGCTTGGCGCGATCCGATTCACGAAGTCTGCGTAAATAATGAAAAATACCGTCTTCGCTTGATGTCCCATTATGGCACGCCGGCTGCTTCTGGATGCGGAGGCTGAGCGCCAATGCTGTCAGGTTGGATGCCGCCGAATGTCTCCACCTTCGGCGGCCAAATCGATTCGGTAGTCTATCTGATTCTTTATATCGTCGGATTCTTCTTCCTGCTCGCGGAAGGGCTGCTGATCTATTTCTCGATTTCCTCGCGCCGCCGCGCTCCGCGTCAGGCCCATTACAACCGTGGTGAACGTCCGCGCGAGGCTGTGTGGATTCTGGTTCCGGCGCTGGTAGTGCTCGGGCTCGACCTCGGCATCGATTCTGCCGGCCATCATGCGTGGGAGCTCGAGAAGAGCATCCGCCCGCCGAGCACCATCGAAATCAAGGTAACCGCCAAGCAATTCAATTGGGAATTCACTTACGCGGGACCTGACGGAAAGCTCGGCACGCCTGATGATGTCACCGTCGAGAATGACCTGCACGTGCCGGTCGGCCAGGTCATCCGCCTCTCGCTCAACTCCGAAGATGTAATCCACAGCATGTGGGTGCCGAATTTTCGCCTCAAGCAGGACGTCGTGCCGGGGCGCGCGATTCCGGCGTGGTTCGAGGCCACCAAGCCCGGCACCTACGAAATCGCTTGCTCCGAGCTATGCGGCTTCGGCCATTACTCGATGCGCGGCTCGATCATCGTGCAGACCGCCGACCAGCACGCGAAGTGGATGAACGACAACGTGCTTCATGCCGCCAACACCTCGGCCTCGGCGAAATAACGGAGCTATCGAATGAACATCGCAATCAAGCCGCATGAACACGAACAGCACCAACTCGGATTCGTGCGACGTTACATCTTTTCCACTGATCATAAGGTCATCGGCAAGCAGTACATGGCACTCTCCGCGCTGATGGCGATTATCGGCGGCTTCTCCGCCTACATCATCCGATGGCAACTCGCGTGGCCCGAATCCTCGGTGCCCGGATGGGGTCCGATCGGACCGGACCAGTACAACGCCATCGTCACGATGCATGGCACCGTGATGGTGTTCTTCGTGGCGATGCCGTTTCTGCTCGGCGGCTTCGGCAACTTCCTGATCCCGCTAATGGTCGGGGCTGACGACATGGCGTTTCCGCGCCTCAATGCGATGTCGTTCTGGACTCAATGTGTCGCGTCGCTGGTGCTGATCGCCTCGATGTTCGCGCCGGAAGGTCCGGCCGCCGCGGGATGGACCGCATACGTGCCGCTCTCGGACAACCCAATCTACACCGGCGTCTATCTCGGCCAGGACCTGTGGATTCTGGCCTCGGCGCTCGAGTTCGCATCGTTCCTCATGGGCGGGGTGAACTTCGTCACCACCGCACTCAACCTCCGCGCCTCCGGCATGACGCTGATGCGACTGCCGCTTTTCGTATGGATGGAAATCACCGCCGCGGTGGTCTTCCTACTTTCGGTAGGCCCGCTCATCGCGGCCGCGATAATGTTGCTGCTCGATCGGCGCCTCGGCACCAGTTTCTTCCGCCCCGATAAGGGCGGCGACCCGCTGCTCTGGGAGCATCTCTTCTGGTTCTTCGGCCATCCGGAAGTTTACGTCGTCGCATTGCCCGGCGTCGGCATCATGCTCGAGGTGATGCCGGTTTTCGCGCGCAAACCGATCTTCGGTTACAAGATGATCGTTTATTCGACCATCGCCGCAGGTCTGCTTAGCTTCATCGTATGGGCCCATCACATGTTCGTTTCGGGGATGGACCCGCGCCTTGCGACCCCATTCAGCATCACCACCATCATGATCTCGGTGCCGTTCGCGATCATCGTATTCGCGATGATCGCGACACTGTGGCGGAGTTCGATTCGCTTCTCCGCCGCGATGCTGTTCGCGCTGGGCGGCCTCGCGTCGTTCATTTTGGGGGGAGTGACGGGAATCTTCCTTGGCTCGCAGGCTTCCGACATCTATATGCACGGCACTTACTTCGTGGTCGCGCACTTCCACTACACGATGTTCCCGGTGACGTTCTTCGGCGGCTTCGCGGGGCTCTACTTCTGGTTTCCCAAGATGTTCGGCCGCGCGATGAATGAGCTCTGGGGCAAGGTCCACTTCTGGCTGTCGTTCCTGTTTTTCAATGGCATCTTTATTCCGCTGTTCCTGGTCGGGATCGGCGGAAGTCCGCGGCGCATCTACGAGCTCTCCTCCTACGACATGCTGAAGCCGCTGCAGCCGCTCCACGTGATCGCGACGGTATGCGCGTTGGGACTGTTCGCCGCGCAAATTCCATTTATCGTGAACCTGTTCTACTCGATGGTGCGCGGCAAGGTCGCGGAGAAAAATCCATGGCACGCCAACACGCTGGAATGGACACTCGACTCGCCGCTGCATCATCCTAATTTCCCGGTCCCGCCGCGAGTTTATCGCGATCCGTATGAGTATAGCGTGCCCAATCTCTCGGAAGATTGGCTGCCGCAGGATCAACCGCCCTCGCTTGTAGAGGCCGCAACCGCAGCGCGCTGATTAGGGGAGAATTGATGGCTGCAGGGGCTCAAAGCGTTTCGGCAATCGCAGAGACCGATCATCTGCGCGAGATACCGGCCGGCAAGATGGCGGTGTGGATTTTCCTCGCGTCGGAGATCCTGGTCTTCGGTGGATTGATCACGGGATTCGTCCTCTACCAATTCGCGCATGGCGGGTTCGCCGCCGATGCAGCGCACGTCAAATGGCGCTTCGGCGCGTTCAACACGCTGGTGCTGGTGACCTCGAGCATGACGATGATCATGGCGCTGGCATCGGCGCGCGCCGACGATCGCCGCCGGGTTCGCACCTATCTATTTTTGACGATACTGCTCGGATGCCTTTTCCTCGGCGTGAAGGGCTTCGAGTACCGCGGCGAGTTTCGCGAGGGCTTCTATCCGTCCTCGGGGATGTTCTGGTCGTTCTACTTCGGAATGACTGGATTGCATGCGATGCACATGATGGGCGGCATCGTTATCAACCTGATGCTGTTGATCGCCGCTACCCGGAACGTCTCCTCTGAATTCTTGCAGCGGCGCATCGAGTACGGCGGGCTCTACTGGCATTTCGTCGACGTGGTCTGGATCTTCCTATTCCCGCTGCTCTACCTGACGTGAGGAAAAGCCTATGAATGAGACAATCGATGTTCGAAGAGAAAGCTCGCTCTACATGCTGATCTGGGCGTGGCTGGTCTTCCTGCTGATCGCAGGACTCGTAATTTTCGTGCTGCCGGTTCCGCGCACCGCCGCAGTCATCCTCATATTCTCACTCGCCGCGATCAAAGCGGTACTAGTGCTGCGCAACTACATGCATTTGAAGCACGAGCATCTGCTGATCTATCTGCTCGTCCTGACTCCTGCGCTGCTCTTCCTCGGGATGGCGATCACGCTGATTCCGGACATCGTCTATCGGCATCACCTTGGGCTAGGCGGATGAAGAAAATCGTTACTACCGCAATCACGCTCGCATTCATGTCGATGCCGAAGCTCGCCGCCGCATGTCCCGCGTGCTTCGCGGCATCCGACCAACGCACCGTCGCGGCCTACTATGCGAGTACGATGCTGCTCTCGCTGATGCCGTTCGCGGCGATCGGCGTCGTCGTCGTGGGGGCGATTCTGATGCGCAACCGCCCGCCGACTAGCGAGCGTTAATTGCGGCGCCGCGCGGCATTGAATTCGTCGCGCGCTATCGCGTCGTAGTCGCGATGGTTCTGTTCCACGATTTTCGCGCGATCGGTTTCCGCCACGTTCGCCAGCAGCGGCATGCTGCGATAGCCGTTCGGCACATAGCTCAAATGGCTTACCAGGCCGTAGCCCGGATCCCATGTATGAAGTTGGATGGCACGCGGCTCCATGACGAATTCGAAGCCGTCGCCGCCCGCGAGGTTGAGCGCCACCTGATGGCAGGTGCTGGGTGCTGTCGATGCGATAGTTCCCGCCCACGCCACATGAATCGGCCGATGGATATGGCCGGCTGCCACGCGGATCACATTGCGATGGCGCGCCACGACCTCCTCCATCGCGCGGCCGCCGTGAATTCCCGACGCATCCATCCAATGGATCCCGGTGCGAAATGGCGGATGATGCATGAAGATGAGGGTAGGGCGATTGGGTGCGGCGCGCAGCGTGTCGTCTAGCCATCGCAGACGCTCCGCGCACATCTCGCCGTGATGATGCTCCGGCACCGTGGTGTCGAGGCCGATCAGCCGAATCGGAAAATCATCGACGGCATAGTGCACGAAGGGCGATCCCGCGCGCGGCATGTATGAAGTATCGGCGAATGCCGTCATCAGCGCGTCGCGACGATCGTGATTGCCGGGAATCACGAACACCGGCATCGCAAGTGGCGCGAGGATCTCGCGCAACATCGCGTATTCGTCCTCGCGCCCGTGATCGGTCAAATCGCCCGATGCGATCACGACCTCGGGGCGCGGCGCGAGGCTATTGATGTGCGCGACCGCCTCCGCGAGTTGTGCGTTGGTCGGCACTTGCCGGTAGCAGAGGCGATCGCGCGCCACCACGTGCAGGTCGGTTATCTGCGCGATGATCATGGCTGCACCCTACGCGACGCTGCCGCTAGGAATCGGAATCTCTCGCGTAGTCCCACGAAATGATCCGATCGGGCTTGAGCGTAACGAACGCGAACTCGGTTCCCTTCAGCGAGTCGGCGTACTTGATGCCCTCGCGCTGACCGTAATAGGCGATCGAAAGCCGACGCACCCGCGCGGCGGCTCTCTTGATCTCGATCGCGGCGGTTCCCTTGAGGATCACGCATTTGTAAGGGCTCTTCTTAGAATCGACGACCAGGGCCATGTTCGGATCACGCTGCAAGCATTTGAATTTGAACGATCCCGGAAACATGAAGAGCGTTGCCGCGCCGCCCTTCCATTCGTACCAGACCGGCACCGCATGCGGCTTGCCGCCGGGGGCGTTGACCGCCATCACCGCGATATGCGGCCGTTTCAGGAACGCGTCGATCTCGCGCTTCGTCATCGGCATCGGAATGTTCTCCGGCTATGCCACGAAGACCTCGCGCGCGTGATTGGTGTCGCAGTACTCAAGCACCTGATCGATCTTGTCGCCCGCGAAGCGCACATAGAAATGATACAAATTGTTATATTTGCGGCCGTTCGCGGCGGTGGTGTTCGATTCGCATTGGATCGAGACGTTGTTGCCTTCGCTGAACACGGTTCCGAACTTCATATTGACGCCGTTCGGCATCATCGCCTTGAGGCCCTTGGAAAAGCCGCCGAGCGCGCTTTTGCCTTTGATCGGCGCGAAGCCCGGCATGCGCGTCATCACGCGCCATTCGAAGTTGTCGTCGATCATTTGCTCCATCTTCGCGATGTCGGGGTTTTCCAGCATCTTAAGGAATTCGACCGCGCGTTCTTTCTGTTGTGCAGGTGTCATTGGAAATCCTCCTGATCTTGATAGCTACTCAAACTGTGCCGATCGCGCAAACTCAACGCGGAATGAATTCGTTGCGCAGGCCCGCGATGAGCTGCGCGGGCGCCATGCGGTCGAGCGAATCGAGGTCCCACCCATCCTCGTGAATCATGGTGCGAATCGGCTCGGGCTCCGGATAGAGCCCAACCAACTCGCCGCCCACGACGAAGGTGCGTCCGTTCACGTTCACGGCGGCATCGGTGCATAGCCACACCGCCAACGCCGCGACCTGCTCGGGCTTCTGGTCGAGCGGATTTTGCATCGGCACCGGCACGCCGCGCTCGCCCATCATCTCGCGCGTGCGCTGCATCGCCTGCACCGCGGCTTCATCGAGGAGCCGGGTGGCAGCGCGCGGGCGAATCGCATTGCATCGCACGTTAAACTTGCCGAGATCGCGCGCGATCGTGCGGGTGAAGCCGACGATGCCTTCCTTCGCCGCCGAGTAGCTCGATTGCCCGAGATGCCCGAGGCCCGACTCCGACGCGGTATTCACGATGACGCCGCTTTTCTGCTCGCGGAAAATCGTCGCGGCCGCGCGCGTGGTCGCGAAGTGGCCCTTAAGGTGCACCGCGATGACGTCGTCCCAGTCGCTCTCGCTCATGTTGTAGATAATGCGCGGCCGCACGATGCCGGCGTTGTTGATGAGAATGTCGAGGCGCCCGAAAGCATCGATGGCGCTCTTGATGATGCGCGCGCCGCCATCCATGGTCGCGACATTGTCAAAATTTGTGGCCGCCCTTCCTCCGGCGGCGCGAATTTCTTCCGCCACCTGCGATGCGACGCGATCATCGGCGCCGCCTCCGGTAGGTCCGCCGCCCAAATCGTTGACGACGACAGAGGCGCCCTCGCGCGCGAGCAGCATCGCCTCGGCACGCCCGATTCCGCGCCCCGCGCCGGTGACAATCGCAACCTTGTTCTGAAGCCTTAGTTTTGTGGATCTCTGCGACGTGCGGTTGAGGTGCAGGCTGAGAAAAGGTCAACGCGGCCTGTCAGGTTGTACTTTATAATCCAGTGGTTATCGGCTATGACAAGCGCATTCGAATCCCGTCTGTCCAGAATCGCGAAAGGAGCTTGCGCAATGACGTCTTCGGTTACGCGCTATCAGCAATACCGCCAGGCGGTCAAGGATGAGCTTGTCGAGCGGGTCAGAATCCATCAGCAAAAATTAGCGACGCTCAAAGCCGCTAAAACGGCACGCATGACTCTCGGCTCGCCGCTTCCGCCTGATCCGTTGGTCCTTCTGGCGCAGGGAGACTCGTGGTTCGACTATCCGGCGGATGGGAACACGCCGACCGCTGGCCTTTATGACACAGATATCATCGCGCATCTCCGCCACTCCGGCGATCCGGCGCCACAAATACTAAACGTCGCTCACTGGGGCGAGACGGCGACCACCGAGCTTTCGTACAAGAAGCAGGCCCAGATGGTGCAAGCGTTGGGAGATTCGGCTAACTGGATGGACAAGGGAAGGCCTGACGCAATCCTCTTTTCCGGCGGTGGGAACGATATTGCCGGCGATCAGTTTTGCGTTTTCCTCGACTATAACAACCGCGGTCTCGATGAAGATCGCTTTCGAGAAGCGCTCGGCATGGTGGAGGCCTGTTATCGCGACTTGTTCTTGTTCAGAGATCAATTCGCACCTAAAGTTCCCATCTTCGGGCACTGTTACGATTTTCCTATTCCTAGCGGCGTCGGAATCTGCACCGAGGGGCCATGGCTATGGCCATCGCTTCATTTCTGCGGTTACTCGCAAGCGCAGGGAAGGGAAATCCTGAAAAAGGTGATGACCGATTTCAAAGCGCTACTTGACCGGCTTGCCGCAGAGAAAAATCCCGACGGATCCTCGAAGAACAATTTCATCGTGGTTCAGACTCAAAATACTCTCCATCCGCCAGGGGACTGGGCGAACGAGCTACATCCTGTTTCTTCCGGCTTTCAGAATTTAGCGGCAAAATTTGTCGAGGCTTTAAGGCAACAATTTCCGGGAAGAATCTGATGGTTCGTTGAGAAAATGGACAGAACCGCCTGCGCATCAATACTCGGGTGCGTGTATAGAGGTCCGTCCGCATCTGCGCCGGTTTGCCGAAGCCGCGCGGTTTGACATACTCGAAACATTATTCGACATTTTCATGATCGGCCAGCTAAACGATCGGTCAGGAGAAGCCAGCGATGCCATCCAAAGAAATCGTCGTCGATGCCGACGGACATATCCTCGAACCGCCCGACCTATGGGAAAAATACCTCGAGGAAAAATATCAGCCGCGCTCGATCAAGGTCGTGACCAACGACAAGGGCCTCGAATGCCTCCAGTATGACGGCAAATCCTCCCAGATGGCGCAGCCCGGGTTCCTCGCCGCGCTCGGCGGGATGGGCAAAGAGCAGGACCAGCTTCGTCCGGCCGCGGAGCGCACCTACGTCGGATGTGCCCCGTTCGGCTCGATGGATGCGAAGGAGCGCGTCGAGCTGCTCGACAAGGAAAACCTCGCGAAGGCGGTGCTGTACCCGACGCTGGGAATTCTGTGGGAGGCCGAGGTCGAAGACGTCGAGCTCTCGCAAGCCTACTGCCGCGCCTACAATCGATGGATCGCGGATTTCTGCCGCCCCTACAGCGACCGGCTGATCCCGATCGCGCATCTTTCGTTGGGCGATCCGCAAGCGGCGGCGATCGAACTGGAGCGCGCGGTGAAAGATGGATGCCGCGGCGCCTTTGTCGCGCCGTTCACCATCACCCATAAGCCGCACGGCCATCCCGATCACGATCCGGTCTTCGCGATGTGTGAGAAGCTCGATGTGCCGTTCGCGATTCATCCGACTTTCGAGCCAAAGGGGCTAAATCGAGCGCGTTTTCACGGCATGGAGCGCATGCCGCTGCTCGGCGTGATGGCGTCGCAGATCCTGCAGCAGCCGCTTTCGACGTTTTTCCAGTACGGCGTGTTCGACAAATTCCCGAAACTGCGGGTCGTGATCCTCGAATCGGGATCGTCATGGCTCGGCTTCTGGATGGATCGGATGGACGAGGGTTACGAGACCTGGATCGGCGGCACCATTCCACTCAAGCACAAACCGAGCGAGTACGTGCGCAAGCAGGTATGGATTTCCGGCGACCCCGACGAGCAGGCGACCGCGTATGTCATCGACTATGTTGGCCGCGACCGCTTCTTCTGGGCCAGCGACTTCCCGCATCCGGACCACGGCGGCAAGTACCTCGATGCGCTGGAGCGGATGGTCAAGCCGATGTCGCCCGAATCGCGGCGCGCGATCGTCGGTCAGAACGTGCTCGATTGTTACAAACTGTAGGATTAAGAGATGCCGGGAAATCAGCTCATTATCGATGCCGACGGCCATATCCTCGAGCCGGTGGACATGTGGGACAAGTATCTCGAGGACAAGTATCGCGCGCGCGGAATCAAAATTAAGCGCGATGATAACGGGATGGAGATCCTCGAGTACGACGGCAAGCCCGCGCAGATGATCCGTCCGGGCGTGCTGCATACGGTCGGCGGGATGGGGCGCAAGGCCGAGGAGCTCAAGCCGTCGCCGGAGCGCACCTATGTGAACTCCGCGCCGTTCGGTTCGATGGATATGAAGGAGCGCCTGACGCTGCTCGATCGCGAGGGTATCGACAAGGCGATTCTCTACCCGACGATCGGGCTTCTATGGGAAGCCGAGGTCGAAGACGCCGAACTCTCGCAGGCATACTGCCGCGCATACAATCGATGGATCGCAGATTTCTGCCGCGACTCCGGCGGGCGGTTGATTCCCATCGCGCATCTGTCGATGGCGGATGTTCCGGCGGCATGCGCGGAACTCGACCGTGCGGTCAAGGACGGATGCAAGGGCGCATTCGTCGCGCCCTTCAATCATCAGCGCAAGGCGCACGGGCATCCGGACTTCGATCCGCTCTTCGCAAAATTCCAGGAACTCGATGTGCCGTATGGAATCCATCCGACCTTCGAGCCGACCACGCTGGCGTCGCGGCGCTTCCAGGGGCTGGGTACCTCGATTTGGTATCATCAGGTGACCGCGTGCTACGGCGCGCAGATCGCGTTCACCACGCTGTTTTCATTCGGCGTGTTCGACAAATTCCCGAAGCTCAAAGTGGTGGTGCTCGAATCCGGCGCGGGATGGATCGGCTACTGGGTCGATCGGATGGATGCGCTTTACGAGGTTCCGCTCAATCGCCCGCCGCTGAAGAACTACCCGAGCCACTACATCCGCACCCAGTGCTGGATTTCCGCGGATCCCGATGAGCGCGCGCTCGCGGGCCTCAGCAAGTTCATCGGTGCGGATCGATTTTTCTGGGCCAGCGACTTCCCGCATCTGGACCACGGCCGCGAATATATGCACGAGTTGAAGGGACTGCTCGCCGAGATGCCGGCGGATGCCGCGGCAAAGCTTGCCGGGCAAAACGTCGCCGGACTCTACAAACTGTAGGCCTCGCTCCTCGGAATGCGGACCGGCGCCGCGATCTATTGCTTCAACGATGGTGCGAAGCTGGCGCGCCGGGTCGCATCGCTGTTGCCAGCGCGATGCGTAAAAATTCGCACGCACCACTTTCCCGATGGCGAAAGCCTGGTGCAGGTCGAACCTCGGGTAGCGCGCGAAGCCATCCTCATCCGTTCGCTCGATCAGCCCGATGCCAAGCTGCTGCCGACGCTGTTGGCCGCCGATGCGCTGCGGCGCGCTGGCGCGCGCCGCGTCATTGCGGTGGCGCCGTATCTTCCCTACATGCGGCAGGACAAAATGTTTGCGCCGGGGCAGCCGGTCTCGCAGCGCGTCATCGGCGATATTTTGGGGAGATATTTCGATCGCGTGTTGACGATCGAAGCGCATCTACATCGAATCGAGCGGCTCAGCGACGTGATACCGTCGCGGCAAAAATCGGAATCGCTGTCCGCGGCTTTTGCGATCCAGGCCTGGATACGAAGGGTGCGCGAGGACTGTGTCGTGGTCGGCCCCGATCAAGAGTCGCGCCGCTGGATAGACGCGATCGCAGCAGACTCGGATCACGAATTTGCCGTGGGTGAGAAGCAACGCGAAGGCGATCGAAACGTGCGCGTGAGGTTCGATGGGATGCGCCGCTATGAGCGCGCCATCATCGTCGATGACATCGCCAGCAGTGGCGCCACCCTCGCCGCGACCGCGCGCGCATTGCGCGGGCAGGGGATTCGCGTCATCGATGCGATCGTGGTGCATGCCCTCTTCGCTCCGGGCGCGCTCGGGCTGATTCGACGCGCCGGCATACGGCGACTGCTTTCGTGCGATACCATCGCGCATCGCACCAATGCGATCAGCGTTGCGCCAACCATCGCGGAGGCGCTTCGATCAAGATGAGTGGACCATCGACGTTGCGATTCCTGGGCGGTGCCGGAACGGTGACCGGCAGCCGCTTTCTACTGACGGCGGCCGGAAAACGCATCCTGATCGACTGCGGGCTGTTCCAGGGATTGAAGGAATTGCGCTTGCGCAATTGGGACACGTTTCCGCTCGATCCCAAATCACTCGATGCAATCATTCTCACTCACGCGCACCTCGATCACAGCGGTTACATTCCGCTGCTGTGCCGCGACGGGTTTCGCGGGCCGATCTATGCGACGCACGGGACCATCGATCTGTGTCGCATCGTGCTGCCCGACAGCGGCCATCTGCAGGAGGAAGAAGCGAGCTACGCCAATAAGGCCGGGTATTCGAAGCATTCACCGGCGCGCCCACTCTACACTGAGGACGATGCGTGGGCTTCGATGGAACGCTTCGAGGCGGCGAAGTTTGATGAGCTGATCGACATCACGCATGGAATCCGTGTGACGTTTCATCCGGCGGGCCATATTCTCGGCGCCGCCACCGTCGGCATCGAGCTCAACGGCAGTCCGCGCACCAGAATTGTTTGCAGCGGCGATCTCGGACGACCCAATCATCCGATTTTTCGCGCACCTGCCCCGATCGATGATGCCGACGTCGTGCTCGTCGAATCCACGTACGGCGATCGCGCTCACGATGATGCAGCATCGATTGCCAACTTCGAGAATGCGATCGCACACACTATCGAGGGCGGCGGCGTGGCGGTGATTCCGTCTTTCGCTGTCGATCGAACCGAGGTCGTGCTTTTTCATCTGTGCCGCATCATTCGCGAAAGCCGGATTCCAGCAATTCCGATCTATGTCGATAGCCCTATGGCCCTCGCGGCACTGAGGCTTTACAAAACCGCGATCGCGAACGGGACCGCCGAGGTCCGGCCGGAGAT
>Ga0335081_10004748_pt1 | contig 21474 bp, 19 predicted proteins | sample Lox_Sample_35_FD_206713 | JGI IMG/M metagenome (GOLD analysis project Ga0335081, IMG submission 206713) | Soil microbial communities from Loxahatchee National Wildlife Refuge, Florida, United States - Lox_Sample_3.5 | ecosystem: Environmental > Terrestrial > Soil > Wetlands | place: USA... | reverse complement strand
GCTCCGTCGCCCTGCCCGTATCTCACCGGCCGGGACGAGCGGAAAGTCTTCACCCATCTCGTCGGCGAGCGCGCGAGCGAGCTCAACAACATTCTGACCCATGGCGGCTTCCGCCGCAGCCAGTCGATCGCTTATCGGCCGGCCTGCGAGGGCTGCCGGTCCTGTGTCTCGGTACGGGTGGTCGCAAGCGACTTCCGACCAACGCGCGGCATGCGCCGCGTCTTGCGCAGCAATGCCGACATCGTCGCCGAAATGCGAACCGCCGTGCCGACCCCCGAGCAATATTCGATCTTCCGCGCCTACCTCGACTCGCGGCACCGCGACGGTGGTATGGCCGACATGACCGTGCTCGACTACGCCATGATGGTCGAGGACAGCCACATCGAAACCCGCATTGTCGAATATCGCCGCCGCGACGGCAGTTCGGCCCGGCGCGGTGCCGGCGACCTCATCGCCGTGGCGCTGACGGACATGCTGGGCGACGGCCTGTCCATGGTCTATTCGTTTTTCGAGCCCGACGAAGCGTCGCGTTCGCTCGGCACCCTGATGGTGCTCGACCATATCGCGCGCGCACAGGATATGGGTCTCGCCTACGTCTATCTCGGCTATTGGGTGCACGGCTCACGCAAGATGGACTACAAGCGCCGCTTCCTGCCGCAGGAACGCCTGACGCCGGACGGCTGGGCGCGGGTCGGCTGAAACGACACCGTCGAAGCGTGCCTCAACCAAGGCCCCGCCGCGCAGCTAATCTTTGATCTATCGCAAGTCGGCCGACGCCGCGGACAATATCCTGTCCAGGAGGGTTGCGGGTGCCAAAGCGCACCTCCACGGGCGGAACTGCCGGAGGCTCGAATGACCCCACTGACAGTATTCCTCGCCAAACTTTTAGGCCTCTACTGCATTATCCTCGCGCTGGCGATGATAACACGCAAACAAAGCGCCATAGCCACCATCAAGGCGCTGATCGCCAGTCCGCCGCTCCTGCTCTTTGTCGAAGTGATCGGTCTTGCCGGCGGGCTCGCCATGGTCATCGGCCACAATATCTGGTCGGGCGGCGTATTGCCGGTTGTGATCACACTGCTCGGCTGGTTGATGACGATCCGCGGCGCGGCACTGCTCGCGTTATCGCCCGCCGCAACGATGAAGGTGTTCGAAGCCCTGCACTACGAAAGAATGTTCTATCTCTACATGGGCGTAACGCTGCTGCTTGGGCTGTATCTGACCATTGCGGCCTATAGCGCGTAACGGCGTGGCGCATCGGCGTCTGGTGCATGAATTTGGCGCGCACCTGTTGCGGTCGAGTAACACCTCGCTGCCGCGTGGCGCGCTATAGTTGTCCGCGGGGGCGGCGCCGGCGGCACGGAACCTGGGTCGATGCGCCGCAGAATTTCGCTCAAGCTCGGATTATGGGCCGGCGCCGGCGCACTCGGCCTGTTCGCCGCGTCGAGCCGCTTCGCCGCAGCGCAGAGCTTCAGCAACACGTGGTTCTTCGGCGACAGCAATAGCGATTCCGGTTACTACATCTACAAGCCGCAGGTCATCGGCGACCCGACGACGCAGGCGCCGCCCAATGCCGGCGCCTACACGACCAATCCTTCGCCGGAATGGAGCCAGGCGCTCGCCGCGAAATTCGGCTACAACGCGACCCCCGAAGATGCGCCAGGCGGCGGCACAAACTTCGCTGCCGGCGGCGCCCATGTCGCCGATCAGAATCCCGGAACCAACGAGTGGTCGGCGACCAAGCAGATCGCCACCTACCTGGCGCAGACTGGCGGCCATGCCGATCCCAACGCGCTTTACACCGTCTGGATCGGCACCAACGATCTCAAGACCATCTCGACGCCGAACATCATCGACGATCCGCCCGCAATCGTCGCGCTCGGTCAGAAGACAGCCGCACTGGTCGCCGAACTGTACAATGCCGGCGCGCGCTATTTCATCGTGCCAAACCTCGAGACTTTCGTCTCCGGCTCGTTCAACGCCTTCGGCACAACGGCCGACGTCGTCGCCGCGCGCGCCCTCTACGATCAGACCGTCTGGAATTCGATTGCCGGTGCCGGAATCAATTTCATCCCGGCCGACTTCAATACCGTGACAAATTTCGTGCTCAGCCATGGGGCGCTGTTCGGCATCACCCACATCGACGTGAACGCGCCGGCTTGCGGCACCGTCGCGTCGAACTTCTGCACGCCGGCCGACTATGTTGCGCCCAACGCCGACAAGACCTACTTGTTCGCCGACACCGGCGGCCACGTCGCCGGGTCAACCCAACAGATCCTCGCCGACTACACCTACGGCCTGATCGTTGCGCCGAGCGAGATCTCTTACCTTGCCGAAGCGCCGGTGAAGACCCGTGCCGCCGTCGTCAATTCGATCTTCGAGCAGATTTTCATCTCGCAGCGGCAGCGCGCGGCCGGCAGCTACAATGCCTGGATCAGCGGCGATCTGTCGTCGCTGAAGATGGGCAATAGTGATGCGGGCTTTCCGAGCGATCCGGGCACGCCGGCGGCCGTCACTGCCGGCGTCGACTATGCCTTCGCCGCGAACTGGCTGATCGGAGCCGCGGTCTCGGTTGGCACGACCACACAGTCATTCAGCCTCGGCGGCAGTTTCCGCCAGAACGAATATGCATTGAGCGCGTATACCGCTTATGCGGGCGGACCGCTTTGGTTCGATCTGATTGGAAGCTTTGGCGGCCTCTACGACGATGTCGACCGCATCGTTCCGATCGGCATCACCGCCGCATCGAATACCGGCAGCACGCACGGCACCAATCCGTCCTTTGCCACCGAGATAGGTTACGATTGGTTCTATCCGCTCGGTGCGCCGACTGCTAGCGCCGCTGCAATGCCGACCAAGGCGGCACCGCCACCAATGAGCCCGGCGGTGCTCACCCACGGCCCGCTCGCGGGCATCCTCCTGCAACGCGTCAACATCGACGGCTATACCGAGACCAGCATCTTCCCGGGCGAGACCGACAGCGCCTTCACCGCGTTGTCGTTTGCGTCCCAATTGCGCAATTCCGCAGTCACCGAACTCGGCTACCAGGCAAGCATCGACTACGGCGCATGGCGTCCCTACGCCAAAGTCACCTGGAACCATGAGCTGGTGTCCGGCAACCGCTCGGTCACTGCCGCGCTGACCACGGTTGCAGCGCCGAGCTTCTTCATGCCCGCCGTGATCCTCGGCCGCGACTGGGCTTCAACCATGCTGGGCACGACCGTCATGCTCGGCCGCGGCGTGACCGGCTTCGCGAGCTTCTCAAGCGAGATCGCACAGCACAGCGTGACCTATTACACCGGCGAGATCGGCGTGAATATCGCACTGAACGGCCCGGCGAGCCCGCCCAAGAGCGGCCATTGACGCCTCAGGCAGCGGCAATCTTGACTTCGCCCTGACCGGCAAGGAGACGGTTCAGTTCGGCTGCCGGCACCGGCGGACTATAGTAGAAGCCTTGCACATCGGTGCAGCCGAGCTTGCGCACTTGGTCAAGCTGCTCGCGGGTCTCGACGCCCTCCGCCGTCGTCGTCATGCTGAGGCTGTCGGCAAGACCGGCGACCGCCTGGACGATCGCATCGGATTCCGAGCTTGCCCCGAGCCCGCTGATGAAGCAGCGGTCGATCTTGATCTTGTCGAACGGGAAGCTGCGGAGGTAGCTGAGCGACGAATAGCCGGTGCCGAAGTCGTCCATCGAGATGCGGATGCCGAGGCTGCGCAATTGGTGAAGCGTGCGCAGCGTCACGTCGCTGTTCTGCAGCAGCACGGCTTCGGTGATTTCAAGTTCGAGCCGGCTGGGCGACAGCCGCGATGAGGCAAGCGCATTGAGCACCGCCGGCAGCAGGCTCTTGGCGAGAAGCTGCGTCGGCGAAAGGTTGACGGCAACGCAAACCTCGCCTGGCCACTGCGCCGCGTCGGCGCAAGCCTGCCGGATGACCCATTCGCCGAGCGCGACGATCAGCCCGATGTCCTCGGCGACCGGGATAAATTCCGCAGGCGGCACCATGCCCCGTTCGGGATGACGCCAGCGCAGCAGCGCCTCACAACAGCGCACCTCGTTGGTGTCGAGGTTGAGCACCGGCTGATAATACAGCTCAAACTCGTTGTTCTCGAAGGCGCGGCGCAGGGCGAGTTCGAGCACGCGTCTCGCCTTCATCCGTGCGTCCATCTTCGGCTCGAAGAAACGGTAGACGCCGCGACCATCGGCCTTGGCGCCGTAGAGCGCCATGTCGGCGTTCTTCAGAAGCTCGTTGACGTCGGTGCCGTCGTTGGGCGCGAGCGCGATGCCGATGCTGGCGTCGATCATCACCAGATGGCCGTGGAGGTCGTACGGCGCCTGGACCGCTTCGGCGAGCCGCCGCGCCAGCTTTTCGGCGTCGGTCGCATCGCGGATGTCGGTCTGGATGATGCAGAACTCGTCGCCGCCGACCCGCGAGATGGTGTCGGTGTCGCCGAGGCAGGCGCGCAAGCGGCCGGCCACCACCCGCAGCAGTTCGTCGCCGGTCGGATGGCCGAGCGTATCGTTGACGTTCTTGAACTGGTCGAGATCGAGATAAAGCACCGCCAGACGCTGTCCGTGCTCCACATGGGCGAGCGCCTCGCTCAAACGCTCGCGCAGCAGGACGCGGTTGGGCAGGTCGGTGAGCGCATCGTGGCGCGCCATATGCGCGATCTTCATCTCCGCCTGGCGCCGCTCGGTGACGTCCTCATGGGTCGCCACCCAGCCGCCACCCGGCATGCGCTGTCGCGCGATCGCGATGGTGCGGCCGTCATCGAGCTCGGCAAAATGGTGCGTCGCATGCCCGGCTTTGATCCTGGCGACGAGATCATCGGCATAGTGGTCGGGATTGCCGGCGAATGTGCCGTTGTCGGCGCGAAGCCTGATGATGTCGCGAAGCGAGATGCCCGGACGGACATCCTCTGCCTTAAGACGATACATCGTGATGAAGCGCTGGTTGCACAGCACGAGGCGCGCATCAGCGTCATACATCACGAGGCCCTGCGACATGTTGGAGAGCGCCGCATCGATGCGCAGGTTCTGCGCCTGCAGTTCGGCCTCGCGGGCCTGCAGCTCCTTGGTGCGCTCGGCCACCGTGCGCTCGAGATTGCGCTGCACGCCGTCGAGTTCCTCGATCATCAGCGACATCGACCGATCGGTGCGGCGTCGGTCGCGGTCGAACTCCTCGTAGGCATCGCTGACAAGCTGGCCGAGCCTGGCAATGTCGACCGCGCCGGTCGCATCGCTCACCTTACTGAGCTGCTTCGCAAACAGTTTGTGCACGAGCCCTGCCCCCAATCGACCGCAGCCGGCTTCAAGCAACCTCGGCCAGCGTCGTGACCGTCATCGTCTGGTTATGAAGCTCGCACTGACCCGACTTCGCGTGCGGAGAGATTTCGCCGTAGGAATAGAAGCCGAGCCGTATCGTATCGGCACCGAGTTCGGCGCCGGCGGCTTCGACCTCCTCGATCGCCCTCTGACCCATCAGCAGCCGACGGCCGATGCAGCTCACAAGGATCGAGAGGCGCTGCTCACTCGGGCCGGCCCTGACACCATTGCGCGCCTGTCTTGCCGCATCCGCGGCGCCGGCGGCGAGGCGATCGAGATTCCCGCGCATCAACTGCGCGGTCCAGCCCTGCGGGATATCACCCGCGAATGTCATGGATCGCGCGCCGCGATCGACCGACAGCACGGTGCGCACCACCGCGCTGTCCGGATTCTCCAGGTCATAGACCTGTATTGGGAACAGCAGCGCAGAGCTCGGCAGGCCCTTGGACTCCTCGGGACCAAGATAGCGCTCATAGAGGTCGAGCGCCGGCTCGCCGTCGAGCTCGAAGAGGATGTTGCCGACCGAGCGGGTGACCTGCCGGCGTGGACCGAACTGATCCCAGCCGCCGGCGCTGCCGTGACCCACCCTGACGGCGGGCCCGTAGAAACCGAGCGCCGCGACGGTGCGAGCACGCGGCGCGCAATCGGCGCTGACCAATGTTTCAGAGAAGCGGGCGCCGTCCCCGGCAAGACCGCCGGTGAGCGGAATATCATCGCCGAGCACCTTGCTGAACCCCGCCACCAGCTCGCTGCCGTTGACGTTGAGCCCGTCGGACAACACGAACACACCGGCGAGATCGTCGGCCTTCAGCGCCTGCGCGAGCGTCTCGCCACAGGCGCGCGAGCGCTGCGGATCGGCGATGTCCTCACGGCACAATTTCAGCCGTGTCGCATCGAAGCTCACTGCGACAGCGACGATCTCGTCATCGCTAACATCGTCGCCGTCGATCTGGCCGCCGGTGCTGCAGCCCATGATGTGAGCGTGCGGGAACAGGCCGCGCAGCTCCTCATAGCGGGTACCGCAGCTCAGCGGCTCGCGGGTTCCAAAATAGAGTACGAGCGAGATATCGCCGGTTTCCTCAGTGGGAGACGACCAGCCGGTTCGGCTGTTCCAGACAATTCTTTGCGTACGCATGGGAGGATCTGCGCTCTGCCGGCGGAACGATGCGATTGCGGCGCAAATTAGCGGCAGCGGCTCAACAATTGGTTATGCAATACGTAGTTCGCCGAAGGTTCACGGCCCTTCCGTTATCAGGATTGACGCTTCGCTAATGCATCAAGGCTCATTCGACGAATCGCATTTGCGACCGCACAGGCTTTACGAATTTTCTGCCGACTTCGTGTGCATGATGCCGACCGGAGCGGCATCGAATTTATTGGTCTTGGGAAAGCCCTTCGGCGCAAGCCGTCCGGCATCGGCTCTGTTGCCGCGCCAGTCGGCAAGTTCCCTGAGCGACAGATTGAAGACGCGGCCGGCGGAGTCGATCCAGCTCAGACCCTTTTCGGCTTCAAAACATTTGATGTCGGAGAGGCCGCCGTCCTTGTGCCGCTGCAGCCGCACCCCGCGTCCGCGCGTCATTTCCGGCACCTGATCGAGGCTGAACACCACCATCTTGCGATTTTCGCCGATCGCCGCGACGAGTTCGCCCTCGGCGGGCGCCATGGCGCAGGCCTGGTTCGGCGGCTTGACGTTGAGGATCTGCTTACCCTTGCGCGTATTGCCGAGGCATTCGTCCTCGGCAACGACGAAGCCGCGGCCGTCCCTGCCCGCGACCAGAAGCTTGCGGCCGCCCTGATAGCGGAACACCGAGACGATATCGCCGTCCTGCTCGAGTTCGATGAACAGGCGGATCGGCTCGCCATGGCCGCGGCCGCCGGGCAATTTGGCAGCATCGATGGTGTAGAAACGGCCGTTGGTGGCGAATACCAGAAGCTTCGACGTGGTCTCGGCGAAGAAGGCCAGCCTGAGCGCGTCGTCGGCCTTGAACGTAAGGCTCGACAGGTCGGGGACGCGGCCACGCAGCGCTCTGATCCAGCCTTTCTCGGAAACCACGACGGTGACCGGCTCGCGCTCGACCAGCGCCTCCTCGATCGCCGCCTCATCATGAGCGGGCGCTTCGGCAAAACCGGTGCGACGCTTGCCGAGCGGAGTCTTCGGGCCGAATCTGTCGCGCACCGCGCGGACCTCGTCGGCGATCTTCTTCCATTGCTGCTTTTCCGATCGCAGCAGCTCTTCCAACGATTTCATCTCGGCGCGCAGGTCCTTGTCCTCCTGGCGGATCTCCATTTCTTCGAGCCGGCGCAAATTGCGCAGCCGCATATTGAGGATCGCATCCGCCTGCACTTCAGACAGCTTGAACGTGCGCATCAGCACCGGGCGTGGCTCGTCCTCCTTGCGGATGATCTTGATCACCTTGTCGAGATTGAGATAGGCGACGAGATAGCCGCCCAGCACTTCGAGGCGGTGCTCGATCTGGTTGAGCCGATAGCGCGAGCGGCGCAGCAGCACATCGCGGCGGTGCGCCAGCCATTCGCTGAGCGCCTCGGCAAGGCCCAGCACTTTCGGTACGCGGCCGTGTACCAGGACGTTCATGTTGAGCGGGACGCGGCTTTCAAGCTCGGTGAGTGTGAACAGGCTCTCCATCAGCAGCGCCGGATCGACCGAACGCGAGCGCGGCTCGAGCACGATGCGCACGTCCTCGGCGGATTCATCGCGCATGTCGGCAAGGAGCGGCAGCTTCTTCTCGTTGATCAGTTCGGCGATGCGCTCGACGAGGCGCATCTTCTGCACTTGCCACGGGATTTCCGTGACCACGATCTGATAGGTGCCGCGCCCGGTATCTTCCGTCGTCCAGCGTGCGCGCACGCGGAACGAGCCGCGTCCTGTCGCGTAAGCCTCGGCGATCGCCTCCGGCGGATCAACGATGACGCCGCCGGTCGGAAAGTCCGGGCCGGGCACGAATTTGAGCAGGGTCTTGGTCCGCGCCTTGGGCTGCTCGATGAGATGAAGCGCCGCATCGCAGAGTTCGGCGGCGTTGTGCGGCGGAATGGCGGTCGCCATGCCGACGGCGATGCCTTGCGAGCCGTTCGCCAGAAGGTTCGGGAACGCCGCCGGCAGCACTACCGGTTCCTGCGACATGCCGTCGTAGTTCGGGCGAAAGTCGACGGCGTCTTCGTCGATGCCGTCAAGCAAGAGCCGCGCAACTTCGGTCAGCCGCGCTTCGGTGTATCGGTAGGCTGCGGCATTATCGCCGTCGATATTGCCGAAGTTGCCCTGGCCGTCGACCAGCGGATAGCGCGAGGAGAAATCCTGGGCGAGACGCACCAGCGCATCGTAGATCGCTTGGTCGCCGTGCGGATGGAAATTGCCCATCACGTCGCCGACGATCTTGGCCGATTTCTTGAATGCCGCGCCGGGATCAAGGTGCAGCAGCCGCATGCCGTAGAGGATGCGCCGGTGCACGGGCTTTAGTCCATCGCGCGCGTCCGGCAGCGCGCGGTGCATGATGGTCGAAAGCGCGTAGGCGAGATAGCGCTCCTCGAGCGCCTCGCGCAGGCCAATCTCCTGCACGCTCTCGGGACCCGGGGGAATCACCTTCTTATTCATAATTTGCTAGCGCTAGCGCGGTTATGACTCCCGGACAAGCGGATTTGGCACGGGGTCCGGCACTACGTCCGGTCGGCCAATTCGGCACGGAGAGCAACATGCGTGCGATCTTGATCTCGATAATGGCGGCAATCGCCATTGGTATTCATGTCTTGCCGGCCGCAGCCGCAGAGGCCGCCGTCGTCGCCCCGCCGCCCAACGCGACGCCGCTGCCGCGGGTCGCGCAATATTACGGCTGGCACGGTTATCGCCCGGCCTGCCCCTACGGCTATTACTTCGACTGCCGGATTGCACCGAGCGGTTTGGCGCAATGCGCCTGCTGGCGCGACGGCTGGTGGTGGTAAAGCTAAGCGCGTCGCGAGCGGCTCTCGGCATCGGGCAGCACGCGCGCAATCGCACTGACAAAATGCGCGCGGGCGTCCGGCATGGCGATCCCGCGCGGCGCAAACGCGTGACGGTCGAGGAAAAAGCCGGTAAGCGCGAAGGCCGCAGCGAGATCGGCGGCGGAGGCCGGCGCGGCATCGTCGCCGAGGAAAGCCGGCAACAGCATCAGCTTGTCGCGGTAAGGCTCGCCGGCCGCGCGCGATACGGCACGGCCTGAACGCGGCGACACGTAGATAAGATCGGCGGTCGCTCCTGTCGCAGCGCAGCACGACAGGTCGAGACCGAAGCCAAGCTCGGCGAGAAAGACAAGCTCGAAGCGCGCAATCATTGGCGCAACAAGCTGCGCCTCGCCGACATGGTCGAGGATATCCTGGAGTGCCGCGTAGATGAGCGCATGCGGCTCGCGCTCGGCGAGCAGCCGACAAAGCGCCGCGAGGTGCGTAACCCCATGCACGGCATGCGCCGCGCTCAGGAAGCCTGCGGCGCGCAGATCGGTGCCCTCCACGTTGTAGAGGCCGAGATGTTCGTCGAGCCGCGCCCGCCAGGTCGCACGCACCGAGTTTCCCGGCTGCAGCACACCGCGCAGGCGCTTGCCCGCCCCGTCGCGCACCAGACCGAGATGGCGGCCGTGCTCATGCGTCATCAATTCGAGAATGACGCTCGTCTCGCCATGGCGTTTGACGCCGAGAACGATGCCTTCGTCGGTCCACTGCATGGCGCGATATCTAAGCGGCCTCCCGCAGAAATTCACTCCCTGGGAAATTCCAGCCCCATCGCCCGATAGCGCTCGGGGTCGTCTGACCAGCCTTCCCGTACTTTGACGTGAAGGAACAGATGCACCGGCTGCTCGATTGAGGCCGCGATATCGGCGCGCGCCGCCGCGCCAATCGCCTTGATCGCCTGGCCGTCTTTGCCGAGCACGATCTTGCGCTGGCTTTTCCGCTCGACATAAATCGTCTGCTCGATGCGCACGGAACCGTCCCGCAGCTCCTTCCAGACGTCGGTCTCGACCGTCGACTGGTAGGGCAGCTCCTGATGCAGCCGCAGATAAAGCTTCTCCCGAGTGATCTCGGCGGCAAGCTGGCGCAGCGGCGCCTCTGCGATCTGATCCTCGGGATAGAGCCAGGGACCCGGCGGGACATGGCGCGCAAGCCAATCTTTAAGATCAGCGACCCCGTCGCCGGACCGCGCCGAGATCATGAAGGTCGCAGCGACCGATGCGCGCGCGTTGAGCGACTGGGCGAGCACAAGCAGCGCCGGCTTGTTGACGAGGTCGACCTTGTTGAGAACCAGAATTTTGACCGGGCGGACATCGCTGAGCGAACGTAACACGCCTTCGTCATCATCGCCGATGCCTTTGCGCGCATCGAACAGGACCGCCACGATATCGGCGTCCTGCGTGCTGCCCCAGGCAGTGCCGACCATGGCGCGGTCGAGCCGTCGGCGTGGCGAGAAAATCCCCGGCGTATCGACTAGCACGATCTGCGCCTGACCGAGGATGGCGATGCCGCGGATCAAGGTTCGCGTGGTCTGCACCTTTGGCGTGACGATCGAGATTTTCGAGCCGACGAGCGCATTGACGAGCGTCGACTTGCCGACATTGGGCGCCCCGATAAGCGCCACGAAGCCGCAACGGGTGCCCTCTTCCGCCCGATCAGCCATCGCGCCGTTCGGGTTTGACGCGCTCGCGCGTCAACATCGCGGCAGCGGCGGCCTGCTCCGCCGCGCGCTTGGAGCGACCGGAGCCTTCGGCCGGCGCGAAACTCGGTAGCTGCACGGCGACCCGAAATTCCGGGTCGTGGTCAGGGCCGGAGCGCGCGACTTCGCGATAGGCCGGGGTCGGCAGGCCGCGCGCCTGCGCCCATTCCTGCAGCACGGTCTTGGGATCGCGCAGCGGCTGCGCCGTCACCTGCATGCGCGACTGCCACAGATGCTCGACCATCGCTGCGGCTGCGGCATAGCCGCCATCGAGATAGACGGCACCGATCAGCGCCTCGCAAACGTCGGCGAGAATCGCCGGGCGCTTGCGGCCCCCGGCATTGGCCTCGGATGAACCGAGCCTGATCGCCGCACCGAGTTCGATCGCGCGGGCGATATCGGCACAGGTCTCCTTGCGCACGAGATCGGCGAGGCGCCGCGACAGCTCGCCTTCGTCGGCCTTGGGAAAGCTCCGGTACAGAATGTCCGAGACCACCAGGCCCAGCACGTGATCGCCGAGAAATTCGAGGCGCTGATAGGAGCCGGTGCGATTGCGCGAGCCTTTCAGCGCGGAAATATGCGTCAGCGCGCGCTCAAGCTGGGCTGGGTCCTTGAAGCGATAATGGATGCGCTCCTCGAGCGCAGTGCCGCGGCGGCGGCGGCGTGGCGGCGCGCGCGCCCCATCGACCGGCGGCACTTGCGCGACGGCGAGGTCTCCGGGTTCTCGGGGTCCGGCGGCTTTGCTTCGCGCGCGCGCGCTCATCGCACCAGCGTGAACAACCGGCTCCAGCGCACATCCCACGGCCAGCGCCACACCTCCCAGGCATGGGTGCCGTCCTTGATCGAGAAGAAAATGATTTGCGCTCTACCGATAATATTTTCAAAGGGCACGTAGCCAACCTGGCTCAGGACGCGGCTGTCCGTCGAATTGTCGCGATTGTCGCCCATCATGAAGTAATGGTCGGGCGGCACCGTGTAGACCGGCGTATTGTCGTAGAAGCCGTTATCGGTGAGATCGAGCGTGGTATAGATCACCCCGTTCGGCAGCGTCTCGCGATAACGTTTGACGCGCTGGACCACACCGTCGTCATCGGTGATGAAGTCATCAATGCGCTCGCGCTTGACCGGCACGCCGTTGATGTTCAGCACACCATCGATCATCTGAATCTTGTCACCCGGCAAGCCGATGACGCGCTTGATGTAGTCGATCGAGTCGTCCTTCGGCAGGCGGAACACGACGACGTCGCCGCGATTGGGCTGCGAGCCGATGATGCGGCCGGAGAATATCGGCGGCGAAAACGGAAACGAATAATGCGTGTAGCCGTACGAATATTTCGACACGAACAGATAATCGCCCACCAACAGCGTGGGAATCATCGAGCCGGAGGGAATATTGAACGGCTGGAACAAGAAGGTGCGGATGACCAACGCGATGATGAGCGCATGAAACACCACGCGGATCGTCTCGGCGAAACCACCTTCTTTGCGCTTGGCACCGGTTTGCACGCTCATCGGCCTATTGTCCCGCGGTTACCAGCCCCCGCTTCGCCCTTGTAGCGTTTGAACCATGGCCACGCAATTGCGCGCGGGGATTCGCCGCGCCGCCGCGCAATCGCTTTTTACATAACAATTACATGGGCTTATGGTATCGCGCCGCGGACATGACGAATATTTCATGGCCGCCGCACGGCTCTCATGCGCCGCCGATCGCCACCGCCGAGATTATGACCAAGGCATGGGCGGTCGGACCTTCGTCGGTGATGGTGAGGTCGATCCGTGCTTCGTAGCCCGATGGCGTAATCGCCTGCAGGCGCCGCTGCGCCCCGCCGGTGAGCGCCATGGTCGGCCGTCCCGACGGCAGGTTCACGACACCCATGTCGCGCCACCAGACGCCAGCGCGAAATCCGGTGCCCAGGGCCTTGGCGCAGGCCTCCTTGGCGGCGAAGCGCTTGGCATAGGTCTCGATCCGGTTGCGCCGCTTCTCGGCACGTGCCCGCTCGAGAGGGGTGAAGATGCGGTCGATGAAGCGATCGCCGTGACGCTCGATGACGCCGGCGATGCGCCGCACGTCGCAGATGTCTGAGCCGATGCCGAGGATCACGTCTTGGCCCTTCCACGATCCATGGCGGCGCGCATCCTCTTTACCGCCTCGCTCAATCCGATATTGATCGCTTCACCGATGAGGAAATGACCGATATTGAGTTCGACTATCTGCGGCAGTGTCGCGATGCGCTCGGCGGTAAGAAAATTGAGGCCGTGGCCGGCGTGGACTTCAAGACCGGAATTCGCTGCGAAGGCCGCGCCGCTCAGGATGCGCTGGAACTCGGCGCTGGCAAGCTGAGCGTCCTTGGCTGCCAGAGCGTCGCACCATGATCCGGTGTGAATTTCGATGACCGGCGCCCGCACGTCGAGTGCGGCTTCGATCTGCGCGGCCTCGGGCGCGATGAACAGCGACACGCGAATTCCGGTCCCGGCGAGTTTGCTGACGATCCCGCGCAAATGGTCGCGCTGGGCGACGACATCGAGGCCGCCTTCGGTCGTGCGCTCCTCCCGCCGTTCCGGCACGATGCAGGCGGCATGCGGGCGCACCTTGCAGGCGATCGCAACCATTTCGGCCGTCGCCGCCATTTCGAGATTGAGCGGCTTGGCGATGCGATCCTTGAGACGGATGATGTCGTCGTCGACGATGTGCCGGCGATCTTCGCGCAGATGTGCCGTGATGCCGTCGGCACCGGCCGCAATAGCGATTTCGGCGGCCTTGAGCGGATCGGGATGTCGTCCTCCGCGCGCATTACGCACGGTGGCGACGTGGTCGATGTTGACGCCGAGGCGGATTGGAGTTGTCGCGGGCATCGGAGCAATCTTGGCGCGTCTGTTGGAGCCAATTTTCAGTTTTCAGGTCGGGAACGCGACCCAATCAACGGCGCACTTTGCCTGATCAATGCATAACACGAGATTGCCACGGCTCGCGACCGGCAATGCCGCGCCGGCCGCTGGCTTTTGCTGCTCGCCACGGCACGCGCAGGCGAGCGGCAGCATCAGCCGTTTACGCGCTCGGCATTGGCGACCACCTTCTTGGCGCGAAGCTGCGAGATGATCGAGGTGAGGTGTTTGAGGTTGTAGACTTCGAGGTCGATGGTCAATTCGGTGAAATCCGGCGACTGGCGCGTCATGTGGATGTTGTCGATATTGCCGTCGTGCTCGGCGATGACCTGAGCGATCTGGGCAAGCGTGCCGGGCTCGTTGACCGACTGCACCGCAAGCTGTGCGGGAAAACGCTGCGGCACCTTGTCATCAACGTCCCAGCGCACGTCGAGCCAGCGCTCCGGCTCGTCTTCGAACTGTTTGAGCGCCTCGGATTGGATCGGGTAGATGGTGATCCCCTCGCCCGGCGTCATGATGCCGACGATGCGATCGCCGGGCACCGCGCCACCATTCGGGGCAAATCTCACCGGCAGGTCGCTGTTGATGCCGCGAATCGGCACCGCCGCGCCGTTTTCGCCCTCCTCCGGCAGCTTGAACTGCACCGACTTTGCCTTCTTGAGACCGAACCAGCCGCGCTCCGCCTTCGGCCCGACCGGGGTCACGCGCTCCTCCTTGTAGTCGGGATACATCGCGCGGACGACGTCGGAAGCCTTCATCTCGCCGCGGCCGACTGCCGAAAACACATCCTCGATCGAACCGCGGGCCAGGCGCGGCAGCGCGCCTTCGAGTTTCTCGTCCGAATAATCGATCTTGGCGCGCTGGCACAGCCGCTCGAGGATGCGACGGCCAAGTCCGGAATATTGGTTGCGCACCGCGGCGCGGGTGGCGCGGCGGATCGCGGCGCGCGCCTTGCCGGTGACCACAAGCGATTCCCAGGCGGCCGGCGGCGCCGTCTGCGCCTTGGAGGTCAGGATCTGCACCTCGTCGCCGTTGCCGAGCGGCGACACCAGCGGACCGATCTTGCCGTTGATCTTGGCGCCGATCGCCATGTTGCCGACGTCGGTGTGCACCGCGTAAGCGAAATCGATCGGCGTGGCGCCGCGCGGCAGTGCAATCAGCTTGCCCTTCGGCGTGAAGCAGAACACCTGGTCGTGGAACAGTTCGAGCTTGGTATGTTCGAGAAATTCCTCGGGATTGGAGCCTTCGGCGAGAAGCTCGATGGTGCGCCGCAGCCAGGCATAGGCGTTCGACTCGCGCGACAACATCTCGGTCGGCGAGCCGACGCCGTCCTTGTAGAACGCATGCGCGGCGATGCCGTATTCGGCGATCTGCTGCATTTCGCGGGTGCGAATCTGCAGCTCGACGCGCTGCTTGCCGGGGCCGATCACCGTGGTGTGGATCGAACGGTAATCATTCTGTTTGGGCGTCGAGACGTAATCCTTGAAGCGGCCCGGAACCATCGGCCAGCTGACGTGAACAATGCCGAGTGCCTGGTAGCATTCGGCGACGCTGCCAACCACGACGCGGAACCCGAAAATATCGGAAAGCTGCTCGAAGCCGACCGCCTTGCGCTCCATCTTGCGCCAAATCGAATAGGCGCGCTTGCGGCGGCCGAGCACCTCGGCTGCGATACCACGATCGGCGAGTTTTTTGGTGAGCTGCTGTTCGATCTCGGTAATCCAGCCGCTCGATCGCGCCGCCAGCGCTTCGAGCCGCTCGGTAATGACGCGATAGGCGTCGGGATGGAGTTCGCGAAATGCGAGGTCCTCGAGTTCCTCGCGCATTTCCTGCATGCCCATGCGGCCGGCGAGCGGAGCGTAGATGTCGAGCGTCTCTTCGGCGGTGCGCCGGCGCGCCTCGGGCGGCCGATAGGCCAGTGTTCGCATATTGTGCAGCCGGTCGGCGAGCTTGATCAGCAGCACGCGCACGTCGTCGGCGATGGCGAGGAGAAGCTTGCGCAGGTTCTCGGCTTGCTTTGCCTCCTTGGAGACAAGGTCGAGCTTCTTGAGCTTGGTCAGGCCCTCGACCAGGCGGCCGATCTCGTGGCCGAATACGCGGTCGATTTCGGCGCGCGTTGCATCGGTGTCCTCGATCGTGTCGTGCAACAGCGCCGCCGCGATGGTGGCGTCGTCGAGCTTGAGGTCGGTCAGGATCGCGGCGACTTCGAGCGGATGCGAAATATAGGGGTCGCCGGACTCGCGGCGCTGCTCGCCATGCGCACGCATGGCGTAGACATAGGCGCGGTTGAGAAGGTCCTCATTGGTTGCGGGGTTGTACTTCTTGACCCGGTCGATCAACTCGTATTGCCGCATCATTTGCGGCTTGCGCCGCCGCGGCGGCGGCGCATCGGACGCGCGCGGTGGTGGGCTCGGGACGCGCGCGAGCGGCACCCGGGATCGGGGCTGATTTTGCATCCGCGGCAGTTCGATCGGCGAGCGCGCCATGGCGGACCTGAGGCAATCCTGCGGCAATTATGGCCGCCAAAGGACTGCGGCGCCTTACCGCCAGGAGGTCGAAAAGGACATCCCGCAACATATCCAGGATATCATGGAGCAACGCCCGCACCGCAAGTCGCGATGCGCCGCCATGAAGGCGACCAGGATCGCTCGCCAACGCCAAATTTTCGTTAAAGGCAGAACTCAGGTGGCTGCACTGACGCGGCCGCCGAACCTATTCCTCTTCGTCGCCGGTGTCCGGCTCGGGCTGGCTTTCCGGAGGGGTGAGGCCCTCGAGCCCCTTGAGCAGCTCCTCCTCGGTCATGCGGTCGGCCGTGACGTCGGTGTCGTCGGCGTCGACCCCGGTGCCGGGCGCCCCAATCAACGGAACGGCCTCGGGCTCGGGTTCGTCGACTTCGACATATTTCTGCAGCGAGTGCACCAGCTCTTCCTTGAGGTCTTCCGGCGAGATCGCCTTCTCGGCAATCTCGCGCAGCGCCACGACCGGATTCTTGTCGTTATCGCGCTCGACGGTAATCTGGCCGCCCGACGAGATCATGCGCGCACGGTGGCTCGCCAGCAGAACCAGATCGAACCGGTTCTCGACCTTGTCGATGCAATCTTCGACGGTAACGCGGGCCATGATGTGCTCCTTAGAAGAGGTCCGGAAAGCGGATCCGGCGGTTCCCACAACGGGACGATGTTAAACGAATAACGTGTAGGTATCGCCACCGGGCACAGAGTTCAAGCACGAATTGCACTCGATTATTTAACTTGGCGTCCGTTTCCTACTCTGTTAGGCCAACGTCCGGTACGTGCCGCGGCGATCTGCATTGCCACAAGTTCCCGCGGCGGCGTGACGCAGGACAGCCGCCATGCGGCAGTACTTCGCACGTCTAAGATTTCCGATGACGACAAAACTGTTTTAAAACGCGTCGGGACCATCGAACGAATTGCCGCTGATCCGGTTCTTTTACGCTTAAGTTCACGAGAGAAACCATGTCCGCACAGACCGAAAAAATCGCCTTGTTCATCGACGGCGCAAATCTTTACGCAACCGCTAAATCGCTCGGCTTCGACATCGACTACAAGCGCCTGCTGCGCGAGTTTCAGTCGCGCGGCTATCTGGTTCGTGCCTTCTATTACACCGCGGTGATCGAGGACCAGGAATATTCCTCGATCCGGCCGTTGATCGATTGGCTCGACTATAACGGCTACACCGTCGTCACCAAGGCGACGAAGGAATTCGTCGATCAGACTGGCCGCCGTAAGGTCAAGGGCAACATGGACATCGAACTCGCCGTCGATGCCATGGAGATCGCTCCCCATGTCGACCAGATCGTATTGTTTTCCGGCGACGGTGATTTTCGCTCGCTGGTCGAGGCGGTGCAGCGGCGCGGCGTGCGCGTGGTTGTCGTCTCGACGATCTCGACGCAGCCGCCCATGGTGGCCGACGAACTCCGCCGCCAGGCCGACCAGTTTGTCGACATCATCGAGTTGCAGTCGAAGATCGGCCGCGACCCGACCGAGCGTCCGGCACGCGAGCTGCGAGAGCCGCGCGAAGCGCGTGAGGGACGCGAGTCGCGCCACACGCCGCAATTTCTTCAGCGCAGCACCACGGCGCCCCGCGTCGAAGTCGAGGCCGAAGACGAATTCGAGGATGACTGACGGCCGAGGCGACGATGGCGCGCCCGAGCGCCACACCCGACCGTAATTGTCGCCGCTGCCCTCGCCTCGCTGCGTTTCGCAGCGACTGGCGCAAGCGCGAACCCGAATGGTTCAACGCCCCGGTCGATTCGTTCGGCCCACGCGAGGCACAGCTTCTCATCGTCGGTCTCGCCCCCGGATTGCGCGGCGCCAATCGCACCGGGCGGCCATTTACCGGCGATTACGCCGGCGACATGCTCTACGGCACGCTGCGCAAATTCGGCTTCGCGCGCGGCGATTACCAGGCGCGGCCGGACGACGGCGTCGAACTCATCGATTGCCGGATCACCAATGCGGTGCGCTGCGTGCCGCCGGAAAACAAGCCGACGACCGCCGAAATTGCGACCTGCCGGCCCTTCCTCGCGGCGACCATCGACGAAATGCCGAAGCTTCGCGCCGTCGTCGCGCTCGGGCGCATCGCGCACGAGACATTCGTTGTCGCGTTCGGCGCGCAACGGTCAGTCTTCCCGTTCGGCCACGGCCGCGCCCACGCGCTCGACGGGGTGACGCTGTTCGATAGCTATCACTGCTCGCGCTACAACACGAATACCGGCGTGCTGACTGCGGACATGTTCCACGCGGTGTTTGCGCGGGTGCGCCAACACCTCGATGCCGCGCGCTGACGATCTAATCCGCTCAGACCCAAGCGATCAGTGGAAAATCGAAGCTTCGTAGTTGCCGCTGCCCATTTCGCTGCGCGGGAAGATGCCGTGTTGCTCGATCCATTCGAAGGATTCCTCGAAGGTCTGCTTCGAATAGGGTTCGAAGACCAGCCGCTCTCCGGGCCCCCAGCGCCGCGTGTCCATCTGATCGTGGAAGCGCGCTGGGAACTCCTTCTTGTAGTAATGCGTATAAAGTTCAGGTCGCAGGTCGATGTCGCGTTGGGCGCGGCGCAGTGCCCGGAAATATCTGCGCACGTCCTCCAGGGCTGGCGTGCCGGTGACCATCGACGCCATCATGAACGTGGTGTCGATGACTTTGCGGAAGCCAAGCTGCTCGAGAAAATAGTACGGCCCGCTGAACAGTGAAGCCGCCGGCACCTTGCGATCGATCAACAATTCCATGCGGCTGAACAGCAGCCCGTCGTTGAACGACAGGTTGATACGATCGAGCGGCAGGTACTGCTCGAGCCCCTGGATTGTCGAATAATGGCTGCCGGATTGGTAGCCGACCGAGATCGGCACGCCGGCGAGGTCGGCCGGCGTCTTGACCGGCGATTCCGGCGCCACGAACACGCCGGACGGCGAAACCGAGTAGCAGTCCGCATAAAGCTTGCCGTGACCGTTCGAAGCGGCAACGTTCATGGTCCAATGGCAGGCGCCACTGACGTTGCAGGTGCGGCCGGCCTCCAGCGTCTGATAGGCGCCCACTTTGTTGCCGATATGGTGGCCGCTGCCGGTGCTCGAATCCATGGTCTCGCGGAATTCATAGTCGAGACCTTCCGCCGCGAAATATCCCTTCTCCTCGGCGACCCATTCATGCAGGCGAAAATGCGGAGCGACGATGAATTTCGACATGGCGAATTCCTCCGGTGGCGCTAACGCGGTCCGACCTTAGGCCCGCGGTTTCGGCTTGATAAGAAAGTGTCGCGGAAATAGATTGTCGACGAATTGTTGACAATCGGACACCCATGGATCGCTTTGAAAACGCAAGGGTTTTCGTCACAGTCGTGGAAGCCGGTGGGTTCAGCGCGGCGGCCGAGCGGCTCGGTCTGTCGCGGGCGGCGACCAGCAAGCAGGTGCAGCAGCTCGAAGAACGGCTCGGTGCGCGGCTCCTCAACCGCACGACGCGCCGCGTCAGCGTCACCGAATCCGGACGCGCCTTCTACGAGCAGTGCCGGCGCATCATTGCCGAGCTCGAGGAAGCGGAACGTTCAGCCGGCGAACTGCACAACGAACCTCGCGGCGAATTACGCGTCATCGCTCCAACCAATTTCGGCCTGACGGAGATCGGCACCGCGATTACCGACTTCGTCGTCGCCTTCCCCCGCCTGCGCATCAATCTCACGCTCAACGATCGGCTGACCGATCCGATCGAAGGCGGCTACGACATTGCCATTTGCGTCGGCATGCCGCGCGGCATCGCTTCAAGCCTGATCGCGCGCAAGCTCTATACTTCGCGCCGCATCCTTTGCGCTTCACCTGACTATCTGGTGCGGCGCGGCACGCCGCGGCGACCGGAAGATCTCGTCGGGCACGATTGCCTGAGCTACAGCTATCTCGATGCGCCCGATGAGTGGCGGCTGATCGGCGCCGACGGCGAGCGCGTCGTGAAGGTGAGCGGCCCGATCGTCACCAGCCATCGCCAAGTCTTGTGCACCGCGGCTGAGCGCGGTCTCGGTATCGCCTACGGTCCAATCATCTTCTTCAGCGATGCCCTGCAGAACAAGCGCGTCGTCCGGGTCCTGGCGCAATTCCAATTGCCGGAGGTCACGATCTATGCCGTCTACCCGGCAGGCCGGCAGCTCACCGCCAAGGTAAAGGCCTTCAACGACTTCATTGTTCGGCATTTCGCCTCCAACCCGGCCTGGGCTAGAGCGACGGCCGTGCCCAGCGCGACTTGAGCCAGTCGATCACCTGCTCGGCATTCTTGTCCGGCGGAAATACCGGATAAAACACTTTGACGACGACGCCGTCTTCGATCACGAGCGCCATGCGCGCGAGCAAGGTCATGCCGGCGGTCATGAACATCGGCAGATGGATCTTGAGCGCGAGCTTCAGTTCCGCATCGGACAGGACTGGAAACGGCAGATGCAGGCGTTCGGCCGCCTCACGCTGGTAGGCGGTATCCTGTGTCGACAGACCGAACACGCGGCTGACACCGAGCGCCTTCAGTTCGGCGAAGTGGTCGCGAAAGCCGCAGGATTGCGGTGTGCACCCGCGCGCGCCGGGAATCTGGTCCCAGCCCGGCGGCGGATCGACCCCGGGTACGCCGGTGCGCGGGTAGATGTAGAGCACGGTGCGGCCCTTGAGCTTGGCGAGATTGACGACGCTGCCATCGGTTGCCGGCAAGGCGATATCGGGCAGTTTCAGCCCGGCAAGATGCCGGGCCCGGCCATCGTCCTGCGGCGCCGGGATATCGGGCGGCAGGAAGGTCGGATCGTGGGTGCCTGGGGCCTCGGCCATAGCCTGATTCCTATTTTGGAGCGTGGTCTGCAAAAGTGTGCCGGCACACTCGTCACCCGCATGTGTCGCAGCCATGCGCCGGCGTCGCCGCGCTCAGGCATACGACATGAATTCCATCAGCGAACCGTCCGGATCGCGGAAATACACGCTGGTGCCCGGTCCCTTGGCGCCGAAGCGCTGCATTGGCCCGCTATGGACGGCAACACCGCAGCGCTGCAGATGCGCGATCGCATCGGCAATCGGACCGATCCATTCGAAACACAGGTCGCT
>Ga0335081_10004747_pt1 | contig 21476 bp, 16 predicted proteins | sample Lox_Sample_35_FD_206713 | JGI IMG/M metagenome (GOLD analysis project Ga0335081, IMG submission 206713) | Soil microbial communities from Loxahatchee National Wildlife Refuge, Florida, United States - Lox_Sample_3.5 | ecosystem: Environmental > Terrestrial > Soil > Wetlands | place: USA... | reverse complement strand
CCCTGGAGGTTTCCATCGATAAAGCCACGATGGAGATCCATCACGGCAAACATCACGGCGCTTACGTGACGAATTTGAACAAGGCGCTGGAATCGGCGCCGGCTCTGGCCGGCAAAAGCGTCGAGGAACTGCTGGCCAATAACTGCGCCATCGTTCCGGAGGCCATCCGTACGGCCGTGCGCAACAATGCCGGCGGGCACATCAACCACTCCATGTTCTGGACCATCATGAAGCCCGGTGGCGGCGGCGCGCCGGTGGGGAACCTGGCGGCGGCCATCCATGCCACGTTCGGCAGCTTCGACAGCTTCAAGGAGAAGTTCAACCAGGCCGCGGCCACGCGCTTCGGTTCCGGCTGGGCGTGGCTGGTGAAATCCGGCGGCAAGCTGGACATCTATTCCACCGCCAACCAGGACAGCCCTGTGATGGAGGGCAAGTTTCCGGTCATGGGCCTGGACGTGTGGGAGCACGCCTACTACCTGAAGTATCAGAACCGCCGCCCGGATTACATCGCCGCGTGGTGGAACGTAGTAAACTGGCAGGGAATCGAAGACCGGTTTAACAGCAAGTGACGTGGCGCCGGCGGTCGTGCCGCCGGCGGTCGTTCACCGGCGGCAAGACCGCCGGCGCCACCGAATGCAAACCTACGACCTCATTGTCATCGGCTCCGGGCCGGCCGGGCAGCGAGCGGCCATCCAGGGGGCCAAGTGCGGGCGCCGCGTGGCCGTCATCGAGCAGCGTGAGATCGTCGGAGGGGCCTGCATCAATACCGGCACCATCCCCAGCAAAACCATGCGCGAGGCGGTGCTGCATCTTTCCGGCTTTCAATTCCAGGGGATCTACGGCGTCAACTACCATGTGAAGGACAAGATCACCATGGCCGACCTGGGTTTCCGGGTCAACCAGGTGATCAAAACGGAAGTCGACGTCACCGAGGCGCAGCTCGCGCGCAACGGCGTGGAAGTGATCATCGGCCGCGGAGTCTTTCTGGATTCCACGCACATCCGGGTGGAGAACTCGCGCGGGCAGGCGGATTTCGAGTCGCCTATCATCATCATCGCCACGGGGACCAAGCCGGCCGTGTCGCCCCTGGTTCCCATCAACGGGCGCAACATCCTCAACAGCGACCAGATCCTCAAAATGCCGGAGGTCCCGCGGACGCTGCTGGTGGTGGGCGGCGGGGTGATCGGGGTCGAGTACACCTGCATGTTTGCCATCCTGGGCGTGCGCGTAATTCTGGTGGAGAAGCGCCCGCGCCTGCTGGAGTTTGCCGACCAGGAGATTGTCGAGGCGCTCTCCTATCACCTGCGCGACCATCGCGTGACGCTGCGCCTGAACGAAGAGGTGGCCAGCGTAGAAGAGATTCCGGCTGGCGGCGTGGTGGCCAACCTGAAAAGCAACAAACGCGTCACCGGCGACGCCCTGCTCTACGCCGTGGGCCGGTCGGGCAACGTGGACGAGCTAAACCTGGCCGCCGCGGGCCTCTCCGCCGACAGCCGCGGCCGCATCGAGGTGGACGCCGAGTACCGCACCAAGGTCCCCAACATTTTCGCCGTGGGCGACGTGATCGGCTTTCCCAGCCTGGCATCGGTTTCGATGGAACAGGGCCGCCTGGCCGCGGCGCACGCTTTCGGCCTGAAGATCCAGTCGAACCCGGCGACCTATCCTTACGGCATCTACACCATCCCCGAGATTTCCTTCATCGGCAAGACCGAGGAGCAGTTGACCGAAGAGGATGTGCCCTACGAAGTCGGTGTGGCCTTTTATCGCGAGACGGCGCGCGGGCAGATCCGCGGCGACACCACCGGCCGGCTGAAGATCATTTTCCATCGCGAGACCCGCGAGATTCTGGGCGTGCACATCATCGGGGAAGGGGCGGCGGAATTGCTGCACATCGGCCAGGCCGTGATGATTCTGAAAGGCACGGCGGACTATTTCGTGGAGACGGTGTTCAACTACCCCACGCTGGCGGAGTGCTACAAACAGGCAGCTTTCAACGGCATCAACAAGCTGATGCGGTTTTAGGAGGGGGCGTTGCCGCGCAGTATCGGAGTTCTGGCCACCCACTACATCTGGGTGGGAATGGTGGAAGACGCCAAGCTGGGCGCAGTCCGGATGTACCCGGAGCCGGGCCGCGAACCCATCGACCTCAAATCCGTCCCCGCCGCCGACATCATCGAGCACATCCGCGAATCCATCGCGATTCTCCGCGAAGGCCGGCCGGTGGCCTCCGTGGGAGCCGGCTTTCCGGGCATCGTGCGCCACGGGATCATCGAGGACTCCCCCAACCTGGCACAGCTCAAGGGGCTGCGCGCCGCCGATGCCCTGGCCGAGGCTCTGCGCGCGGACGGCCTGGAGGTTCCCGTGACCGTTCTCAACGACGCCGACGCGCTGGCCGCCGGCATTGCCGCCACGCGCGGCACGCTGGAGAAACTGGTGCGGGTGTGGTATCTGGGGGACGGAATCGGGTTCGGCCGGCACCCGCGAGGAGACGCGATCGGGGAGGGCGGCCACACCGTGGTGTCGCTCGATCCCAGGGAGCGCTTCTGCGGCTGCGGCGGCGTGGGGCACCTGGAAAGCATCGTCGGCAACCGCGCCATGCGCCTGCGGTTTCTGGACTTGGAGCCGGATGAGGTCTTCGCCGCCGCGCGCCACGGCAACGCCCGCGCCGCTGACTTCGTCAAGCTGTGGCACCGCGCGCTGGCGGCCGCCACCGCCACCAGCATCCATCTGGACGGACCGGGGCGATTCTACCTGGCGGGGCCGAACGCCGATTTCGTCGAGCCGGGACTGCTCGCCACGTACGTGCAGGACATGGTCAAGATGAGCCCTTTGCAAGGAAGCTTCTTCGAGATCGTGCCCACCAGCCACGACCTGGCACTGATCGGCGCGGCGCAAGCGGGCACTGCGTAAGCGGCGGTCGCCCGGCTCCCCGCGTGTTATCGTGAAATACAGTGTCGCCGCCTCTCAATTTCCATCTGGAACACTACGACGGGCCCCTCGACCTGCTGCTCGACCTCATCCGCAAACAGCAGATCGACATCAAGGACATTCCCATCGCCACCATCACCGCCCAGTACCTCGCCTACATGGAAAAGGCGCGCGAAATGGACATCGACCTGGGCGCCGAGTTCGTCTACATGGCGGCGACCCTCATCCACATCAAGTCCCGCATGCTGCTGCCGCACGACCCCGCGCTGGCGCAGGAAGGCGACACCGAAGAAGACCCCCGGCAGGAACTGGTCGATCGCCTCCTGGAACACGAGCGCTTCAAGAACGCCGCGGAAATGCTGCAGCAGAAACGCATGATCGAGGAGAACGTCTGGTCGAACCCGTCGCTGCGGAATTTCCTTTCGGAAAACGACGACCCCGGCCTCGCGGTCACCCTCTTCGACCTGGTCAAAGCCTTCGGCGAGGTGATCGAGCGCGCCAAAACCCGCCCGGTTTACGAGGTGGAGGATGGCGACGTGACCGTGGCCGATATGATCCGCTATCTCAAAGACCGCTTTGTGGAAACCGGCCCTCACCAGCCGCTCTTCATCCTGCGGGTTTTCGAGCAGCAGCGCAGCCGCCGCGCCATGATCGCCATGTTCCTGGCGGTCCTCGAGATGGTGCGCATGCAGGCCGTGGTGGTGGCGCAGAAGGACCTGTTCGGAGAGATCGCGCTCCAGCGGCATGATAACTTCGAGGCCGTATTCGCTTCCGACCAGCCCATCGCGGCCATCGAAAAAGACTACATTTGACCGGCATGGAAAACTTGGAAACACAACCGGAGGGCGAGTGCCCGGAACCTGAGCCGGCCGCGGCCGAACCTGTCACGGTGGAGGACCTGCTGCCGGCAGAGGCGCCGCCCGCTGCCGTGGCGCTTGCCGACGCGCCCCTCAAGGCGGTGCTCGAAGCCATCATCTACGTGGCTGACGAGCCGTTGACCGTGGCCCAAATGGCCGCCGCGCTCGAGCAACCCGCCGAACGCATCCAGACGCTGCTCGACCAGTTGATCGCCGAGTTCGACCGCCCCGAACACGGCGTCGCCATTCGCCTGGTGGCCGGTGGGTTCGCCATGGCCACGAAGCCCGAGCACCATGAAACCGTCCGCGGCTTTGTCAAGAGCCTGAAGCCGCCGCTGAAGCTCTCCCTTCCCGCGCTCGAGACCCTGGCCGTGATCGCCTACAAGCAGCCCGTCACCGCGCCCGAGGTCATGGAGATCCGCGGCGTGCAGGGCGCCGGCGTGCTCAAGACGCTGCTCGACCGCAAACTCATCGCCGTGGCCGGCCGCAAGAACGTCATCGGCAAGCCCATCCTCTACAAGACCACGCGGGAGTTTCTGGTCCAGTTCGGGCTGAACGACCTCAGCGAGCTGCCCTCGCTCAAAGAATTCGAGGAGATCCGCCGACTGGCGCTCTCCGATAGCGAGCCTCCACCGGCTGCGGACGCCCCGCCGGCCGAGCCCACCTCGCAGGAGGTCTGATGGCCGAAGAGCGCCTCCAGAAGATCCTTTCGCATGCCGGTGTGGCCTCCCGCCGCCGCGCCGAACAGCTCATCGTGGAGGGCCGCGTCACCGTCAATGGGGCCACCATCACGGAGCTCGGCTCCAGGGCCGACCTGGAGCGCGACCACATTAAGGTAGACGGCCGCCTGATCCACGCGCCCCGGCGATCGGTCTACATCGCCCTCCACAAGCCCGACAACACCGTCACCACGGTCAGCGATCCGCAGCAGCGCGCCACTGTGATGGATCTGCTGCGCGGCGTCAAAGAGCGCGTCTACCCGGTGGGCCGCCTGGATTATCACAGCGAGGGCCTGCTGCTCGTCACCAACGACGGCGAGATGGCCAACGCGGTCATGTCCGCCGCCACGCACCTGCCCAAAACCTACCTGGTGAAGGTGAACGGCACCCTCACCGCCGGACAGGAACAGCAGTTCCGCGAGGGCCTTCCGCTTTCCGGCCGCCGCACCATGCCGGCCGGCCTGAAGCTGCTCCACCCGGCGAAGAATCCGTGGTACGAGGTGCGGCTGTTCGAGGGCCGCAGCAACCAGATCCGCCTGATGTTCAAACACCTCGGCCGGCTGGTCGAGAAGCTGAAGAGGGTGCGGATCGGCCCGCTCGAGCTCGGCCGGTTGAAGCCCGGCGAGTTTCGCTATCTCGACGAACTCGAAGTGCAGAAACTCAAACGGGCCGTCCATCAGGGCCTCAAACGGAGGGCCGTATGAAGGCTGTTGCGGAGATTCTGCATTCCGCCCGGATCATCGCCGTGGTGGGCCTTTCGCACAAACGCTACCGCCCCAGCTATGGGGTGGCGGAATACCTGCAGAGCGCCGGCTACCGCATCATTCCCGTGAATCCGCATGAAAGCGAAGTACTGGGCGAGAAGTGCTATCCCGATCTCGACTCGGTTCCCGGCGACATTGAGGTGGACATCGTGGACATCTTCCGCCGTCCGGAGCACGTGCCGGAGATCGTGGAGGCCGCCATTCGTAAGCGCGCCAGGGTGGTCTGGATGCAGGAGGGCGTCGTCCACGAGCAGGCCGCGCGCCGCGCCGAGCAGGCGGGCCTCACCGTGGTGATGGACCGCTGCATCCTCAAGGACCACCGCCGCCTGAAGTAGGGGTGGGCAGCGACCTGCCCGTGGTATACGTGAATAGTCATGTCGCGCCGCTTCATTCTGGCCCTCTTTCTCTGTGCCGCCGCCGTGGCGCAGGATACCGCCCGAATGGACCAAATGGTTCAGCCCTATGTCTCCAGCAAGCAGTTCATGGGTTCGGTGCTGGTGGCGCGCAACGGCGAGGTCCTCTTCAGCAAGGCGTACGGCTTCGCCAACCTCGAATGGAACATTCCCAACACCCCGGACACTAAATTCCGGCTGGGATCCATCACCAAGCAGTTCACCGCCGCTTCCATACTATTGTTGGAAGAGCGCGGCAAGCTCAAGGTGGAAGATCCCGTGAAGAAATACCTGCCCGACGCGCCCGCCGCCTGGGACAAGATCACCATCTTCCATCTCCTGACCCACACCTCCGGCATTCCCAACTTCACCAGCTTTCCGGAGTACCATTCCATGGAGCCCTTTGCCACGCCGGTGGAGAAGATTGTCGAGCACTTCCGCGACAAGCCCCTCGATTTCCAGCCCGGCGAAAAGTGGAGTTATAGTAACTCGGGCTACCTCCTGCTCGGCCATCTGATCGAGAGGATCACCGGCGGCACTTACGAGAAATTCGTGCAGGACAACATCTTCACGCCTCTCGGTATGAAGGATTCGGGTTACGATTCGAACTCCGCGGTGATCCCGCGGCGGGCCTCGGGCTACACGCACGACAGCGGCGGTTTCCACAACGCCGGCTTCATCCACATGAGCATCCCGCACGCCGCCGGCGCGCTTTACTCGACCACCCAGGACCTGCTGCGGTGGGAGCAGGGCCTTTTCGGCGGAAAGCTGCTCTCCGCCGCGTCGCTCCAGAAGATGACCACACCGTTCAAGATGGATTACGCCTTCGGACTGGCCGTCCAAACCGCCAATGGCCGCAAGACCATCGCCCATGGTGGCGGCATCGAGGGCTTCAACACCTACATTGCCTACGAACCCGCGGACAAGCTGGAGATCGTGGTGCTGGCCAATCTGAACGGGCAGGCCCCGGAGCAGATCGCCTCCAGGCTGGCGGCCGTGGTCCACGGCGAGAAGGTCGAGCTGCCCGCGGAGCGCAAGGAGATCACCGTCTCTCCCCAGGTCCTGGCGCAATACGCGGGCACGTACGAGCTGCAACCCGGCTTCGACATCGTGATGACGGTGGAGGGCGGCCAGCTCATGGCGCAGGCCACGAGCCAGCCGAAGTTCCCGCTGTTCGCCGAGTCGGAGACGCGGTTCTTCCTCAAAGTGGTGGATGCCCAGGTGGACTTCGTCAAGGACGATAAAGGCGTGGTGACGCACCTGGTGCTGCACCAGGGAGGGCGCGATATGAAGGCGGAGCGGAAGTAGCGGGGCGAGAGACAGGCTGTCCTGTCGCAGCAGGACCGGGTTTGGTGAGTCCGGTTACGAGGCGCTTTGCTTTTTCGCCCGATCAACCGTTAGAACCGTTAATCCCGGCGTTGGACAGCGTGTTCAGAATGATGCTCATCGGATTCAGCGAGTCGTTCTGCGTTCCACTAGCCTGCGATACGGACAGGAGCTGACTCAGCATCTGGTTCGCGCCGCTGCTGCTCGAAGTGCCGCCGGCACTGCTGCTGGCGCTGGAATCGCTACCTGAACCGGCGGAGGCGGGGTGGGAATGATGATGATGGTGATGGCCGCCGATGGCCTGTGCCAGATCCTGGATGTTGGGGAGTTGGCCGCTCTTGGAGGCATTGGTGAAGTCCGTTGCAAGCTGGGTGAGTTGATTCGCCGCTGTCGTATTACCGTCCGCCTGGGCAGTTTGGGCCGCGCTTTGCAGGTTCGTGGCGATTTGCTGTGTGACCTGCTGGTACTTGGCTGGGTCCGACTGTTGAAGCTGCTGGAGCGTGTTCAATAACCGGGCGAACGGCGAAAGCTGGCTGTTGTCCGGCTGCAGCTCGAGCGAAAACGGGTCGACGCCGTTCAGATTGCTCCCGGTCGCGTTGTTTGTCGAGCCGGTACGCTGGAGAGCCGTGCCGAGAAGGGACTGGAGGTAGCTGCTGAGGCTATTGATGGGCGTAGTGCTCATGCTCCTCCTGACAGGCATTTTTGTCTCCGCCCTTGAAATGGCCCAAGGTATTGAAAAGACAGGCTTCGAGTGCGCCGCCGGACCGTCAATTTTTTGACGGAGCGCCGGATTCTTGCCACCACCCGCAGATAAGAAGCTCGCCACAAAGAGTCCAACGAATCCGCGTGTCTCTGGGGCGCCCTATTGTAGCGGACACTGGAAATTGCCGAATGGGGCGTAACACGCGATCGTCAAACTGCCGAGGAAGCCCTGAGAGCCCTGGTAGTTGGGTCCCAGGATCACGTACCGCGTGTTAATCGCCGCTGGCGTTGTTAGGAACGGGATTCCATTCCCGCCGCTGTTGGCGACGCCGGTCCAGAAGCTCAGACCACCGGAATCCGGTGTGCGCAGCAGGATCGTGTAGTAAAGCAGAGTGATGTAGAGCGGGTTGGTTCGGCTTTGGAACTCCGGAGAGTTGATGAAGAACAGCACCACTTCGCTTGGCGTGAGCGTTCCGTTACTGAGAAGGTTGTACCAGTAAGCGTAGCCGTCCGGATCGGGCATTCTTCCGAGCGCGGTCTGGTAGAGGCGTGTGAGGAAGTCGGTCGGAGTACCGCAGGGCAGGGTGCACGGCGCCGCCGCCTTCGGGCCGGGGCCGCCGCCATATTCGCCGCTGGCGAGCAACTGATCCACAATCTGCTCCTGGGCGGCCTGGATAGCCGCCACGCTCGTATCGGCCGGCCGTAGGATGGCGGAGGCGGCGTTCCACTCGGTCTGAGTGGACACTCGGCCGAGAACCGCCTGGTAGATGGCACCTGCCATGTACCCGGTCTGTAGAAATTCGTTGCTGGTGTAGAAATCGTCCGCAAGCTGGTAGAGAGCGCCGGCTCCAGGCCCGGTCCAGAAGTCGAACCCGCCCTGATCCGGTTCGCGGCCGAGGATCGTCTGGTACAGCGAGCGGACTTCGCGTTGTAGCTGGCTTTCGGTGGAGCCGGCCTGCGTGATGGTAAAGGCGAGTGCCGTAGGCAAGTCAGCGCTCTGGATATTGATCACACCAGTCCGCACCGCCGTCGTCGTGGTGGTGAACGCCGTGAAGTTGACCGTGGCGGGGGCGGAGCCGTTGCCGCTGGTTGGGCTGATGCTGGTCACCCAGTAGAGGCCGCGGCCGAGCGAGTCGGCCCCTCTGGCCGCCGTCCAGGTGTCAAGGGTGGAGCAGCCCACTCCGTTTGGAATCACCGTGAAGCTGCCCGCGAGCGAGGTGAAGGTGCCCGAGCCGTTGCCCAGGTTCACCGTTGGCGTGCTGACCGTGAAGTTACAGTGCGGCGGCCCGAAACAGCAGGTTACCGGTATGGTTAATGGGCTGTTTGCGGCCTGTGCCACAATGATGATGTTGCCGTCGTAGGTGCCGGGACTTAGTGTCCCAGGAGTCATGGTGACCGTAAAGGTCTGCGGCGTTGTGCCGCTGTTCGGCGCTATGCTGAGCCATCCCTGGTTGGCCGGAATGGTCGCTGCCGTCGCGCTGGTAATGGCCAGAGCGTTGCCGCCCGTCGCACTCACCGTAAAGCTGACGTTCACCGGGTTGTGAAATTGGTCGATGGCACCCGTCAAGCTGGCGGGTGGCGTCAGGTTGGTAATCAGGCTCGGCCGTCTCAAAACATTCATCGTCACGGGATATGCAATGACTGGGACGGCAGCACCCGGCGTACTCACGATAATGTTCCCGTGGCAGGTGTAATCGGTCTGGTCATCAATCGAGTTGAGGGAGAAATACGAGACCGTCAAGGGTGTCGGCGTGGAGTTTCCCGTGGTCGTGCCGGTGGTAGGACTGACTGCCAGCCAGCTTGAGCCACATTTCTCGTTAGGGCTCACTGCGGCGGTTGCCGTGAAGGCCAGCGGAGTCGCGACCAATGGGCTAGGCACCGGAACCGCCGCCGTGGTCAGGGATGCTGCCATCGTTCCAGGCGTGGTCACGCCGATGGTGTGGTTCGGGAAGGCGAAGCTGCCGGGAGTCATGACCTGTAGAGGCTGCCCGACCACCTGGAGGAGCACCGGCACTTGGATCGGCGGGAAGCTGTTGTTGAACTGGATCGCGATGTTCGCGCTGTATGGTACGCCGGCCGTCGCCGTCAGGAAATTCGGCGGTGCCGGAGGGTTCAGTTGGACGGTGACTGTGCCGCGGCCGTTGGCATCGGTAGTACCGGCGGAATTGGCCAGCGTGGCCCAACTCCCGCCGCTGGGTGTGTCGATGAGCAGTGTCGCCTGGAAGCCGATACCAGGCCCCGGCGTGCATCCGCCTATGTTGATAGCCTGCGATGGAGCTGAGGTGACCACTCCCGTCACCCCGTTGATGAGAGTGAAGCTAACGATGCTAGGCGAAACTGGGAAGCCCAGTGTGGGATTCACATGAAAGGTCGCAGTGATGACGACATCGGCCGCCATGGGATTGGGCACAGCGTTGTAGATGGTGATGGTCGCGGTGTAGTCACCCGCATAACGAGTATCCAGGCACGGGAGTGCCCCCACCGAAACCACCGATGGAAATACCGTCACTGCGAACGCCTGAGGCGTAGTTCCAGCAGCCGGCGAGCCCCCCACCCACTTCAATGTAGAGCAGGGAACGGGAATCGTGGCGGGGCAAATCGTCGTGATACTGGTCGTGTAGCTCAACCCGCCCGGTGCATTGACCGCACCGACGTTCAGCGTCTGAACCAGAGGCTGGAGGTTGTTGCCCAGCGTGAAGTCGTAGCGGAGCGTGTTGTTCGCCAATAGGGTTGCCCCAGTCAGCGTGAAAGCTGGGCCCGACTGCACCAGAACCGCAACGTTCAGGACCATGGGGCTATTCGGCATGCCGGGTATATCGAGCGTTAGGGTTCCTTGGTAGGGAACGTTGCTAGCCGCCAAGGTGTTTAACACCGCAGGGTTCACGGCTGCGTGGAAGTTGATCGGCGACGTTCCGATTGGTACCGGGAACGTCGGGGCGGCGTTGCTGGGAGTCAGGATTTGCAGCCAGTTCCCGGTGCTGTTCGCCGTAATCGTGAGCTGGCTAGGTTCCCCTTGGAGCAGCCCGGTCATGTTCACCGAGAGGTTCTGCGGGGCGGGATCGCATCCCGCTCCCGGAACGGTGTTCTGGCATCCCTGCGTGTAGCTGAACAGCGACAGGACTCCCGGTTGGAGCGTGACCAACGAAACGCCCGTCAGCATCAGGCGGACCGGGATACTGACCGTCGAGGGCGTTGAGTTGTCAGCCGTTACGATGACGGTTCCGAAGTAGTCACCCAGGACCCCAGCGGTAAGCACCGCGGGGTTTAACGAAAGCGTTGCCGTGGTGGTCTGACCGGCCACGAGCGAACTTGTACCGAATGCCGAAAGGTTCAGCCAGTTGGCACTCCCTCCCGGAGGCACCGCACCCTGCACGAGCTGCACCGACAGACCTGTGATGGTGAACGTGCCCGAGTTGGTCCACGTCAGGATCTGGTTATGCGGATTTGGCCCGCCCACCGTGAAGAGAAAGTTCCCGGTGGAGGGAAGCCCCGTCACGGCATCCGTCAGCGTGGCGGTCAGCGGCTGCTGAGCCATGACAGGCAGAGAAGCAAATAACCATAGCACCACCAGAGTCAGCCTTCTCATGGCCCGCATTATAGACCTTCAACTGCTCGGAGTAAATCGTAGTTTTAAGGGCTGCCTATCTCCTCCCAACTCTGGCCAGTAAGCTTTAACCAGGGATTAGCTTTGTCCCTCCGACCAGTTACAGCCACCATTCCTAACCTTCAAACTGGACCACCTTACTCCTGGAACAAATTGACATCGAAGCTTACCCCGCGAGCTAATCAATGCACACGATTCCTCCTGAAGGCGTACAATTACTGCCGCTGTGTTCACGGGCCGCTCCGCGTTCGGTCAAGTCAGTTCCTGACCGACGTCAGCCAGCGAAGACGCGGCGAGATTCTCCGCTCTGGACAACGCGGTGGGCCATCTGGCCAATGCGGTAGGGCATCTGCCTGATAGGGAGAAGGACGTTCTAGAGATGAAGGGATCTGATATTAGCTCGTGGTCAACAAGAAAGAAGCACCAATATGAAATAGGATCAACTCGAAGGTCAGTGGATAGACTATGCGAGTGCGGCGCGCGCGCACTGGGCCAAACTCACCGACGATGACTGGCAAACAATCAAGACCATCGCCGGCAAGAGGGATCATCTGGTCTCGCGCATCCAGGAGCGATACGGAATCCCGAACGACGAAGCCGCAAGGCAAGTCGACGAGTGGTCTGGTGCTCTGTACGGTATTGAGCGTGGGGAAGCTTGGCTGGATGAGTTCTATCGTGCTCCCCACCGTCGATAGGACGATCTGAGGCACGTCAGCACAGTGCGTGGATTTTGCTCGCTGCTTTCCCACATGAGGGCGGCAGTCGAGAATCGTATCCGAATTCAGCGACTGCACTGGTGAGCGCGGAAGGAATCGAACCTTCAACCTAGTGATTAAGAGTCACTTGCTCTGCCAATTGAGCTACGCGCCCGCTTGCGGCTGATTGCTTGGAAAGCGTGGCGCATCCCGAGCAGCGCCACGTTCAGATTATAGCATTCCGCCGGCCCCCGTCACGCCCGTTCGGAAGGCGGGGAAGGCGCCGCCGGCAGCGCGGCCGCCGCCAGTTGCGCGATGTCCAGCAGCTTCGGCGGCGTTCCCGTCACCCCCACCAGCGCGTCGCGGAACATCGTCTGGCAGAAGGGACACGCCGTGCCGATCACCGCCGCGCCGGTGGCTGCCAGTTCCCCGGCGCGCTCCACGTTCACCCGCTTGCCCGGCTCCTCGCCCAGAAACATCTGGCCGCCGCCGGCGCCGCAGCAGAACGAACCCTCGCGCGCGCGGCGCGGATCCACCACCTCGGCGGTCCGCGAAATTACCGCGCGCGGGGCGTCGTAAATGTCGCGATACCGGCCCAGGTAGCAGGGGTCGTGGAACACCACCCGCTCGCGCGCGCCCGTGGCGGCGGGCAAACGTGATTGCAGACGGGCCAGCAGCTCGCTGTGATGCTCGATCTCGAAGGTGGCGCCGTATTCGCGCCAGTCGGTTCCGATGGTGCGCACGCAATGCGGGCAGATGGAGACCATCTTGCCCACCTTGGCGGCGCGCAGCGTCTCGATGTTGGCCTCGGCCACCTGCGAGACCGCCAGGTCGTTGCCCAGGCGGCGGGCCGGGTCGCCGGTGCATTTTTCCTTGCGCAGAACGCCGAAAGTCACGCCCAGGTGGCGCATCACGCGCGCCAGCGCGATCACGATCTCGCGGCCCTGCGGGTCGTACGCCCCCATGCACCCCAGCCACAGGCAGTATTCCTGGGTGCCGTCGTACATCGGCAGCGCGGCCTTTTCGATAAACGTCTGGCGCTCGGCGGCGGAGAAGCCCAGCGCGTTGCCGTACCGCTCCAGGTTCAGGAACAGCTTGCCGCCGAATTCGTTCTCCCACTTGCCGGTGTTCACCGCGCCGCGCCGCAGGCCGATGATCATCGGCAGGTGCTGGATTCCCACGGGACACTGAAACTCGCAACCGCCGCACGTGGTGCACTGGAAGGCCGCGGCCTCGGAGATGTGCTTGCCCAGCAGCGCCGTTTCGTTGCCCGGGCCGAACTCGTTCAGATAAGCACGCAGGCCGAGAATGATCTCCTTGGGGTTGAGCTCCTTGCCGGTGTTGTAGGCCGGGCAATGCTCCGTGCAGCGGCCGCATTCCACGCACGAGTAGACCTGCAGCGCGTCGATGCGCGTGATGTCCTTGCCGGTGTCGAGTCCGAAATCCTCGTCGCCGGAGAGCGGCGGAATGCGGCTGAAACCTTGGCGCTCGAGGAACACGGTGACCGGGCTGAGAGCCAGATGCAGGTGCTTGGTGTGCGGAATCAGCGGCAGGAAAGCCAGCAGCGCCGCGGTGTGCACCCACCACGTTGCGCGGCCCGCCACGGTATCCTCCGCGAGCCACAGGCCGGCCAGATAGCTGACCATGAGGATGAAGATCAGCCCGGCGATCACGCCCGATTCCGGCGACACCTCGCCCAGCCACCGCGGGCGGACGGCGAACCGGCGGATGAACAGGCCCGCGATCGACAGCGCCACGGCCACCGCCCACACCGCCACGAAGCCGAAGTAGAACGAGCCGAAACCGGTCTCGGGCGAGAGAAAGCGCACGCCGAAGCCCGTGGCGAAATGGTTCACGGTGATCAGCGCGAAGGCGCAGAAACCCCAATAGACGAAAGCGTGCGCCAGGCCCGGAAGCGGGCGCTCGCGGATCACCTTCGCCTGCGCCATCACCTCCCACAGAAACCTGCGGATGCGCGGCGCGAGCGGCGCAACCTGAAAATCGGGAGTGGCGCGCGCGCGGCGGATGCGGTCCAGCACCTTGCGGAAACGCGCCCAGAACATTGCCAACGACGTGACAACGAGCACGAGCAGAACGGCTCGTTCGGCCCACGATGTGTCCGCCATATCAGCCAGCTATGAATGTAGCATCCTCGCGCCGTCCGTTAGAATGGCTCATGGGAGGGAACTTGCGCATTGTCGTCTCGGGGGCCGCGGGCTTCATCGGCTCGCATTTTTGCGACCGCCTGCTGGCCGACGGCCACGCCGTGGTGGGGCTCGATAATTTCCTGACCGGAAGCAGCTCCAACGTCGCTCACCTGGCGGACCATCCGAGGTTCCGCCTGTGCGTGCAGGACGTCACGCAGCCGTTCGCCATCGACGGCGCGGTGGATGGCGTGGTCCACATGGCGTCGCCCGCCAGCCCGAAGGACTACCTGGAGCATCCCATCGAGACCCTCGACGTGGGCTCGCTCGGAACGCGCCGCATGCTGGAGCAGGCCCTCGAAAAGGGCGCGCGGTTTCTGCTGACTTCCACGTCGGAATGCTACGGCGATCCGCTGGAGCACCCCCAGGTGGAGACCTACTGGGGCCACGTGAACCCGGTGGGGCCGCGCTCCTGTTACGACGAGAGCAAACGCTTCGCCGAAGCTCTCACCATGGCGTTCCACCGCCAGCACGGCTTGCGGACCAACATCGCGCGCATCTTCAATACCTATGGGCCGCGCATGAAACTGGACGACGGCCGCGTGGTGCCGGCGTTTCTCGACCAGGCTTTGCGCGGCGAGCCGCTGACGGTCTTCGGCGACGGGTCGCAAACGCGCAGTTTCTGCTACGTCAGCGACCTGGTGGACGGGCTCTGCCGCCTCATGCTTTCCGACGAGCGCTACCCGGTCAACCTGGGCAACCCGGTGGAAATGACCATTCTGGAGTTCGCCGGGCACATCCGCCGGATGACGGGCCGCCGGTCGGAAATCGTGCGGCGGCCGCTGCCGGAGGACGATCCCAAGCAGCGGCGTCCGGATATCGCCAAGGCGCAAGCGGTGCTGGGATGGACACCCCGCGTGGCGCTCGAGGAAGGGCTTCTGCCCACGGTGGAGTATTTCCGGGGACTGCTCAAATAACCGACTGCCGGCCGCGGTCGCTCACGCGCATCAGGGCGTACAGCACCAGGGCCATGGCCAGAACGATTCCTACCAGGGTCCAGGCATTGCGCGTGAGGAAGGCCCGTGCATCTTCTCCAAGCTGGATACCCAGGTAAGCCAGGCCGAAATAGCGGATGAACCGCGCTACCAGAATGACCGTCAGAAAGCTGCTCAGGGGTGTGTGCAGAGCGCCCGCAGAAATCACGAAGGGCTTGGTCGGCAAGGGGGGGACCGGGGTGACCATCGGAACGAAGACGGTGAGCAGCCCGTACCGTCGAAACCACTGTTGGAATCGCTGGCGTTTGCCCGGTGGAGGCTCATCGGGAATGAAGCGCCGCACCCCATGGCGCACCGCCAGGAACAATCCGACGTTTCCCGCGGTGGAACCCAGCACCGCCATGAGGGCGGTGAGGTAGGCTCGCTGCGGCGACTGAACGGCCACCAGGATCAGCAGCGCGTCCATGACCGCCGGAAGGGGCACGCCGGCCGAATCGGCGAGACCCAGCAGAAGGACGCCCACGGGGCCGAATGCGACGAGCGCGTCGGAGATGCTCTTCAGCAAGGCATTCACATTGTAGCTTCCCGTGGGTGGCGCCTCGACGGCGGCGTCCTGGCGGGCTTACCGCTTCCGCTGCCCCTGCGCCTGGTGACGGATCTTCTTCTTCGTGGAGCCGCGGGCCACCCCGGCGGCGCGCTTCGGCTTGGGAGCGGCTTTTTTGCGGGCGGAGCGCTTCACCTTCTTGCGCTCCAGTTTGTCGGTGAGATTCTTGGTGTTCATCAGCTTCGTTTGAGTCCTGCGTATTTTTCGACGAGTTTCTTGAGCCCGAAACGGGGGAAGTTCACCGTGATCTTAGCATTTTCCCCCTCGCCTTCGCGGCGGACCACGGTGCCGGTGCCGTACTTGGGATGCTCCACCGTCATCCCCGCGCGCGTACGCCGCGGCTGAACGACCGCCGCCGGCAGCACCCGCTTGGGTCCCGAGGGGGAACCCACCGGGCGCGGCGGTTGCGGCGGGGTCTTGTGCGAGACGGCGGGCGGGGCGTTGAAAGCCACGCCACGGTCGTTGAAGAACTGCGAGATGTTGTCCAGCGAGTTGTACGTCTTGCCGGTGAAGGTGTTGCGCCGCGCGGCCTGGCGCACATCCACCCGCTCGGCCAGCAGGTCCACCTCTCCCGGCTCGTCCCCCGGGCCCAGGTTCACGATCAGGTTCTCGGGCACCTCGCTCAGGAACCACGACGGGGTGGAACGCTCCTGGTCGCCTCCCCCAAAGCGGCGCCGGTAGCGGGCCCAGGTGAGGATCAGCCGCTTGCGGGCGCGCGTCATGCCCACGTAGCACAGGCGCCGTTCCTCCTCCAGCATGGCCTCGGAATCCAGCGACCGGCTGTGCGGGAACAGTCCCATCTCCAGGCCGGACATGATGACCATGGGAAATTCCAGGCCCTTGGCGTTGTGCATAGTCATCAGGGTGACGGGCGCGCTCTCGTCGTAAGCGTCGGCTTCGGCCACCAGGGCGGCGTGGTCCAGGAAATCGGTGAGCGACTCGCCGCGTTCGGCAGCCTCGGCCGCGGCGTTGATCAACTCGTCGAGGTTCTCCAGCCGCGCCTCCGCGTCGGGCGTCTTCTCCATCTCCAGCATGCGGCGGTATCCGGTGCGTTCCAGGACGAAGCGCATCAGCTCCGGAAGCGCCGAGGCGCTGGCCACCAGCGACAGTTCCTGGATCAGGTTGCGGAACGTCACCAGGGAAGACTGCGAGCGCGTGGAGAGGCGCTGGTCGTCGATGATGCGTTCGATGGAATCCCACAGGCTGAGGCTGTGCTCGCGCCCGTAGCGCTCCACCTGCTCCACCGTGGTGCGGCCGATGCCGCGGGCGGGAGTATTGATGATGCGCAGCAGGCTGACGGAATCGGAGTTGGAAGCCGCCAGCTTGAGGTAGGCCACGGAATCCTTGATCTCCGCCCGCTGGTAGAAGCTGAAGCCGCCCACCACGCTGTACTTGCGGCCGTAGCGCCGCAGCGCCTCTTCGATGACCCGCGATTGCGCGTTGGTACGGTAGAGTACGGCCACGGGATCGCCGGGGTTGGCGGCCAGGTGCTTCTCGATGGTGTCGGCGATGAACAGCGCTTCGTTGTCGGCATCGAAGCCGGCATAGAGGCCCAGCGTGTCGCCGGCCGAGGCCTCGGTCCACAGCTTCTTGCCCTTGCGCGCCTTGTTGTTGGCCACCACCGCCGAGGCCGCCGCCAGAATGTTCTTGGTGGAGCGGTAATTCTGCTCCAGGCGGATGGTGCGGGCTTCGGGAAAATCGCGCTCGAAATCCAGGATGTTGCGAATGTCGGCGCCGCGCCAGCTATAGATGCACTGGTCTTCGTCGCCCACCACGCACACGTTGCGGTGGCCTTCGGAGAGCAGACGGATGAGCTCGTACTGCGAGCGGTTGGTGTCCTGATACTCGTCGATCAGCAGGTAGCTCAGGCGGCGGTTCCAGGCGGCGCGCGTGGCGTCGTCGTGGCGCAGAAGCCGCACGGCCTCCAGCAGCAGGTCGTCGAAATCCAGCGCGTTGGCGGCGAGCAGGGCCTTTTCGTACTGCTCGTAGACCGCGGCCAGCGCTTCCGTCTCCTTGTTGACGGCGCCCTGGTAGAGGTCCTGGGGAGTCTCTTTGCGGTTCTTGGCGTGGCTGATGCGGGAGACCGCAGCGCGGTACTGCATGAACTGCTTTTCGTCCAAGCCCAGCGCGCGGTAGGCGGCTTTGACGATGGCGAGCTGGTCCTCGTCGTCGTAGATGCTGAAGCGGCGCGAGAAGCCGGGGCGGAGGCGCGCCAGCGGATCGCCGTCGCGCCGCAGCAGCCGCACGCAAAAGGAGTGGAAGGTGGAGATGTTGGGAGCCGAATCGAGGTTGGCGCCCGCCAGCAGGGTCCGCACGCGCTCGCGCATCTCGCCCGCCGCCTTGTTGGTGAAGGTGACGGCCAGAATGGCGGAGGGCGGCACACGCCGCGCCGTGATGATGTAGGCGATGCGGTGCGTGATGACCCGTGTTTTCCCGCTGCCCGCGCCGGCCAGAATGAGGAGTGGCCCCTCGGTCTGGCTAACCGCTTCCCGCTGCTGCGCGTTCAGCCCTTTCAAAAAGTCCATGAGATGGGAAACACCTTAGAGTTTAGCATGTGGGGCAGCCATTCCTTGGCTGCAGCCGCCTTTTCAGGCGGCGTTCCTATGCGCCTGCGCTACGGCTCAATGACAATCTGCACGTGATTGCTCTCGCGCCCATCGGCCGTGATGTGCAGCTCCGAAGCTCCCACGTTGGTGAACGCCGGCAGCCGCACTTCCACCAGGTAGAACCCGATGTACCCCGGGGCCAGCGTGGCGCGTACCACCTCGATGGGAGAGCCGTTCAGATACGCGTGAACCGCGGCAGTCACTACCGGCGGGCTCTCCTGCCGCGCCGGCATGCCTGTAGGCCAGTCGGGTAGCACCCGGCCGAGGCCGGTGGACATGATCTGCACGCGTCCGCCGGATCGTGCCGTGTTGCGCGCATCGAGCGCCATCCCGGTATCCGCATCTACCAGGGCGGGTACTCCGTCGCGTCCCACCAGAATCGCCGGCGACACCGGCTGCACCGCTAGTCGCAGCACCACTCGCCCGCCGGTGGTCTGGAGCGCCAGCGGAACCATTCCCGGCGCCTCCTCGAAGGGCACCTGAATCTGGGACTCGCTGTCGGACGCCAACAGCACCGGGTACTCAAGCGCGCCGCTGGCCGCCGCGTTCACCCGCCCGCCGACGACGCTCACCATCGATCCGGGAGCCGCTGGCCGCGTGGTGTAGTCCGCGGCATTCACAATCCGCAGGTCGTGCAGGCGGTGGGGAGCCACGGTCACATACAGGCCATAGCCCTCCAGCGCCACGTACAAACGAACTCCCGCGGGATCCAGCCGCACATCCCGCGCCGGCACCAGCGGCAACTGGTCGCCGCCGAGACTCTCCCAGACCGGAGGCACCGGGCTGGGGTTCCGCAGGTCGGTGTGGGCGTAGTACACGCCCTTATCGGTGGCCGCGTAAACCGCGCCCGCGGCGAACTCGGCTGCCAAGGCGTGCACCGGCGCGTTCGGCAGGTTGCCATCCAGGGGATCCCAGGACCGGCCGCCGTTGGTGGTGCGCGCCACGTGCGCGCCTTCCCCGCCGAACGCCGCCAGCGCCACATCGCTTTCCAGGGGATCCGCATCCACCACGATCCGTTCCACCCGGCCGGAGCCCTGCCATGACCGCGGGAATGTCCGGCCGCCGTCGTAGGAGACCATCAGCCACCCTTCGGCAGTGCCCGCGTAAACCACATTCCCGGATTGGCCAACCGCCGTTACCATGGGGCGAATCACGCCCGCCACCTGGGCGCGCAAGGCGTCCTCGTTGTCGGCACCGGCCGCCGCCACCGGCGTCCACGCCGAGCCGCCGGGAGGAAGTTCCAGCACCGCACCGCCTTCCAACTGGATGCGCGCGCCCGTCGTCCCGTCAGGCGTAGAGAGAATCCGATGCACCGCCAGGTTTGGCAGAAACTGGTTCAGGCCCGCCCAGGTAAGCCCCCCGTCCAGGGACCGCCACACGCCGTAGTTATTGGCCACCACGACCTGCTCGGGGTTCGACGGCGCAATCGCCACCGCATTCTGGCCCGCGCCGATTATCGACCGGGCCTTGTACGCCGTCAGGTTTTCCCAGGTGCGGCCGCCATCCCCGGAGCGCTGCAATTGCTGCCCGGAGGCGTAGATTCTTCCCGGATCGGACGCTGTACTGAAGACCCGGGCCGCCGATTCGGGCAGGCGGATCGCCGTGGCCGGCTGTAGCGCCGGGGCCTCGGGCACAGGAGGTTCCGCCGGAATCCAGGTGTCGAAATCGTCCGTCTGGAACACCCTGCCGGACGCCGTGCGGGCATACAGCCGGGTCCCGTCCGGTCCGAACCAGACCCCCTGCACCGGTCCCGTCGCCGGAGAAGCCAGCATTAACTCGATGGAGGAGTTGCCAACACTTCGCCAATCGACCCGGGTTTGCGCTCCAGCCACGAGCGCGACGGCCAGCGCGACCCCTGCCAGCGCCACCCGGTGAACTGTTCCCTTATGACACACAGTCGAGTCCTATTCTACCCCATTTCAGATCCGCCGGAACGTAACAAACTGCTGAATTTGCGTATCTTGTGAGTATTACTAACGGCGGACCTCTATGTGCAGAGCAGGTTTGGTGCTAGACTAGGGTGTCCTAATTACGGGACTTCGGGTTTCGGACACCCAGGTCTGCAAGGGACGTATGCCCCGGCGCTTTCCGCTATCGCGGACCACCCCGGCGCTGCTTGCGGCAGCGGCGGTCGTGGTGTCTCTGGCCCCGCTTCGTGCCCAGAACCCCAACGGTGCGGCGCAGGCGGTCGCCCTCATGGGCCAGGTGTCCTTCCTCAAAGACAGCAACCCGGTGCCATTGTTCCAGGGGAATTGGGTGCAAGTCGGCCAGATCATCGTCACCGGCCCTGACAGCTACGCCAAGTTCCAGGTAGCCGACGGCAGCACCTTCGAGGTTTTCGAAAAGTCCCAGGTCACCTTCCGCGCCAACCGCTCCAACTGGCAGGATCTGCTGGACGTGCTGATCGGTCACGTCAAGGTGCACATCCAGCACCTGTTGAACGGCGCTCCCAATCCCAACCGGGTCTACAGCCCGACCGCCGTCATTTCGGTTCGCGGCACGGTGTTCGACGTGGTGGTCGAAGACGCCGATGGCAGCACCTTCGTCAGCGTGGACGAGGGCGAGGTCGAGGTTCGCCACCAGTTGAAGCCCAGCGCGGTGATTCTGCACCCCGGCGAGTCGACCTGGGTCTATAAGGACCAGCCCCTGATAGCCCGGCAGATCGACAAGGGTTCGGTTTACCGCGTGGCAATACGAGCCCTCGAAGACGCCATGTACCAGGTGCTTCGCGGCCGCGGCAGCGGCGGCGTCGCCGGCGTCCCGGGCGGCACAGGCGGCAGCACTCAGGGCGACAAGGGCAAAACCGGCACCGGCACGGGCGCTCCCGGAGCACCGGGTGCTCCCGGCGCCCCCGGCGCTCCCGGCGGCGGCCACTAGCCAGGTGGCGCCGGCGGTCTTGCCGCCGGCCGTTCTCTCCACCCCCGCATGATAGATTGAAACTAGTGCTTATGAATTGTGCCCTGCGAGGAGTGGCTCTTTTCGTTTGCGCCGCGGCGCTTCACGCCCAGGCACAGGCTCCCCAACAACCGCCGCCCGGCCTCGAAGCCGACTGGGATATCGCCGTGGTGCTGCGGGCAATCGAGGTTCACACCACCCGGGTGCTCCAGGTTCTCGACAAGACCGACGCCCAGGCATGGGTG
>Ga0335081_10004746_pt1 | contig 21476 bp, 23 predicted proteins | sample Lox_Sample_35_FD_206713 | JGI IMG/M metagenome (GOLD analysis project Ga0335081, IMG submission 206713) | Soil microbial communities from Loxahatchee National Wildlife Refuge, Florida, United States - Lox_Sample_3.5 | ecosystem: Environmental > Terrestrial > Soil > Wetlands | place: USA... | reverse complement strand
TGCAGGCAGTCCCGCAGCAACCGCCCGTCCCACGGATTATGCTCCATCTCGAACACGCAGCCGTCGAATTTCGATGTGCTCATGGCCACGGCGCTGTTGATCTCGGCAGGCGCGAAGCACGTCAGCGCATGCTGCCCCGATTCCAGCGCGCGGATGACGCCGTTAAGCCGCGGAAGTTCAGCCATTATTCGGTCTCCTCATATGCGGGCCGCATAGTAGCAGATTGCCGTCCGGGTTTGACAATCGCGCCGCGGGCCGTAGCATCCGGCCTTCCCTTGAAACCCCCTGCATGGCGCTGCCTCATGATCATCGATTGCCACGGCCACTACACCACCGAGCCCAAGGACCTGCACCGCTTCCGCAAGGAGCAGACCGCGGCCGCCAACGCCAAGGACAAGACGGCGATGCCGTCGCGCGCGTCCTTGAAAATGTCCGACGACGAGATCCGTGAATCGATCGAGCAGAATCAGCTCAAGCTGCAGCGCGATCGCGGCACCGACCTGACCATCTTCTCGCCGCGCGCCTCCGGCATGGGCCATCACATCGGCGACGAGAGCGTCTCGCTCGAATGGTCGCAGATCTGCAACGATCTGATTGCGCGCGTCGTTTCGCTGTTCCCGAGGAACTTCATCGGCGTGTGCCAGTTGCCGCAGTCGCCGGGCGCGGACCCCGCGCACTCCGCCGCCGAGCTCGAGCGCTGCGTCAAGATGGGCTTCGTCGGCTGCAACCTCAATCCGGACCCGTCCGGCGGCTATTTCAATTCGCCGCCGATGACCGACAAATCCTGGTTTCCGCTGTACGAGAAGATGATCGAGCTCGACGTGCCGTGCATGATCCACGTGTCGGGCTGCTGCAATCCTGCGATGCACACCACCGGTTCGTATTATCTCAATGCCGACACCATGGTGTTCATGCAGGTCCTCCTGTCCGACCTGTTCAAGACCTTTCCCAAGCTGAAATTCATCATCCCGCACGGCGGCGGCGCGGTGCCGTTCCATTGGGGCCGCTTCCGCGGCATCGCGCTCAACAACGGCAAGCCCGAGCTCAACGAGATCCTGGGCGAGAACATCTTCTTCGACACGTGCGTCTATCATCAGCCCGGCATCGACCTCCTCACCAAAGTGGTGCCGATCGACAATATTCTGTTCGCCTCGGAGATGGTCGGCGCGGTCAAGGGCAATGATCCCAAGACCGGCTTCGGCTTCGACGACACCAAGCGTTACATCGACAAGGCGCCGATCAGCGACGCCGACCGCAACAAGGTCTTCGCCGGCAACGCATTGAAGGTTTACGGGCGGCTGAAGAACGCGGCGGCCGTCAAGGCGCTCGCTTAAGGTCGGCGTTGGACAAGCCGGCAAAAAGAAAAAAGCCGCGGACGCGTCCGCGCACTCAAGTCGTTCGCGTCGGTGCCCGCGACGTCGAGACCCGCGGCCTCGCCGACGGTTTCTGGACCGACCTTTATCACCGCTCCCTGACGGTCAACTGGCCGGTGTTCTTCGCCAGCGCCGCCGCCATCTTCATTTTTCTGAACGCGGTGTTTGCGTTCCTGTTCTGGCTGGGCGACGCGCCGATCGCCAACACGAATTCTGCGATCCCGCTGCCGCTCAATCTTTTCTATTTCTCGATCGAGACGCTGGCAACCGTCGGCTACGGCGACATGCATCCGCAGACCGATTACGGCCATCTCGTCGCCACGGTCGAAATCTTCACCGGCATGTCGTTCCTGGCGGTGATGACGGGATTGATCTTCGCCCGCTTCTCGCGGCCGCGCGCGCGATTCATGTTTGCCCGCCATCCGATCGTCGGCCGGCATCGCGGCAGGCAGACGCTGATGATCCGGGTTGCCAACGAACGGCACAACGCCATCTCGCAGGCCACCGCGCGGCTATGGCTGCTTCGGCTCGAAGGCGCCGACGATGGCGCCCAGCTTCGGCGTTTCTACGAACTGAAGCTCGATCGCAGCGAACATCCGATGTTCTCGCTGAGCTGGACGATCTTTCATTTGATCGACAAAGCGAGCCCGCTGCACGGCGTGACCGCGGACGATCTCGCCCAGACAGAGGGAGCGCTGATCCTCAATCTCAGCGGCGTGGACGACAATTCGGCGCAGCACCTGCATGCGCGGCGGATTTACTCGCACAAGGATATTCGCTGGAACCACCGCTATCGCGACATCACCAGCTATACCGAGGAGGGCCGGCTGTTGATCGACTACGGCCTCTTCCACGAGGTCGCGCCGGAACAGGCTTGAGCGTGTAAAGCCGCGATTGGCCGCGCAAGAGGCACGCTCATTCCGGCATGCGCGGGAAACCCAGCTTTCAGGTTGTGATTGATTGGGTCCCCGTCTTCGCAGGGACGAGCAGTGAGACGTTAGCCGGCTTTGCGCGCCGCGGCGTGCGCCGACCGGCCGATCCAGTTGCCCAGCGCCCGCACCGCGCTTGGCGTGGTCTTGCCGTAGTCGAGCGCGATCACGTGCTCGACCGGCGCGGCGGGAGCGTTGCGGCTGCGCTTGCCGCCGCGGACTGCGCGCCGCGTCTTTCCGCGCAAGGCTTTCTTGCCAAACTTCTTGGCGTGATTGAGCGCGATCGGGCCGACATGGGTGAGGAACACCTTCTCGTGCGGCCGGGTCAGAGTCTCGACCGCCTGCTTGAGCGGCAGGAACTTCACGGCTTTGACATCGCCCATCAGCTCGCGCACCGGCGGCCCCTCGGCGCGCATCAGCCAGAACTGCACGATCTTGATGCGGCCTTCGACCATGTACGACATCGAGCCGAGGAACTCATGGACCGAAACGTCGTAGCCGGTCTCTTCGAGCACCTCGCGCTTGGCGGCGACATGGGCGCGCTCGCGCGGCATGAGCTTGCCTTTCGGCAGCACCCACGCTTTCTCTCGCCGCAATCGCACCACGGCGATGCGCGGCCGTGCCTCTCCGCGTAGGACGATGCCGCCCGCCGCCAGGATCGGCGCGTAGCCCTTCGCCGAATCAGTCATGACAAATTTATGCCGAACCGGTCCGCGACCCGCAAGCAGGGATTCGCCGGATGCGGTTTATGACATGGTGATGACGATCTTGCCGAAATGCTGGTTCGCCCGCATGACGGAAAGCGCGTCGGCGATTTCGGCCAGCGGATAGGTCTTGTAGATCGGCAGCGACAGCTTGCCGGCTTCGAGCGCCGGCCACAGGTCGGCCCGCCAGCGGCGATTGATCTCGCGGACCTCTTCCGGCGTGCGGGTGCGGAAGGTCACGCCGATATAATCGATGCGCTTGAGCGCATGTTTGTCGAAATCGAACTCGCCCTTGTTGCCGCCGAGCCGTCCGACATTGACGATGCGGCCGAGGATCTTGGCGGCTTCGAGATTGCCGTTGGCGACGCCGGCGGAGATCAGATCGACGATCAGGTCGACGCCGTTGCCGCCGGTGGCCTTCTTCACCTCCGCCGGCCAGTTGGCGTCGCTTGTATCGAGCGCGAGGTCGGCACCGTATTCATTGAGCCGCGCCCGGCGCGCGGCATTGGTCGAGGTGCCGATGACCAGCGATGCGCCCATGAATTTGGCGATCTGCATGCCCATCAGCCCCATGCCGGCGCTGGCGCCCTGCATCAGGAATGCCTCGCCGCGCTGCAAGCGCCCGGCGGTGACTACCGCGTTATGCATGGTCTGCAGCGCGACCGGAAAGCACGCCGCCTGCTCGTAGGTCATGTTGTTGGCGGGAATGCGATGAACCCGGCCGGCATCGGTGATGACAAATTCGGCGAAGCCGCCCGGCGCCGGGCCCATGACCCGGTCGCCGGGTTTCAGCCCTTGCACCTCGGCGCCGACGGCCTCGATCTCGCCGGAGCATTCCAGGCCGAGCCGCGCGCCCACGCCGCCGACGCTGCCGTGCTGATGGCCCGAGGCGACGATGAGATCGGCGCGGTTGAGGCTCGAGGCCCGCACCCGGATGAGGACTTCGTTCGGCTTCGGCTCGGGCTTCGGCAGCTCGCGGACCTCCGCTCCCGTCTCGCCGACCACTGCGGCCTTCATGACACATCCTCCCTGTCGTTTTTCTCCGGTGTGCTATCGTCGATCGGTGCCGAGTTCAACCGACCATAGCAGGACCGCCGTGTCATTGCCTCCGTTCGCGACCGCCAGCGTCGGCAGCTTTCCGCGCCCGGGGTGGCTCGCGGAGACCGCGCGCAACCAGGTCACGTTCCGCATGTCCGGCGATCCGCTGAAGGAGGCGCTCGACGACGCGACCGTCGTGGTCTTGCGCGAGCAGGAGGAACTCGGTCTGGATATTCTGACCGATGGCGAGATGCGGCGGACGCATTTTATCTTTCATATCGCCGGCGCCTGGGACGGCATCGATACGCAGCATCTCGCCACGAAATCGATCTACCGCAATCGCGCCGCGAACCGGCTGGTGCCGCGCATCACAGGCAAGATCCGGCGCCGTGGCCCGGCTTCGGTCGGCGATTTTCTCGCCGCCCGAGCGCATACTGCGCGGCCGCTGAAGATGGCGGTGCCGGGACCGATGACGGTCGCCGACAGCGCGCTCAACGAATTCTATGCCGATGAGGCCGAGCTCGCTTTCGACGCCGCGGCTGCGCTCAATGGCGAGCTGCGCGACCTGCAGGCTGCCGGCTGCGCGGTGCTGCAGATCGACGAGCCGGCGATGACCCGCTACCACGACAAGGTCGCCGCCTATGGCGCCGCCGCGCTCGACCGCTGCCTCGACGGCATCACGGTGCCGACCGTCGTGCATTTGTGCTACGGCTATCCCGGCGGCGGCGAGCGGCAGCACCAATACAAATACGACGACCTCATCCCGCGGCTCATGCAAACGCGCATCGGCGGCTTTACCGTCGAATTCGGCCGCAGCGACTTCGATCCGCGGGTGCTCAAGTTGTGCGGCGACCGCATCGTGATGTTCGGCTGTGTCGATCCGGGCGATTCGCCGGCGCCCACGGCCGATGCAATCGAGCGCCGCGTCGCCGGCGTGCTTGAATGGCTCGATCCCCGCCAAGTGTGGCTTGCCCCCGACTGCGGCCTGATGACCATCGGCCGGGAACTCGCGCACCAAAAGCTCAAAGTCATGGTGGAGGCGGCCAAGCGCCTGCGCGAGAGCCTGTGATCGTTGATCGACGGCTTTTGCTGACGGACCTGATGGACCTCGCGCCGTTATCGGCTAAATTGCCCCGATGAACCAGGCCGTCCGCCCGCAAAGAATCGCCGCTTCGGCCTGTCCGCACGACTGCCCTTCGACCTGCGCGCTGGAAGTCGAGGTGTTAGATCCGCACACGATCGGCCGCGTGCGCGGCGCCGGCGACAACGCCTACACCGCCGGCGTGATCTGCGCCAAGGTCGCGCGCTACGCCGAACGCGTGCATCACCCCGACCGGCTCAAACATCCACTGCGCCGCACCGGCCCCAAAGGCGGCGGCCAGTTCCAGCAAATATCCTGGGACGCCGCACTCGACATCGTCGCCGAAGCCTTCACCCGCGCCGAAGCGCGCCACAGCTCGGAAGCGGTGTGGCCGTATTATTACGCCGGCACCATGGGCTATGTGCAGCGCGACGGCATTCATCGTCTGCGCCACGCCAAGAAATATTCCGGCTTCTTCTCGACCATTTGCGTCAATCCGGCCTTCACCGGCTTCATCGCCGGCACCGGCAAGCTTGCCGGCGCCGATCCGCGCCAAATGGCGAAGGCCGACGTGGTTGTGATCTGGGGCACCAATGCGGTGAACACCCAGGTCAATGTGATGACGCACGCGACGCGCGCCCGCAAAGAGCGCGGCGCCAAGCTCGTCGCGGTCGACGTCTATATGAACGATACGATGAAGCAGGCCGACCTGCCGGTTCTGATCCGGCCCGGCACCGACGGTGCGCTTGCCTGCGCGGTGATGCATTGCCTGTTCCGCGACGGTAAAGCGGACTGGGATTATCTGGAACGCTACACCGACGCGCCGCACGAACTCGCCGCGCATCTGCAAACGCGCGGCCCGGCCTGGGCCTCGCCGATCACCGGCTGCCCGGCCGAGACCATCGAGGCCTTCGCGCGGCTCGTCGGCGACAACAAGCGCAGCTTCTTCCGTCTCGGCTACGGCTTCTCGCGCTCGCGCAACGGCGCGGTCAACATGCACGCCGCAAGCTGCATCGCCGCGGTGACCGGCGCCTGGCGCTACGAAGGCGGCGGCGCCTTCCACAACAACGGCGGCATCTTCCACCTCAACAACAGCGTGATCGAAGGCTCCGACCTGCGCGACCCGAAAATCCGCATGCTCGACCAGTCGCGCATCGGCGCGATTTTGACCGGCGATAAGGATGCGCTGCTCGGCGGCCCGCCGGTCGACGCGCTCTTGATCCAGAACACCAATCCGGTCTCGGTTGCGCCCGATCAGGAAACGGTCAAGCGCGGCTTTGCACGGGACGATCTGTTTGTCTGCGTGCACGAGCAGTTCATGACCGACACCGCCAAGGCCGCCGACGTCGTGCTGCCGGCGACCATGTTCGTCGAGCACGACGATTTCTACACCGCCGGCGGCAGCCAATACATTCTGCTCGGGCCGAAGCTCGTCGAGCCGCCCGGCGAATGCCGCTCCAACCACGAGGTGATCTGCGCGCTGGGCAAGCGGCTGGGCGCCGAGCATCCGGGCTTCGCCATGACGGCGCGCGAACTGATCGACGTCAGCCTGCGACAGGCCGGCTGGGGCACGCTCGCCGACATCGAGAAAAACCGCTGGATCGACTGTCAGCCCGATTTCGCCAAGGCGCATTATCTCGATGGCTTCGCCTATGCCGACAAGAAATTCCATTTCAAGCCGGATTGGCCGCAAGTCCCGTTCCAGCGCTGGCACCGCGACGTGTCGCGCCGCCCGCTGCCGCAACTGCCCGACCATTGGGACGTCATCGAGGAGGCGGACGAGGAGCATCCGTTCCGGCTCGCCACCTCGCCGGCGCGCGGCTTTCTCAATTCGACCTTCACCGAGACGCCGACTTCGCTTAGCCGCGAGCGGCGCCCGGAAGTGATGATCCATCCCGACGACGCGGCCACGCTTTCGATCGCCGACGGCGATAAGGTCGTGCTCGGCAACCGCCGCGGCGAGGTGCGTCTTCACGCGCGGCTGTTCGATGGCGTACGCCGCGGCGTGCTGATCGCGGAATCGATCTGGCCGAACTCGGCCTATGCCGACGGCCGCGGCATCAACACGCTCACCGGCGCCGATCCGGTGGCGCCGTTCGGCGGCGCCGCGTTCCACGACAACAAAGTGTGGCTGCGGAAGGCGTAACGGCATTTCCCAGTCCGCGCATGTTCTTGCGCGGTGGGGAGGGAATGGGAAACTGGCCACACCAATGACCGTTCTTGTCGCCCCCGCGGACATCGTGTCGTTCTGGCGTGTCGCCGGACCCGACAAATGGTTTGCGCAGGACGCAAGCTTCGATGCGACCATCAGATCGCGGTTTCTCCCGGCCTACGAGGCGGCCGCCAGCGGCGCGCTCGCCGCCTGGGAGGACGACGCAACGGGCGCGCTCGCGCTTCTCCTGCTGCTCGATCAGTTTTCGCGCAACATGTTTCGCGGCAACGCGCGCGCCTTCGCCACCGATGCGCTGGCCCGCGCCGTCGCCGATCGCGCGCTCATCCGCGGCTTCGACCAGGCGACGGACCCGGCGCTGCGGCCGTTTTTCTATTTGCCGTTGATGCATTCGGAGGCGCTCGCCGACCAGGACCGCTGCGTGCGCCTTTACGAAGTGCTCGGCGACGCCGCGCTGCTGCGCTACGCGACGGAGCATCGCGATGTCGTGCGACAGTTTGGCCGATTTCCGCATCGCAACCGCGCGCTCGGCCGGGAAACGACGCCCGTCGAGCAGGCGTTTCTGGACGCTGACCGCGCCGACGATCCGACCGGGGAACCCGATCCGGGTTGATGCTCGGACGCGGATCGTCGATTTGCCGGCTTTGCCCACCACGCAGGCGGAACCGGGTGGCCCTCTGTTCCGTTTCCAGTTCAGACCCGCGCGTACTTGTGCCCGCAGCCTGACGCGTTGGCAGGCGTGACCATGAAGGTAGGACGAACCCTGTTCTGGCTTTCCACCGTTGTCGCGGCGCTGGCGCTTCTGTGGGTGGTTTCCGACCTATTTTACGGAATGAGCAACAACTATCCGCCCACGCTCAACGTCACCGGCATCGTCTTGGCCGCCGTTATCTGGGCCGTCGGCTGGCTCTGCCGCCTTGCGGTTTAGCGCCCGGCCGTTCCGCCCCGCAAACGGGCGAGGAGGCGTAGGCGCTCTCGAGCGTGTGAACCTTTCCGCCGCCCGCCGTACCAACGGGCAAGGCGCAAGGGAGATTTCGCCATGTCCACCGAAAGGTCCACCTCTGCCATCGTGCCCGCCGCATCGCTCAAAGCAACGCTGCGCGCAGGCATCGCTGCGATCTCGATCTCGTGCTTCCTCGCCGGCTTTTTCCTGATGCTCGCCATTGCGAATTGGATGCAGCATCAGCCCTTGTGGTACATGATGCTCGCATTCCTGCCGGTGGTGATCGGCATTTTCGCGTTCGCCATGAATGCCCGGCGGATGCTGCGGGCGGTTGCGTGAGGGCCGGCCGGCTACGCCCCCGGTCGCGTAAAACTCAGCGGCACGGCATCCGCCGGCACGATCTCTTTTCCGATGGGCCATAGCGCGATGCCGGCAAGTTTGAGATGCGCCCAGGCGAACGGAATGCCGATGATCGTGATCGCGAGCAGGACGGCCGTAATGAGATGGCCGAGCGCCAGCCACCAGCCGGCGAGCACCAGCCAGATCAGATTGCCGGCAAAGCCGAACAAACCGGTGCCGATATCATGGCGGCCGGAATATTCCGCGCGTGATACCGCTTTGCGGCCGAACGGCAGCAGCGTGTAGGAGGCGATGTTGAGCGCGGACCAGGCCCACGGCAGGCCGATGATCGTGATGGCCATGATGACGGCCGCGATCAGCCAGGCCAGCGCCATCCACACGCCGCCGAAGACGAGCCAGAGAATGTTGAGGAGGAGGGATACGGGCGACATGCTCCGTATCACGTAGGCGGGGGCGGCGCGGCGTTCAATATGCATCCTCCCCCGTTTGCACGCGGGAGGTAGTAACAAGTTAATCGAACAGCGCCACGGCGCGGGTCCAGCCGCCGGAGGCCGCTTTGATCTTGTACGGGAAGCAGGCGACGACAAAGCCGTCGGCCGGAAGCCGTTCGAGATTCTGCAGCTTCTCCATGTGGCAATAGGGAATTTCGCGCCCGGCCTTGTGGCCTTCCCAGATGATCGCGGGATCGTGCGTCTCGAGCCAGCGCTTGCGGGTGTGCACGAACGGCGCGTCCCAGCCCCAGGCGTCGATGCCGGTGACGCGCACGCCGCGCGACGTCAGATAAAGCGTCGCCTCCCGTCCCATGCCGATGCCGGCGGTAAGATATTCGTCGGTGCCGATGCATTCGGACGCCCGCGTATTGACCAGCACGATGTCGAACGGTTTCAGCTCGTGCCCGATGCGCTTGAGCTCGGCCTCGACCTCCGCCGCCGTCACCACATGGCCGTCCGGCATTTTGCGGAAATCGAGCTTGACGCCGGGGCGGAAAAACCAGTCGAGCGGCACCTGATCGATGGTCATCATCGGCGCACCATCGATCGAATGCGACTGGAAATGGATCGGGGCGTCCATATGCGTGCCGTTATGCGTCACAAGCTGGACATTCTCGATGGCCCAGCCCTCGCCGTCCGGCAGATCCTCGCGGCGAAGGCCGGGAAACAATTCGCACAAAAGCGGCGCCGTGTCGGCGTTGCTCTTGTATTCGATCTTCGGCCGCATGAACGGCGGATCGTACACCGTCTCGTTTTCGAGCGGCGACGACAGATCGATCATGCGGCTCGGCAGTCTCATTTGCGCTCCCTTTGGGTCTCCCGCAAGTTCGCTTACGGTTTGGCGCCCTTGGCCGGATTCTGCGTGTAGAGGCCGAGCTCCTCGCCCTGCGCCAGGATCTTGCCCTTCATCGCGTCCTGCGCGGCGGGGCCGTCGAAATCCTTCGGCAGGCCGAGCGACTTCATGCTCAGCGCATAAACGGTGAAGTGATAATGGTGCACGAGGTCGTCGTTCCACGGCGGGCAGGGGCCGTCATACCCGTAATATTGTCCCTTCATGGCGTCGTTCGATGCGGTGACCTTGGTGTAATCGTTGAGCCCCTTCACGCCGACCTTTGAGGTCGCCGGCTTGCCGTGCAGCACGCGGGCGTTGGAATCCTCGCCTTCCTTGATCGATCTGACGTCCGCCGGAATATCGACCAGCACCCAGTGAAAGAAGTCGTGCCGCTTGACTGCGGCGGTCATCGTCTCGCCTTCCTTATTCATCAGTTCGCGATGCTCAGCCGGCGAGTCGGTGTCGTAGAGAATGACGGCGTAGGATTTCGTGCCCTTCGGCCCTTTCGACCACGAGAGGCTCGGATTGATGTTCTGGCCGCCGGCGGTGTGGCCTTGCGCCGCCGGAACGCAGAACGCGTATTTGTTCGGAACCGTGCCGCCGTTCTTGAACGAATCGACCTTCACCTTCAGCGTGGCGGCGGTTGCCGGCACCGCAATCAGCACCGCGCCGGCCGCAACCAATCCCGCGATCGTGACTTTGACGTTCCCCATGTTTTCCTCCCAGTGTGTTTCCGCCGCGCCGTTTTTTGACGCTGGCGCGATTTTCTCCTGCATGCCCCCGCGCAGGAGTTCACCCGCCGAACTATACCGGTTATTGATGAGCGAGAAAGGGTAGGCGGATGATCCTCGTCACCGGCGGGAGTGGCTTTGTCGGTTCGGCGGTGGCGCGATCATTGCTGCAATCCGGCGAAGCGGTGCGCGTGCTGGTTCGCGGAACGAGCGCGCGGACGAACCTCGCCGATCCCAGGCTTGAGACCGTCGAGGGCGACATTGCCGACGCCGCGTCGCTCGCGTGCGCCATGACGGGCGTCCGTTACCTGTTTCATGTCGCCGCCGATTACCGGCTTTGGGCCCGCCGTCCCGACGATATCGTGCGCACCAATGTCGAAGGCACCCGCAAAGTCATGAGCGCGGCGCTCGACGCCGGCCTCGAGCGCATCGTCTACACCTCAAGCGTCGCCACGCTGGCCGCGCGGCCCAATCGCGAACCGAGCGATGAGACGCATCCGCTCGATCCGGCGCATGCCGTCGGCGCCTACAAATACAGCAAGGTGATGGCCGAACGGCTGGTCGAAGCCATGGTGGCAGAGCGGAAACTGCCGGCGGTCATCGTCAATCCGTCGACGCCGATCGGGCCGGGCGACGTGCGGCCGACGCCGACCGGACGCATCATCATCGAGGCGGCGGCCGGGCGGATGCCGGCCTATGTCGATACCGGGCTCAATCTCGTTCATGTCGACGATGTCGCCGCCGGTCACGTTGCGGCCTTGCACAAGGGCCGCATCGGCGAACGCTACATTCTCGGCGGCGAGAACGTTCTCCTTGGCGACATGCTGCGCGAAATCGCGCGGCAAGTCGGCCGCACGCCGCCGAAAATCCGTCTGCCGCGGCAGCTGATTTTCCCGATCGCCTACGGCGCCGAAGCGATCGCGCATTTCACCGGCCGCGAGCCGTTCGTGACCACGACCGGCCTCAAGCTGGCGAAGGATCACATGTTTTTCACCTCCGCCAAGGCCGAGCGGGAGCTCGGCTACTCAGCGCGGCCCTATGGCGAAGCGATCGCCGAGGCCATCGCCTGGTTTCGCCAGCACGGTTATCTTAAAAATTAATGCGCGGCGCTGCGTTCGCGCAGGAAGTGGAAAAACTCGACGCCCTCGCGCAGGCGCCGCTTCATCATCTGCGGGCTGCGAACCATCTCACCGACGATCGAAGCGATCTTGCCGGAGCGGAAATAAAAGCGCCGGTAAAATTCCTCGACCGAGTCGAAAATTTCCGTGTGCGCCAGATGCGGATAATGCAGCGGCGCGATCTGCACGCCTTCGTCGTTGACGAGCTCGGCATTGGCTTCGTCGAGCCAGCCGTTCTTGAGCGCCTGATCGAACAGGAACGTGCCGGGGTAAGGCGCGGCGAGCGAAACCTGGATGGTGTGCGGATTGATCTCGGTGGCGAAGCGGATGGTCTCTTCGATGGTTTCCTTGGTCTCGCCCGGCAGGCCCATGATGAAGGTGCCGTGGATGGCGATGCCGAGCTCGTGGCAGTCCTTGGTGAAGCGGCGGGCGACGTCGATGCGCATGCCCTTCTTGATGTTGTGCAGAATCTGCTGATTGCCGGATTCGTAGCCGACCAACAGCAGCCGCAAGCCGTTGTCGCGCAACACCTGCAGCGTCGGGCGCGGCACGTTGGCTTTGGCGTTGCACGACCAGGTCACGCCGAGCTTGGCCAATTCCTTGGCGATGGCTTCGGCGCGCGGCAAATCGTCGGTGAAAGTGTCGTCGTCGAAAAAGAACTCCTTCACCTCGGGGAATGCCTTCTGCGCCCAGGCGATCTCTTCGATGACGTGGCCGACCGACCGGGTGCGGTAACGATGGCCGCCGACCGTTTGCGGCCACAAACAGAAAGTGCAGCGCGATTTGCAGCCGCGCCCGGTGTAGATCGACAGGTACGGATGCTTCAGGTAGCCGATGAAGTAATTCTTGATGTCGAGGTCGCGCTTGTAGACCGGCGTCACGAACGGCAGGCTGTCCATGTTCTCCAGGATTGCCCGCTCGTCATTATGCACGATGATGCCGGCGGAGTTGCGATAGGACAGGCCGGCGATGTCGCTCCACGGCCGTCCGTCCGCGATTTCCTTGATAGTGAAATCGAACTCGTTGCGCGCCGCGAAATCGATCAACGGCAAGGCGTTGAGGCTCCCCGCCGGGTCGACGGCGACCTTGGCGCCGACCAAACCGATTTTCAGATCGCCGTTGGCTTCCTTCAGCGCCTTGATGGTTGCGATGTCGGACGCAAACGACGGCGCCGAGGTGTGCAGCACGACGAGGTCGAAATCCCGCGCGCGCGCCGTCACCGCGGCGAGCTTGGTGCGGTGCGGCGGCGCGTCGATGAGTTTGGAGCCTTCGACGAGAGCCGCCGGCTGGGCGAGCCAAGTCGGATACCAGAACGAGCGGATTTCGCGGCGCGCCTGATAGCGCGAACCGGCGCCGCCGTCGAAGCCGTCGAACGACGGCGCCTGAAGAAATAATGTCCGCATCACGTTTCAACCTCGCCGTAATAAGCAAGCCTGTTGTCGGCCCGCAAGCCATAGCGGTGGCCGCGCCATTGCACGCCGCGGCCGAAGAAACTTCCGACAAAAATGGCAAATGAGAGGACATCGCGCAGCGGCCCGAGCCAGAACAGATCGCCGCGCAAGCCGAAGGCGCGATCGATCGCGTTCTGCAGCAGGAGGCGGCAGGCAAGCGCGGCGACGACGATGAAGCCGGCCGGGTTGATGCCGCCGAGCACAAGGCCGATGAGGGCGAGCGGAAGCGAGTGGGTTATCGCGGACCCGGCAAAGCCCGCCGGATCGATCGAGCGGATGGTTCTCGCCCAGCGCAATTCATGCCGGATCAGCTCGCCCGCCGATCGCTCGGCACAAGCATGGCCGACGACGTGATTGGGAATCGCCACGGTCCTTCCGGTCGCGCGCACCAGCGCGCCGAGCGCATAGTCGTCGGCCAGCTGGTCGGCCACGGCTTCAAACCCGCCGATTGCGGCGAGCGTCTTGGCGCGCAGCGCGATGGTCGAGCCAAAGCATGGAGAGGCGAGGCCGAGCTTTAGCCCGGCCAGGACATTGGGCAGGAAGTGATAATCGATTGCGGCAGCGCTTAATCGCGACCACAGTCCGCCGGCCGGGATCCCGTGGTAGAGGCAAGTGACGAGTCCGACGCCCGGCTGCGCCAGCGCCGCGGCGATATGCTTGAGATAATCGGGCGCAACGACGATGTCGCTGTCGGAGACGACCAACACTTCATGGCGCGCCTGTCGCGCCATGTTGATCAGATTCGAGACTTTGCGGTTTTCGCCATGGCGTCGCCCATCGATCACCAGGGTGAGATCGCGCTCGGGGAAATCGGCGACGAGTCGGCGCACCACGTCCGCGGCCGGGTCGGCTGCATCGTCGACGCCGAATATGATCTGCACCGAGCCTGGATAGTTTTGCGCGCAAAAGCCGGCGAGATTGCCATAGAGCTTCGGCTCCATGCCGTGCAACGGCTTGAGCACGGTGACTGCGGGATAATCAGCGGCGGTCGGCGTCGCCTGTCGGACCAAGCCGCGCGCGGCCCAGGCGGCAAACAGCGCGTATCCACAGCCCACCACCGCAGCCGTATCGCAAGCGACCGACGCCCAGGCGGTGATGGTGGCAAAAAGCGCGTACACGCCGAACCTCTGGCGGGTCCATGTGACCCAAATCTTATTCGTCGAGCCGAGGATTATACGGCTCAACCGCGGTCCATGCACTTAACCAACGGCAGAATCGCGGCCCGGTTGCATCAAGGGCTGGCTTTCGTGGCGCTGCTATGACCGCGGGAGAACAGGTGCCTTCCCTCGAGCGCCTGCCATCCGAACAATGCCGGCACGCCGAGGATCAGATCGGGAACCCGTTTGATCAGCGCCATGGCGAGCGCTACCTCCGCCGGAATGCCGAATATCGCAGATGCGGCGATCAGTGCGCCGTCCTGAACGCCGAGGCCCCCGGGGAGGACGAAGGCGGCGGCGCGGCTGCCTTGGCCGAGGCTTTCGATGGCGATGGCCTGGGCCGCACTGATCGGATGGTTCATGAACGAAAGCGCGATCCAGACCTCAATCGCCCCAAAAAAGACCGTGGCGAGATGGACCAAAAACGATGCCGACAGGCCGCGATGGTTCTGCCAGATCTGCTGCAGCCGGCCGCCGAGATCGGCCACATGATTGAACGCCGCCCAATTGTGCTTTTCGCCGAACGAAACGAGCCGGCGAACGACCGGTTCAAAGGCACCGAAATTCAAGGCGAGAAAAAAGCCGCTTACCGCCGGTACCGCGACCGCAAGCATGACGAAAGTCACGGTAGCGAGCCGGTGCGTGCCGACGATTTCGAGCACGATGCCGATGCCGGCCGCCACAAAGACAATAAGGCACACGACCTGGATGAAAATATCGATCAGGACGCTCGCGATCGCCACGTTGGTGGCAATGCCAAATTGCGCAAGCAGCCGCGCGCCGATGATGTCGCCGCCCACGCCGACGAACGGGAATAGCGAATTGATCGCTTCGCGCACGAAGCGCAGGCCGGCAAAAACGTACGGTCCCCGACGCAGTGGCATAAGCAGGAACCACCAGCCTATTCCCGCTGCCGCCAACGCTATGGCCCGGGCCACAATGACGAACGCCGTACCCCAGCGCGAGCTGACCAGAGCCTGCAATACCGAGGCAAAGCCGAAATAGGCGACGAGAACGGTCAGAAGCGCGAGGCCGAGAACGATGGCGAGCGGAGCGAACAGCTTCATTTAGCGGCCATATAGCGGATTTCTCGCATTGTTTTCTGCCCTGCCGGTCCGACGCGATGAATCCGGTGTGAACTGTGTCTTTTCTGCACTAGTGGAGACGGCACGCTGTTTCTATCCTCTGTCGTCTTAGCATTATAGAAATGGGGGCACCCATGAAAAAGCTTGCATTCGGAACGGCCGTTATCCTTGCGCTGCTGAGCATTGCCGGTTGCGCGCAGACCGGCAAGGGCAAGGCACCGCCTCCAGTGGTCACCAAGGGCTGATCCGACGCAGCACTGTTTGACTGCCGCGCCAAATCCGCTGGCGAAGCGATAGCCGGGCGGTTTCGGCAGAATCTTTGCGGCGCAAACGTGGAAGCGGGGACAACGTGATCATCGTCGTCGGGCTGGCGTTTGAGGCGAAAATCGCCGCGGGACCGGGCGTCCACGTTATTTGCAGCGGGGATGGCCGCAACTTGGCCGCCAAGCTCACGGCAGCGATCGCGGAAGCGCGCACGCTGGTGCGCGGTTGTCCGGGAATCATCAGCTTCGGCGTCGCCGGCGGCTTGGCCCCGCAATTGCGCCCCGGAACATGCGTGGTCGGTTCGGCCGTCATCTCCGGCTCGAAGCGCATGCCGATCAGCCGGGAATGGTCGCAGAAATTGCTGCAAACGATTCCGGATTCGGTCTCCGGCGCTTTGCTCGGCGTGCCAGCGCCGATCGCACACCCCGACGAAAAACGCGCGCTCTACCTGAAGACCGGCGCGATTGCGGTTGATATGGAATCGCACATCGTTGCGTCGGTCGGTCTGGCGCACGAGGTGCCGGTGGCGGCGATCCGTGTCATCACCGACCCGGCCAAGCGCGCTTTGCCGGTCTCCGCCGTCGCCGCCATGCGCCCGAACGGAACCACCAATATCGCCGCCATGCTGTGCTCGGTGCTCAGTCGCCCGCGCGATCTGCCGGCGCTGTTCCAAACGGCGCTGGACGCGCGCGCGGCACGGGCAACCTTGGTGCGCGGCAGAAATCTGCTCGGCCCCGCTTTTGCTTCGCCGCTGACGAGCTGAGAGGCGCACGCCGATGTTCAAGTCCGCCGCAGAAGAACTGACCCAGTGGGCGGATCAGTGCCGGCGTTGGGCTAAAGGCGCCCGCACCCGCGAGCAGCGGCTGACCTTGCAGAGCCTGGAACGGCTTCTGGACGATGCCGCGATCGAAGCCGAACTGGATGCGGGCGCCGACGCGCCGCTTGCCCTGACGCCGACGCAACGCTCCTGATCGAACGCGCCTCGTAGCGCCGCTGTTGCCGCCGGTGTAAAAGGGCGGCAACGAGGCTCCACGATGGCTCCACAATCTCACGCTCCGCAAGCTTTGGGCTATGTCGGCGTGCGCGCCAAGGATTTGGGCGACTGGGCCAGTTATGGCTGTGGCCTCCTTGGCCTGCAGCGCATCGACAAATCGCGCTCGACGCTCGCCTTCCGCATGGACGACCGCAGGCAGCGCCTCATCGTCGACGCTGATGGCGGCGAAGGCTTGAGCTTTTTCGGCTGGGAAGCGGCCGACGCGGCGGCGCTCGACGCGCTCGCGGCGCATCTGGACAATAGCGGCGTCAAGGTCGCCCGCGGCGCCCGCGCGCTCGCCGACGAGCGGCACGTCAAGGATCTGATCGTGCTTAACGATCCGCTCGGCAATCGGCTGGAGATTTTTCATGGCGCCGAAACGGCAACGGAGCCGTTCCGGCCGGGCCGCTCGATTTCGGGCTTTCGCACCGGTCCGCTCGGTCTCGGTCACGTCGTGCTCAATGTCGACACGCCGCAAACGATCGACCGGCTGATGGCCTTCTATCGCGATACGCTCGGCTTCCGGCTGACCGATTATTACTCGCAGCCCTTCGTGGCCCGTTTTCTTCACCTCAATCCGCGCCATCACAGCCTCGCCTTCATCCAGACCGGCAAGAACGCGGTTCATCACCTCATGATGGAACTCTACAGCTTCGACGATGTCGGCCAGGGTTACGATATTGCGCTCGGCGAAAAAGGCCGCGTCGCCACCACGCTCGGCCGGCACACATCCGATTTCATCACCTCGTTCTATACCTGGACGCCGTCGGCCTTCATGGTCGAATACGGCTGGGGCGCGCGCTCGATCGACGTCGAGACCTGGCAGGCTTTCGAGCGCAAGGAAGGCCCCAGCATGTGGGGTCACGATCGCGCCTGGCTCTCGGCCGAGGACCAGGCCAAGGCGCGGGCGCTACGGCTGAAGAACGCCGAGAGCGGCTATCGCCGGCCGGTCCAGGTGATGGAAGGCAATTACGAAGTCATGGCCGGCATCTGTCCTTGGTGGGACAGCGTCAAACCGCGGTCGGCGGCGCAATAATTTCCTGCATGGATGCGCCGGCCAACAACATTCACACGCGAGCCATCGCCGAATTCGTCTCGGGGCTGAGCTACGAGCAGATTCCCGCCGAAGTCCGCGAGCGCATCAAGCTGCTTATCCTCGATTCGCTCGGCTGCGCCATCTACGGCGCCAATCTCGAATGGTGCCGCATCCTGCGCGACACGCTTGAAGAGCTCGATGCGACGCGGACCACTTCCATTTGGGGCACCAGCCGGCGGCTGTCATCGCCGCATGCCGCCTTGGTCAACGGCACGCAAGTGCAGGGTTTCGAGCTTGACGATGTCCACCGCACCGCGGTCCTGCATGTCGGCGCGGTCACGCTGCCGCCGCTCATCGCGGTGGCGGAAAGCCATGCCAATCTGTCCGGCCGCGATCTCCTCACCGCCGCGGTCGCCGGCTACGAAATCGGTCCGCGGGTCGGCCTGTGCATGGGACAGGAACATATCGGCCAAGGCTGGCATTCCGGCGCGACCGTCGGCGTATTCTCGGCGGTGGCCGGCGCGGCGCGGGCGCTGAGCCTTTCCGCCGACGCGGCCGTGCACGCGCTCGGCATCGCCGGCACGCAATCGTCTGGACTGATGGCGGCGCAATACGGCGCCATGGTCAAGCGCATGCATGCCGGACGCGCCGCGCAGAGCGGGCTCTATGCGGCGCTCTTGGCGCGGCAGAATTTCACCGGCATTGTCGACGTGTTCGAAGCGCCCTATGGCGGCTTCTGCACCACGTTCTCGCGCTCGCAGGATCGCTTCGATCTTGCGCAATTAAGCGCCGGCCTCGGCGCGCGCTTCGAGACCATGCGCATTTCACTGAAATTCTATTCCTGCGTCGGCAGCAATCACACCACCCTCGACGCCGTTCGCGACATCCGCAGCCGCCGTCCGTTTGCGCTCGGAGACATCGATCGTATCGTCGTGCACGCGTCGCAGGTCACGCTCGATCATGCCGGCTGGCCGTACAAGCCCGCAGGCCTGACTGCAGCGCAGCTCAATCTGCCGTTTTGCGTCGCCACCCTCTTGATCGAAGGCGATGTCTTTGTCGACGAGTTCACGCCGGACTGCGTCGCCGATCCGGCGCGCATCGCGCTGGCGGACAAGGTCCAGGTGGTGCACGATCCGGCGATCACCGCGCTTGGCGCCGCGCACCGCCACAAGGTACGCGTCGAAGTGCGCCTCCGCGACGGGTCGGTCGAGAGCGAGACCCGCGAGGCGCCGCGCGGCAGCGAGCAGGTCTTCGCCGGCACCGACGATATTGTCGCGAAATTCCGCAAGCTGACGCGCGGCGTCATGCCGGAAACGCAGCAGGATGCGCTCATCGATGCGGTCCTTGGACTGGACAAGCTGGCGGAGAGCCGTACGCTTATAGGGCTGCTGCAACTCCGCGTTTGACCGAGCTTCAATATGCAATTCGGCGTCTTTGACCATCTCGATCGCACCGGGCCGTCGCTTTCCGACTATTACGAGGACCGGCTCAAGATCGCCGAAGCCTATGATCGGGCCGGCTTCTACGGCTACCACTTGGCCGAGCATCATGCCACGCCGCTCGGCATGGCGCCGTCGCCCAACGTCTTTCTTGCCGCGCTCGCGCAACGCACGCGGCGGCTCCGCTTTGGGCCGATGGTCTATGTGCTGCCGCTCTATCATCCGCTGCGCCTGATCGAGGAAATCTGCATGCTCGATCAGATGAGCGGCGGCCGCCTGGAAATCGGTTTCGGCCGCGGTGCCTCGCCGATCGAGCTTGCGATCTACGGCCAGGAGCCGGATGCGGCGCAGGAGATTTATACCGAGGGTGTCGAACTGGTCCTTAAGGCCCTGACGGTGAAGCGGCTCGATTTCCACGGCAAGCATTTCGCGTTCGATGATGTGCCGATGACGCTGGAACCGCTGCAGAAGCCTTATCCGCCGATCTGGTACGGCGTCCATGCGCCGGACAGCGCGGAGCGCGCGGCCAAGCGCAATCTTCATGTCGTCAGCCTCGACCCGCCGGACATGACGCGGGCATCGATCGAGCGCTACCGCGCGACGTGGCGGCCGCCGCATGTTGGCGCGGCGTTGCCGAAGCTCGGCCTCGGCCGCTTCATTGTTGTCGCCGAAACCGACGCCGAGGCGCTGGCGCTCGCGCGGCGTGCCTATCCGGTGTGGCACCAGAGCTTCACCTATCTGTTCCGCTTGCGGGCGCAATCGCAGAATCATCCGCGCCCCGCCGATTTCGACGCGCTGATGGAACGTGGCCAAGGCGTTGCCGGCTCGCCGGCGGCGGTTAGGGATTTCCTCAGTCGCCAGCTTGCCGAGACGCAGTGCAATTATGTCGTCGGCCAGTTCGCCTTCGGCGATATGACGCGCGAGGAGGCTCTGCGCTCGATCGGATTGTTCGTCGGCGAGGTCATGCCGGCAGTGCGTGCGGGGAATGCCGAAGCGCTGATGCCGGCCCGCTAGAACTCTCCACGGAGCATGATCTTTTCGGAAAACCGGTATCCACCCTCGGATCAGATTCGAGGGCAGGCATTTTCCGGATCACGCTCTAACTGTCGCGCGAGGCCTTCAGGTGCGCAAAGACCTTGGCGCGCAACGCCGCCTGCTCCTCCGCGCTCCACTTGCGAAAGCCCTCGCCCGACTTGAAGCCGAGCTTGCCGTCGGCCACCAGCTTTTCGAGATAGGGTGACGCCGTTGGCCGGCTGTCGATCGCCGGCAGCACGGTATTGTGGATGGCGAGCGTCAGATCGGTGCCGACCAGATCGGCATTTTCCAGGGGACCGAGCACGGCGAGCCGTCGCCCGAACGAGGCTTTGATCACCGCATCGACCGTCGCGGCGTCGCAGATGCCGTTTTCGACGAGCGAGATCGCCTCGCGCCACAGCGCGTGCTGCAGGCGATTGCCGATGAAGCCCGGCACGTCTTTTTTCACATGCGCCGGCTTCTTGCCCGCGTCGCGGTGCAGCTCCATGGTCCAGGCGACGGCCTCGGGTGAGGTCCATTGCGTCTCGATGACTTCGACGAGCGGCACCAGAAACGGCGGGTTCCACCAATGCGTGCCCACCGCGCGCTCGCGGTTTTTCAGTCCCTCCATGATCGAGGTGATCGGGATCACCGAGGTGTTGCTGGCGAGGATCGCCTCGGCGGGCGCGTGCCGCTCGATCTCCGCGAATAGTTTCTGCTTGAGCGGCAGATCTTCGACGATGGCCTCGACGACGCAATCGGCCCCGCGCACCGTTTCGGCGAGTTCGAGGCACGGCCGTATCCGCGCGATCGCCAGCGGGTCGTCGCCGAGGTCGCGCAGATTGGCGGCGACGCGCTTGGTGACGGTATCGAGGTTCTTCATCACCGTGTCGGTGATGGTCACGTCATGGCCGGCCAGCGCGAACACCTGCGCGATGCCGTGCCCCATCAGCCCGGCGCCGATGACGGCAATGCGGGCTTGCGACACTTGCTTCGCCATCGTTCAGCCCGCCGTGTAGCCGCCGTCGGCGTAAAGGATGTGCCCGGTATAGAAATCGGAGGCCTTGGAGGCGAGGAACAACAGCGGACCGGCGAGATCTTCCGGCTCGCCGAGCCGGCCCTTCGGCACGCGGGTGAGAAATCCGGCGCGCACGGTCTTGCCGCGTTCGTCGTCGGCGAACATCCATTCGGTCAGCGGCGAACGGAAGACGGTCGGGCCGAGCGCAT
>Ga0335081_10004745_pt1 | contig 21477 bp, 20 predicted proteins | sample Lox_Sample_35_FD_206713 | JGI IMG/M metagenome (GOLD analysis project Ga0335081, IMG submission 206713) | Soil microbial communities from Loxahatchee National Wildlife Refuge, Florida, United States - Lox_Sample_3.5 | ecosystem: Environmental > Terrestrial > Soil > Wetlands | place: USA... | reverse complement strand
CTGTCCTACGGCGATCTTGGTCTCACCTATAAGCACACCGCGATCAATCACGCGGCTGGCGAGTATGTGCGCGGCATCCACCACACGAACACAATTGAAGGTCATTGGTCGCATTTCAAACGTGCGATTAAAGGAACGCACGTTCACATTTCATCAAAGCATCTTTGGAAATATTGCGCGGAGTTCAACTACCGCCGCAACTATCGCCTCTCGCACTCACTGATGTTTAATCGTCTCGTTTCTGCTTTCGCGCTGCCGCGCCTTGCAGACGCATGAAATCCTCTCGGTGCTTGGGGTTTGAGGCGACAGTTGGAGGGGACACTTTCTCGGAAGAAGCGGAAATAGTAGTGACTTCCGCTTCTTTCTGTTGGCGTGCACGTTCCATGTAAATCCTCGGTGTGCCGTAGTCTGCGCAGGTTAAGGATTCGGGGTTTTCATGAATAATATCTTCTGCATCACCAAGTTTACTTTTCCAACGGCCGTCCGGTTCTTGTCTAGCGACATGCTCCCAGCCACCGCGATTGTTTACATATATAACGATTTTCTCTCGGTCTTTTACTAAGGTTCCGTCTTTGCAAAGTTCGAAGCCCTCTTTCTTGTATGCCTTTATAAGCGTGTCTGTGCCGTAATCTTGTGAAAGACCATCGGGCCAATAATAGCCGTAAGGTTCCCATCGTCTCGTTTCATCGCCGACGGCGAATGCTACGCAATTATAGTCTGTTGTGCTTTTACTTGAGCAAATCCAATTACCGAGATTGGGAAATTCCTTCTCCCATTCCTTCGGCATACAAATACCCCTCCCTCGTCGCCCATTCGAGCCAAGCACTGGCCATTTGTTTTATTTTGCCACGGTCTTGCGGTGAAACCGGATCAATGCCCGTAATGGCGTTCAATGCTGGGAACCAATGATCTGGCCGACCAGCCTTAGTTTCGATCTGTAAGTGAGAAAAAATAAACGGAAGTGCTCGTGGCCCCATGCCAACAATCCTGAAATAAAATGGATTGCGCGTTATATCGCCCGCAATGGATGAAGTTTTTTTTCGACTAGCCTGCCATTGTTTGTAGAGTTCATTAAATTCAAACCAATCAGCTATTGAGCTATGTACCGACAACTCAACCGACGGAACGCCATTAGCTGTTATCATCGTGCTCAAGATTGCGTTCGCATCAAGCAAAAGTTTAATAATCTCACCAACTTCATTATTGTTGGTGGCGACAAAAAAATCCCCTTTCTCGTGCATCTGTTGAAGCGCGATTTCATTTATTGCGTTTCCCCACATCTGGGTTTCGTGCCCGCGAATTTGCATTTTAGTTTTCTTTCTTTTCTTTCAGTTCGTCAGGCACTTCCATCGGCGTCAATATCGGAATGATCTGAATTTGATACCAGGGTATTCCCGTCGGATCATAGGTGTCGGTCGAACGATTGACGGCGGCTACCGACAGTTTTCCTTTGAACTTCGAGCCGTCTTCAAGTTCAAATTCGCACCATTGCTCTATCGACCGTTTGATATCGACCGAAACACCATCAACGACGGTTTTGCCATCGGGCAGTGTCATTTTGACCTTCTGCTCAGCCACGATTTTTAGTCTCCTTTGCTACCGAGAGAACTTCTCAATCGGTAGTTAAGGAAGCACACCCCAAATTCCAGAATTGAGGGTATCAGTCTATCCCGACGGATGGGGCGGCGATATAGGTCCGGTTCATGCGCGGTTCTACCATTACCTGCTGTCAGGGGATATATGCGCCTGCTTGACTCTAGAACGTAACATGAACTATGTTCTCTCTCCGTTCCGGGGAGAGATTCGATGGTCAAAGCTGTCATCCAAGAAGCGGCTGCACTCGCGTCGCTGGCATTGTTCGTCGGCATGATCGCGATCTGGTCGCAGGTGTTGGGTAACCTGTAAGCCGCCCGTGTCGTGCGTTGGTGTCGCGTATCCGCGTTGTCATGCCGGGCTCTTCAAAGCCGGCATGACCCGCGGAATGACGGCGCTCCGTGAAAAGCGGGCATAGGCTAGCTGCCCGCGGCCTTCGTGGTGGACTTGGCGTCCCCGCGTCCCCAATCTGAGCGGGACACCAGAATCACCGGACCGACATGGCCGCTCTCGATTTCGTGCACCTGCACGTGCACTCGAATTATTCGCTGCTGGAGGGCGCGCTCACCATCGCGCGCCTGGCCGAGCTTGCCAAAGCCGATCATCAGCCGGCGCTGGCGCTCACCGACACCGACAACATGTTCGGGGCGCTCGAATTCTCCGAGAAGCTCGCGTCCTCCGGCATCCAGCCCATCGTCGGCTGCGCGCTGGCGATCGATTTTTTCGACACCGACCACGGCCAGCGCAACGCCAACGCCGCGCCCGAGCGGGCGCGCATCGTGCTCCTGGCCGCGCGCGAAGCCGGCTACCGCAGCCTGATGCGGCTTAGTTCACGCGCCTTCCTCGATTCACCGCCGCACGAGCCGCCGCGCCTCAAGCTCGAATGGCTCGAAGGCGAGGTCCAAGGAAAAGATCACGGCATCATCGCGCTCACCGGCGGTCCCGGCGGCCCGCTCGATGGCGCTATCGCCGCCGGCCAAAGCCATCTCGCCGCCGCGCGGCTCGATGCGCTGCACGCGCTGTTCGGCGACCGGCTCTATGTCGAATTGCAGCGCCACGGCACCGCCGCCGAGAAACGCACCGAGCCGGTGCTGATCGATCTCGCTTACGGCAAAGGCATCCCGCTGGTGGCGACCAACGAACCGTTCTTCGCCAGCGCGCAGGACTACGAAGCGCACGACGCGTTGATCTGCATCGCCGAAGGCCGTCTGCTCGCCGAAAGCGACCGCCGCCAGCTCACGCCCGAGCACCGCTTCAAGTCGCGCGCCGAAATGGCCGCGCAATTTGCCGACCTGCCGGAGGCGCTCGCCTCCACCGTCGAAATCGCCGAGCGCTGCTCGTTCCGGCCGCGCACGCATGCGCCGATCCTGCCGCGCTTCTCGGCGGATGAGGACGAATCCGCGGAATTGCGCAAGCGCGCCGAAGCGGGCCTCACCCAGCGCCTCACCACAGCGGGCGTCGCCCCCGGCCACACGCAGGACGAATACCGCGAGCGGCTCGATTTCGAGTTGGAAGTCATCGCCGGCATGAAATATCCCGGCTACTTTTTGATCGTCGCCGACTTCATCCAATGGGCGAAGGCGCAAGGCATTCCGGTCGGCCCCGGCCGCGGCTCCGGCGCCGGCTCGCTGGTGTCTTATGCGCTCACCATCACCGATCTCGATCCGATCCGTTTCGGCCTGCTGTTCGAGCGCTTCCTCAATCCCGAGCGCGTGTCGATGCCGGACTTCGACGTCGATTTCTGCCAGGACCGCCGCGACGAGGTGATCCGCTACGTGCAGGAGCGCTACGGCCGCGACCAGGTGGCGCAGATCATCACCTTCGGCACGCTACAGGCGCGCGGCGTGCTGCGCGACGTCGGCCGCGTGCTGCAGATGCCGTACGGGCAGGTGGACAAGCTGTGCAAGCTGGTGCCGCAGAACCCGGCCAGTCCCGTGACGCTGACGCAAGCCATCGATGGCGAACCGAAGCTGCAGGCCGAACGCGACGGCGATCCGGTGGTTAAGCGCGCCTTCGACATCGCGCGCAAGCTCGAGGGCCTGACGCGCCACGCCTCCACGCACGCCGCCGGCATCGTCATAGGCGACCGCCCGTTGACCGAACTGGTGCCGCTCTATCGCGATCCGAAATCCGACATGCCGGTCACCCAGTTCAACATGAAATGGGTGGAGCAGGCGGGGCTGGTGAAATTCGACTTCCTCGGCTTGAAAACCCTGACCGTGCTCGATGTTGCCTGCAAGCTGGTGCGCCGCCGCGGCATCGACATCGATCTCGGCCAGATTCCGCTCGACGACAAGAACACGTACGATCTTCTGGCGCGCGCGGAAGCGGTGGGCGTGTTCCAACTGGAAAGTGCCGGCATGCGGCGCGCGCTGCTCGACATGCGGCCCGACCGCTTCGAGGACATCATCGCGCTGGTCGCGCTCTACCGCCCCGGCCCGATGGCCAACATCCCGACCTATTGCGCGCGCAAGCACGGCATGGAGCAGCCCGACTACATCCATCCCAAGCTCGAGCCGATCCTGAAAGAGACTTTTGGCGTCATCATCTACCAGGAACAGGTGATGCAGGCCGCGCAGATCCTTGCCGGCTATTCGCTCGGCCAAGCCGATCTCCTGCGCCGCGCCATGGGCAAGAAGATCAGGAAAGAAATGCAGGCGCAGCGCAAGGATTTCGTCGCCGGCAGCATCGAGCGCGGCGTCGAGCGCTATCAGGCCGACGCGATTTTCGATCTGCTCGAGCGCTTCGCCGAATACGGTTTCAACAAGAGCCACGCCGCCGCTTACGCGCTGGTCGCCTATCAGACCGCCTACATGAAGGCGAATTATCCGGTCGAGTTCCTGGCGGCGTCGATGACGCTCGACATGGGCAATACCGACAAGCTCGCCGAATTCCGCGCCGAAGCGGAGCGTCTCGGCATCCGCGTCGATCCACCCTCGATCAACCGCTCCTCGGTCGCCTTCGAGGTCGATGGCAACACCATCATCTACGCGCTCGCGGCGCTCAAAGGCGTCGGCAAGCAGGCGGTGGAAGCGATCATCGAAGCGCGCGGCGAACGCAAGTTTGCCGACTTGGCCGATTTCGCCGACCGTATCAATCCGCGCGCCATCAACAAGCGCGTGCTGGAAAGTCTGGCCGCCGCCGGCGCCTTCGACGAGTTCGAAAAGAGCCGCGCCCGCGTGTTCATGACCGTGGATCAGGTGTTGGGGCGCGCGCAACGCGCCCACGACACCGCCGCGGTCGGCCAAAGCGAATTGTTCGGCGGCGGCGGCAGCCGCGAGCCGGTGGCACTGCCGGCAGTGGAGGCATGGCTGCCGGCCGAGCGCCTCCGCCGCGAGTACGAGGCGGTCGGTTTCTTCCTGTCAGGCCACCCGCTCGACGATTATGCCGCGGTGCTCAAGAAGCTGCGCGTGCAGCCCTGGGCGGAATTTGCCCGCGCGGTCAAAGCCGGAGCCACCGCCGGCCGCATCGCTGCGACTGTCGTCGCTCGCACCGAGCGGCGCACCCGCACCGGCAGCAAGATGGGCATCATCGGGCTCTCCGATCCATCCGGCCATTTCGAGGCGGTGATCTTCTCGGAAGGCCTCGCCGAACACCGCGACCTGTTCGAGCCCGGCACCGCCGTGCTGCTGTTTCTTTCGGCGGAAGTGCAGGGCGACGACGTGCGCGCGCGCATCCAGTCGGCCGAACCGCTCGATGCCGCCGCCGCCAATCTGCATAAGGGCCTGCGCGTGTTCCTGCGCGACGACAAGCCGCTCGAGGCGCTGGCCAAACGCTTGGAGCCCGTGCCACAGCGCACGGCCGCCAACGGCGACGGCGAGGTGAGCGTGGTGCTGATGCTCAAGCAGGGCACCGAGGTCGAGGTGAAGCTGCCCGGCCGCTTCAAGGTGTCGCCGCAGATCGCCGGCGCCATCAAGGCGGTGCCGGGGGTGGTGCAGGTCGAGGCGCTTTAACGGCCGGCCAACCGGATCACTGCGGGTTTTCGGGGTTCGAAGTGCTCGTGCGGTCCAGGCGATAGGCAACGTGGACGATCCAGGTCGCGTTTCGCAGGATCATGAAACCAGCCAGCCACCATAGCGCGACAAAGCGCGCAATTTCCCCGGCGGAAACCTTTGAGGTTGTTGGCAAGCCCGCCAGCTTGACCACCACGTAGTAAAGATCGAACGCGCCATACAGCAGGAACAAAAGACCGGCGAGCCTCACGAACACGTCCAGCAAATCCCTCGGTGTCATGTTACTTTTCCCTTAACCGTCATAGCTTTGTCCGGCCGGCCTGCAGCCAGGTTCAACACCGGAAATCGATAAATCCGCCGCCTTGCGTCCCTCAAATTGCGCCTATATAAGCCCGGCATCACTCACGCGGACGCATGGCTTTAGGCCCCGACAATGGGTCAAAAAGGCCGTCCGGTGGCCCAAATGGGCTCACAACCGTCCGCGGCGGATCAACCGGAGAAAATTATGGCGCTTCCTGACTACTCGATGCGTCAGCTGTTGGAAGCTGGCGTGCACTTCGGCCATCAGGCCCACCGCTGGAACCCGAAGATGGGCACTTACATCTTCGGCACCCGCAACAACATCCACATCGTCGACCTCGCGCAGACCGTACCGATGCTGCATCAGGCATTGCAGGCGGTGAGTGATACAGTCGCCAAAGGCGGCCGCATCCTCTTCGTCGGCACTAAGCGGCAGGCACAAGACGCAATCGCCGACGCCGCCAAGCGTTCAGCGCAGTACTACGTCAACTCGCGCTGGCTCGGCGGCACGCTGACCAACTGGAAAACCATCTCTGGCTCGATCTCGCGCCTGCGCAAGCTCGACGAGATGCTCAGCTCCGGCGAATCCGGCGGCTACACCAAGAAAGAGCGCCTCACCATGCAGCGCGAGCGCGACAAGCTCGACCGCTCGCTCGGCGGGATCAAGGACATGGGCGGCGTGCCCGACCTTTTGTTCGTGATCGACACCAACAAGGAAGACATTGCGATCAAGGAAGCGCGGCGCCTCAACATCCCGGTCGCCGCGGTGGTCGACACCAACAGCGATCCGGACGGCATCACTTACGTCATTCCCGGCAATGACGACGCCAGTCGCGCGGTGTCGCTCTATTGCGATCTCATCGCCAAGGCCGTCATCGACGGCATCTCGCGCGCGCAAGGCGAGATGGGCGTGGATGCGGGCGCGGCCGAAAAGCCGGTGGTGACGGAAGAGATCCCGACGCAACCCGCGGCCGGCGATCTCGGCTTCGAGCAATTGCCGGGTCCGCGCGGCGTCGCCGACGACCTGAAGAAACTTCCCGGCGTGTCGCCGGCAATCGAAAAGCAGCTCAACGATCTCGGTATTTTCCATTTCTCGCAGATTGCCGGGCTCAATGAAAAAGCCGCGCACAACGTCGGCGAAGAGGTCGGTCTGCCCGGCCGCGTGCCCGGCTGGATCGCCAAGGCGAAAGAGCTGACCGCGGAAACAGAGTAGTTGCTCCGTCATGCCCAATTCGTGCCGGGCATCCACGCCTTTAATGGCGTTCGATGAATTAAGGAAAAGTTCGATGGCGAATATCTCTGCGCAAATGGTCAAGGAGCTGCGCGAGTCGACGGGCGCCGGCATGATGGACTGCAAGGCCGCGCTCACCGAGACCAAGGGCGACATGAAAGAGGCGCAGGATTGGCTGCGCAAGAAAGGCCTGTCGAAGGCCGCCAAGAAAGCCGGGCGCGTCGCCGCCGAGGGCCTCATCGGCGTGCTGGTGCAAGGCACCAAAGGCGTCATGGTCGAGGTCAATTCGGAAACCGATTTCGTCGCGCGCAACGATCTGTTCCAGGGTCTCGTCAAGATGATCGCGGATGTTGCGCTCTCGGCCGGCACCGACATTGAGAAGATCAAGGCGGCAAAAGCGGGCTCGATCACCGTCGGCGATTCGATCAATGAAACGATCGCCAAGATCGGCGAGAACATGACGCTGCGCCGCGCGGCCGCGCTATCGGTCAAGCAGGGCGTGATCGGCTCCTACGTGCACAATGCGATCACCGACGGCCTCGGCAAGATCGGCGTCATTGTAGCGATTGAGTCGCCCGGCAAAGCCGACGCCCTCGCGCCAATCGCGCGGCAGGTCGCCATGCACGTCGCCTCCGCCAACCCGCAAGCCGTAGACCCGAGCGGGCTCGATCGAGCGGTTGTGGAGCGCGAGAAGAATGTGCTGGCCGACAAGTTCAAGCAGCAGGGCAAACCGGCTAACGTGGTTGAGAAGATCGTCGAGTCGGGCCTTAAGACCTTCTACAAGGAAGCCACTCTGCTGGAGCAGCCCTTCATTTTCGACGACAAGAAGAGCGTGGCGCAGGCGCTCAGGGAAGCCGAAGGCCAAGCGGGCGGCGCCATCAAGGTCATGGGCTTTGTGCGTTACGCGCTCGGCGAGGGGATCGAGAAGCAGGAAACCGATTTCGCCGCCGAGGTTGCGGCCGCCGCCGGGCAGAGCTGATCGCTAGCCGGCCGCGGCTCGTAGGGGGATTGAATGGCTGACCCGCTCTACCGCCGCGTGATCGTCAAATTGTCCGGTGAAGCGCTCACCGGCGCGCAAGGTTTCGGTATCGATCAAAAAATGGTCGAGCGCCTCGCCGCTGATTTGGTGGCGGCTGCCGCGCTCGGTGTAGAGCTCGGCGTGGTGGTCGGCGGCGGCAATATCTTCCGCGGCGTCGAAGTCTCCGGGCGCGGCGTGCCGCGGCCGGTCGGCGACACCATGGGCATGCTGGCCACGGTGATGAATTGCCTGGTGCTGGAAGCAGCGATCGAGCGCGCCGGGCGCGAGGCGCGTACGCTGTCCGCGCTCGCCATGACCGCCGTGTGCGAGACATATAACCGCAAGCGCGCCATGAAGAACCTTGCCAAGGGCCGCGTCGTGCTGCTTGCCGCCGGCACCGGTAATCCGTTCTTTACGACCGACACCACCGCCGTCTTGCGCGCGTCGGAGCTAGAGGCGAAGGCGGTGCTCAAGGCCACCAATGTCGACGGTGTCTACAGCGCCGATCCCAAGAAGGACCCCAAGGCCAAGCGCTACGACACACTCGGCCACCAGGAGGCGATCGAGAAAGACTTGCGGGTTATGGATTCCACCGCCTTCGCGCTTGCCCGCGAAAACCGTATGCCTATCATCGTGTTCTCGGTCGCGGATAAAGGCGCAATCGAGGCCGTTTTACGCGGCAAAGGGCGGGCGACAGTGGTCGGCTAGGCATTGAGCCGGCATAAAAAGGAACCTGGCCGGCTTGCGCAAAGCACCGTGTTCGGGGGTTGGCAATGGTAAACGCAACGTATGATTTGAACGAGATCAAGCGCCGCATGCACGGCGCCAGTAGCGTCTTGAAGACCGAATTGTCTGGCCTGCGCACCGGGCGCGCTTCCGCCCATATGCTCGATCCGGTCATGGTGGATGCCTATGGCGCGCAGATGCCGCTCAACCAGGTGGCGACTGTGAGCGTGCCGGAGCCGCGCCTGATTAGCGTGAATGTCTGGGACCGCTCTCTGGTGCACGCGGTGGAAAAGGCCATCGTTAACTCGAATTTGGGCTTATCGCCGGCGACCGAAGGGCAGACACTGCGTCTGCGCATTCCAGAGCTCAACGAGGAGCGGCGCAGGGAGTTGGTCAAGATCGCGCACAAATATGCCGAGACCGCGCGCGTGGCGGTGCGCCACGTGCGGCGCGACGCGCTCGACGTCGTCAAAAAGCTCGAAAAGGATCACAAGATTAGCAAAGACGATCACGACCGCTTTTCGGGTGAGATTCAGAAGGCGACCGATGCGGGCATCGCCGAAATCGATCAGATGCTGGGAGCGAAGGAAAAGGAGATCCTCACCGTCTGAGGTCGACAAATGACCGAGGTCAAAATTCCGCAGGACGGCGATCCGTTCAAGGTGCCGCGCCATGTCGCCATCATCATGGATGGCAATGGCCGCTGGGCCGCGGCGCGCGGATTGCCGCGGGCGGAAGGCCATCGGCGCGGCGTCGAAGCTTTGCGCCGCACCATCCGCGCCGCCGGCGAAGTCGGAATTGCCTTCGTGACCATTTTTTCATTCAGCGCCGAAAACTGGTCGCGTCCGGCCTCCGAGATCGGCGAGCTGATGGGACTGTTGCGGCGATTCATTCGCAACGATCTGGCCGATCTGCACAAGAGCAACGTGCGTGTGCGCATCATCGGCGAGCGGCAAGCCCTCGATCCCGATATCGGGCGGCTGCTGACCGAAGCCGAGGAGCTCACCAAGAGCAATGACGGCCTCACTTTGGTGGTGGCGTTCAATTACGGGGCGCGCCAGGAGATCACGCGCGCCGCGCGCCGCATCGCCGAGCAAGTCGCGCTTGGCCAGCTCGCGCCTGCCGACATCACGGCCGAGACGGTCGGCGGTTATCTCGATGCGCCCGATCTGCCCGAACCCGATCTCATCATCCGCACCAGCGGCGAACAACGCCTGTCGAACTTCCTGCTGTGGCAGTCGGCCTATAGCGAACTGGTGTTTGTGCCGACCTATTGGCCGGACTTCGATCGCGCGACGCTCGAAGCTGCCATCCGCGAATATCAGCAACGCGAACGCCGCTTCGGCGGCCTGGTCGCCAAGACCGGGTCGTGACGGCCGTGATCGAAATCGGTCCCGCGTCCGCGCCGTCGCACAACTTGGTGCTGCGCATTGTTTCCGCCGCGGTGATGGCGCCCGCCGCGATCTTGGTGGCTTGGCTCGGCGACTGGCCGTTCGCGGTGTTTTGGGGTGCGGCCGCCGTTGCCGTGCTATGGGAATGGCTCACGCTGGTGGTCGGCCCGCGCCATACGATGATGCTGTCGTCGAGCGCTTCCGCAATTGCGATTGCAGCGCTGGTTGCTTGGCGTCACCGTCCGATTGCGGCGATTCTGCTGATCGGTCTCGGCGCGCTTGCCGCTCCCATTTTTGTCCCGCGCGAGCGACGGTTCTGGATCACCGCCGGCATCGGCTACGCCGGTTGTATGTTGCTTGCGCCGGTTCTGCTGCGCAGCGACGCCGTTTACGGACTTTCCGCGCTGCTGCTGCTGTTCGCCATCGTATGGTCGACCGACATTTTCGCCTATTTCGCCGGCCGCGCGATCGGCGGCCCCAAGCTCGCGGCGCGGATCAGCCCGAAAAAAACCTGGTCGGGCGCGATTGCCGGCACGCTCGGAGCAGTCCTCGTTGCCGTGGTCCTTGCTAGCTTTCTCGGGACCCTCGACAAGGGAACGATTGCGGCCGTTGCCTTGTTGTTGTCGATCATGGCGCAACTCGGCGATCTGTTGGAGTCTTCGATCAAGCGCCGTTTTGGCGCTAAGGACGCCAGCCATCTCATTCCCGGACATGGCGGCGTGATGGACCGGCTCGACGGGTTCTGGGCCGCCGCAGTCGCCGGCTGTCTAGTTGGCGTGCTGCGCGGCGGCTTCGACAACGCCGCGCGCGGTCTGTTGGTGTGGTGAGCCGATGACCGTCACGCCTGCCCGCTCGAAACCTGCGCCGGCGCTCGGCCTGCGCCGCATCAGTATTCTCGGCGCCACCGGCTCGATCGGCGCCAGCACCATCGATCTCATCAAACGCGAGCCCGAACGCTATCGCGTGGTGGCGCTCACCGCGCGCAAGAACGCCGCGGTGCTGGCGCGCATCGCGCGCGAAGTGGGCGCGCAACTTGCCGTGGTCGCCGACCCCGCATTTTACGGCGAATTGAAAGAGGCGCTCGGCGGCAGCAACATCGAAGCGGCCTGCGGCGAAGATGCGTTGGTCGAAGCCGCGCAGCGTCCAGCCGATTGGGTAATGGCCGCGATCAGCGGCGCGATCGGATTGAAGCCGACGCTGGCCGCGATAGAACGCGGCGCGACCGTTGCGCTCGCCAACAAAGAGTGCCTCGTGTGCGCGGGCAGCCTGTTCATGCGCAAAGCGGCAAGCACGGACGCCATCGTGCTACCGGTCGATAGCGAGCACAACGCGATCTTCCAGGCGCTCGGCGCCGGGTCGCGTGAGGACGTCAAGCGCATCATCCTCACCGCGTCCGGCGGCCCGTTCCGCACCTGGACGCTCGACCAGATCAAGGCCGCAACGCCCGAACAGGCGCTACGCCACCCGAACTGGTCGATGGGGCCGCGCATCACCGTCGATTCAGCCAGCATGATGAACAAGGGACTCGAGCTGATCGAGGCGCAGCATCTGTTTGGACTGCGGCCCGACGAGATCGACGTGCTGGTGCATCCGCAGTCGGTGGTGCACGGGCTGGTCGAATTCCGCGACGGTTCGATGGTCGCGCAACTCGGCTCCCCCGACATGCGCATCCCGATCGCGCATTGCCTGGCTTGGCCGCATCGCATCGACACACCATCCGCCCGCCTCAATTTGGCACAGGTGCGCGAATTGACCTTCGAGGCGCCCGATCCGGTCCGTTTTCCGGCCGTGGCATTGGCGCGCCGGGTAATGGAAATGGGCGGCGCGGCGCCGACCGTGATGAATGCCGCCGACGAGATCGCGGTTGGGGCGTTCCTCGCCGGCCGCATTGCGTTCCCGGCCATTGTCAGCCTGGTCGAGGCGACGCTGGAGGTAGCTGCCGCGCGCGGTCTATTGGCAGAACCAGCCAGCGTAGACGCGGCCGTCGCCGTTGACCATATTGCGAGAAGTCTTGCCCAGGGCCTCTTGCCCGAAATTGCCGTAAAGGCATCCTAGTAAGCTTTCAGTAACTCTAGCGCGCCGGCACCGGCGGGGAATGAAGGGTGTAATGGGGTTGGACATCATGGCCGGCTTGAGCGCTTTCGGCGGTGGGCTCGTGGGCTACCTCGTCCCCTTCCTGTTTGTGCTGACGATTGTCGTTTTCTTTCATGAGCTTGGCCACTTCCTGGTGGCCCGCTGGTGCGGCATTCGCGTACTGACCTTTTCACTTGGCTTCGGCCCCGAACTCGCCGGCTTCTATGATCGGTATGGTACGCGCTGGAAGATCTCGGCGGTGCCGCTCGGCGGCTATGTGAAGTTCTTCGGCGACGAGAATGCGGCGAGCGCACCAGATCATGCCGCCGCTGCAGCCATGACCGCTAACGAGAAAAAGGACAGCTTCATCGGCCAGAAGGTCGGCGCCCGCGCCGCCGTGGTTGCGGCGGGACCAATCGCCAATTTCGTGCTGGCGGTCGCCATTTTCGCCGGCATTTTCATAATTGTTGGCAAGCAAACCACCAGCGCGCGCGTTGATGCCGTGCAGCCGGGCAGTGCGGCCGCCACCGCCGGCTTTCAGCCGGGCGATCTCGTTTTGTCGATCGACGGTGAGAAGATCGACAGCTTCGCCGACATGCAGCGCATTGTGAGCATCTCTTCGGGTGAGCCGCTCAAGATCGTGGTCGAGCGGAAAAACAGCGAAGTGACGCTCACGGCGACGCCGCAGCTCAAGGAGATCAAGGACAATTTCGGCAATGTCCACCGCCTGGGCGTCCTCGGCATCAGCCGCTCGATGACGGCCGGCGATATCAAGACGCAGAAGGTCGGGCCCTTCGCCGCCGTGTCACTCGGTGCGCAGGAGACATGGTTCGTGGTCGACCGCACGCTGTCCTATATCGTCGGCGTCTTCGCCGGCAGGGAAGCCGCCGACCAGCTTGGCGGCCCGATCCGCATCGCCCAGGTCTCCGGCCAGGTGGCGAGCGCGGGTTTTGTCGCGCTCATCCATCTCACAGCGGTGCTGTCGGTTTCGATCGGCCTGTTGAACCTGTTCCCAATTCCGCTGCTCGATGGCGGTCACCTTTTGTTCTATCTGATTGAGGCGATCCGCGGCCGACCGTTGTCCGAGCGGGCCCAGGAGGTCGGGTTCCGGATTGGCCTCGCAATCGTTGTCATGTTGATGATTTTTGCAACCTTTAATGACATCCTGCACCTGGCCACCTCGTAATCGTTGCCTTGCGGCAACTTTTTGAGGCTAAAGGGAAACTTGGCCGGGACTTTCGTTTGCGCTGCCACCAAAACGCTGTAAAAAGCCGGTTAGAGTCACCAGCCAGTCGGCCACGAGGGGCGGCCGCAAGGGGTAGAGGCGCATAGCGCATGGGTTTGTGTGTGCGATGGGTGCGGGGGCTGGTTCTGAGCGTAACAGTCCTCGGCGGCCTTCTTGTCAGTGCTGGGGTGGTAACAGTTGCGTCTTCAGGTGCCGCAAGTGCGCAATCCGTCAATTCCATCGTCGTAGAAGGTAACCGGCGCGTCGAAGCGGCCACCATCCGCTCCTATTTCAAGGCCGGCCCGGGCGGCCAGTTGGGCCCCGCCGAAATCGACGAAGGCATCAAGGCGCTCTACAGCACGGGGTTGTTTTCCGATGTCCGCATCAACCGCACCGGCGGCCGGCTGGTCGTCGTCGTCGCCGAAAATCCAGTAATCAATCGCGTCGCCTTCGAAGGCAACAAGAAGGCCAAGGATGCCCAGCTTGAAGCCGAGGTGCAATCCAAGCCGCGCGGTACGCTATCGAAGCCGACCGTGCAGGCCGACGTGCAGCGCATCATCGAGATCTATCACCACACCGGTTACTTCGACATCAGCGTGGTGCCGAAGATCATCGAGTTGCCGAACAATCGCGTCGATCTGGTGTTCGAGATCAGCGAAGGCCGCAAGACCGGTGTAAAGGAAATCCGCTTTAACGGCATCCATGCCTTCTCGTCCGGCCGCTTGAAGCGGGTGATCAAGACCACCGAGACCAATTTTCTCAGCTTCCTGCAATCGACCAATATCTACGACCCTGACCGCGTGGAGGCCGATCGCGATCTGCTGCGCCGGTTCTACCTGTCCCACGGCTATGCCGACGTGCGCATCCTGTCCGCGCTCGGCGAGTATGACCCGGCCCAGAAGGGCTTCATCATCACTTTCACGATCGACGAGGGTGCCCAGTACCATGTCGGCACCGTCGATGTAGTTTCGAACGTGCACGCGCTCGATCCGGCCTCCCTGCGCAGCAAGGTCAAGCTAAGCAGCGGAAACGTCTACAACGCGGATCTGGTGCAGAAGAGCGTCGAAGCGATGACGATCGAAGCCGCCAAGCACGGCTATGCATTCGCGAATGTGCGTCCACGCGGCGACCGCGACTTCCAGAACAAGATCATCAATCTCGCTTTTGTCGTTGAGGAAGGCACCCGCGCCTATATTGAGCGCATCAATATTATCGGCAACACGCGCACCCGCGATTACGTCATCCGCCGCGAATTCGATCTCGGCGAAGGCGATCCCTATAACCGCGCTCTGATCGATCGCGCCGAGCGTCGGCTGAAGAACCTGAATTACTTCAAGACGGTCAAGATCACTAACGAGCCGGGCTCGGCGCCGGACCGCGTGGTGGTGAACGTCAATGTCGAGGAGAAGCCGACCGGCGAGTTCTCGGTTTCCGGAGGCTATTCGACAGCGAACGGCTGGCTGTCCGAAATCAGCATCGCCGACCGCAACCTCATGGGCCGCGGTCAGTTCGGCAAGGCGTCGATCAGCTACGGCCAGTATTCGAAAGGCTTCAATCTGTCCTTCGTCGAACCCTATCTGCTCGGCTACCGGATGGCCGGCGGCATCGACTTGTACGGGCAAGAAAATCTCGCGACCAACTATGTCTCGTATAGTTCGAAGACGATCGGCGTCAATTTGCGCCTCGGCTTTGCGCTGACGGAAGAACTCGCGCTGCAGCCGCATTACTCGATTTACCGGCAGGAAATCACCTTGCCGGACGTCAATAACTGCTTCCCCGCGGGTACGATTGTGGACGGAAGCCTTTCTTGCGTTCCCGCCTCGCTGCCGGTGCGGTTGGAGCTCGCGCAAGGTCCCGTGACGGTCTCGCTGGTCGGTTACACGCTGAGCTACAACACGCTCGATAACGTCAATTCGCCGACCAGCGGCCTGTTTGCCAGCCTCACACAAGACCTGGCCGGCGTCGGCGGCGACGTGAACTTCATCCGCACCACCGGCGAATTGCGCAACTACTATGAAGTGCTGCCCGACGTGGTCGGCGTTCTCCACCTGCAAGCCGGTCATGAGACGGGTTGGGGCGGCAAAGACTTGCGCATGCTGGATCATTTCTTTATGGGGCCAAACCTGGTGCGCGGCTTTGCGCCGGCGGGTTTCGGTCCGCGCGATCTGAGCCCCGGCACGACCAACGACGCACTCGGCGGCAGCATGTATTGGGGCAGCAGCGTGGAATTCCAGACGCCGCTCTATTTCCTGCCGCGGGAAATCGGCATCAAGCTCGCGGTCTTCGCCGACGCCGGCTCGCTATGGGACTACAAGGGCCCGACTTCTGGTTCCGCACCGGCTGGATCGCCGTTTCAAACCATCCAGGTTGGTCTCGACAAGTTCTCCGACGTTCGCTCTGCAATCGGCGCAGGCCTGATCTGGGATTCGCCGCTTGGGCCGCTGCGCGTCGACGTCGCTTATCCGATCACGAAGTACTGCGCCAACAATTTGGCCGGGCAGGAAGTTTGCGACCGCACGCAGATCTTCCGCTTCAGCGGCGGCGCGAAGTTTTAGCCTGGCGCAACATCACGGCACGATGAGCGAGCCTGTCTTTTTAAGATACGCCCGCGGCCTCACGCTCGAAGAGGTCGCTAAGCTGACCGGCGCGGATCAGCCGCCCGCTTCCGCGCGCGTCCGCCGCATCGTCAATGTCGCGGCGCTCGATCGCGCGACGCCGTCGGAGCTCAGCTTCCTCGACAACAAGAACTATGCGCCGGTGGCGGCAGTCACCCATGCCGGCGCCTGTCTCACCACGGCGGCGCTCGCCAAGGAACTGCCGGCGCACGTCACGGCACTATTCGTGCGCGAGCCCTATCGCGCCTTTGTGCAAGTCGCGCGCGCGCTGTTCCCGCAGGCGCTGCGGCCGTCTTCGCTCTACGAAGCGGACGATGCGGCTGGCGTGCATGCGGGCGCCCATGTGCACGCAAGCGCGCGGCTGGAGGACGGCGTGACCGTCGACCCGGGCGCCGTCGTCGGACCACGCGCCGAAATCGGCGCCGGCACCGTGATTGCGGCCAATGCCGTGATCGGACCCGAGGTGCGCATCGGGCGCGACTGCGCGATCGGCGCTGGCGCCGCCATCACCAACGCCCTGATCGGCGACCGTGTGATCATTCATCCCGGCTGCAAGATCGGCCAAGACGGCTTCGGCTTCGTCATGGGTGGAAAAGGCCATCTCAAGGTTCCGCAAATCGGCCGCGTCATCATCCAGGACGACGTTGAAATCGGCGCCGGCTCCACCATCGACCGCGGCGCCATCCGCGATACCGTCATCGGCGAGGGCACCAAGATCGACAACCTGGTTCAAGTCGGCCACAATGTCAGCATCGGGCGGCACTGCGTGCTGGTGGCGCAAACCGGGATTTCCGGCTCGTCGGCGCTGGAAGACTTTGTTGTGTTGGGAGCCCGCGTCGGCCTAAATAACAACGTGACGATTGGGGAAGGAGCGCACATCGCTGCAACCAGCATCGTGCACGGCGATGTTCCGCCGGGCGCGCGCTGGGGCGGCATGCCGGCCAAGCCGGTGCGACAGTGGTTCCGCGAGATGATGATCCTCGAGCAGCTTGCGCGCAGAGAAATGCGGTCGCGCGAAAAGCCCAGCGCCCCAGGCGCCGAGGATGAATGAGACGATAGACCATGGATGAGACGGTCAAAAAGCTGGAAGCGGCCGACGTCGCGGCGGTGCTCAGGATGCTGCCGCACCGCTATCCATTTCTCATGGTCGACCGCGTGATCGACATCCGCGGCGACGAAAGCGGCATCGGCATCAAGAATGTCACCATCAACGAGCCGCAGTTCCAAGGGCATTTTCCCGGCAATCCGGTTTTTCCCGGCGTGCTGATGATCGAGGGCATGGCGCAGACGGCGGGCGTGCTCTGCATCGCGGCGACATCATCGACCACGCCGCACTCGGTGTTCTTTCTGACAATCGACAAAGCCAAGTTCCGCAAACCTGTCCGCCCGGGCGACACCATCGAGTACCACATGCGCAAGATCGCGCAGCGCAAGACCATGTGGTGGTTTCGCGGCGAGGCCAAGGTCGCCGGCCAGATCGTCGCGGAAGCCGAAGTCGGCGCCATGCTGACCGACGCATGAGCGCGCACATGATTGATCCCTCGGCGCGGATCGAGGCCGGGGCGAAAATCGGAAAAGACGTCTCGATCGGTCCTTATTGCACCATCGGCGCCAACGTCACCGTCGGCGATGGCTGCCGGCTGGTCAGTCACGTCAATCTGACGGGGCACACCACCATCGGGCCGCGCACCGTCATTCACCCGTTCGCCTCGCTCGGCGGAGCGCCGCAGTCGTTCAGCTACAAGGGCGAGCCCACCAAGCTGGTGGTCGGTGCCGATTGTGATATCCGCGAGCACGTGACCATGAGCACCGGCACCGCGCAGGATCGCGGCGTCACGACAGTCGGCAACAATTGTTTTTTCATGGTCGGCTCGCACGTCGCGCATGATTGCCAGGTCGGCAACAATGTCGTGTTTGCGAACAACATCATGCTGGCCGGCCACGTCGTTATCGGTGACAATGTGGTGTTTGGCGGCGGCGTGGCGGTGCGCCAGTTCGTTCGCATCGGCGAGGGGGCCATGATCGTCGGCTTGAGCGGGGTGCGCGCGGATATTATCCCATGGGGCATGGCGCAGGGGCCACTGGCGGACTTGATCGGCATCAACGCCGTCGGTATGCGGCGCGGCGGCATGGTGAAGGCGGACATTCTTAATATCCGGCGCGCCTATCAGGTGCTGTTCTTTGGCGAAGGAGAATTCCGCGCGCGGCTCGAACAGGTCGAACGCGACTTCGGCGGCGACGCGCGCGTGCGCAAGATCATCGACTTCATCCGCGCCGGCAAGCGCCCGCTCACCATGGCGATCAAGCGCGGCAAGACCGACGAGGACTAGATGAGCGCCGCGGAGGCCGTCAGGCAGGAAGGTCCGCTCGCTTTGATTTGCGGCGGCGGCAGCCTGCCGCTTGCGATCGCGGATTTGGTCGCCGCGCGCGGACGCGACGTGGTGTTGTTCCCGCTTTATGGCGCCGCTAATCCGCAGGCGAGCGCGCGCTACCCGCACCACTGGGTGCATGTCGGCCAGTTCGGAAGGTTCACCCGGCTGGCGCGCGCCGCCGGCTGTCGCGACGTGGTTTTCATCGGTTCATTGGTGCGGCCGGCCTTGTGGCAGCTCCGTTTCGATTGGACGACGCTGAAGGTGCTGCCGCGCGTAATGGCCGCCTATCGCGGCGGCGATGATCATCTTTTGTCGGGCGTCGCCCGGCTGTTCGAGCATCAAGGCTTTCGGCTGCTTGGCGCGCACGATGTGGCGCCGGAAATCCTGGTACCGGACGGTGTGCTCGGGCGCGTGCAGCCGTCCGCGCGCGCGCGAGACGACATCAAACTCGGCTTCGACTATTTGCGCGCGGCCGGACCCTTCGACGTCGGCCAGGCCGTGGTGGTGGCCGACAAGCACGTGCTCGCGGTCGAAGCGGCGGAAGGCACCGATGCAATGCTGACGCGCGTTGCGCAATTGCGCGCTAGTGGACGCATCCGCGCGTCTGCCGGCAGCGGCGTGCTGGTGAAGGCGCCGAAGCCGGCGCAAGACCGTCGCTTCGATCTGCCCTCGATCGGCCCGAAAACGGTTGAGGGCGCTGTCCGTGCCGGACTTGCCGGCGTCGCGGTGGCGTCGGGCGAAACGGTCGTCGCCGAGCCGGAAGCATTGGTGGCGGCCGCCGACCGCGCCGATATTTTCGTCGTCGGCGTTCCGGCGGCACCTGTGCGATGAGCAGCGCGCTGGCGCCGCATATTTACCTGGTGGCGGGCGAGGAATCCGGCGACCGGCTCGGCGCCGCGCTCATAGCTGCGCTCAGGCGCGCGACGCAAGGCCGCGCGCGCTTCTCCGGCGTCGGCGGCACGCATATGGCGGAGCGGGGGATGGCGAGTCTGTATCCGCTGAGCGACCTTTCGTCTTTTGGCTTTGCCTCGCTCCCCGGAAGGCTGCCGACGATTCTGCGGCGCATCGGCGATACGGCAGACGCAGCCATTGCCGCGATGCCGGACGTGCTGGTGATCATCGACAGCCCCGATTTCACCCATCGCGTGGCCCGCAAGGTGCGCGCGCGCGCACCGGCGATTCCGGTCGTCGATTACGTGTGTCCTTCGGTTTGGGCCTGGCGGCCTGGCCGCGCCCGCGTTATGCGCGCTTACGTCGACCACGTGCTGGCGCTGTTGCCGTTCGAGCCGGAGGCGATGAAGCGCCTGCACGGCCCGCCTTGTACGTTTGTCGGCCATCCACTTGGCGAGCAAGTTGGCTTGTTGCGGCCGAATGCCGAGGAGGCGCGCCGCCGCATGAGCGCCCCGCCCTTGCTGTTGGTGCTGCCGGGCAGCCGCTCCGGCGAAATTCGGCGTATGGCGCACATTTTCGGCGATACCGTCGCCTTGGTAGCCGAACGCGTCGGCCCCTTGGACGTCGTGGTGCCGGCCGTGCCTCGGCTGGCCGATCGCGTGCGCGCGGCGATCTCGTCGTGGCGCGTGCCGGCGCGGATCGTGACCGACGCGGCCGAGAAACACGCCGCGTTCCGCAACGCGCGCGCGGCGCTCACCAAGTCCGGCACCTCGACGCTCGAACTGGCGCTTGCCGGCGTACCGATGGCGGCCGCCTACAAGGTGCCTTTCATCGAGGAGCTGGTCGGCCGCCTGCTGATCACCGCGCCGAGTGCGATCCTTGCCAATTTGATCCTGGGGGAGAATGTCGTGCCGGAATTCCTGCAACGGGACTGCACGCCGGAAAGGCTCGCCGCCGCTCTCCTGCCGCTATTGGCCGATACGCCGCAGCGGCGCCGGCAAGTGGAGGCCTTCGGCCGGCTCGACCGGCTCATGGAGATCGGCCAAGCCTCGCCCAGCGATCGGGCAGCTAGCATCGTCCTGGATTGCGCCGCCCGTCTTAACCAACCCTCGCGCGAAGCCATGGTATCGGCGCCGCCAACAGGGTAACCTGCTCATTCCCGGCCAGTCGGCCGCGTAACCATGGCTGTAAGCTGGGATTTCCTCCGTTGAGCATGCAGACCCGCGCCGCGATCACCGCTGTCCACGGCTATGTGCCGCCGGACGTGCTCACCAATGCCGACCTCGCGCGCATGGTGGACACCACCGACACCTGGATCACCGAACGCACCGGCATCAAAGAGCGCCACATCCTCAAAGGCGAGGGGCTCGGCTCATCGCACATGGGCGCGGAAGCCGTGCGTGGCCTGCTCGCCAAGACAAAAACCGATCCGAAAGACGTCGAACTTCTCATCTGCGCCACGACCACGCCGGATTTCGTGCATCCGTGCACAGCCAACCTGATCTGCGACATGGTCGGCATCCGCAACGTCGGCAGCTTCGATATTCAGGCGGCCTGTTCGGGCTTTCTCTATGCGCTGACGGTTGCCAACCAATTCATTGCTGCCGGCACCTACAAGAAGGTTGTCGTGGTGGGCGCCGACAAGATGTCGGCCATCGTCGATTACACCGACCGGGCCACTTGCGTGCTGTTCGGTGACGGCGCGGGCGCGGTGCTGCTCGAACCGAATGCCGCCGGTTACGGCATCATGGATACGGTTCTGCACTCGGATGGCTCCGGAGCGCAGTACCTCCACCAGAAAGCCGGCGGCAGCCGCATGCCGCCGACCGCGGAAACCGTCGCCAAGCGTCTGCACTATGTCCACCAGGAGGGCGCCGCGGTTTACAAGTTCGCCGTCGCCGGCATGACGGAAGTCGCGCGCGACATCATGGCGCGCAACAACCTTACCGCCGACATGATCGATTGGGCCGTTCCGCACCAGGCCAACCGCCGCATCATCGAGACGACGGCGGAGCGGCTAGGCCTCTCGCTCGACAAGGTGATGTTCACGATCCAGAAATACGGCAACACCACCACGGCGACGATCCCG
>Ga0335081_10004744_pt1 | contig 21477 bp, 22 predicted proteins | sample Lox_Sample_35_FD_206713 | JGI IMG/M metagenome (GOLD analysis project Ga0335081, IMG submission 206713) | Soil microbial communities from Loxahatchee National Wildlife Refuge, Florida, United States - Lox_Sample_3.5 | ecosystem: Environmental > Terrestrial > Soil > Wetlands | place: USA... | reverse complement strand
CTGGAGACGCTGGCGCCGGAAAAATAAGGGGAGCAGCGCAATCAAAAGATTTGTAAAAACCTAAGCGTTTAGGTTATAGTCAAGAATGCCGACAGTTTTGCGCTTCGCTGGCCTGCGAGTCGTGATTTACACCAACGACCACCGCCCGGCTCACGTGCACGTTATCGGGAATGGTTGCGAAGCTGTGTTCGAGCTGAACTGCCCATCGGGGCCTATCGTACTCCGGGAAAACTACGGCTTTGGACGGGTGGAACTCAGCCGTACCCTGGGGGAACTGAATGCATACCTGGACAAACTTTGTCGGGAATGGGAGAAAACTCCATGATTTCGCGTGATGCTCTTCGCGCCGCTAATGAGCAAGGCCGCAAGATCCGTCGTAAAACTCCCCCGGCCGTTGCCGCGCGATACGACCGCAAAAGCGGGCGCATTGTTGTCACCTTGAGTTCAGGCGTGGATATTAGTTTTTCGCCCAAGAGAGCTGAAGGCCTGGAGCATGGTACCGCTGCGCAACTCGGGCAAATCGAAATCACCCCTTCAGGACTAGGTATTCATTTCCCCAAGTTGGATGCGGATCTGTATCTTCCCGCTTTGCTGGAAGGCGTGCTTGGCTCGCGAAAGTGGATGGCGGCGAAGCTGGGCGCTGTCGGCGGCAAGAGCACAAGCCTGATGAAGCGCCGCGCCTCTCGCGCCAATGGACGGCTTGGCGGCCGCCCGAAGGAAGTGGCGGCGGGTTAGGCGGCGGAACCATAGCTATGCCCCGCGGGGGATTGCTACGTCGCGGCGGTTTGTGTCTTGGTAAGTGCGTCAGGCACTAACTTCTGGTCGATGAGAACGCTGCGATCGATCCCTTTCAAAAGCTCTCGCATGAGTGGATAGCAATCCGACTCAGTGGGATTGAAATACGAGCTATGCACGCTAATTCCACCCACCTCTGGATTGATCTTCTTGGAGCAATCGATGTCCCAAACATTGTCAGGTACGGGATAGGTGCGATCCAAACCACTCCTCCCAAGTCTCCTCTTTCCAAAATGCTTCAACCCTGCCGACGCGCCCAGGACGGCGTCGCGTCCGCTGTAGAGCGCGGTTACTCGATAGGTCAAGTTGGCGATGCCTTCTCCATCGCCCGCCTGCACAACTTCTCCACTGCGGAATAGATCATTATCGACATCGGCCGCGACCATAAGCGCTTCGTGGATGAGGCTCACCAGAAGAGGGCGATTCTTCTGCGTCCACGCATGGTTCATGGCATTTTCGAAGACATAGTTCCCCATGCTGTGGGCTATGACCGAGGTCTTGGCCTTACAGGCGCTCTGGACATCTTTAGCCGCGTCCGTTTGCTTCACCAATAACCAGTCGTAGAGGGCCTCCATCACGTTGGCGAAATCATCCGCTGCCTGGCGCGCCTGGGAGCGGTCGGGAAGATAGCCAACAACATAGCCCTTGGACGGCCAATCGAAGGAAATACACTCTCCGAGACTATTCGCGCCGGAATACAGGTTAGTCACAACTTTCTGGTAGAGCGCCATCGAGTTTGGCCAGCTCTCGTTAAAGCCGTGCACCAGAAAAGTAATTTGCTTCTGCTCTTCGGGAGGGGTTGTGACCGGAGAAGGAAACTGGTCCGCTACCGCTACCAACTGCTGCCGGAACTGGTCCTCAGTTACGGCCCTCCAGGAAGCCTTTTGGGTCGGATCGGCTGTCGCTGGGGCCGTCCAAAAAGTGAGGTCGCCAAAACTCCCCCCAAACCCGTTCTCTTGTACGTTGCGATCGGTAATGAGCCAATACATGCCGCGTCCCTCGATTAACGCCAGCTAACGTTACGGAAGGACAGATTAGCCTAAAAGCCCGCAAAAGCAAGCGAAATTTCGAGCGATCCGTCCAACCTGTCGTAAGCAAGCACGACGATGAACGAATTGTGCTTTGCTGATCGCTGCATTCTTACTGAGCCGTCTGGGAGTACCTACTCTGCCGACTTGCCCTCGCCCCTGCGTTTCTGTTTGAATTCACTGAGCCGAATCCACCACTCCCCGGAGCGTTCACCTGGCGAACCAACTCTTCGCGTGCAAGTCCATCGACAAGCTGATCTCCGAGTCAGAGGAGCCGGAACATCGGCTGAAGAAGACGCTGGGGCCGTGGTCGCTGACCGCGCTGGGCATCGGCGCGGTGATCGGCTCCGGCATCTTCACCGTCATCGGTACCGCAATCGCGGGGCAGAAGTTCGACACCTCCTCGATCCTGAACGCGCCCGTGGCCGACTACATCGTGCATCACTCGGCGACGCTGGGCCGTCCCGGAGCGGGTCCGGCGTTGGCGCTCTCGCTGGTGCTGGTCGCGATCGTCTGCGGCTTCACCGGCCTGTGCTACGCGGAACTGGCGTCGATGATCCCCATCGCGGGTAGCGCCTACACCTATACGTACGCGACCATGGGCGAGCTCATCGCCTGGATCATCGGCTGGGACCTCATCCTGGAATACGCGGTCAGCAACATGGCCGTGAGCGTGGGCTTCGCCGCGCACATGGCCGCCACATTTCATTGGTTCGGATGGCACCCCGCGCTGCGCTGGATCACGCCCGCGTACCTTCCCGGCGGCCTCAGCGATCTGCAAGGCAACGTGCTGTACACGCCCGGCTGGCACGTCGGTTTCAACCTCCCCGCATTCCTCATCGTGATGATTCTCACGGTGGTGCTGGTGCGCGGCATTCGCGAGTCCGCCGAGACCAACAACGTCATGGTGCTGCTGAAGATTGCGGCCATCCTCGCATTCGTCTTCGTGGGCATGCGCTTCATTCATCCCACGAACTACCGCCCGTTCATTCCGGAGGGCTGGTCGGGGGTGCTCACCGGCGGCTCCATCATTTTCTTCACCTACATCGGCTTCGACTCGGTCTCCACCGCAGCGGAGGAGGCGCGCAATCCGCAGCGCGACATTCCCATCGGCATCATCGCCACGCTCATCGTTTGCACGCTGCTGTACATTGCGGTCGCCGTGGTGCTCACCGGACTGGTGCCGTGGCGCAAGCTGATCGACGACGCCGCGCCTGTCGTGAACAGCCTGAGTTTCCTCGCCGGAACGACAAAGTCAGAATTGCTGCGCTGGACCGAGCTGGCCGTGCTCTTCGGCGCGATGATGGGCATGATCTCGTCGCTGCTGGTATTTCAGCTTGGGCAGGCGCGCGTGTGGTTCTCCATGTCGCGCGACCGATTGCTGCCCAACATGTTCGGTCGCGTGCATCCGCGCTTCCGCACGCCGGCCGTGGCCACGTGGATCGCGGGCTTCCTGGTCGGCATTCCCGGCGGCATTCTCGACATCGGCACCCTCTCGGATTTGTCGAACATCGGTACGCTGTTCGCGTTCGTGTTGGTCTCACTCGGTGTGATTATCCTGCGCTACAAGCAGCCCGAGCGGCATCGCGGCTTCCGCGCGCCCGGCGGCCTGGCGGCGCCGGTCCTCAGCGTGATCTTCTGCGTGTTGCTGATGGCGGGCCTGCCGATCCTCACCTGGCTGCGATTTTTCTGCTGGCTGATCATCGGACTGACCGTGTACTTCGTCTACAGCCGCCATCGCAGCGAGTTCAGCCGACGCAATGTGAATGCCGCGCTGGAAGCGGTGCCGAAGCGGTGAGCGACGATTTCATCCAGTCGCTCCCCAAGGCCGAGCTGCACCTCCACCTGGAAGGCTCGGTCGATCCTCCCACATTGTCGGAGCTGAGTCGCCGCCATTCCACGCCACTGCCCACCACCAACCCGCTTTATCCGGGTCTTGAGGAGAGCGCTCGCGTGTTCACTGAGGATGAAGCCCGCGCCCTCTACCAATATCGGGACTTCACCGGCTTCCTACGCGCTTTCAAGGCCGTGACCGAGCGGCTGCGCGACGCCGAGGATTACGAACTGGTCACCTACCGCCTGATGCAAAAACTACACGCGCAAAACGTGCTTCACGCGGAGGTCTATATCTCGGCGGGGATTGTGCAGTGGCGCGGCCAGGAGTTTGCTCCTCTGTTCGCAGGCGCGGAGCGCGGCCGCCGGCGCGGGGAGCGCGACTTCGGCGTCTCCTTGTATTGGATCTTCGACGCGGTGCGTCAGTTTGGAGTGGCAGACGCGCAGCGTGTCGTCGAGGAAGCGATTTCCGCGCAGAACAAAAATGTCGTTGGCATTGGCCTGGGTGGCGACGAGCGCCGCGGCGGACCGGAGCAGTTCCGCGAAGTCTACGAGCACGCCGCAAGTCACGGCCTGCGTCTTACCGTACACGCCGGCGAGACGGTTGGGCCGGAATCGATCTGGGGCGCGCTACGCGAGCTCAATCCCGATCGTATTGGCCATGGACTGCACGCGATTGACGATCCCGAACTGATGAGCTATTTGGCTGAGAAGCAGATGCCGGTTGAGGTCTGTATCACCAGCAACGTAGTGACCGGTTGTTGCGCGGCCATCGCCGAACACCCGGTGCGGAAGCTCTTCGAGGCAGGCGTGCCGATCGTGCTCAACAGCGACGACCCCGACATGTTCCACACCACGCTGCTGCGGGAGTATCAAATAGCGCGTGAGGTCTTCAGGTTCGGCGATGACGAACTGCGGGAGCTGGCGAGGAATTCGTTTCGCGCCTCGTTTCTGCCCGAGAAGCGCAAGCGAGAGATGCTGGCCAGGTTTTAGATTTGTATTGGCTTCAACAGGCCGCCAGAGTGGCTGGCCGCCTACTGACGCGCGGGCAGCGACATCTCGCATTCTGAAGTTCTGGCCGTCACCGGGCCAGAGCGGCGCGTAATGCGTCCTCCAGGACGGTGTACGGGAAGGTGTATCCCGCCGCCCGTAGCTTTGCCGGCATTGCACGTGCCGAGGTGAGCAGTAACTCCTGCCCCATTTCGCCCAGCAACGCGCGGACGGCAAGCTCGGGCAAGGGAAATATCGTAGGGCGATGTAACGCGCGGCCCAGTTCGCGCACAAACTCCTCATTCCTGACCGGCGATGGCGCTACAACATTGACCGGCCCGCGCAGGCTGTCGTTCTGTAACGCGAAGATCATCGCGCCGATCACGTCGTCCAGCGCCACCCAGCTCCAATATTGTTTGCCGCTGCCGACTCTTCCGCCCAGCCCCAGCCGAAACGGCAGCAGCATGGGTTTCAGCGCGCCTCCATCGCGTGCGAGTACAACTCCAATGCGAAGGCAAACCACCCGCACACCTGCATCGCTGGCTGGAGCGGTTGCCGCCTCCCACTGCTTGCTGACTTCAGCCAGAAATCCCGTTCCCGCCGAACTCTCCTCCGTCAGCAGCTCATCGCCGCGATTTCCGTAATAGCCCACACCAGAGGCCGACACGAATACGCGCGGCTGGCCGGTTCTGCGAAAACTCTCCCCGGCTGCCGCGGCCAGCGTGCGCGTGCCCCTCACCCGGCTAGCGAGAACTTCCTGCTTGAACTTCGTCGTCCAGCGCCCGGCAATGTTCTTGCCGGCCAGGTGAACCACGGCATCGCAGCCCGTAAGCTTGGCTGGATCAAGAGGCCGCTCCGGATCCCACTGAATCTCATCCCCACGCGCCGCGCGACGCACCAGTGCGACTGGCTCATGACCCGACTCCCGCAAGGCGCGGGTCAACGCTTGCCCAAGAAATCCGGATGCTCCGCTAATTAGTATTCGCATTGAAAGATTGGTATTCCGCGGTGAAACTACCGCTCCATCAACTCGGCGTGGGTGGCCCGAATCCATTTTCCCACCTCCGTCCGGAGGTAGGTCGCCAACTCAAACCTCTCGCTAGCTTCGTTCTCTGAGACAGTGCCGGCAATATCGTAGCTGCTGATGTTGCGTTTCTTTCGAAAGCTATCGAGGGTCGCGATGATTTCTTCGCCGGGCCGGATAGTGAACTCCAGAGACTGGATCACGCGATAATGATGATTGTCACGCGAGGCCCTGTAGCCTGCGGCGGCCAAGGCCGCGGTGGCCGCCTGGAGTGCCGCATTATAGGCAATCGCCAACCTCCAGTCCGCCGGCAATCCCTTCGCCTGAGATGCAGCAAGATCGCGGTCTTAGACGCCAAGCAGATTTCTGATTTCCTCTCGACTGCTTGTATGCGCCACGATCCAACTACTTTGCTGCCAGCTTTGCAAGCTCTTCCTGGCTCCCCACAACGAAGACCTTCTTGTCTTTCATTACAGCATGCAGGAAATGATTTCGCGCTGCCAATCTCGCCCGGAAGTCGGAAATCGAGTACACCGTCGGATTGACTTCGCGGCCCAGAATCTTCTGCGCAGGCCGCAGCGCTGAAACTACTTCGCTGAACGCCACGCTTCCCAATACCATCAGGTCCACGTCGCTGTTGGACTGCTCGCGCTGGCGCGCTACCGAGCCATAAACAAATGCCACCTTGACGTGCGGTTTCAGTCGCGCCAAAGCCGAACGGATCGTGTCGTGAATGCCGACAGTTTTCGTGATCAGGGCCTGCACGTCCGAAAAAATCGGCCTCTGTGCATTTGCCTGATAAAGCACCTGGTTTCCCTGAACTCTCCGGACAACTAGGCCCAGATCCGTCAGATGCTTAAGTTCTCTTTGCAAAGCGCCGTGCCCACGGCCCACGGATCGAGCGAGTTGACGTAGATAAAATGACTGGTCGGTGCGGCCATAAAGTGTGGCCAGAAGGGCGCTGCGCGTCTGCCCAAATAGCCCTCGACCTTCGGTATGGCTTTCGGTGTATGTACCCATAATGGGTACGATTGCACCCTTTTTGGGCCCACAAGTCGATTGAATGCCGCCTCGCCCAGTTGCACAACCGCCGTTGCGGCTTGCCGTCCTTATCAAGTCCAGCGATCGCGGCATGATTCATTGTCGCAATTTCGCCGTCGTATAATCGGACATGGCGACTTTGCGCCAACAGATCGCGACCAATGTCCTGACGGTTACGCGTTACCGCGATCTTCTGCACAAGGTCCGCTCCTACCGGCCGGAAGACGACCTGTCGCTCGTCCGAAAAGCCTACGACTTCTCCATGCAACATCACAAAGGCCAGGCGCGCGAGTCGGGCGAGCCGTACCTTGCGCATCCCCTGGAAGTCGCCACCATCCTGGCGGACATGCGGCTCGACACCACCGCCATCGTGGCCGGCCTGCTGCACGACGCGGTCGAAGACACCTCGGTCACCATCGACGAAATCCAGACCGAGTTCGGCGAGCAGGTGGCCCACATTGTCGAAGGTGTCACCAAGATCAGCAAGATCGATTTCGCCTCCTCGGAAGAAGCCCAGGCCGAGAACGTGCGCAAGATGGTCCTGGCCATGATGGACGACATCCGCGTGGTGCTCATCAAGCTGGCTGACCGCCTGCACAATATGCGCACCTTGAAGTTCCTCTCTGAAGAGCGGCAACAGAAGATCGCGCGCGAGACGCTCGACATCTACGCTCCCATTGCACACCGCCTGGGCATGGGCAAGATTCGCGGCGAGCTCGAGGACCTGGCCTTCCAGTACGTCGATCCCATCTCCTACCACCAGGTGAAAGATGCCATCGAGCTGCGCCGCAAAGAAGGCGAGGCGTTTCTAGCCGAGGTGCAGGGCGTCATCGAGCAAAAGCTGAAGGAGAACAAGATCAACGCGCAGGTGCAGGCGCGCATCAAGCGCCTCTACAGCATCTGGCAGAAGCTACAGCGGCAGCGCATCTCTATCGACCAGATCTACGACATGCTGGCGTTGCGCATCATCACGCAATCGGAGAGCGATTGCTACGCCGTGCTGGGCATCATTCACAACCAGTGGCGGCCGGTGCCGGGGCGCATCAAGGATTTCATCGCCATCCCGCGCAACAACTTCTACAAGTCGCTGCACACCACCGTCATCTCCGAAAAGGGCCACGCCTTCGAGGTACAGATCCGCACCGAAGAGATGCACAAGATGGCCGAGGAAGGCATCGCCGCGCACTGGAAATACAAAGACGGTCCCGTCTCCGCACGCGATGAGCAGCGGCTGGCCTGGCTGCGGCAGGTAGTCGAGTGGCAGCGCGACATAACGAACTCCAACGAGTTTCTGGCGACGCTGAAGATCGACCTCTATCCCGAGGAGGTCTACACCTTCACACCCAAGGGCCGCATCGTAGTCCTGCCGCGCGATGCAACCCCGGTGGACTTTGCCTACGCGGTGCACACCGAAGTCGGCCACACCTGTGTCGGCGCCAAGGTAAACGGACGCATTGTGGCGCTGCGCTACAAGTTGCATTCCGGCGACATCGTCGAGATCACCACCCAGCCGGGGCATCATCCCAGCCGCGACTGGCTGCAATTCACCAAGTCGTCGCGCGCGCGGCAGAAGATCAAGCACTGGCTGAACGTGCATCAGCGCGAGCGCGCCATCGAAATCGGCCGCAAGCTGATGGAGAAGGAAGCGCGCAAGTACCGCATCTCCATGAAGTCGCTGAATGAAGAGGAGCTGATGCGCGTCTCCAACGAGAACGGGCTGTCGAAGCCCGACGATTTGCTGGCCGCCATCGGCTATGGCAAGTTCTCCGCGCGCAGTATTCTGGCGCGGCTGGTTCCGGCCGAGGAGGCGCAATCCTTCTCCGGTCACGCTCCGCCGGCGCAGCCCGACCAGCCGGGGCCGAGCGGCTTCACCAGCGTGGTGCGGCGCGTCTTCGGCGGCGACAGCTCGGCCATCAAAGTGAAGGGACATGACGACCTGCTGGTCTACCGCGCGGGATGCTGCAACCCGATTCGCGGGGAAGAGATTGTGGGCTACGTCACGCGCGGCAAGGGAGTCGCGGTGCACTCCAAATCATGCGCCAACATTGACATTCTGATGTCCGAGCCGGAGCGCCAGATCGCGGTAGAGTGGGCGCGCGATGCAACGGCGCCGACCTGGCAGGCCGGCTATCCCGTGAAGCTCATCGTTTCCTGCGACAATCGCCCCGGCATGCTGAAGGCGATCGCCACCGTGATCAGCGACGCGAACACCAACATCCGCAACATGGACGCCAAGACCGCCGAGGAGCATGCGACGGTCGATATCGTCGTCGACATTGCCGACCTGAAGCACCTGGAGCGCATCCTCACCGGCGTGCGCAAGATTGCCGGCGTGCGCGAAGTGCAACGGGTGCAGAAGCTGTAACCAATTTTCACCACAGAGACACAGAGTTCTCTTTTGCGACCCTTTCGGGGGTCCGTTTTCAAATTCCTCCGTGTTCTCTGTGTCTCCGTGGTGAGTATTTTCCTTGCCATCTTTTCCGAAATCGTGGAAAATATCTTTCGGAATCGAGATGAAGGAAATTTCGCTCGCCGGGGTTATTCACGCGGGACCGGAGGCCGCTCCCGGCTACAAGTTCGATAAGGCCGCCGACCTGACAGACGCCGCCGAGCGCGAGCGCCTCAGTCCCACCGCAATCCGCGCCTTCGTGAGAATCTGCGACAAGTGGGGATTAACGGAGACGCAGGCACGGGCCTTGCTGGGTGGGATCGCCTCCTCGACCTTCCACGCCTGGAAGGCTGCTCCCGAGGCGCAGAGACTCAGCCAGGACACGCTCATCCGGATCTCGCTTGTTATCGGCATCTACAAGGCGCTTCACATTTACTTCAGCAAAGCCTGGGCTGATCGTTGGGTGCGCTTGGGCAATCGCGGCGCTCTGTTTGCGGGCCGCGCTCCTATCGACTTCCTGATTCGTCATGGACAGCCGGGCATGCTGGAGGTGCGCCGCATGCTCGACGCCTGGCGCGGAGGTCGATGATCGCAGACACCCCAGTTCGTGCAAAAGCAGCGCAAACTGTGGACCCCGCAATTCCGCCCCGGCGTGCCGTTCACTACCGCGGCACGCACCGGCTGATTCCCTCGCTCTACAGCCGGGACGAAACGCTGCTCTCCGAAATCGCCGACGATGACGCGATGCTGGAAGACCTTGTCCTGCTGGACGGTGTCACCAATGACCGCATCCAGGGCGAGCAGCGAGGCCTGGCGGGAATCGGGATTCATGAGCTGGTGTACGGAATTCCGCACGCGCACATCGTGAACGCGGCGTTCACCCATGCCAGCGCATCGGGCGGCCGCTTCAACGACGCTACTCGCGGGGCGTGGTACGCTGCCGACGAGCTGAATACCTCCGTCGCGGAAGCCACTTACCACAAAGCGAGGCGGCTGGCCGAAATCGTCGTGCCTGAACTACCGGGCAAGCGCCCTAATCTCGAGGTCACGACTTATGACGATTGGCTAGCGGACTTCCGGGCGGAGTTTCACGTGCTTCGTCCGCGCGAGAAGTTCGCCGAGATTCTACAGCCGGAGCCGGTGCCGGCCTGCTACGCGAGGCCGCAAGAGTTGGCGAGAAAGTTACTGAATGAGGCTTCGAACGGCTTAGTCTACGAAAGCGTCCGCCGGCCAAAGCACTTCTGCCTTGTCTGCTTCCGCCCCGCGCTGGTGTATGACGTCCGGCGCGCCGCGAGCTTCGAGATTACATTCAAAGCCAGCGGATCCGGCTATACGCACAAGGTGCGGCGTCTGCTTGGGTAACTGCGCGACTGTGATACTCTGGGCCCGTGAAACTTACCGCGGTATTCGAACCAGCCAAAGAGGGCGGATACACCTGCTTTATCGAAGAGATTCCCGCAGCGATTTCTCAGGGAGAGACTCTCGAAGAAGCGAAGGAGAACCTCCGGGAAGTGCTGCACCTCGTGCTGGAGTGCCAACGCGAACTCGCCGAGAAAAATCTCTCACCCGGCGCTGTTCGTGAAGTTTTCGACGTGGCCTAGGCATGAAGCATGCCGAACTCGAACGGCACCTGCGTCGGTATTCCTGCGTTCGTTACCGCGAGGGCGGCTCACACTCAATTTGGACTCAATCCTCAAACCGGCAAGATAGCCGGTATTCCACGGCATAGGGAAATCAAGGAAGGGACCGTCCGCGCCATCTGCAAACAGCTCGAAATTCCACAACCCTGAACAACGAACCGAGCGCCGGCGAAGCCAGAAGCCAGAGTGCCAGGCACTAGTCTGGGCGCAAGCTTGAGATCACCTTCAAGTCTCGTCGCGCCGCGTACAATGGTATTTTCCATCGGAGGCACTCATGTCCGAAGTCGCCTACGTATCCAACGTGCGCATCGAGCGCGTCAAGGGTCCGCTCCGCCGGGCCTACTTGCCGGGAGAGCCGCAGCCGGTGCTGTTCAGCGTCCATGGTGGCATCGCCAGGCATTACGGGATCGACGAGAGCCGCCTGCCCGAGCCCCACGCCGCCACCATCGACTACGTCATCGCCGCCCTCGGCGGTTGAATGCTCGGCACCTTTGCCGGCGCGCTGGATGCGCGCAAGATCGACGCCAAAGATGGCCGCCTCAGTTGCGAGGTCCGCGGTGAAGTCGAGGACGAGGGCGGCGTGCTGATCATCAAGCGGGTGCACGTCACGCACAATCTCCGGGCTGACGACCCCGACGCGGTGCGCGAGGCAGTGGAACGCGTGCATGGCGTGTATGCGCAAAAATGCCCCGTCTATCGCTCGCTGATTCCGGCATTCGCGATCACCTCAAGCGTGCAAATTGTGCGCGGGCCATCGGGCGAAAAGTAAACCCGGCGACTCCGCCACGTGCACCGGGTCCCTCGCCTGAGTGCGGACGCCGAGTAGACACCCACCCTGCGGCGTATTCCCGATTGCCTGCGCCCGCGCGTCATCATAGAATCATGCAGCATTGGTCTGTGCCCTAGAGGGGCCTCTTGAAGAACATCGTCGCCATTTATCCCGGATCGTTCGATCCCGTCACCAACGGTCATTTGGACCTGATTCGTCGCGGCAGCAAGCTCTTCGATAAACTCATCGTGGCCATCACGCGCAACCTCGATAAGGCTGAGGCGCTGTTCTCCCTGGAGGAGCGCAAGGAGATGCTGGTGGCGATGACCTCGGAGCTGGAGAACGTAACCATCGACACCTTCGAGGGCCTGCTGGTGTCGTATTGCATCCGGCAGAACGCCAACGCGGTACTGCGCGGCATTCGCGCCATCAGCGACTACGAATTCGAGCTCCAGATGGCGCTTATGAACCGCAAGATGGAGCCGCGGGTAGAAACGATCTTCATGATGCCCGCGGAACAGTATTCTTATCTCAGTTCGCGCATTGTGCGCGAGATCGCCAAGCTGGGCGGGCCGCTGACCGGCCTGGTGCCCGCCATGGTGGAAGAACGGGTGCGCCAGCGGGTCGGGCACAGGCATATTTCCGCTGCGGGAAAACATCTTTTATGAAGGGCGGGACCATGAGCGTTGCTGCAACTCAGCTATCGTCGTTCTTGACCAATCGCATTCAGCGCATTGAAGTGTCGGCCACCCTGGCGGCGGCCGCGGAGGCGGAGAAGCTTCGCGCCACCGGCGCCGACCTGGTCGACCTGGGCGCGGGCGAGCCCCACTTCAATACGCCGGCCCACATCAAAGAGGCGGCAATAGCAGCCATTCAGAACAACTTCACCAGGTACACCGCCGTGGGCGGGACGGCGGAGTTGCGCGACGCCATCATCAAACGGCACGCCTTAGATTTTGGCTCCGACTACGTGCGCGAAGATTGCATGGCCTCGGTTGGCGGCAAACATGCGCTGTTCAACGCCATTCAGGTGCTGGTGGACCACGGCGACGAGGTCGTCCTTCCCGTGCCCTACTGGGTGTCGTTCAAAGACATTGTGCGCTACGCCGGCGGCGAGCCGGTCTACATCGCCACCGACGAGAGGCATGACTTTGCTCTCACCGCCGAGATGGTTGAGCGCGCGCTCACGCCGCGTACCAAGGTCATCATTCTCAATTCGCCCAGCAATCCATCCGGCGCGGTGATGAAGCCCGAGCACATGGCCGAGGTGCTGCGCCTGGCGCACGATCGCGGCATCTATGTCGTCTCCGACGAATGCTACGTCTACCTGAACCATACCGGCCACCGCTTCTCGGCCGGCTGCGTGCATGAGGTGAAGGAGCGCCTGGTCATCATCGGCTCGCTGTCGAAGACCTACGCCATGACGGGATGGCGCCTGGGATACGCGCTGGCGCCGGCGCCCATCATCAGCGCGATGAATAAACTCCAGAGCCAGAGCACGTCGAATCCGACGGCCTTTGTGCAGAAGGCCGCCGTGGCGGCGCTGAATGGCTCGCAGGACTGCGTCAAGCAGATGCTGGCTGAATACATTGTGCTGCGCGATAAGGTGATTGCAGGATTGCGCGCGATTCCGGGGATCACCTGCGCGGCGCCCAATGGTGCGTTTTATGCGTACCCCAACATCAGCCACTACTTCGGACGCGGCGGAATGAACTCGGCGACCGATGTGGCGCGCCGGCTGCTGCACGATGCGCACGTCGTCGTGGTGACGGGAGAGGGCTTTGGCACGCAGGATCACGTGCGGGTCTCGTACGCCACCTCGCCGGAGAACCTGGATCGCGGCCTGGAGCGCATGCGTCAGTTCTTCGCCGGCGTATAGCTCTGAAGGAGTGTAGCTTTGAAGGGGCGCAGCTTTAGCTGCGCAGTTAAGGGCATCCCCCTCCTCTACTTGTCATCCCGAGCGGAGCCGAGGGATCTGCGGTTCGCCCGTGCTGCATCTACTGCCGGCGGAACCGCGGGGTTCGGTCGGTATGACAGGTGACTGGGGGTTGCTGCGCTCAACCACCGCCGCAGCCGTGAAAGTAGTTAGCCCAGCGCGGAAGCGCTGGTGAAGCTCAGAAGTTATCACCCGGAGTCTCGTAGGGACGGCCCCCTCCCGATCTCATGTCGCAACTGTATCCATTTCTAACAATCCCCATCTTCGACGAGCGGCCCTGGGGCGTGCGCGATCTGCGACCGATCTACACCAAGGTCGTCAAGGAACCAATTGGCGAAAGCTGGCTCACGTGGGAAGAGAATCGTGTCGCCAACGGCCCACTGGCCGGACGTTCTCTGGGCGAGCTCTCGAAGCAGTTTGGCCGGGAGTTGGTCGGGAGCCTGGCCTGTTACGAAGATCGCTTCCCCCTGCTGGTGAAGTTTCTCTTCCCCGGCGACAAGCTGTCGGTGCAGGTGCATCCCGACGACGAACAGGCGCGCAAGCGCGGCCAGCTCTGCGGCAAAACCGAATGCTGGTACGTTCTGCGGGCGGAGCCTGGCGCGCAGGTCGCGCTCGGGCTTAGAGCGGGCGTCACGCTCGAAGGGTTCCGGCAGGCGATCGCGCAGACGCGCGCGGAAGAACTGCTGAACTGGTTGGACGTGTTTGCCGGCGACATGATTTACGTCGCCGCCGGCACGGTGCACACCATTGGCGGCGGCTTGGTGCTGGTGGAGACGCAGCAGACCTCCGACACGACGTATCGCATGTACGACTACGGCCGCGGACGCGAGCTGCACATCGAAGACGGACTGGCGGCAACCAAGCTGCGCACCAATGCGGGGAAGGTCGTGCGCGCCGATGATTCATCGGGTGTGCTGGTGCGCTCGCCCTATTTCCAGGTGGAGAAGATGCCATTGCGCGAAGCGCTGCACACAACGGTCACACCCGACTCGCCGCACATCCTCGTCGCCGTGAGCGGCGCGGGCATCGTAGAATCGCAGGGTATGGAGCCGATCAGCTTTGCCACCGGCGATGCGGTGGTGATTCCGGCGTGCGTGCGCGAATACACGGTGCGTCCGCAGTGGGAGCTGGACATGATGCGCATGGCGCTGCCCGCGGGCGAGATCGCGGAGCCCGAGACCGTGCTGCCGTGATCCCCCAGCGCAAAGCAAATATTCACCACCCTTCGGCTCCGCTCAGGGCAGGCTCCGACACAGAGGGCACAGAGGAACCCCGAAGAGAATCCGGGGTTGGGCAGGAGAGCAAGACGATTTTTCAACATCCATCGCCTAGCGCTCCCTCATTAAGCAGTTGCCGTCGCCCGCGCCGCTTCCAAATGTTCAAGGAGAAGTGATAGATTGGCACCCTTGCCGAATCGGGCATGGCGGTGGAGGGGAAATGCCGACTCAAACACTTGACCCAACTTTCCAAGAATTGCTGCAAGGACGCTACATCGCTACCCTCGGGACCGAGAACGCAGATGGGAGCATCCACCTGACTGCGGTCTGGTATCTCTTCGAGGATGGCTACCTATTCATCGCGACATCTTCCAAAAGCCGGAAAGCTCGCAATATTGCGGCGCGGCCAAAGGCTTCACTGATGGTAGACGTGCGAAAACCTGGAGCCGAGCGTGGCGCCAACGGCGCGGGAAAAGCGGAACTGATTTCAGGCGAACAGTCCGCAGAGATAAACCGGCGCGTACACAGCCGATACATAAGCGCGGCAGCGTTGACCGATCCCCACGTCGGCCCTGTGTTTGCATCCTTTGATAATGTCACCATAAGGATCACGCCCGGTTCGTGGACCGCGTGGAACATGGCGGTGCTGGACGCCCAAGCCTTTGGCGGACGATTGGGCGGAACTCCCGGATATCTTCTACCGCTGGACTGAGAGTGGCTGACGGTGAATGAGTGCCTGGCGCAAGCGCCACAGGCGCGAAACTAATTAGCCCAGCGCGGCAGCGCCGGGTAGCCGGTGCCCCAGGTTCGCCCGTCTGTTGGGCTAACCTGGGCCACATCGTAACTGAACTCCCTTGCCACGTGAGGGACGCGAACCTGGGCCACCGAGTGTCGACAACCAACCGCCTACTTCGCCATCTTCACTACGTGCCCTTCCTTCATAACGAACACAACGTTGCGCAAGGCCTGGATGTCCTGTAACGGGTTGGCCGCGGTAGCGACGATGTCCGCGTACTGGCCGGCCGCAATCGCTCCTCGTTCCTTCTGGATCCCGAGGAGCTCGGCGCAATTCGTGGTCATGGCTTTCAAGATCTCCGGTGCTGGCACACCCGCCTTTGTCCACACTGCCAGAAAATCCATCGACATTTGCCCGCGGTTCTTGCCGGGCAGGTTCACGACGGTGTCGGTACTGAACGCCAGCTTGACGCCGATTTTGTACGCGCGGGCCAGACGGTCCTGGACTTTGTCAGCCACATCTCTCGCCTTCAGCGGCACCATGCTTCCCCACGCCGCCGCGTGCTCATAGGGAAAATCGGTGCCCGCCAGGAACGTGCCCTTCTGCTTCATGAGCCGGAGCTGCTCGTCGGTCAAGTCCCATCCGTGCTCGAGCGAATCGGCCCCGCCGTTGATCACGTTGGTCGCCGCCTGCCCGCCGTACACATGTACCGCGAGCTTGAGCCCCGCGCGGTGCGCCTCGTCGGCGGCCGCCCGGATGTCCTCTTCGGTGTAGATGAATGGCTCGTTGTCGGCCACCAGCTTGATCACCTTCGCTCCGTAGTAGATGTTTTCGTGAATGGCCTTGCGGATCTCGGCCGGATTGTCGGCATCGAGGTACTCGAAGTCCCACATGCGCCCGTGCTCAGGGGCAACACCATGCGACTGTCCGCCAAAGGGAGCGATGATTTTCCCTGAATTGATGATGGTCGGGCCGATGAACCAGCCCTTCTCGATGGCTTGGCGGAGCGCCGTATCGGCGTAATTGGCCGGGTTGCCGACATCGCGAATGGTGGTGAATCCGCTCTGGAGGAAATCTCCCGCCTGGTGCAGCCCTTCGAGCGCGCGCAAGGCAGTGCTCTCCTTCGCCAGATACGCCTCCCACGCAGATACCCCCTGCGGCGTGGGCGGCAGGTTCATGGTGACGTGAGTGTGCGCGTCCATCAGACCGGGCATGACCCACTGCTGGGAGAGATCGATGACCTGAGCGCCATCGGGCACGCTGCCGCCGACCGATTCGATCTTGCCGCCCTTCACCACGATGACCTGGCTGTCGGCGACTCTGCCGCTCGCCGGATCGATCAGATGCCCGGCCCGGATCGCCGTTACCGGCTGCGCAGGCGCTGCTTGCTGCCCACCTGCAACCGCGACCATTACCATTGCGAATACCAGAACACACACGAGCTTCCGCTGCATAGCTTCTCCCTGCTGGAATGTGTTTTTCGGAAAGCACCACAATGTAGCACGTCAGGCAGCGCTCGGGCCCCTTCAGAGGCAGAGTAGAATCGAAAATTCAATTACTCTGTGTGCGGAGCCTGCCCTGAGCGGAGCCGAAGGGTGTCTCTGTGGTGAAAAGACTTGGCCAATAACTTCTACCCCGTCATCCTCGCCGGCGGACGCGGCACGCGCTTCTGGCCGCTGAGCCGCAAGCGCCGCGCCAAGCAACTGCTGCCGCTCAACAGCAAGAAAAGCATGATCCAGGAGACGGTCGAACGCCTGCTACCGCTCGCCAAAAGCAAGCAGTTCTGGGTCATCACCAATGAAGACCTGCGCAGCCCCATCATTCGGCAACTGAAGAAGCTGGAGAAGCGGCAGATCATCGCCGAGCCCGTCGGGCGCAACACAGCGCCGGCGATCGGGCTGGCGGCGTTTCTGCTGGAGCGCCACGATCCCAACGCGGTGATCGGCATGTTTCCCTCCGACCACGTCATCAGCCACGAGGAGCGCTTCGGCGAAGACATCAAGCATGCCGCCGAGATCGCGGCGGCGGGCGCGAACATCGTCGTGATCGGCATCAAGCCGACGCGCGCGGAAACCGGCTATGGATATATCGAGGTGGGCACTCAAGTCGAGAAAGGTGTGCTCAACGTCCGCCGCTTCACCGAGAAGCCGAACGCCGATGTTGCCGAGCAGTTCGTTCGCGCCGGCAATTTCTTCTGGAACAGCGGCATGTTCATCTGGGGAGCGCGCACCCTGGCCGACGCGCTGCGCGAGCACCTGCCCAAAACCGCGCCCCTGCTGGAGGAAATTGCGAAGAGCTACGGCACGCGCAAGTTCGAGAAGACCTTCGCCAAGCTCTATCCCCGGTGCGAAAACATCAGCGTGGATTATGCTGTGCTGGAGCCGCGCTCGGCCAAGGGCGAGGGCCGCTCCGGCATCTATTGTATTCCGGCGAGCTTTGACTGGAATGATCTCGGGTCTTGGGCGGCGCTCTACGAGCATCGCAATTCTCCACCCCAACAAGCGCAACAGCGGTCCCGCATTGCGGGATCGGGGATCCCGGATTCCGGCAACAAAGCTGGGGCAAACGTCATCGTAGCGGAGGAGAGTTTCACCTCGAATGCGGAAGGCAACTTCATTCATGCGAACGGAAAATTCGTTGCCGCGATCGGCGTGAACGATTTGGTTGTCGTTGAAACTGAGGACGCGCTGCTGATCACCACGCGCGAGCACTCGCAGGACGTCGGCAAGGTGGTGAAGTATCTGGATGAGAAGAAGCTGAAGCGGCTAGTGTGAAAGAAGCAACTAGCAACTAGCAATTAGCATTTGGCACTTAGCGCTTAGCCAAACCACATGGTTCGTGCTGCGATGCGAACTCGGTACTTGGATGCAGGGGTGCGTAGGGCAACGAAAAGAGTCCCGCTTGCGGGACGAAAGAAGATAGCCCAGCGCTTCAGCGCTGGGTAGGCTGATTTTTTCGAGACGGAGCCCCTTCAGGGGCGGCACACGAGCGAAATCGATGATCGCGATTCCTCAATCTGTTGAAAAGCGGCTCAGACAGTTGGCAAAACGAAGCGCTTGCAGTATCGACGACCTCGCTCGTGAGGCCATTGAGCAGTACATAGAGGATGCGGAGGACATCTACAACGCCGAACGCATTCTGCGGCGCGTCCGAGCAGGACGAGAGGGAACGTACACGTTGGACGACGTGGCAAAGCGGATCGGGCTCACACACTGACGCCGAGGACGAAACAGCAGATCCCTCGTCGGCCTGAAGGCCTCCTCGGGATGACAATTAATATGGATGAGTGCCCGCGGCGCCCTTCAAAGAAAGGAGGTCTTGATCTGCACCGCTAGGGCGGTGCTCCCCCCGGTCAGCTCGACGGGAAAGCAAACATCGATGGCAAGTGAAATCAAGTTCGGCACCGACGGTTGGCGCGGCATCATCGCCGATGACTTCACCTTCGACAACGTGCGCCGCGTGGGCAATGCCATGGCGCATTACGTCCACAAGCACGAGGACGCAGGCAAGGGCCTCGTCGTCGGCTACGACACGCGCTTCGCCTCCCAGCAGGCGGCTGAGATCATCTCCGAAGTGCTGGCCGCAGCGGGCATCCCCGTGTGCCTGTCCGACGACTACACGCCGACGCCCGCGCTCTCCTACGCAGTAAAGAACCTGGGCACGGCGGGCGGCGTGATGATCACCTCCAGCCACAATCCGTTCAACTGGAACGGCGTGAAGTACAAGGCCAGCTACGGCGGCTCGGGTACGCCGGCGATCATGCGTGCGATCGAAGCGGAATTGGATTCGCCGCCCGCCGCGGCGGGCAGCGGCGGCAGCGTCACCATCGCCGACTTCAAGACGCCCTACATTGAGGCCATCAAGGCTTTTGCCGACCTCGACGCGATCCGGAAAGCCAACTTCAAGTTCGCCATCGACGTGATGTACGGCGCGGGACGCGGCGTGCTGAAGGGCATCTTCACTGAGAGCGGCATTCGCCACCTCGAGATTCGCGGTGAGGCATCAATCCCGAGCCCATTCCGCCGCACATCGCCATGCTCCAGGAGACGGTGGTGCATGAGGACTGCCAGGCCGGTTTGGCGACCGACGGCGACGCCGACCGCATCGGCGCGGTCGCCGAAGACGGCAGCTTCGTCGATTCGCACAAATGTTTTTCCGTGATCCTCGAGTGGATATTGAAGCGCAAGCACTGGCCGGGCGACGTGGTGCGCGCGTTCAACACCACGCGCATGCTCGACCGCATCGCCGCCAAACACGGGCGCACACTGCACGAGTGCGGCATCGGCTTCAAGTACATCTGTGACCTGATGCTCGCGCGCGACATCCTCATCGGCGGCGAGGAGTCGGGCGGCATCGGCATCACGCGCCACATGCCGGAGCGCGATGGCATTCTCAATTCGCTGCTGCTCGCCAACATCATGGCGGAAGAAGGCAAGCCGCTGGGCGAACTGGTGCGCGATCTTCAGCGCGAATATGGCGAGCACCACTACGGACGCGTGGACCTTCACCTGAGCAACGACGTGAAGAACGAAGCCATGCGCCGCGCGGGAGCCAAGCCCGGCCGAATCGGCAGCTTTGGCGTGACGAAAATCGAAACCCTGGATGGCGTGAAGTTTTTCCTCGACGCGCCCACTTACGGCAACGGGGCGGAAGCGTGGGTGCTGGTGCGCGCCTCGGGGACGGAGCCGTTGCTGCGCATCTATTGCGAAGCCGCTTCGCCGGACTTGGTTTCGCAGATCCTGAAGGAAACCGAAGCCTTCGTTCATTCCGGAAGCGAGACGCAAGTCACGGCGCCAGCGACAGCCGGATAACACGCTGGTTTCGGTATTCCGACGTACTGCCGGCATGTTCATCCATCACAGAATTTCTTTTGCGCCAGCCGATAAACTCATATCATCCACTATTGCGTGAAGGAGTCGTCGCATGGCAACTATTGCCGAACCTGTTCTCATGGAAGAAACCGTCATCCATCCCCCGATGCGCCTGCTGTACGGACCTGGTCCGGGACAAGTTCATCCGCGCGTGTACGCGGCAATGGCGCAGCCGATCGTCGGTCATCTCGATCCCTACTTCTTCGAAGTCTCCTCCGACATTCAGCGCCTGCTGCGCACCGTCTTCGGCACGAAGAACGAAATCACGTTCGTCGTCTCCGCCACCGGCAGCGGCGGCATGGAAACCGCGATCACCAACTTCGTCCAGCAGGGGACCAAAGTCGTGGCGTTCGCCAACGGCTTCTTCTGCGATCGCCAGAGCGAGATGGCGCGCCGTCAGGGCGCCGAAGTCGTGCGCTTCGAGAAGCCCTGGGGCGAAGTCTTCGCCGACGACGAAGCCACCGACTTCATCCGCCGCGAGAAGCCGCAGGTCGTGACCTACGTGCAGGCCGAAACTTCCGCCGGCGCCTTGCAGCGCGGCGAAGCCATCTGCCGCGCGGCGCATGAAGTGGGCGCGCTGGTCATCGCCGACGTCGTGACCTCGCTGGGCGCAATGCCGGTTGAGGTGGACAAAACCGGCATCGACATCGCCTACAGTTGCTCGCAGAAGGGCCTGAGCTGTCCTCCGGGGCTTTCGCCCATCACCGTCTCGCCGCGCGCGATGGAGTGGCTGCGAGCGCGCACCACGCCCAATCGCTCCTGGTACTTCGACATCAAGCTCATTGCCGACTACCTCGTCGAATCGCATCGCTATCACCACACCGCTTCGGCGACTATGTTCTACGCCATGCGCGAAGGCCTCGCGCTGATCGAAGAAGAAGGACTGGAGAACCGCTGGGAGCGCCATCGCCAGGCGCATCTGGAGTTCGTGAAGAAGGTGGAGGCGCTCGGACTGGAGATGCTGGTGCCATCGCCCGCGAACCGCATCTGGAACCTGAACACGCCCAAAGTTCCGCAGGGGATTGACGACGCGAAGGTCCGCGCGACGCTGCTCAAAGAAAACGGCATCGAGATCGCGGGCGGCTTCGGACAGCTCGCCGGAAAAGTTTTCCGCGTCGGCCTGATGGGCCCTCTGGCCACCAGCCAAAGCGTGACCCACTTCATGCACTGCTTCGAGAGCGCACTGCGCGGGGCGGGCTACAAGGGCT
>Ga0335081_10004743_pt1 | contig 21478 bp, 9 predicted proteins | sample Lox_Sample_35_FD_206713 | JGI IMG/M metagenome (GOLD analysis project Ga0335081, IMG submission 206713) | Soil microbial communities from Loxahatchee National Wildlife Refuge, Florida, United States - Lox_Sample_3.5 | ecosystem: Environmental > Terrestrial > Soil > Wetlands | place: USA: Florida... | reverse complement strand
AGAACTACCAGATTTCGAAAAACGCTTCAAGGCACCCGCCGTGACGTATTCTGGCTAAACACAGCAGCTTTATGGGAGGGTCCCCCTGCCGACCAATCCGACCGCACAGCATCCGGCGAGGCCGGAGTGGTCGGCAAGTGCTGGGCAGCGGCCGGCTGAGAACCGTACATGCTGACCGCAATCAACATTCCCTTTTCGAATAAGATAGAACGTGATTGGTCGGATTGGTGGCAGAATGTCCCTCGCAAAGACGCCATTCCGGAAGTGCGGCCCGCTGTGGGTCGGATTGCCGATCATGAGAACCGACCTCAGTTGACCAACCGAACGCCACATCCGGAGCAAGCGAAAGTAATCCAGCAGTCGAAGCGGTTCAACGTGGTCTGTTGCGGGCCCCGCTGGGGCAAGACTGTGCTGGGGATGGATCGACTGATGGCGGATGCCCCAACTTTTCCTCTATAAAAAAGGGGGATTTGCCGCGAAATGACGCTCCTGACCAAACTCTGGGCTTTTCGAGCAGCACTTGAAAATGGCAGGAAATGGCACCGAATTCAGCCTCACCGGCGAACGCGGTCTCTATCGACCGCCTGGCGTTGCCCACCAGGGCCCACTTGGTCGGACAGCCTGGGTGCCCGCTCTTGCCCTCAACGCGCACTGCAAGCGTTTTTGGCGATTTAAGCTCTCTCGAACCGAAACCAGCCCGCTTGGCGAACGCCCACGCACTTGCCTTTCCTGGTTTCGATTTACTAACCAGTGATAGCAGTCAGGATGTGGCTCAGTTAGCGATTTAGCCCTGAGTTCGACAAAACACCCATATCGTCAAACTGGAAGATGACCATGGAAGAGAAGCGTAAGTATCTGACAGAAGAAAAGTTAAAGCGATTGCTCAAAGTGGTCACCAGCCCTCAACGACAGACCCATTTTCACCGTTTGTCACTGGCGAGGGCCTCCGATCGTCAGAGATTGCAGGCCTTCGAATGGCGCGTGGTGCGTGCAAGCCGACGCGTCCACATCGTTGGCCTGAAAAGTCATTTTGGGGCGAGTCGCCGCTATCACCGGCAGAGCAAGCGTTCCGTCGCCCTGGGCGAGAGTGTGGGGAACTGAGCCGGGGCCGCTGTTGCGCTCCCGCGATTCCGGTGATTCTGGACGAGGAATCGGCCGCTCGTCGCCCGAGCACGAAGATTGTGCCCGATAACCGGGATTATCGAACGCTACGAACGAGCGACTGCGGATAGTATTCTGAAATCAGGACCCGAATGGGCGATTTGATCCGGTATGATCGGGGGCGCTGGGAAAAGTGGAAGCGCCTGGCACTCGACAGCGTCACTTCGCCTCACTCCAGGCGGGCCTACGATACAGCGCTCGATGATTTCGACGCTTGGTATTACGCTGAGTCTCGCCCTCGCCTCTCGAAGGCCGTAGTGAACGCTTACAAAGCGGACCTGGAAGCGGGTGGCCGTTCCTCATCCACGATTAATCTTCGGCTGTGCGCATTACGCAAACTGGTTTCCGAGGCTGCCGACAATGGACTGATTGCACCCGAGATCGCTGCCAGCATCGCCAAAGTGCGAGGCGTCCCGCGGCACGGAGCCCGGATCGGGAATTGGCTGACTCGCCCGCAAGCCGAACGTTTGATGGCCGCGCCCGATGCATCCACGATCACGGGCAAACGAGATCAAGCACTTCTTGCGGTGCTGATCGGCTGCGGACTGCGCCGTTCCGAGGCGGTCGCTCTGGATTTCCATCACCTCCAGCAGCGGGAGGGTCGCTGTGTGATTGTCGATCTGGTCGGCAAGCACGGCCGGATCCGTTCGGTTCCCCTACCTGGCTTCGCACAAGGTGCCATCGATCAATGGTGCGTCGCCTCTGGAATCAGCAGCGGACGTGTTTTCCGACCGATAAACAGGGGCGGGAAGCTCATGCATGAATCTCTGACACCAAAATGCATCTGGTCCATTCTGCGGAAATATACGGCTGAGCTTGGATGGCCGAAGCTGGCGCCGCACGATCTGCGGCGGACATTCGCGAAGTTGGCGTACCAAGGCGGGGCGAGGTTGGAACAGATCCAAATGTCTCTTGGCCACGCCTCAATGCAAACCACAGAGCGTTATCTTGGCGTCAAGCAGGACCTCACTGATGCACCCTGTGACCATCTGGGGCTGAGCTTGGATGGAGTACGAGCAGCATAGGCGGAGCATGGCGGTAACAAGAACTTCATGGCAGAAAGGGCGCAGCGGCAACCCGCGAGGGCGGCGGCGTTCGGGAGAGGAACTCGGTGAACTGCTGCGCCGGGTAGTGGATCGTAAGCGGTTTGCTGAGAAACTCTGCGAGCTGTGCTACGCCGGCGACGTTCAGGCCATGCGGCTGCTGCTGTCTTACACCGATGGCCTGCCGATCGCGCGTGCCGAAGTGGAAGGTGCAGAAGGGATTCAAATAACGGTAACATATGTCCAGCAAAACAATCGGCTTGAACTTACCAGCGCCACACCCGGCGCAAGCGAAAGTAATCCAACAGTCGAAGCGGTTCAACGTGGTTTGTTGCGGTCGCCGCTGGGGCAAGACGGTGCTGGGGATGGATCGGCTGATTCATCCGGCGCTGAAGGGTAAACCGGTCGCGTGGTTTAGCCCGACTTACAAGATTCTTTCCGATACGTGGCGCGAATTGCGGTGCACGTTAGAACCGGTCACTCGCGATAAGAGCGAACAGGAGAAGCGTCTGGAGCTGATCAATGGCGGGGTGGTAGAGCTGTGGTCGTTGGACAGTGTAGACTCTGGGCGTGGTCGCAAGTATGCGACGGTCGTGATTGATGAGGCGGCGATGATCCCGACGCTGGAACACGCCTGGCAAGAATCCATTCGTCCTACCCTGACCGATATGCACGGCTCCGCCTGGTTCCTGTCCACACCGAAAGGCATGAACCACTTCAAGATTCTGTTCGATCGCGGTCAGGACTGCGAGCGCGACGATTGGGCCAGCTGGCAGATGCCCACAGACGCGAATCCGTACATCGATCCGGAAGAAATCGCGGCCGCGCGTCTGGACATGACCGAGGCGGCATTCAACCAAGAGTACCTGGCGCTATTCGTAAACTGGGAAGGCAGCGTATTTCGACATGTTGGCGAGGCGGCCACCGCATCCAGGAGAACGGAGCCCGAATCCGGTCACGATTACGTGATTGGATGCGACTGGGGTCGATCGAATGACTACACCGTTTTTGTGGTCCTGGACAGCACTACGCACACCGTGGTCACCCTGGATCGATCCAAACGTGTCGATTACATAGTTCAATGCGGCCGGCTACGTGCCCTGTACGACATCTGGCGGCCCAGACTGATCATCGCGGAGCAGAACGGCATCGGGCAGCCTGTCATCGAACAGCTTACACGCGATGGCCTGCGCATAGAGGGGTTCACGACAACCAGTGCCAGCAAGGCCCAGGCAATCGAGGCGCTAGCCCTGGCGTTCGAGTGCGGTGACATCCGCATCCTGAACGACCCGGTGCTGGTGAGTGAGCTGGCAGCGTACCAGGCGCAGCCGTTGCCCTCCGGGCTTATGCGCTACGGTGCCCCATCGGGGCAGCATGACGATTGCGTAATCGCTCTGGCCATCGCCTGGACATCGGTAGCGGGACAAAGTCGTGCGATCTACCCAGTGCCCGAACGCGATATTGTCGTCAGCCCATTCCCCATTTCGCCATTTTGGCCACGGGTCTACGCACTGGATTTAGACGGGGCCGCGACTGCGGCCATCTGGGGAGCCCGTGATCCCAATTCCGACATTGTGTATCTCTATGACGAGTATTACTCCCTCGCTCGCCAGTCACCGGTTGATGCGGAAGCCATCCAGAGACGTGGGCGATGGATTCGGGGCGTCATGGACCCAGAGGCGAACGGTCGCGACCGCAGGGACGGATGGCGACTGATGAAGATGTATCGAGAATTAGGCTTGAAATTGGAGTCCGGGGCGAGTCTGATCGAGTCGGGCACCCTGGAGGTCTTCCAGAGGATGATTACGGGCCGGTTGAAAGTCTTCGCTTCGCTCGAGAATTACCTGCAAGAGTTCCGTCGATACCGCCGCGATGAGAGAGGTCAGATTTTGACCGGAGGTGATAGCCTGCAGAACGCCACGCGATGCCTGGTGCTATCCGGAATCTCGCGCATGCGCACCGAGCCGGTGGAAATACCCGAGTACGATTACGGGTATCGCAGCCGTGGTGACTTGGACTGGATGAGATGACTAAAGTGCAAGCATCGCGTGGTTGCCCCTTTCAGCCCGGGCCAGCTCGCGTTTTTTGCGGCTAAGCCGCTCAACGCTCTCACCACGCTGTAGACCGGCAGGCGGAACTCCTGTTTCAGCTCCATCACTCGAAGACCTGCGCGGCCGGGGCGCACGACTTAATGGCGCCTCATATTATGCCATTATCGGAAGCCATGTGGAATTACCTTTTTGTGGCGGGAAGATCAAGCAAAGAGATCTTGTGGGGTTGCACTGCGTTCTCAATTGCAAACACTCGCCGCACGTAGGGAATGATGACGGGCGTTTTTCAGCATCCGTTGGCGGAGGTTCCAGGCTATAATCCCCACATCATGCTGGTTGCCCTTGGATGCGCGATCATCTTCACCGGCAGTGGTCGTCAATGAGAGCCTGGTGAAACACTACTTCAAGAATCAGGAACCGCTCGGCAAGCGCGTTCTCATCCAGCAGATCATCACCGGCAAGCACGAACTCGGACCCGAAGTGCCCTGGCAGGTGGTTGGAGTGGTTGCCGATGAAAAGGTGGACAGCCTGGACGATTCGAGGCCCGGCGTGTATGTGTCATACAAGCAGAGCCCGGCGAACGGCAATGCGCTGATCGTGCGCGGCGTCATGGATCCCAACCGGCTGATCAAGTCCGTGCAACGGGCGGTCTGGGAATGTGAAGAAGAATCAGGCGCTCGACGATGTCAAGCCTCTGGAACAGTTCAAAACCGAATCCCTGGGCGGGAATCGACTGCGCACGATTTTGCTCGGCGCTTTCGCCGGCCTCGCGCTGTTTGCTGGCGGCGATTGGAATCTACGGAGTCATCTCCTACTCGGTGTCGCAGCGCACGCACGAGATAGGCGTCAGGGCCGCGCTCGGCGCCAGCTACTGGGACCAGTTGCGGTTGGTGCTCAAGTCCGGATTGTCACTCGCGGTCACCGGCCTCGCCATCGGCGTGCTCGGCGCGCTGGGGCTGACGCGGCTGCTCTCCAGCCTGCTGTTCGGCGTGAGCCCATATGATCCCTGGACTCTGGCCATCGTCAGTATCGTACTTGCCGCCGTCGCTCTTGCCGCTTGCTACGTGCACCCAGACACGCGGAAAATTTGGCCTTTCTCTGCGGCGTGGCGCAAAAGCGTCCGTTTGCATGCGAGGATCGGCAGCGAGTGCCATCGGGGTGCGACATCGGGTTGTCAGATTGGTCGGACGAATTGAGACTCCTGTTGAACAAACCGCAGTGCTAGCATGAACCTTCCGGGCGGCGGCGGCTTTGCGTGCGATAAGTCCGAAGCCCTTGTTTCGGGCTTGCTTTTCGAGACCCGCTAGAAGCGCGTCTGCCGTTGGCTTGGCCGACTTCAGTTCAACCTCTCCCAGAACCAAGCGGGCCTCAAGCTGATAGCCAACGTAACCAAATTCTGTGGCCTCTTTCAGAGTGGACTGAAGCTCCTTCGTCGCATCGGCGGCGTGTCCTGCAATGGCGCGGATACGAGCGTCTATGATCGCAGTGGCGACCCGCACGGCGCGGTCCTCACTTTTGCGCGCACGCTCATTGGCAATCTCGGTCACTTCCAGTGCCTGCACATACTTCCGTTGCTCGGCGAGAGCCTTGGCGAGAACCGCTTCAGCGTAGGCTTGCTCGTCAGTTTCGTTTTCCTTTCGAAACTCCTCAGCAGCTTCGCGGGCGGCGGACTCTGCCGCCACAGGGTTCGCTTCTTCGAGAGACACTTCTGCAAGGGCGAGCCGGCTCTCGGCGACCAGCCCCGTCTCTCCCATTTTTGCGCGCAAGGCAAGCGCTTCTTGGTGTTTGGACTTGGCCGTCTCCAGGTCGCCTTGGGCCAAGAGTACCTCGCCCAAGCCGTACAGTGCGTACGCACACTGCCGGCCCTCCGGCATGGTCCGACCGATGGCTAGTTGTTCTTCGAATCTTTTTTTGGCCTCGGCCAAGTCACCTTGCCTGATCAGCAACTCGCCCAGATTACCCTGCGTCCGCGCCTGTCCACGTTTGTCGTCGAGTTCGCGAAGCATGACCAGCGATTCTTCGAATCTATTTCGAGATGCGGCCAGGTACCCTTGATCTTGAAGAATGATCGCGATGTTTCCGAGCACGGTTGCGGCACGGCTCTTGTCGTTGTACTTGACAAGGGTCCGGAGAGCGTCTTCAAATGTTCGCTTTGCTCCGGTCAGGTCACCCTGGCGCCATTGGATGATAGCAACCCCGTTCAATGCCAGCGCCCCGCGAGGTCTGTCAGCGATGGTTTGGCTCACGTTGAATGAAGCCTCGAAGATTTTCTTGGCCTGGACAAGGTCTCCTTCCGACTCGATCGCATAACCAAGATTGTTCAGTGTCGCAGCAACACCCGCCTGATAACCGATTCCGCGGAAAATCGCCAATGCTTCCTCGTATGTCTTCTGCGCGTTAACATGATCCCCCGCGTCATCCATCACGTCAGCGATATTTTTCAAGGCTTGCGCCTCCCCTACTCGGTCCCGCACGTCCGCAAACATCCGTCTCGCCTTCTCAGCCCTGTCGATAGCAGGTTTCGGCTCGCCAAGGTTGTAAAACGCCCAGCACTGACGCAACAGGGACTGTGCCATCAAGAGACGTGCACCTCGCGCCTCCGCGTTTTGGGCAGCTCGTACCGCAACCGACAGTTCCCGCTTGAAATCGCCCAAGGACTCAGCGATCAACGCCTCGGCCAAGTCAAGCCTAGGGTCTCTCGCGTAGCCGGACCTTCGCAGGCGCGTTTCCACAATCGTGGCCAAGGACTCCTGCACCCTTCCCGCCTGCATCTGTGCCCTCGCCAAAGAAAGCTGATACTCCAAGTTGTCCGGTGCGAATCTTCGGAGCCGATTGTAGATTTCAATGGTTTTATCCCACTCTCTTGCCCATTCGCGGCATTTAGCTTCGATGGAAAGTGCTTCTTCGGGCGATAGACTAGCCGAACGCCCAAAAGCAACCAAAGCTTCCTCTTGCGCCTTAGCGTCATATCCCAGTGCAGCCCACGCGTCCGACAGCGCGGAGTGGCCAAGCGCATAGCCGGGTTCTAATTGAACGGCTCGGAGAAGAACGTCCCTAGCTGCAACCGCGTCAAGAACCCTCAACTTCTCCAAGCCTTCGGCGTAAAGGCGTTGGGCTTCGAGATCTCGCGGCAAAGCGGACTTCAAGTTGATCGCGTCCGTGGCCGAAAGATCTCCAATTCCGAGCTTGCTGCGCATCTGGAGTCCTGCGCGGGAAACCAACTCAAGCAGTGTCGACTGAGTGCCAGTTTCCGAAATCGAAGCGATGGTCTCTCCGGTTCTCGCGTCCTGAAGAATCGCGTTTAACCGAATCTGGTCCGTTTCCTTTCCCAGGCTGAAGTACGAGCCCAGCACCACAAGGTCTGCCCCCAGGTTACTGTGAATCTTTCGGAGAGTATCCCTGGAGAGACTGGCTGCGTCCAGCACGGCCAAGTCCCGCTTCATCCGACTGACATCTTCTCCCGGTGGCGACAGCAGCTTGTCTCCATTAGTCATCTCGGCTCGGAACAACTCGGTGAGCGCTGTGGACAACCACGCTGTTTCGACGCGGCCGGAGAGGTTGACAAAACCGAGGACTGCTAGAGAACTAGGAGGCGAATGTGAAGGCCCGGGATGACTGCCTGTGGGGAATTTCAACACGACTATCGCAAGGATCAAGACTGCTGCTGTACAAGCCACCGCAATCCATGGAGATACTGGAACCCCAGATCTGTCCTGTCTGATCACCTCTTTTGAGGGTGCCGTACCCTCAAACTGGCGCTCCGCAGCTTCTTCATGCTCACCGGGGTAGGCTGACAGCCAAGCGTTCAGTTCGGACCGATAGGCATAAACCGCCCGCACGTCCCTGTGATGGTGGATAGGTAGACCTCGCTCCTGCCAACGTTGCACGGTACGGGCACTTCGCTTCAGATACGAGGCGATTTCCTTCCATCCGTCTAGCCGTTCGCCGCCAGTGGTACAGTCATCTGCCGGCATCGCTGCAGTGCCTCAAAGTGGAGTGCCTCTATAGTAGCGAAGAGTCGCGGCCGAAGGAAGGCGTCACGTGACGCCAACACCGTGTCGCATTTTGTCGCTTCGACGCAGTACTACTTACGGCAATTTTCCGTTGACCTAGTGGGAATCCCGTGGTATCGTCGCTCAATTCCAAATCGGACTACATAAATCCGGTTGGGAGTTAGCGCTTCGGGGAAGACATGCACATAACCAAGTTGTTCAAAGTGGCTGCCACTGTAGCAAGCCAAGCGATGGGAACCTCAGTATCATTTCGGCGACCTCTAGGAAGCCTAATATCGTTCTGTGGCTTATTCGGAACCCTATTGCTTTCGGTGAGCATAGCTAACGCGAGTGTTATTGACGCGGGCTTTATCTCTTTCGACGGGTTTATTCCCGGTTCTGTCGGCCTGCCAGGCGTGAACGAGTTTAGTATCAATAACTTAACCGGTGATCCGAGTGTGGGCGGCTCGGCTTTACCCACGGATTTCCCGATCTTTAGTTTTTTGACTTTCCAGAGCGCCCAATTGAGTTTGATTGAACCATCTGGAAACGAGGTTTTTAATTTGGGTGATGTGGGGCCGGGGACCATTCTGAGCGACCTCGTAACAGCTTCGGCAGACATTTCTTCCGCCACATTTACAGGCACTCTAGATCAGACCGCGTTGACGTTGTCGGACGGAAGCACCTTTCTCGCAACATCCAGCTCGATCCAAACAACCATCCAGCCTTCATCCGGCGCTTTCCTAAACCCCGGCGACTTCGCCCTAATAACCGTGTCCGATGAAGTGACTGCCGTACCCGAGCCAGGGGGGCTTGCCTTGTTCTTGTTCATTCCTCTCCTTCTGTGTGAAAGGTTAGCGCGGAAATCGCATCGCTGAGATCCGAAAATGACCTTCGCGACTCAGGTGGGGTGTCGTTTTGAATAAACACACTCTTACGGCCCACGGTATTCTACGCGCCTTGTCCGGATTGGCTGGGCCTCTCCAGCCGATGCAGTCACAGTGCCAGCTCGGCCAGAAGCGTTTAGAGCGTCGATGTCATTGAAGTCAATTGTCCGCCGGGACCAGTTCCTTCTCAAGCTGCTGTTGGTGACGTGCGCAGCCGTCTTCGGGGTGCAAACACCTCGCGCGGCAACGCCAGTAACCGTGACGCTCTCGCCTACCCTCTCGCCCAGCGCAGGCCAGCCCGGTGTGACGCTGATCAACGTGACGGGGACTAACTTTCCAAGTGGCACGATTCCGCCCGCGCAGGTTACAGTGACGTTAACGCCCGCGACCTCGGGCCCGGCGGAAACGACGCAGGTGACGGCGGTCACAACCATCGTCGGCACCACCCGGCGCATCACATTTCAGATCACTGGGCCAAATGTTTCCATCCCGACTGCGTATCTGGTTTCCGTTTCTGGCTCAACGTCAACGGGTGTCACCTTCGCTAGCGGAAACACCGCGAACCTTACAGTCAATCCGCCTGCAAACGTCTCGTTGACACCAAACTCCGCAGCGCCAGGCCAAGCTCTTGCCGTCACCATCACTGGCCAATACACCAACTTCGTCCAAGGCAGCACAAAGGCGAACTTTGGAGCAGGCATTTCAGTGGGAGGTGCATCAGCAGGAAGCTACGGACCGGTGACCGTCACCAGTCAAACCAGTGCAACGGCCCAGTTGACGATCGATCCAGCGGCCACGCCAGGTCCTCGGACCGTGACTGTAGCCACGGGTGTACAGCAGGCAACGTTGGTGAATGGCTTTTCTGTATTAGGCGTTCCGGCGCTTGTTACCGTCAACCCAAACACCGGCCAGCAGGGACAACAGAGCCTCAGCATTAATCTGACAGGCCAGTTCACGAACTGGGTCCAGGGCACAACGACGGCCAGCTTCGGTCCAGGGATCACCGTGGTATCGGTAACCGTGCAATCGGCAACGACAGCCACGGTCGTGGTGAACATCGACCCATTGGCGGCCACCGGGTCGCGCAACGTCACGTTAACTACCAACACTGAAGTGGATACGCTAACCAACGGGTTCACAATTACAGCAGGCACACCCATTCTGCTGTCGGCTAACCCGAACAGCGGACATCAGGGTCAGCAGAACCTCTCCGTCACCATTGCGGGCCAATTCACTCATTTTCTGCAAGGCACCAGCCAAATGAATTTTGGCGCCGGGATCACGGTGGTTTCCGTGACCGTAAACTCGCCTGTCAGCGCCAAGGCCGTGCTTAACATCGATCCCGCAACACCAACAGGAGCGCGCACGGTCACCGTGACGACCGGCAGCGAAATAGCCACGCTGAGCAACGGTTTCACGGTGACCACTGGCACGCCGGCACTTGTGTCGGCCAATCCAAACAGCGGCCAGCAGGGTCAGCAGAATCTCCCGGTTGTCATCACCGGCCAGTTCACCCATTTCCAGCAAGGAATTAGCCAAGCTAGCTTTGGCGGGGGTATCACGGTTGTATCGCTAAACGTAAATTCCCCCGCCAGCGCCACGGCGATGCTCAACATCGATCCCGCTGCAGCAACAGGAGCGCGGGCGGTCACAGTGACGACCGGCGCCGAAGTGGCAACGCTCAGCAACGGCTTCACAGTGACGCCGAGTACTCCAATCGGGCTGTCCGTTAGTCCGAGCACCGGGCAGCAGGGTCAGCAGAACCTGTCGGTCACCCTTACCGGCCAGTCCAGCCATTTCGCACAGGGCGCTAGCCAAGCTAGTTTTGGTGCCGGGATCACGGTTGCATCGCTAACCGTAAATTCACCCACCAGCGCCGCTGCAATGCTCAACATCGATCCCGCAGCGGCAACGGGAGCTCGGACGGTAACTCTGGCGACGGGCGGTGAGGTAGGAACCAGTAACGGCTTCGCTGTGACGCCTGGCGCACCCATCCTGCTCTCTGTCAACCCAAGCAGCGGCCAGCAAGGTCAGCAGAATCTGCCTGTTATCATCACTGGCCAGTTCACCCATTTTGCGCAAGGCACCAGCCAAGCGACTTTTGGCGCTGGGATTACTGTCTCGTCTCTAACGGTGAATTCTCCCACTAGTGCGACGGCGATTCTCAATATCGATCCAGCAGCAGCGACAGGGGCGCGGTCGGTCACTCTAACGACAGGCACCGAAGCGGCCACCCTGAGCAACGGCTTCACAGTAACAGCGAGCGCACCTGTCCTCTCCGTCAATCCGAACACGGGGCAACAAGGCCAGCAGAGCCTGCCGGTCGCTATCACTGGCCAGTTCACCCATTTTCTGCAAGGCACCAGCCAAGTTAGTTTCGGCGCCGGGATCACGGTGGCCTCGCTAACGGTAAATTCTCCCACCAGCGCCGCGGCCATTCTCAACATCGACTACTCAGCAACTCCGGGAGCACGGACGGTAACTCTAACGACAGGGACCGAAGTAGCTACGCTGAGCAACGGGTTCACGGTTACTGCGCCCACGCCAATACTGGCCGCTGTCAATCCGAACAGCGGTCAGCAAGGGCAGCAGAACTTGCCTGTCACCATTACGGGCCAGTTCACTCATTTCGTTCAAGGCACCAGCCAGACGAGTTTTGGCTCCGGGATTACCGTGGTCTCGCTGACCGTGAACTCCTTCACCAGTGCTACGGCGGTTCTCAATATCGATCCCGCAGCGACGCCGGGAGTGCGCACGGTCACCGTAACCACCGGCAGTGAGGCAGAGACGCAGACGAATGCCTTCACTGTCACCTCGCAGGCCATTGGCATCACCGTCACACCTACTCCTGTGGCCTTCGGTGGTGTGCCGATCACGACATCTTCCAAAAAGACCATCACGATCACCAGCAGTGGCCTAAACCCTCTCACGGTCAATTCCATCAATATCGCTGGCGCATTCTTTACTTTGGGCAATTTACCGTCTCTGCCAGTCGTCCTGGCGCCCACCGGAACGGCCTCGTTCGTCGTCAACTACACGCCCTTGGGAACGATATCTTCCAACGCCACCGTCACCGTCAACAGCAACGCGGCAACTTCGCCGACGTTGGTCCCGGTGTCCGGCAACGGAACTCCACCGCCGCTGCCGCCAGCGGCGGCAATCACCGTAACCACTGACCAGTCCGTCTATCACCGCGCACAACCGGTGCAGATCAGTGGCACGCTCACGGCTGCAGGTGGAGCGGGGATACCTAACATTCCGGTCACCTTGCAAATCTCCATGAACGGGTCCATACGCGCCTTGAACCCTTACACGGATGCGCAAGGTAATTACCGTGCGACCTTTCAGCCCGCCGCGGGTGATGGCGGCACGTTCTCAGTCACTGCCACTGCGACTTCTGGCGGCACGACTCAGACGGCAAGCACTACGTTCAGGATCTTCGGGCTGCTGATCAGCCCCGCTATGCTCAGCCAGGATCTGGTAATGGGTAACACGGTCCCGGTGCCACTCAATCTGCAGAACATTGGGGACGCCGCACTCAACAACGTAAGCTACTCAGCCAATGTCAGCTCCACCAGCGCGCTCACCGCCAGTTTCCCTCAGTCGATAGCCACACTCGCCGCGGGCGCTCTGGTCACGGTTCCTGTTGTGCTGATTGCGCCTTCGGGCAACCCGCCACCCACGCCGGTGACCGTTACAGTAACAATCACAGCCACCGACTCGACCAGTGGCGCGGCCGATCCGGAGATTTCTACTCTTACGATCACTCTGCGGCCGAATGTCAGCACGCTCGCGTTGACTCCCCCCAGTCTCAGTGTCGGGGTGAACCCCGGCGGAAGCCTCACCCGCAGGTTCGTCGTGCAAAACAACGGTTACGCACCAACCAACAATTCGACAGTTACGCTCCAGGATCCGGTTACCTTCAACTGGGTCTCGTTGGGCAACGCCAACTTGGGCACCCTCGCGGCTGGGGCCTCTCAAGAATTCCAAGTACTGATCAATCCGCCCGCCACGATCACGCTTGGCAATTACACAGTGCTGTTCAATGTCAGCGGCGGCAGTAATCCTCTGCAAGGTACCCTGAACATCTCCGTGACCCAGTCGACCCTGGGCGCTGTAGCTTTCACTGTGAGCGACGACATCGGCGCCAAAGTGGGCGGAGCCACCATCACACTCTACAGCACGAAGACCAACAAAGTCTTTCAGGGGGTGACCGGAAGCAATGGGCAAGACACCATCAGCGGAGTGGACGCTGGAGACTATTCGTATGTGGTGGCCGCCGCATCGCACGACCCTGGCACTGGCACGGTAACGGTCACCGCAAACGCCACCGCCCAGGTCAATGTGCTTCTCAGCTATGACGTGGTCAGTCTCAATTTCACCGTCACGCCCACCAGTATTGTGGACCAGTACACCGTCACGTTGAATATCAGTTACGCCACAAACCTGCCTAAGCCCGCTCTTCAGGTCGTGCCTCCCTATTTCAACTTCTCGTTCTTTCCCGCCGATGTGCCGAACGGAAGGTACCCCTGCAGTATGGGCATCACCAACACACATCCTACGCTGGAGGTGCGCAACGTTACCGCGGATACGTCACAGCTGGAAGTAGCTCAGCCAAGCGGCCAGCAGATCCACGTTCAGTTCGCTGATGGAACCACGTTGTACCAGGCAGGAACTCTCGCCCCCCAGGCCACTGTTAACGTCGCCTGCTACGCCACAGTGGACGGAAGCAACGTGCCAACGCATTCCGCTGGCAATATCGTAGTGCAAGGCAACTATGATTTCTCGTTGGATGGGAATTTGGTGTCGGGCACCACAACCACCAACGTGCCAGTGAGCTACACCCAGCCTAAGGAGCTCTCTTACCAACCGATTCAGTTCACTTACGACCTGACCGACCCGACCAAACCAGTCCTTACCTACGACGGCAGTTTTGTTTATACCGTCACCAGTGAACGGAACCAGTTGTTCAACTTTCTGGCACCCGCTGGACCGTTGTTCGGCGGTCACAACCTGGTAGCGTTCACTGCCACGCAGGACGCGACATCCGCCCTGGACTTGATGAACGCAAACCAGGCCAACGTCTTCTGGCACACCGACTTCAGCAGTCTGAAGCAGTCTTTGCTGGCTAGCGGCGACACTTCGACCTACGATATCTCCACGCTCGACAATGGCCTGACTTTGCAGCAGGCTCTGAGCGCTCAGATAGTCGCCAACCCAATCCAGGCACTCACTATGCCAGCTTACCTGGGCTTTGAGGGGCAATGGGCCGACCGCTCCGCGCCGAACGGGTATCTGGTCCCCATACAAATCCTAACGGTCAACCCGGATCATCGGGTCGCTATTGCCCAGCCAGGTACGTCATCATTGGGAGACTGTCTCAACCCTGAAGATCCGGGATGCCTGGAGCCATTACCGTTCGAACCGCCGGGAATCGGAGACGGGGTAATCCAGATTCAAATTGCTCAGAAGATCCGATTGGAGCGGCAGGCCTTCAACGCAATGCTGGGCATCGGCGCGCAGGTGCCCCTGAACAACACCGTAGCCTCCATCCAGATCCGCGACGCCAACGGCAATGACGCCTCCAGCAACTTTTTCGTGCTCGTGACCAGTGACCCGCTCGGCGCCACGCATGGAGGCACGGTCGCTGGACAGACCAGCGTCTCCTGGCAATTAATACCCAATGCGGGCGCGGGCGGAACTTTGCCCCAGGGTACCCAATACCAAGTGCAGGCCACGCTAAGTTATGTAGTCAACGGCACTGCAAAGAACGCCAGCACGCAGACGGTGACGATCACCGTGCTGCCGAGCCCGAAGCTTTCAGTCGCTTACACGGCGCCCTTCGTCGTTGTGGACGGCAAGGACGCTAAGATCCGGGTGACGATCCAGAATACCGGTGCGGGCACGGCACATGATCTTTCGATCCAGTCGGCCCAACCCACTATTCTGGTTGCTATTCCCGCTGACCCCACCCTCCCCAAGATTCTGGTCGATTTTAACATCACCGGTTCTTCCAACACCGCCGATAGCAGTGGGTTCCAGCCCGGTAATCTCACGATCAATTTTGGCGATGTCGCGCCGGGAGCGACCGTGTCGGGCTATTGGACCCTGCGGGTAAGCCGTAGAGGGTTCTTCGTGGGCTTCAGCTCCACTTTCACGCACCAGGATTACCAAGGTGTTGCTCTCGACCCACTGGTGCTTCCGCCCACAACTACACTGGTTCCTGCCATTGGCGGAACCGTAACCAATGACGCTGGCCAAGTTATCCCGAATTTAACGGTTTCCTTGAGTCAGGGCACAACCACGATCGGCAGCGATCAGACCAGTGTGACAGGCGAGTATTACATCCCGGATCTCGCACCGGGCAGCTATCTGGAACAGGTAACCGATGCTTTTGGGAAGGTATGGGCGAGCCAGAATATCACTGTAGTCGCCAACCAAGCGACAAACTTCATCGATATTGTGATCCCGAACTTCATTTCAGGGAAACAGGGGAGTGTACTTCTCGACCCCAGCAGCCTCGTTCAGGTCTATGACGGGACATTGAAATCCGTAAAGGCCTCGACAAGTCCTCCGGGATTAGCTGTGAACTTCACCTATAGCGGCTCGGCAATTGCCCCTGTAAACGCCGGGACGTACAGCGTAGTCGCGACGATCAATGACCCGGCATATCAGGGTTCCGCGAACGCACCATTTACTATCACCAAAGCCACACCACTGATCAATTGGCCGGCTCCAGCGGCTATCGTTTACGGAACACCGCTGAGCAGCACGCAGCTCGACGCAAGCGCGATCGTGGGTAATTCGATCGTCACCTCGTCCAACGCAAGCACTGTGCTCGCGCCGGAAGGTCGTGCGCTGGCAGTTGCAATGAATAAGGTGCCGACGACACAACACATGAGTGAAACCAGCAGTGTCAGGGCGCTATCGGCGAATACGAGTGCGGCTGCGAACACCCCGGCTCCGGGCAGTGAATATATCGTGACGCCGGTCACTTCCGGCCCCACGAATCACGAGTGGCCAGCGATCAACAACAACGGCGACATAGTGTGGAGCGAACTGGTAGGCGGATTTGGCCATACCTGCCAGGGTGCCGACGCAGTCAACTGCTTTTGGCAGGTTCAGATACAGCGTTCTGGCGATGCGAGCCCATTTCCATTAGCAGGGCAGCAGCCGGGCCATAACAATAAGTTCCCGGTCATCGATGATGCTGGCGACGTCATGTACCTAAAGGACGGCGTGGGTTCCGGTCCTGGACTTTCGGTTGTCCTGAATGATCATACCAGCCACACGGAGAGCACGATCGAGTTCAGCAGCGGAAGCCCTCCGGGGTGCACGGTAGGCGTACTCGCGGATGGTAGCTTCGACGCTACGAATACCTCCTGCACGGCGTACCGAGCTGCAGGACGAGGTTTCGGTATATCTACTGACGGAACCACTATTTCGTATCATGACTTTTGCACCAACGGCTCTTGTACACGCACCTTCGATCTTGGTGGTGGGTCGCTGCCGGGAAGCTTTAACAATGACGATTATCCGGATGTCAATGCAATCGGCAGCCTAGTATACGCTGGAGTCGCTCAATCATCCTCCGGAAACATCTATTTGAACTCAAACCTGATTCCCATTGTCGGAAACCGCCCACGTATCAATAGATGGGGTGACATCGCGGCAGTATCATTTGTTCCCTGCGGTGCAGGCGCAACCGGATCGGGTCCATTTGTATGCACATGGCTATCGGCGGGCGGTTCATCGGATGACTACGCAAACTTTAGGCTCGTGTCCACGGGCACTTGGGCCGGGATCAACGACTCCGAGGTGGTCGTGTTCGAGGCGACTGATTCTAACGGTTATGAACAAGTATTCAGAGCTACATTCTCGCCTCAGGCGATTGACATCTCACCGTCCGCCAACATTTTACTTTCCGGCGGTGTCTGTGACTCGACACTTCCCCACGCCTCCAGCCCCGGAGTTGCGATATCCTGCTCGGGATTTTGGGACGCAGTCAGCAACTTGGGCACCCAGCTCGCAGTGGTACAAGCCTGGGGTGGGAGCCAAGTAAATACGGGCGCCGCAGCCATGTTGAACGCGGCTCGCACCCACAGTCCGCCGCTTCAAACGGCCGTCTATTGCTACTTGAACTATGCGGACCCAGGAGACCAACAGGTGGACATCTGTCTGAACGCCGCAGGGACGACTGAGACCAATTATCTGAAGTTCGTGGCAATCGACGTTGAGACTAAGTATGTAAGCCAAGAAAAGGATGTTAGCAAACGAGTAGCGATTATAGGTCAAGCACTGAAAAGGGTAACGGATACCTCGGTCTACACGGACGTCAATGGCCAGCCGCTTGTGCCGATCATTTACACTGCACAGACGTCCGGGGCGTGGTCGCAAGTCACAGGGGACTCAACTTTGTTCTCGAATTATCCATTGTGGATTGCCAGGGATGATACCCTCCCGGGTGTGGCCAGTGACTTTGCACCCTTCGATGGTTGGAAAGCACCCGCTGGAAAGCAATATGATTTGGGTAACATTACTAGCAACGGTACTTTTCTCTTTCAGGTCGATGTGGACCTCGATACGTTCGCGCCGTCATTATTCTCCAGCCCCGGAGCGCCGAACACGCCATCCGGCGCAAACGTGATCGTGCAGCCCCTGGATGCTGCTTCTGGCACCGCACCGGTCACCATCAAATTTGCAAATATCCAAACTGGAGGAATATCCACCGTCGTGAGTTCCAAGACCGGCCCACCTCCCCCTTCAGGCTTCGCGTCGGGTAACCCCTCCACGTACTATGACGTGCAGACCACAGCGGTCTTCACTGGTACCGTGAGTGTTTGCATCAACTACAGCCTCAGTAGCTATTTAAATCCGATCGGCCTTGGACTGTTTCACTATGTGAACAACGCGTGGATCGATGCAACGGTGACACTCGATCTAATTAACCAGATCGTCTGCGGTAGCGCTGGGTCGCTATCCCCCTTTGCGGTCTTCGAGCGGATTACTCCGGTGCCGGTACCCGGACCCTTCGTGTATGCCCCTCCAGCCGGCACGTTGCTAGGCGCGGGGAGCCAGACTCTGTCAGTCACCTTCACCCCGACGGACACAATGGACTACTTCCCGGCAACCGCCACCGTCACGCTTCAGGTTAATCCGGCCGCGGCGACCGTAACGTTGAACGCCGCCAGCCTTACTCAGATCTTTGACGGCACTCCGAAGTCGGTGACCGTGACAACTAGCCCTCCCAACTTAAGTGTCTCGGTAAGCTACACCCAGAACGGCACTACGGTGACAGCTCCGACGAATGCCGGCACTTACAACGTCACCGCCACGATCACCGATCCGAACTACCAAGGCTCGGCGACCGGCACGTTGACCATCACCGGAGTGGGGGCATGCGTAGCTCCACCCGCAGGGCTTATTAGCTGGTGGTCAGGCAACGGCGACACCAGCGATTCGCTGGGAGCGAATAATCCCTCTGCTTCGAACGCTGTGACCTTCGTTGCGGGCGAAGTGGGAAAAGGATTCACGTTCGGAACGGGCGGCTATATCGATATACCCGCCTCTCCGAGTCTGGCCAACCAACAATTCACATGGTCAGCATGGGCAAGACCGGATGGGCCGGGGCCGAACAATGATGCCCTCGGAAGTGTCATTGTGGGACAGGACATAGACGTTACCCACGCCTCGGTCCAGCTCTTGTGGCGCGCCACCGACAGTCACTTCCTCTTTGTATTCGGAAGTAACTCTTCCGAGCTGATCGTTTCAACGGATCCGTTCGCACCAGGCCAGTTCTATCTGGTAACCGGGACGTACGATGGCTCAACCTTCAAACTATTCGTAAACGGCAGTCTTGAAGGCCAATTGGCGCTGGCAAAAACCATCGCGTATTCATCGCTGACATGGACAATCGGCTCGACGGATTCAACGCTTCGGACGAGCTTCCCTCGGACCTGGAATGGAGTGGTCGACGAAGTACAAGCCTTCAGTCGAGCACTGTCCCAGTCTGAAATCCAAGCAATCTTTGCCGCAGGCGGCGCCGGCGAGTGCAGGGGCCAAGCGGCCATCGGCTCTGTCAATCCGAACGTTGGCTCGCAGGGGCAGCAGAACCTGTCCGTAGCGATCACCGGCCAGTTCACAAACTGGCTGCAAGGGACGACCACTGCAACCTTCGGCGCAGGGATCAGTCTGGTGTCGTTGACTGTGAACTCTCCTACGAGTGCCACGGCCGTCCTGAATATCGATCTCGCAGCAGCATCGGGGGCACGGACAGTCACCCTAACCACCGGCAGCGAAATAGACACGCTGTCGAACGGGTTCACGGTAAACCTGCCTTCAGACCTGACGGTCAGCAAGACGCATTCGGGCAGCTTCAAGCAAGGCGACATCGGCGACACATACACCATCACCGTGACCAACAGCGGGACCGGGCCTACTGTTGGCATGGTGACGATAAGCGACACCCTGCCAACTGGGCTGACGGCCACAGCCATCACCGGGACGGGTTGGACCTGCCCCAATGGGACGCTGACCAGTCTTATCACTTGCACCCGAAGCGACGTTCTGGCCGCGGGCGCAAGCTATCCATCCATCACCTTGACGGTGAATGTCGCGGTGAATGCGGCGGTATCGGTCACCAACACGGTTACGGTGTCCGGCGGCGGCGAGGTGAACACCGCGAACGATACCGCCAGCGATGTGACCAGCGTTATCCAGGTGGCTTCGTGCCTAGCTGCCCCGTCGGGGCTCGTTAGCTGGTGGGCAGGCAACGGGGACACCAGCGATTTGCTGGGAGCGAATAATCCTTCTGCTTCGAACGCTGTGACCTTCGTTGCGGGCGAAGTCGGGAAGGGCTTCACGTTCGGAACGGGCGGCTACATCGATATACCCGCATCCCCGAGTCTTGCTAACCAACAATTCACATGGTCGGCATGGGCAAGACCGGATGGGCCTGGGCCGAACAATGATCAGTGGGGAAATGTCATTGTGTCGCAGTTCTCGGACAACGTTACCGGAGTTGCCCTATTCTGGCGCGCAACAGATAGCCACTTTGTGTTCGAGTTCGGGAATCAGAATAGTGAAACCATCGTTTCGCAACATGCGTTCCCGACGGGCCAGTTCTATCTGGTAACCGGGACCTATGATGGGTCGAACTTCACCCTTTATGTGAACGGCAACCTCGAAGCACAGCAGGCGGAAGTCAAAACCATATCATATTCAGCGTCGAACGAATTGACGATTGGCGCGGCGTCCCCCAACATTCGCGCGCAAGCGTTCCCTCGGACTTGGAACGGCGTGATCGACGAAGTACAAGCTTTCAATCGGGCGCTGTCGCAGTCTGAAATCCAGGCGATCTTCGCCGCCGGTGGCGCCGGCGAGTGTAGGGGCCAAGCGGCCGTCGGCTCTGTCACTCCGAACGCTGGCTCGCAGGGGCAGCAGAGCCTCTCCATTGCTATCGCCGGCCAGTTCACAAACTGGGCGCAAGGGACGACGACTGCGAGCTTGGGAGCTGGAATCACCGTGGCATCGCTAACCATTAACTCTCCTACGAGTGCCACGGCAGTGGTGAACATCGATCCCGCGGCAGCATTGGGGGCACGGACAGTCACCCTAACCACCGGCAGCGAAATAGACACGCTGTCGAACGGGTTCACGGTAAACCTGCCTTCAGACCTGACGGTCAGCAAGACGCATTCGGGCAGCTTCAAGCAGGGCGACACCGGCGACACATACACCATCACTGTGACCAACAGCGGAACCGGGCCAACCACCGGGGTGGTCATAATCACCGACACTCTGCCAGCAGGGCTGACGGCCACAGCCATCACCGGGACGGGCTGGGCCTGCCCAACTGGCACGCTGACCAGCCCCATCACTTGCACCCGAAGTGACGTCCTGGCTGTGGGCGCAAGTTATCCATCCATCACCTTGACGGTGAATGTGGCGGCGAACGCGGCGGCATCGGTTACCAACACGGTTACGGTGTCAGGAGGGGGCGAGGTGAACACCGCGAACGATACAGCCAGCGATGTGACAAGCGTTATCCAGGTGGCGACGTGCGTAGCCGCCCCGTCGGGGCTCGTTAGCTGGTGGGCAGGTAACGGGGACACTAGCGATTCGCTGGGCGCGAATAATCCGTCCGCATCGAACGCTGTGACCTTCGTTGCGGGCGAAGTGGGAAAAGGATTCATGTTCGGAACGGGAGGCTATATCGATATACCTGCCTCCGCGAGCCTGGCGAACCAGCAATTCACCTGGTCGGCATGGGCAAGACCGGATGGGCCGGGGCCGAACAACGATTCACTTGGAAACTCAATTGTGGAACAAGACATCGACGATAC